>Ga0070694_100000161_pt1 | contig 34450 bp, 30 predicted proteins | sample KBSK1251metaG_FD_65470 | JGI IMG/M metagenome (GOLD analysis project Ga0070694, IMG submission 65470) | Corn, switchgrass and miscanthus rhizosphere microbial communities from Kellogg Biological Station, Michigan, USA - KBS K1-25-1 metaG | ecosystem: Host-associated > Plants > Roots >...
TGCCGATCATCGCGCGACGGAAGTATTCCGCCTCCTCGTCCTTCCAGTAGACCGTGGGGCGCTTGTAGGTGGTCTTGGGCCGCACCCGGATCCGGACGACCGATTCCGAAACCCGGTGCATGACCTGCTGGATCTCCTCGGGTGAATAGGTCCCCGGCACGCGGGCGAACCCGGGCGTCCTGCGCGCGGGGTCCAGCTCGGGGAGGGGCGTTCCATCCTTCAGGCAGAAACGGTTCTCAGCCCGGTTCTGCGCCCCGCACACCGGGCAATACCGGGATGCGGCGCCCGCCGCCGCGGCCGGCGGCGGATCGGCGGGACGGGTCCCCTCTTCGGCGCGGGCCGGCGACGGGCCGGCCGCGGTCAGCCACAGCGCGCATCCTCCGCACGCGAGGATCATGAGGACCGGACGTCGTGGGTCGCGGCGCAGGGCGCTCGACATGCGCAGTCTCCGCGGGAGAGTCGATGGGCGGCATTGTAGACGGAAGGAATGATCCGCGGCAAGACACAAAAAAACAGCCCCGACCGCGATGGCGACCGGGGCTGTGGGAATCAGTCCGGGCCGGAAGGCCCGGTGATGGACGCTACTTGCCTCCGAGCTTCCAGGTCACGCCCGCGGTGACGGTCGTGATCGTCGAGCTGTCGTCGAAGGTGGTCTCCTTCAGGAGCGACAGGTCGGCGCGGAACGCGGTCCGCTTGGCCTTCCCGAAGTAGATGCGGGTCCCGCCGCCCACCTGGTAGGCGATGGAGTTGTCGCTGCCGGTGGTCCCGCCGGCGTCGACTTCGACGTCGGCGCGGCCGATGCCGGCCATCACGTACGGCTCCAGCTCCTTCTTGCGGGGATGGAAATTCATCACCCCGTTCACCATGATCACGCGCATCGTCGTGTCCACGTCCGTCCCGGCGACGTCGCCGTTCTCGGACGCCGACGAGACCATCCCCTCGACCTGCCACTGCTTGTTGAGGTGGTACCCGCCCCGGACGCCGATGAACTGGGCCGAGTCCACGCCGGTGCTGTCGGACCCGACGTCCGACTGGCCGACGCCGAAGCCGATCTCGCCACCGTTGTTCCCGCTGCCGGCCGCGATCGCCGGTGCACAGAGCGCCAGCGCCGCCATCACCGCGAAGCACAGAGCTCGCTTCATGAGTGTCCCTCTCCTTTCATGGATTGAACTGAGGTTGTGCCCGGACGGCTCGTTTTTCCGGGTCGTTCTGCCGAGCAGGACCTCCTTCCTCGTTCCATGGCCTTCAAATTAGGCATGCCCGGCGGGCCTTTCAAGCGAATGACCAAATCGTGGCGCCCCGGGGAGCCGCCCGGCTTTCAACCTTGAAATGGGCCCCGGTTCCAGCCGGCCGATGAGATAATCCCGGGGATGACGAACCTGAACTCCCGCGCCGCCGTTCTGATGCTGGCGCTGGCCGCCTCCTGCACGAACGTCCTGCCGGAGGATCCGTCCGCTCCGGTCGTTCTGGCGACGACGACGAGCACGCAGGACTCGGGCCTCCTGGACGAGCTGATCCCGCCGTTCGAGGCGGCCAGCGGCCTCACGGTGAAGATCATCGCCGTTGGGTCCGGCCAGGCGCTGGCGCTCGGAGAGCGTGGTGAAGCGGACATCCTGATGGTGCACTCGCCGGAGGCCGAGGAGCAGTTCATGGCGCGGGGCGCCGGGCTCCTCAGGCGGCGGATGATGTACAACGATTTCGTTATGGTCGGCCCGCCTGCGGACCCGGCCCGCTTGCACAGGGCGCGCGGACTCGATGCGGCCCTCAAGGCGATGCTCCGACCGGAGGCCATCTTCGTGTCCCGGGGAGACGATTCGGGAACGCACCAGATGGAGCTGAAGCTCTGGCGGCAGGCCGGCCTGTCCCGTCCATCGGCCAAGGACCGTTACGTCGAGACCGGGCAGGGCATGGGGGACACGCTGCGCGTCGCCTCGGGAATGGGGGCCTACACGCTCTCCGACCGCGCCACGTTTCTCGCCCTGCGCTCCACCTTGAGCCTCGCCGTGCACTTCGAAGGGGATCCCGCCCTGCGCAACGTCTATCACCTGATCGTCGTGAACCCGAAGCGGGGCCCGCGGGTGAACACGGACGGCGCGCTGGCGCTCGCCCGCTTCCTTCTATCCGGCGTCACTGAGACGCGTCTGAAGGCCTTTGGCCGGGCGCGCTACGGCCGTCCTCTGTTCATGCCCGACATGGAGCCTTTGGGCCCTGCGACCGAATCCGCCGGAGATCGCGCCCCGGCTCCGCGGTGAGCGCCGCGCGCCGCACTCCCCCGCCCGGCACACCGTCCAGTTCACCGTCCGACACCCGTCCTCGGACGGCCGTCCGCTTCGGCGCCATCGTTCTCGCTGGTGGCCGCAGCACCCGCATGGGCCGGCCCAAGGCCTGGCTGCCTGTCCGCGGACGCACGATGCTGGAGGCGGTCGTGGGGGCGATCGCGGACGGACTGGGGGACCCGGCGGCGCCGATCCTCGTGGTGGGGGCTCCGGGGCAGGACCTTCCGGCCTTGGCTCCCCCGACACGGCGGATCGACGACGACGTCGAGGGGGAGGGGCCGCTGCGCGGCATGGCCGCGGGGCTCGGGGCGCTGGAGGGGAGCGTCGATGCGGCGTTCGTCTCCTCCTGCGACGCGTCGCTCCTCCGGCCCGCCTTCGTGGAACGCATGCTGGCGCTTCTCGGCGACCACGACATCGCCGTGCCGGTGGTCGGGGGCCTGCATCACCCGCTCGCCGCGGTCTACCGGATCGAGGTGCTTCCGATGGTGCGCGACCTGCTCGCCCGCAAGAGGCGCCGGCCGTTCTTCCTCTTCGAGACATGCCGGACCCGGGTCGTGACCGCCGCCGATCTGAAAGCGGTCGACCCCGGTCTCGACAGCCTGAGGAACATCAACACGCCTGAGGAGTACGAAAGCCTCGTCCGAAACCCGGGATGAGCGCCCGGCAAGGAGGCGTGTGGAATATCCGCGCCGCCACCGGCTACTTCGGCAACGCGCTCCAGTTGAGGATCGCGTTCCACAGCAGGCGGTGGTCCGAGCGGTTCATGTCGCGGTGGATGGGGCTGAAGTTGTAGGCGACGACGTGGCCGCGCCCCTGCGGCACGTCGAAGATGGCGGGACGCCCCTTCAGGCCGGCCTCGCCGCGCATCCCGCCGCTCACCACCATCGGGCCGGGGCCTCCCCACGTCGACACGACGAAGCGCCGGTCGGCGGGGCCTTCGAGGCAGGAGGTGCAGTACGCCATGGTCGCCCAGCGCATCGGCACGTCGTAGACCGGGTTGTCCAGCCGGAAGACCGACGTCCCGGCGCCGTAGCCGTAGGCGATCGGATGGTCGGCCCGGTCGAAGGTCAGGCGCAGCTCGCTGCCGGGCGTGAACACTTCGGAGTCGGCCGCGCGCCGCATGCCGCGCACGAGGCCTCCCTCCAGGACCAGCGTCGAGCCGTTCCCGAGCGTCAGCAGGACGCCCCCTTCCTCCACGAAACGCCGGATCGCCTCGAGCCCGACGAACCCCGGCCCCCCGGTGATGTCGTCGGAGGCGACCGGCTCGCCGTGGCTCGGGAACTCGGACGTGCGGGTGTACGCCATCGGGCCGGCGGTCGGCGCGATGCCGTGGATCTGCCCCTGCAGCTCCAGCCGGGCGAACGGGCCGTACACGATGACGTCGACCTTCTGCTTCAGCCCGCCGGCGCGCACGTCCTCGTCGCGCAGGTAGGTGAACGGGATCTTTTCCCGGTCGAGGGTGTAGCGGATCCAGCCCATCGAGTCGGTGTCGGCCCAGGGGACCCAGACCCCCAGGCGCGGCAGCGCGGCCTCGTGCCGGCCGACATCGGGCCCCTTCGGCGCCGAGCGGAAGTCGAGCGCCAGCTCGCGGCTCACGGCGTCGAGAGCCGTGCGCAATCCGTCCTGGCGAGGCAGGATCCACGATCCCGCCGGGTAGTCGACGGTCCCGCTGCGAAACGCCTTCTCCGCGATCTCGACCTTGAAGCGCGCCAGGCGGACGCGCGCCGCGAGGAGCGCCTCCTGCCCTGTGTCCCGCAGCAGGAATACCGGGCCGTCCCCCGTGACCTGCCCCCTGGGCTCCACGTCGGCCTTGAGCGGCTCGGCCGGCGCCCCCTTCACGCGCTCGTCGTCGATGCGCGCGGCGGTCACGCCGAAGCCGACCGGGAAGGCCCACGAGACGTCGTCATACGGGATGCTCGGAGATTCCGCCGGGAAGCGTTGCGGCTCCAGGACGTCCACGGCGTAGTTCCTGTACGGCTGGTCCAGCTTCACGATGAAGCTGCCGCGCGGGAACGTCCCTTCCGCCACCTTGAGATCGGCGGTCAGCCGGCCGACCTCGATCCGCTGATCGCGCAGGCGGTTGATCATCGCCGCGACGCGCAGCGGATCGTCCTGGCCGTCGGGGATGACGAAGGCGAAGGGCTTCTCGGTCACCCCCTTGCGCCAGGAGTTGTAGCCGGTGCGGTAGAAATGGTGCAGCATCTCCTGCGCGTGTCGGGCGCTCCAGTCGAGGATCGAGAGCGCGCCGGTCTGCTGGTAGTTCACGTTGTCCCGCATCGACCAGCGGAAGGCCTGGGGCGGCGGCACCGGGCGGAACCACTCGCGGGTCATGTAGGTCTCCTGCTCCGTCCCGCCTCCCAGGATGGAGCGATCGACCGTCTCCGGCGTGGTGTTGCCGAAGGTCTCGTAGCCGCGCCCGATGCTGTTGTGGTTCATGGCGACCGAGTCGAGGTAGTGCAATCCGAAGTTCTCGCCGAAGTCCCAGGTCCAGACGCCCGGCATCCCCATGGCGGTGAGGGCGGTGACCTCGTGGAAGCTCATCTCCAGGAACTGGCTGGTCACGATCGGATCGAGGTGCGGGTTGTAGGGGCCGGTGCCGTTCCAGGTCTGCAGGAGGGCGATTGCCTCGTGCAGGTCGTGCACCACGGTCGGGTGCCAGTCGTGGAACATGTCGTGCACCGCGCGCGTCGCTCCGAACGCCTTCTGGTGCGCGTCGCGGTTGATGTCCACGTAGACGTAGCGGTTCCAGTAGGGAGGGGACATGCGCGGCAGCGCGTCGTAGTCGGTCTTCCCCTTCAGGTAGCGGTAGAACCAGTCGGCCACCTTGTCCCGCCCGTCCGGCTCGGCGATCGGGTTGATCAGCACCAGGACCTTCTCGCGGATCGCCCGGATCATCGGCTGCTCGGAGACCGCCAGGCGGTAGGCCAGCTCGAGGCCCATCTCGGGGCTGCCGGTCTCGTCGGCGTGCAGGCCGCAGTTGAAGTAGTAGACCGGCCGCGCCGTCGCGATGATCCGCTCGGCCTCCTCGGGGCTGGTGCGGCGCGGGTCGGCCAGCGCCGCGGTCGCGGCCTTGAGCCTCGCCAGGTCGCGGATGCCCGCCTCGTCGGCGATGACGACCAGGACGATCTCCCTCCCCTCCTCGGTCCTGCCGATCGTCTCGACGCGCAGGCGCGGGGAGGCCGCGGCGATTGCCCGCATGTAGCCCTGGATCTGCGCCGCGTGGCTCAGCTCCCCCGCCGCGCCGGCGATGTGGCCGAGGCGCTTCGTGGGGGATGGCACGGTCGCCGAGGCCGGCACGTAGGCCACCCAGGGGCTCAGGAAGCGCGGCTCGGTCGTGTCGCGCGCGATCGCTTCCACCGAACCCGGCTCGGGCGTGTCGGGGGCGTACAAATTCTCCGCGGCGCGGCTCGAGGTGCAGAGCCCGGCGGCGACGAGCCCCGCGACGAGGCTCGCAACGACGGCGGCGCGCGCTTTTCGGGAACGACGACCGGGGACGGGACGATTCATCGCGTGGCTCCGATTCGAATCGTGAAACAGGCGGCCGGAACGCGGGCCATTCAATCACACTTCCGGCCGGGACGGGGCCGGCCGGCGGGATGCTAAGATTCGGCCATCATGGATCATCCCGTCGATCGCGCGCGCCTGCGGACCGGGCGCCTGGCGCGCCTTCAGGCCGCCATGCGCGCGCAGGGCGTCGAGGCCTGCCTGCTGTTCAACGAGCCGAACGTGCGCTACGCGACCGGCGCCTCGGCGATGCCGATCTGGAGCAACACGACGTTCGTCCGCTGCGCCCTGGTCCCCGCCGAGGGGCGGGTCCTCCACTTCGAGCACCCGAACTCGATGCACCTGTTCCGCGGCATCGAGGCCGACGTGCGCCCGATGCACTCCTGGGAGTTCTACGACGACACGGAGACCCACGCGAAGGCCTTCGCGCGCGAGACGGTCGCCGCCTTGAAGGAGCTGGGGGTGACCGGGCCCCGCCTTGCCGTCGACCGGCTGGGAACGCCGGGGTTTCTCGCGCTTCAGCGCGAGGGAATCGTCTTCGTCGACTCGGCCCCGGTCACGACGGCCGCCCGCGAGATCAAGACCCCCGAGGAGATCGCGCTCCTCGAGGCGAACGGCCTGATCCTGATGGACATGCTGGCCGACTTCGAGCGCGCCATCGCCCCGGGCGTGCGCGAGCGCGATCTCCTGGCGGTCCTCGCCGGCACCCTGCTGCGCGGCGGCGGCGAGCACCTCGCCACGAGCACCGTCTGCTCCGGGCCGAACACCAACCCGTGGCGCGCCGAGACGACCGCCCGTCCCCTCGACGCGGGCGACCTGGTCTACGTCGACACCGACGCCGTTGGCGTCGAGGGATACTTCTTCTGCGTGTCGCGCACGTTCTCCTGCGGCGGCCGCCCCCCCACGCCGTCGCAGCGCGAGGTCTACCGGACGGCCCACGACTGGCTGATCAAGATGAAGGACCTGGTCCGGCCCGGGGTCACCTGCCGCGAGCTGGCGGACAGGGCCCCCCGCCTGCCCGCGAAGTACTTGCCGCAGCGCTACGAGGTGATGATCCACGGCATCGGGCTCGAGGAGGAGAGCCCGAGCGTCGCCTACCCGGGCGATGCGCAGCCGAACGGCGACCGCGTCCTCGTCGAAAACATGGCCCTGGTCATCGAGCTCTATTGCGGCGAGGTCGGCGGCCGCGACGGGGTGAAGCTCGGCGACCAGGTGGTCGTCACGCCCGGGGGGATCCGGAACCTGGTCCCGTACGGATACTCCGCCGATCTCCTGCGTTGACCCGGCTGCGGCCGAATACTCGGACAGGCTCCTAGGAGCCGGCCGGCTTCCAGACGAGGATCTCCCCCCTGCCCGGGACCGCGGCGTCTCCCGCGTAGCGCTCATAGGCCCCGTCCTTCTCGTCATGGGGGATGACGAACCCCAGCGGCGACAGGTGCCTCGCGTACAGCCGCAGGAACGTGGGGTTGTAGGTGCAGGCATACGAGAACGTCGGGAGGAGCGGGATCGGCTTCAGCGAAATGATCGTGCCGCGGGAGATCCAGGCCCCGGTCCGGAGCTCGGCCCCGCCGCGCAGGAGGATCGTCCCCCCCTTCATCTCCAGGCCGGCGAAGTCCCGCGCCTGCCCGGCCACGGCGATGATCCCCCGTCGCATGCGCATCCCGACCTCGAGGCCCGCCGACCCCCCGATCAGGATCGTCCCGCCCGTCATCCCGGTGAGACTGCCGCGATAGGCGGCGCCGACCTGGCCGCCGGCGTTCCCGCCGACACGAATGCGGCCGCCGGACATCTCGGCGCCGAGCCAGTCCGAGACGTTTCCGGACACCTCGATCGATCCCCCCTTCATGCAGGACCCCAGGTGCATGCCGGCGTTGCCGAGGAGGGTGATGCGGCCGCGGGTCATGCCGCGGCCGATCCACTTGACCTTCGCCGCGTCCCCCCGGATCTCGAGCTCGTCGCCGTGCGGCCCCGCCACCTCGAAGAAATCCCCCACGCTCCGCCGGCTCTTCCCCAGGTGCACGGGAAGGGCCCGGATGGCGTCGAGCGTCAGCGCCGCGACGACGTCCGGCGAGAGGGACTCCGCTTCCAGCGGGACCGGAGGCTGCTCTTTGAGGGTCAGGATCGGCATGCGGGCCCCGGGGAGGTCATGCGCAGGGATGGATGTCCGGCTGGCCGAGGCGTTCCACCTCGACGGCGTAGTTGTCGAACGACATCGTGTAGACCTTCTCGAACAGCGGGCGCAGGTACGCCTCGATCCGGTCGTCGAAGGCGGGGCGGGCGATGAACTCCCGGCCGTGCGTCACCGCGCGGATCTCCCCGTCCTCGACGACGATCTCCCCGCCCTTGATGACGTAGCGCGGGTACTCGAACATGAGGCCGTTCGAGGGCTTCTCCTCGTAGAGAGCGAGGTCCGCGTCGGCCCCGACGCCCAGGTGTCCCTTCCGCGACAGGCCGAGGGCGCGCGCCGGGCCCGCCGAGGTGATGATCGCGATCTCCGACAGCGTGTACTGCCGGTCGAGGTCCGGGAGGACCATGCGCCCGCGCGCCTTGGGAGGGATCTTCTTCAGGCACTCGCGCCGGTGGTCCGCGTCCCTCAGGAGACGGACGAGCTCCGGGTACCGCCAGAAGCCGCCGCCGTTCGGATGGTCGGTGGTCAGGAAGATCCGCCACGGATCGTCGATGAGGAGCAGCAGTTCCAGCCCCGCGGCCCACTGCACCGCGTTGACGAGGCTGCGCTCCTTGTAGGTGTAGGGGACGATGCCGCAGCCGGTCTCGTTCTCCACGTCGACGTTGCTCCACTTGCGCCCGGTGAGACCGTGGAGCACGTGCTCCCAGGGGCCGTCGGCGGTGACGGTCATGGCGTCGCCGAACAGGATCGCCCCGGCGTCGGCGGTGAGGTTCTTCCGCGCGTTGAAGGCCTCGGCGAGCGCCTTCGCCTCGGATCGCATCGTGCCCCACCCGTCTCCGCCGTAGGCGTGGAACTGCAGGTGCGCCAGGTGGGCCCTGTGACCCTCGAGGACCTTCATCGTCTCGAGCGTGGTCTGCGCGTTGCCGGGCATGCCGAGGTTGTTGCCGTGCAGGTGGAGCGGGTGCGGCATCTTCAGGTCGTCGACGATCCCGGCGAGGCCGGAGATGATCCGCGCGGGCGTCAGATGGCCGTAGCCCGGGATGGGCGCCGAGAGCGTGCTGGCGTTCTTCCCCGACTTCCAGGCGACGATCCCGCCGGGGTTGACCGCCTTCACGCCGTACGCCTTCGCCGCCCAGATGAGCCAGGCCACGACGTCCCTGGCCCGCTCGACCTCGCCCGCCTCCAGGAGATCGAGGACGATCTCGTTGTTGGCCATCAGCACCAGGGAGGACTTGTCCAGGATCGGGATGTCGTGCAGCTCTTCGTGCGTGTGCCGGGCCGACAGGATCGGGACGGCGGCCTCGTTCACGGTCGTCCAGCCCATCCCGGCGTACATGTAGCCGGTCGCGAAGGTGGTGGGGGTGATGCCGCCCAGGCCGGCGCGGCGATCCGGGGCGTGGATGAAGCGGACGGCGCGCCGGTAGTTTTCCGGCGTGACGCCCCGGGCGAAGTTCATCGCCGCCCCCGCGACGTGCGTGTGGACGTCGACGCCGCCGGGGAAGACGACCAGGCCGGTCGCGTCGATGGAGCGGCCGCCGTCGACCCCGGAGACGATCCGGCCGTCCGCGATGCAGATATCCTTGACGACCCCGAGGACGCCGTTCGCCGGATCGTGGACCGTCCCGCCCGTTATCTTCAGCATGAAGTCACCGGCCGGGAGAGAACTACGCGCCGGCGATGCGCGCGTCCGGGGATGGGGTCCACGCGGGCTTCGCCGCGACCGCCCGGCGGATGCGCCGGATGACGTCCTCGTCGGTCGGGTACGGCGACTTCAGGGCCGGGCGCAGCGGCAGGGGCACCTCGTCCATGCGATAGACCGTGCCGGGCGCGCTGATGCCCGTGGCCGCGGTGGTAATGTGCACCCGGGCCAGGCGGCTCGTGTGCGTCACCTTGGGGTCCAGCACGATGGTCGGGATGCGCGCGAGGTGATCGATCCCGGGCTGCGGCATCGTCGCCCCGGGGTCCGCTCCCAGGATGAGCGCGGCGTCGTTGTCCCCGCGGACCAGCAGGTCCACGGTCGAGAACTCTCCCGGATTGAAGCGCGGGTAGCCCCGGGCCAGGCTGACGCCGAACGGGAAGCCCGTGGTCCACCGCAGCACCATGTCCGACCCGGTCACGTTGCCGTGCCCGCGCATCGGCATGCAGACGAACTTGGTGAAGGCGTTCAGCTCGGCGGCCAGCCTCAGGATGGCCGCCGAGTTCATGTGCTTGCCGCGGGTCATCGAGACGCCCATTCCGAAGAAAATCACGCCGAACCGGGCCCGCTTCATGCGATCCACGAGGTCCTGCAGCTGCGGGATCGTCAGCCCGGTCTCCGCGACGCTCGCCTCGTCGACCCTCTGGTTCTTGAGCAGGGCGCGCAGAGTGGTCAGGACCTCGAAGTCCTTCCCCGGCCTCAGCTGGAGAAAGATGTCCGCGGCCCGCACGCTGGGGGTCTCCCGGATGTCCACCAGGACCATGGTGCGCCCCTTGCGTCCCTCGGGCACGAACCTCCCCTTCTGCGTCAGGGTGTACTTGGTGAAATGCCGCGGATGGCATTCGGCGGGATTCCCCCCCCAGTAGACGATGAAATCCGCCCGGTTCTTGACTTCACCCAGGGTGCAGGTGACCTTGCCGCCCAACTGGGCGGCTATCTCGGTGGGGCCGTGTCAAAGCGAGGTGTGGCTGTCGACCACACCTCCAATCAGCTCGCTGAGGGCCACCGCCTCCCGCTGGGCTTCGCAGGTGATGTTGCTCAGCCCGTAGACCAGGGGCATGTGGGCGTCATGCAGGAAGCCGGCCGCGGCCTCGACGGCGGCGTCGACCGTGGCGGGCTTGCCGTCGATCAGCGCGTCGGGGAAGAGGCGCTCCGCCGTGTGGTTCTTGAACCAGGCGTCGCCGAGGGAGCAGGCGTTCCGGGCCTTGACGATCCGGTCCCCTTCGGCGTGCAGCTCGATGTCGTCGCAGACGCAGCCGCAGAACGTGCAGGTGGCGTTCTTCACGACCGTGACGCTCATCGCGGCTCCTCTTCACGCCGTCCCGGGCCTCCCGGACCGGGAGGCACGACGAAGGTTCAGCCAAGCTCCCGGCCGCGGAAGCTCCCCCGCGTGCGGCGCGGCATGTATCGCCCCTCCCCGACCATCTCCCAGGACGGCGCGTCCTGCGCCGGGTGCTCCGGGAGGTTTCGGACGACGCAGATCCCGTCCGGCTGCGGGAAGGCCGCGGACCAGGCGGTCTTCATGACGCCACCGGGGCCGCCGGCCCCCCCGACGGCATCGGCTCGACCTCGACCTCCCATCCCTTGGAGGTCGGCATCCCGGTCCCGTCGGTCCCCTGGCCCATCAGGTGGCAGGTGGGCGGCCCGTAGGGGACGAAGATCATCCCCCGGGGAATCTTCCCTTCCAGGCACCGGAAGGTCGCCTCGCCGTTCGAGGACCGGACTCGCACGGTGCTGCCGGACGGCACCCCGATCTCCTTCATGTCCTCGGCGTTCATGCTCATGGTGCTCACGATCGCCTTGTACTCGGCGTGATCCTTGCCGACATTGATCTGCTGGCCCTGCTTCGTGGTGCGGCCGGCGTTCATGATGAAGCGTTTTCGTTCCATGAAACTCACTCCCCGCGCCGTGTTCCAGCGAGTCGGATCATAGCATGGCCGCCGCGGTCATCCGCGGCCGGGGCGTCCCGGTTTCACGGGACGGCATCGAACAGGGCGTGCAGGCGAAAGTGATGCTTGCCGAGCCTGCCGCCGTAGTTCCCGGCCGAGATCTCGACGACACCCGGACGGCACGCGGCCTCGATGCCGGCGCGCAGGGCGGTCTCGATCGCGGCCCGGTCGAAGCCGTTTACCACGATCTCGAGCACCGAGTTCACCTCCGCCGGCAGGACGCTCTTCACGCCCTTCCGTCCCCGGAGGGTCGGGCAGTACGCGTCGTTGGTGGAGGCGATCATCTTTTTGTAGCGCTTCGCCCCGACCTTGCTGCCGCTGCGGACCACGCCGCCGGGAAAGGGAAGGACGACGCCGCGCACCCGGCGCATGGCCTCGACCGCCGCCTCCGACGCCGCGAGCGCCGCGTCCGGGTCCCGCGCCAGGATCAGGAAGTTGCCGCCGCCGATCCCCTTCTGCACGCCGAAGGACTCCTGCACGAGGAATTCCCCTTCCATCACCGGGATCCGCCAGTAGCGCTTCCCCTCCAGCATCTTGCTCGACTGGTACCCGTCGCCGAAGTGGCGCAGCACGCCGCCGACGACGACCCGCTCCTCCGCCTCGGGCAGGCCGTCGAAGCAGGCCGTGGTCGGGCACGTGAGGATCGTCTGTCCCACCCTCTCGACCAGGCGCTTGCCGAGCCCCTCGACGTCGAAGGCGAACAGCGGCACGCTCAGTCCCGGCCGCCCATCGGGCGTTTCGTCCGGGGCCAGCTCCGCCTCGATTCCCGCCTCGACCTTGCAGCCGATGACCGAGGTGGCGAAGCCGGTCATGGCACGCGCCGCCGTCAGGGCCCACGCCTGCGAGCGCGCCGTGATCACGACGCGCGCCGCCCGCATGTCGAAGGCCTCGGCGAACGTGTCGACGATCCGCACCCCGCGCCGTTCCATCCCGTGCACCTCCACCCTGTCGCCGGTCCCGTCGAGGCCGCGCGCCGGCGACGCGGGCGCAAATCTTACCATTCGGCCCTCCGTGCGGCCGCCGCGCGGGGCCGCCGGTCCTGGTCATTCCGCAACGGGTGCGAGACAATGCGCCGAGGGAGGGTCGCGACGCGATGGACCTCGTCCTGCAGATTGCAGCCGGGATCGGCCTGGCGTCGTGTGCGGGGCTGCGGGCGTTCCTGCCGCTGTTCGTCGTGGGGGCGGCGGCGCGCGCCGGATGGCTCCGCCTGGGCGAGGGATTCGCCTGGCTCGACTCGACCCCGGCGCTGGTGATCCTGGGGACGGCGGTGGTCGCCGAGATCCTGGCCGACAAGTTCCCGGTCGTCGATCACGCCCTGGACGCCGCCGGCGTCTTCGTCAAGCCGATCGCGGGCACGCTCGTGGTCGCCTCGACCCTGAGCGCCACCAGCCCGCTGGCAGCGACCGTCCTGGGCCTCATTCTCGGCGCGCCGGTCGCGACCGGGGTCCACCTGGTCAAGGCGAAGACCCGCCTCCTGTCGACCGCCACGACGCTGGGAATCGCCAATCCGGTCCAGAGCATCGTCGAGGATGCCGCCTCGATCGCCGGCTGCGTCCTGAGCCTCGTCGTCCCGCTCGCCGTCCTGGGCCTGGTCCTCGCGCTGGCGGCCGTGCTTCTGTGGCCGCGCCGGCGGGATCGGCGGCCGGGACCGCGCGGCGCTGGCTGAAGCGCGAGGCAGGGGATCCCAGGCCCGGGACCAGGAAACCGTTCTGCGCGCCCGGCCGGGCCCGCCGCGGGATTCCGCGGATTCTCGAAAACACCTGTGACCCAATCGGGTTTGGATCCGACCAAGGTGGTCAGAAGGGTGGATACGCCGACCCGCCCTCCCGGGAGGGATATGCCATGATCCGCCTCGGACGAATCGTGCTCCTCGCATCCCTGACCCTGGCTCTCGGCGCCACGGACCACCCCGCCCGGACGACGGGCGACGCGCCCCGCCGGCCCTCGACCTCGCCTCGCAAGCTCACGTTCGAAAAGCGCCTCGAGGCTCAGCGCGCCATCGAGCGCGTCTATCACGCTGGCCGCATCGGCCCGGCGCGACCCTTCGAGGCGGCCGTCCCCCTCCCACTGCTCGAGCGCAAGGTTCGGACCTGCCTCTCGGAGTCGGTCGCCCTGGAGAGGCGCTGGAAGTCCCCCATCACCGCAGAGGCGCTGCGGCGCGAGCTGGAGCGGATCGCGGAGAACACCCGGTTCCCCGATCGGCTGAGAGCGATCTACGAAGCGCTCGGTAACGACTCGTTCCTGATCCAGGAGACTTTCGTGCGCTCGGCACTCGCCGACAGGCTGGCGCGCGGCTTCTTCTCCGGAGAAGCAGCCGACGGACCGCGGCAGGACTTCGAAGCATGGATGGAGGAGACCCGGCACGAGTTCGACCCCACGCTCGCCACCGACGCGGCTGTCGTCCTTGGGCGCCTGCCGGAGCCCGGCTCGCGCGCCGGCGCTTCCGGACCATCCGCGACCCTCGATGCCGCGACGGCCTGGTCCGTTGGAACCGCGGCCCCGTGCGAGCTTCAGGACACCTGGAGCGCCGGCGAGACCGATGTTCCCCCCGAGCCGCGCTCCGGCCACACCGCGATCTGGACCGGCTCCGAAATGATCGTCTGGGGAGGGAAGGACCTCAAGACCGGCGCGCTGTATGACCCTCTCACCGATACCTGGCGCGCCACACCCCTGGCCGACGCACCCGAAGGCCGCACGGAGCACACCGCCGTCTGGACCGGCTCGGAGATGATCGTCTGGGGAGGGCAATACCAGGGAGGGACCACGCTGACCTCGGGCGCGCGGTACGACCCCGCCGCCAATGCCTGGACCGCGACCTCGCCCGTCGGCGCTCCGTCCAAGCGCTATGGCCACTCGGCTGTGTGGACAGGACAGGAGATGATCGTCTGGGGCGGCTGGGAAGGCGGCGGAACCCGGATCAACACCGGCGGTCGCTACGACCCTGCAACCGACACGTGGTCGGCGACTTCGCTGGCCGACGCACCAATCCTCGGGTTCGATCACGCCGCGGTCTGGACGGGATCGGAGATGATCGTCTGGGGCGGCGGCTTCACGTCTTCGGGTGGAATATACACCCCCGCCACCGACACCTGGCGCGCGACATCCGTGGCCAACGCTCCCGTACCCCGGCGATTGCCCGCCGCGATCTGGACCGGGACGGAGATGGTCGTCTGGGGGGGCTCCGGCGGCGGCTTCGCGCCTGGGGGAGGGAGATACAACCCGGCCACCGACACCTGGCGGCCCACGACTCCCATCAATGCCCCGCTCAATCGGTACTATCACAAGGCCGTCTGGACCGGCAGCCGAATGATCCTTTGGGGAGGAGTGGATTTCTCGCACGGCGCGCCGAATGAGCTGGTCAATACCGGCGCGATCTACGATCCCGTGGCCGACAGCTGGACGCCGACATCCCTGGCGGGCGCCGCCACCCCCCGCTACATGCACTCTGCCGTCTGGGCGGACGGCCGGATGATCGTCTGGGGTGGCACGGGAGACAGCAGCGGCGGACGCTACGACCCCGCGACCGATTCCTGGACGCCCACGAACGCTATGCTTACGAGCCCGACGCAGCGGGCCGCGCACACCGCCGTCTGGACCGGGAGCGAGATGATCGTCTGGGGGGGCACCACCGACCGCAGCGGCGGCCGGTACGACCCCTTGCTGGACCTCTGGACGCCGACGTCGCTTGCGAACGCCCCCTCGCAACGTTGGTATCACACGGCCATCTGGACCGGTCGGCAGATGATCGTCTGGGGCGGGGAGGACATCGCCGGGGACCTCGACACGGGCGGCCGGTACGACCCGAGTTCCGACACCTGGTCACAGACGTCGATGGCCGGCGCCCCCTCGGCGCGCGCCTACCATACCGCGGTCTGGACTGGACACGAGATGATCGTCTGGGGCGGAGATGTGGGCGACTACACCAACACGGACACCGGGGGACGGTACGACCCGGCCTTCGACACCTGGTCACCGACGTCGCCGGCCGGCGCCCCCTCGGCGCGCGCCTATCACACCGCGGTCTGGACCGGTCGGGAGATGATCGTCTGGGGCGGGGACGAGGGCGTCCAACCCGGCACGACCACGGGTGGACGGTACAACCCGGCCTCCGACACCTGGTCGCCGACCTCGCCGGTCAACGCTCCCGCGCCGCGCGCCTACCACACCGCGGTCTGGACCGGGCGCGACATGATCGTCTGGGGCGGGTACGGCGGCGCGTCCTTCGACACCGGGGGGCGGTACAACCCGCTAACGGACACTTGGACTCCCACGCCGACGGCCGGTGCTCCTTTCGGCCGATTTCAGCACACGGCGGTCTGGACCGGGCGCGAGATGATCGTCTGGGGCGGCGCGTACGATGATTTCCTGTATGTCTACTCGACCAGGACCGGCGGCCGCTACGATCCGGCGGCCGATGCGTGGACTCCCACCACGACGATCGGTGCGCCGGAGGGGCGCAATCTGCACACCGCCGTCTGGATCGGCACCGCCATGATCGTCCGCGGGGGAGAGCTGAACACAGGCGATGTCATCTATTACGCCAGGGATCCCCGGGTCGCCTGGTACGGCGCCGCGGCGGCCGTCCCCTCCCCCGACTCCGACGGCGACGGGTTCTCGGTCTGCGCGGCCGACTGCGACGACGCCGACGCCATGGTCTATCCCGGTGCGCTCCAGGTCTGCGGCGACGGCCGGAACAACGATTGCTCGCACCCGGCGTGGCCGAGTCTCTCTGGCATGAATGAAGGGGACGACGACGCCGACGGTGTGTCGGAATGCGCCGGCGACTGCAACGACGCCGATGCCACCGCGTGGGGCACTCCGGCCGAAGTGCCCGGCCTCGAGGTCCAGGGGTCCGACCCGGCGCTTCTCACCTGGAGCGCGCCGGAAGGAGGAGGCACGGCGTGGTACGACACGCTGCGATCCGCGATCCCCGGCGACTTCGTGTCGGGGGGGGCGTGCGTCGAGAGCGACGACCCGTCCGACACGTCGGCGTCGGACGCCGGCGTGCCGCCCAGGGGCGGCATCTTCTTTTATCTGGTGCGGGCCGAGAACGCCTGCCCCGGGGCATCGGGAATCGGACCCCTCGGCGCCGCTTCGAACGGGGTCCCCCGGCAGGGACGCTCGTGCCCGTGACGGCCGGTCAGTCCCGGGTCGCTCCGCCGGCCTCCCCTTCGGTCGCCTTGTGGAGCCTCTGGATCACCTCGTCGTAGTAGGGGCGGTCCTTCAGGCTGGCGTATTCGCCCGGGAAGCAGATGGTGGTCAGATCGGCGGAGGCGGCGCCGAAGGCGCTCAGCGTGACGGCGCAGCGGAGCCCGTTCGCGAGGCGCGTGTTGTCGATCATCGGGAAATCGAAGAACCCGACGTCGAACACGGCGCGCGTGTCGGTCGCCTCCCCGGAGCTTTCCTCCGCCTTGACCTCGAGACGCAGGCGGAGCTGCTGCTGGCGGCGATCGACGTCGAGCACGCGCAGGCTGACGTCGCAGCGCCGGCCCTCGACGTCGATCGATTCCCCCTCCAGGGGGACCCCGAAGCGTCCGGTCTTGTCGTAGTCCTCGAGCAGCAGGGTCCGGCGGAAGCTCTGTCCGTGTCCCTCCAGGGCAAACAGCTGCTTGGCGGTGATTTCCCGGGCCACCCGGTTGATGCGGTCCAGGTAATCGCCGCGGCCCGGGTGGTTCGCGGCGGCCAGGCGGCGCTGGAGGTCCAGGAAGAGCGGCTTGAGATTGAGGGAGTCGTGGAAGTTGACCGCCAGCAGCTCGAGATTGAGAACGCGCGCGTCCAGGTCGCCCGGCCGCGGCTGCAGGAACGGCTGGATGATCGACACGAACATGTCCTTGCGCAGGCTGCTCTCCGCCTCCTCGCGCCGGCTCATCAGCTCGGAGTAGAGGCGGGCGTTGGTGTCGGCGGTCTGGCGCCGCTCCAGGACCTGCGATCCCATGACGCCCACGGTCGCGACCGCCAGGGCGGTCAAAAGCCCGCCGAGCGGCTGCAGGACGACGGACACCTTGTCCCAGAAGTCCTTCGGTCCGGTGGACACTCGGAAGCCCTCCCCGTCTACCGGCGCCGCGCGGTGAGCGTGCCGTCCTTCATCTCGAGCTCTATGTCGTACTGCACGGCATCCTCGTTCGACACCATGTCGAGGCTCGCGGAAGCACCCTTGTACGTGACGATCAGCGAGCACCTCCCCGATTCCGGGACGATGAAATGGTAGGCGCCGGACTTGTCCGTGGGCTTCGCCTCGTAGGTCTTCTCGCCGCATTGCGCGCCGACCGTCGCGGCGGCGCCGACCGAGGCGCGCCCCATCGTGACCTTGCCGTACACCTCGCCGGCGAGTGCGGGCCCGGCTGCCGCCGCGAGCAGCACGGCGAGGGCGGTCCGTCGAAACGTGATGGATCGTGACACCGTGGATCCTCCCTGTTTTTCGATGCAGGGGAGATTACCGCAAATGGCGATCGATGGCTACCGCTTGACTCCTCTTCCCCGCCTGCGCGAAGATCGCTGCGAAACAGCTTCACAATCGACTTCAAGGCAGGCACATGCTGAGCGCGCCCCCCCGGCATGCGGCAGGTCGTTTCCACGCCGCCCTCGTTCTCGCCGTCACGGTCATGCTGCCTCTCTGCGCGCGCGACGCCGCCGCGCAGGGGACCCCCTCGCTGCAGGTCGTCCTCAACGAGATCGCCTGGATGGGGACGACCACCAGCGCGACCGACGAATGGATCGAGCTGGTCAACAACACGTCCGGCCCCGTCAGCCTCGCCGGCTGGACGCTGACCGCCGCGGACGGGACGCCCGGCATCGCCCTGTCCGGAAGCATCCCGGCCGGGGGCTACTTTCTCCTCGAGCGGACGGACGACAACACGGTCCCCGGCGTGGCGGCCGATCAGATCTTCACCGGGGCCCTGGGGAACGCGGGGGAGATTCTCTCGCTGAGGGACGGCGCCGGCGGGCTCCAGGACTTCGTGGATGCCTGGCACGCGGGGAACAGCACGACGCGCCGGACCATGCAGCGCGTCAACCCGCTTTTGCCCGGCGACGTTCCTTCCAACTGGACCGACGGTCCGGTCGACGGGACGCCGATGAACTCCGGCGGCTCGGGAAGCGTCTGCGACGCGCCGACCCGGACCGTGGACTGCCGGCCGGGACCGCCTTTCCTGCTCCGCAGCGGCGGACCGATGGTGATCAACGAGCTGATGATCAACCCCGCGGCGGTCGGCGACGCCTCGGGGGAATACCTGGAGCTCTACAACTCGGGCCTGGCCCCCGTGGACCTGCAGGGCTGGACGCTGCGGGACGACGGCTTCGACTCCTTCGCCATCCCGTCCGGGGCGGCGGTCCTCGTGCAGCCGGGAGGATTCCTGGTCGTCGCGGCGCAGGTCGACCCGGCGCTCAACGGCGGATTCGCGGCGAACCTGGCGTGGAGCGGGTTCAACCTTTCGAACAGCGGCGATGAAGTCGTCCTGGTGGACCCGTTCGGAGTCGAGCAGGACCGCGTCGTCTACACCGGCTCCCCGTTCACCGACGGGCCGGGAGCCTCGCTCGAGAGGGTCAGTCCGGGGCTCCCCTCGTCGGACCCGATGTCCTGGGCGATCGCGGGAGGGAGCTTCGGGCTCGGGGATCGCGGGACGCCGGGACGCGTCAACGCGCTCCAGTCACGGCGGTACGCGCTGCGCGGCACGCTCGTGACCATGGACGAGACCCTGCCCGAGGCGGGCCAGGTGTTCCCGGGCACTCTCTACATCCAGGGGAACCGGATCCTGGATCTCCTGCCCGAGGGGGAGCCGCTGCCCGCGGACGCCGCGGGGGCCCCGATCCTGGAGACGGGGGCCCTCATCTTCCCCGGTCTGATGAACATCCACGACCACATCACGTTCAACACGACCCCCGCATGGAACGTCCCGGCGCTCATGCAGGACGTCTCCGACTGGACGTCCCTGGACGGCTATCGTCAGAACGTGCGATACCCGCACGATCTGCTGACCGAGGCGAACTACTACGACCTCCTGCCGGAGGTCGGGAAGTACGCCGAGGCCAAGGCCCTGACCGCTGGGACGACCACGGAGCAGGGGAGCTTCCCGCTCTCCGCCGGCTTCAGCGGGCACCTGGCCCGAAACGTCGATGTCTCGAACTTCGGCGTCGATCGGATCCGGCAGAGGTCCCTCTCCATCCTGGATTCGACGTTCCAGTCCCAGGATGCGCCGGCGCTCGTCGCCGACATGGAGGCGGGGGGCGTCGACGCCTGGCTCGTGCACCTGGGCGAAGGGACCGCCGAGGACGCCGTGCTGGAGTTCCCGGCGCTGAAGAACGTCTGCCTGCTGCGATCGGAGACGGTGATCATCCACGGCTCGGCGCTGTCCCCCGCCGAGCTCGACGAGCTGGCCGCCGCGGGCGCCAAGCTGGTCATCGCGCCGACCAGCAACTTCCTGTACTACGGCGCCACGGCCGACGTGCCGGGGGCCGTGCAGCGCGGCATTCCGGTCTCTCTCAGCACCGACTGGAGCCCCGCGGGGGACAAGAACCTTCTGGCCTCGCTGAAGAGCCTCGCTCTGATCAACGAGACCGTGTGGGCCGGCGCCCTGTCCGACCGCGACATGGTCGACATGGTCACCACGAGCCCGGCGCGCGCCCTCAACTGGTGCCGCCAGGTCGGGAGCCTGCGCGCCGGGATGATCGCGGACCTCGCCGTCCTCGCCGGAGATCCCGCCCGGCCGTTCCGCGCCCCGATCGAGGCGACCGAGGAGGACGTCTTCCTGACCGTGGTCGACGGCGATCCGCTGTACGGCACGCCGGCGTTCCTGTCCACGCTCAAGCCGGGGGACCACGAGACCGTCGGGAGCGCCTGCGGCTTCCAGGCCGCGATCGACGTGACCGATCCCGGCGTTCCCTTGGGCTCCGAGACGTTCTCCGAAATCCAGGGGCTGCTCGCGGCGGCTTCGGCGTCGGACTTCCAGCACATGAAGGCGCATTTCCAGGACCCGGCCGTGGCCGGGATGACCGATCCGGAGTTCCAGGCCTATCTCGACGCCCGCTTCCCGCTGGGAATCGTCCCGCGACCGCTCGATCCCCTCTGGGTCATGGAGGACGCGGGCTACTTCGACGGCCTCCGGAGCCAGTCCAACGTCAGCGCACTCAACCCTGAGGCCACGCTGGACACCTCGGCCTTCTGGGATGTCGACGGCGACGCGGCGCTCAACGCCTGCGACAACTGTCCCGACCTCGCCAACCCGGGACAGGGGCCGGTCGTGTTCGCCGGGAGCCTCGTCGCCGCGAGCGCGACGACGTTCTCGTGGAGCCTGCCTTCGGATGTGAAGTTCGTGCGGGGGGATCTGGGCTCGGTCTCGGGCTATCCGATCGATGTCGTGGGGGACCTCTCCCGCGCGACCTCGCTGACGGATACGGACAACCCTGCCGCAGGAGCCGGTTTCTACTACCTGCTCAGGCCCGCGGGGACCTGCCGCGTGGGCAGCTGGCAGAGCGTCCTGGGGGCGGAGCCGGGCCGGGATGCCGCCCTGCCTTGAGCCGCGCCGGCGGGATCGGTTGAGGGGTCCCGCGGCGCGGCCTGAGGCAGACGCGTCTCAGTGCCGGTCCGAATGGCTCCTGCTCGAGACCGGGACCGCCGGCGTTTCGAGCGACTGGACGAACGCTTCCTTGCCCGCCTCGGTGGCCCGCCGATAGGCTGCCTGAAGCGCAGGCGGAATGCGCGCGGCCTGATCGGCCAGGTCGTCGGTGACCTGCTTCAGCTTCCGGCGCGTGTCCCGGCCGGCTTGCGGGGCGGTCAGTAGGGCCACTGCGGCCCCGGTCGCGGCGCCTGCCAGGAACAGCACGACCCCACTGCTGAGACTGCGAGCGGTTTCGCTCATGAGGAGTGACACCTCCTTTCCTCATGCGAAAGACCTTCCACTGCAGGAGATCCCAAGGTAGCACGGACCGGCGGACCCGACCACCGCGGGCCGGTCTCCGACGCGGCGGATCGGCTATTTCCCCTTGAGCACCAGCGTCCAGGAGCCTGTCTTCCCGAAGTTGTCGGACACCAGGATCCCCTCGCCCCCCGCGACGTAGACGTACTTGCCGTCGGCGCTGCAGGCGACCGACGCATCGCCGGTATCGGAGTCGGCGGCCCAGCGCAGCTTGTCCTTGAAGTCGGCCTGCGCCTTCTGCGCGTAGAGACCCCCGCCGAGGAACATCTGGGCGCCCAGAATGACCGCCGCGGTGACGGCGACCGCGACAACCCAGCGCTGCATGGACCAGCGCGCGATCCGACTGTCTGGATTCTGCTGCATCGTGTCCTCCCTGGAACTCTGCCGGCCGCCCCATGCGGCCTGCTTGAAGTTAGGTTCTCGACGGCGGACAGTCCAGAACGGTCGGGCGGACCGGGCGGTGCGCCCCGGTGCCGCGGCCGGACGTGTGCCGGTTCTTCAGGCCTGAGCCGGCTCCAGGACGGCGCGGAAGCGCACCGTTCCCTTGAGCATCGCGTCGAGGGCGCGGGAGGCGTCCTGCAGCGGGAATTTTTCGATCATCGGACGGACGCCGTGCTGCACGGCGAATTCCATGGCATCGGTGGAGTCGCTCGCCGTCCCGGAGGCCCATCCCTGGATTCTGGCGCTGCGGGACAAGAGGTCGATCGCGCCGACCTGGATCGGCTCGAACGCGGCCGCGACGATCAGGAGGCACCCTTCGATTCCCAGGCCGGGGACCAGCGCCGAGATGGACGCCGCGTGCGGCGCGGTGGCGAGGATCACTCTCGCCCCGCCGAGCTTCGCCATGGTGGCGGCGAAATCGGGCCGGGTCGAGTCCACGTAGTGGTGGGCGCCCAGCTTGCGGGCGAACGCTTCCTTGTCCGTGCCCCGGGAGATCGCCACCACCTCGAAACCCATGGCGCGGGCGTACTGCAGCCCGAGATGGCCGAGCCCGCCGAGCCCGTGCACGGCGACGAGGTCGCCCGGGCGGGCGCCCGAATGGCGCAGCGCGTTGAAGGTCGTCACGCCCGCGCACAGGAGCGGGGCGGCCTCGGCGAAGTCGAGACCGTCGGGCATCCGCGCGACGGCGACCTCGGGCGCGACGAGATAATCCTGGTACCCGCCGTCGAACGAGATGCCGGTGATGCGCGAGTTCCTGCAGTGGATGAACCGCCCGGTCAGGCAGACGTCGCAGGTGCCGTCGTGGCCCCCGTGCCATCCGAGCCCGACGCGGTCGCCGACGCGGAAACGCTCGGCTCCCGCGCCCAGCGCGTCCACCACGCCGGCCACCTCGTGCCCCGGAACGCGCGGCAGCTGGAGTCCGGGCCACAGCCCGCCGGTCACGAGCTGATCGCTGTGGCACACGCCGCAGGCGCGGACCTTGATGCGGATCTGGCCCCGCCCTGGATCGGTCATGGGGCGCTCCTCGGAAAGGAGCGGCGACCGCGGAGTGCGAACGACCATCACCCGCATGGCTTTATTCCGGGAAATCGTCATCCTGCCGCGGCTGGGGGCCGGGGCGGATGCCGGCGATGTCCGGATCCTCGCCCGGTGCCAGGGGAATGTCGTCCGGGCGCTCCTGCTTCTTCTGGAGCCGGCGTGCCGCCTTGTCCTGCTGCTTCTGCTGCCGCGCTATTTCCTTCTGGCGTTTCTTGAACGTCGAACGGGTTCGTCTGGCCAAGATTCAGTCCCCTCTTTCACAGGCTGCGCTTTCTCCCTCTCAGGCCGCGCCGGCTGCCCCCATCCTTCCGGAATCGCGGTCCCGCCGGCGGCGCGTTGTCCCCGAAGGATCGGCCCAGGGACGGGAGCCTGGGCCCCCGGCTCTCGGATCGCTCCCGCGCCTCGTTGACGCTGATGGCGCGCCCCTTGAGATCCCGGCCGTTGAGCTCGGCGATGGCGCGCCTGGCCTCGTCGTCCGTGCTCATCTCGATGAAGCCGAAACCGCGCGACTTGCCGGTGAGCCGGTCCTTGATGACCGAGGCGGTCACGCAGGTCCCGGAGTTCGAGAACGCCGCCTTGAGATCCTCGTCCGTCGTCTCGAAGGAGAGATTCCCGACAAAGAGTTTCATCGCCATGTCGAGACTAGACCGGGCGGACGTTGGCTGCGGCAGGACCCTTCTGACCCTGGGTGATGTCGAATTCCACGGCCTGTCCCTCGGAGAGGCTCTTGAATCCGGGCATCGAGATGGCGGAATGATGGACGAAGACATCCTTGGAGCCGTCGTCCGGAGTGATGAATCCAAAACCCTTCGCGTCGTTGAACCACTTCACCTTGCCTCTGGCCATGTGGACTCTCCTCTACTTTGTGAATGGATACCGATCGTCTGCGAAGCACCCTGCGGCACGTCGTGACTGGGTTGCGGGAACATCGATTCTAGGCGTGCAAAGTCATCCTACTCTGCCCTCACTCCCGCGTCAATCAGAAAAGTTTGGGGGCTCGACCCTGTTGCTTTCATGCACGTCACGGGATAGAGTTCCGAGGTCCGCGTGATTCCCGGCGTTCCCCTGCTCGCACCACTCGAGGCGGTCACGCATGTCGTCGATTGGCAATCTCATCTGCCTCACGCCGCGCGATTCCTACGTCGTCGACGAGCCGATCAGGAAGAAGGGATTTCTCGGACGGCTCGAGCGGTCCATCGGTCCGTTCGTGCGGAGCCCCGGCATCGGCTTTCCCTACCTGATCGGGTTCCTGCGCAAGAGCGGCGCTCTTCCGGCCTCCACGCGGGTCGTGGTGCAGCACGACAAGATCGAGGGACCGACTCCGTTCGAGGAGATCCTGCGGGACAAGATCGACCTGTCGCTCGGCGATCGCGACGTCCTGTTCGTCACAGCCTACACGAATTCGGCGCGCGAGGCGTACCGGCGGGCGCGCGAGGCGCGGGCCGCTTACGCCCTCGCCGGCAAGCGGCTGACGGTCGTCTTCGGCGGCCCGCACGCCTCGGCGCTTCCCGACGAGGGGACTCGTCGGGGGCACGTCGACATCGCCGTCACCGGCGAGGGGGAATGGGCCGCCGCGGCGCTCCTCAAGGACCTGCAGGAGGACCGTCCCGTGCAGCCGGTGTACCGCGCGACCTTCGATCGCATCCGCGAGCGAGGGACGCTCGCTCTCGACATGGGGATCTGGGACACGCTCAGGAACCGGCCGCACCAGATCGTCGCCTCCACGACATTCGCCCGCGGCTGCAAGCTCGACTGCCATTTCTGCGCGGTGTTCCTGACGAACGGACCGACCGTCAGGAACCGCGACGTGGCCGACGTCGCGGACGAGATCGTGAGCCAGGGCCCGAGGTACACGCGGGAGACGATCGACGGGATCGGTCCCGGCCCGTACAACTCCTTCCTGAAGATGCTGGTCAAGACTCCCGTCCTCGGGGAGCATTTCGGCGAGCGGCTGATTTCCCTGCTCGGCCCCGGATACAGCGAGAAGTTCTTCTTCTGGGACGACAACCTCTACAATGCCGCCGGATCGTTCAAGGCGCTGTGCGAGGCGATCCGTCCCCTCGGCCGGCCGTGGGCGGCGGAGCTGACGATCGACCTCGCCGAGAAGCCGGAGCTCCTGAAGCTCGCCCGCGAGAGCGGCTGCCACGATCTGTTCCTGGGAATCGAGTCGGTCAGCCAGACGGCCATCGACGGCCTCGACAAGTGGTCCAACGACACGCAGTCGATGCACGAGATGGTCAAGCGCGTGCACGACGCCGGGATCAACGTCATGGGGGCGTTCGTCTTCGGCCTGGACGGAGACGACCCGTCGTGCTTCGATCGGACGCTCGAGTTCATCTACCAGACCGGGATCGATTTTCTCGTCGCCAACATCATCCAGCCCTACCCCGGCACCGGGACGTTCAAGGACGCGGTCGCAGGGAATGATTTTCTTCCGTGGGCCCACTGCCCTCCGACCTCCGACATCGCGATGGACTACAACTGGCCCCTGTTCGACGGGGCCCACGTCCTGATTCGCCCCAAGGGAATGACCGTCGACCAGCTGCAGGAGGGGTATTACTACTTCCTCCGCGAGGCGTACTCGCTCAAGGGGATCCTCCGTCGCTACCGGGGCCCGTCGTACGACCTGGGCCAGGCCTCCTCGCACTTCGTCCGCAACTACATGGTCAGCCGGTACGGCATGAACAAGACGGCCCACGCCATCAAGCGGAAGGGCACGAAGGCCGTCGGGTTGGATGCGACCGCGACGGCGGATGCCCTGGCCCACGGCGAGCACGGGTTCCCCAGTCTGCCGCAGGTGGCCGGCGCCCGACGCGCCGAGCCTCTCTGAACGCCGGGGGCCGACGGCCGCCGACCGCGCCCCTCGCGGGCGTGATTCCCTCCGACGCCCTGTTCCGATCCTGGTTCGCGACCCTCGAGTCCCGCCAGCTGTCGCGGCTCACCTTCGCCGAGGTGCGGCGCGGGCTGCAGGCGCTGTCCCTGCTGTACGTCGAGCGTCCGCGGGGCCTCGCCACCGGGAGCGCCCTGGAGGGGGCCGGGAAACGGGCCGCCTTCGCGCTCTTCTACACGCCGTTGCATTTTCTGCTGGTGCGCGAGGTCGTGCGCGCCCTCGGGGCCGCCGACCCCGCGCCCGATGCCATCCTGGATCTCGGCTGCGGCACCGGCGCCGCCGGCGCAGCCTGGGCCGCGCTCGCGGCCGGCCCCTGCCAGGTGAGAGGCGTCGATCGCAGCGGCTGGGCCGTCGACGAGGCGCGCTGGAACTACCGCCAGCTGGGAGTGCGCGGCCGCGCCGTCCGCGGCGACCTCGAGGCGTTCAGGCTGCCGGGCCGCCGCAGCGGGATCGTGGCGGCCTTCACGGTCAACGAGCTCGACGACGAGACGCGACGGCGCCTCCTGGATCGGCTCCTGGCCGCCGGCCGGCGCCAGGCGCGGATTCTCGTCGTCGAGCCTATCGCCCGGCGTCCGTTCCCCTGGTGGGACGGCTGGGCCGACGCCTTCCTCGCCGCGGGCGGCCGCAGCGACCAGTGGCGCTTCCAGGCCGACCTTCCCGAACGGCTCCGCCTGCTCGATCGCGCCGCGGGGATGGATCATCGCGAGCTGGCCGGCCGATCGCTCTGGCTGGACGGCCCTCCCGGCGGCGCGGATCCCGGCGGTTCCTTGACCGGAGGCGCGCCGAAGGCGTAGCCTCTCCCCTCCCCCGATCGCCCTGGTGGAGATCCGTGAGCGCAGCACACGACGTCATCGTGGTCGGCGGCGGCCACAACGGCCTGGTCGCCGCGGCGTATCTCGCGTCGGGCGGGCTGAAGACCCTGGTCCTCGAGCGCCGGCCGATCGTCGGCGGAGCGTGCGTCACCGAGGAAATCGTTCCGGGCTTTCGCTTCTCGACGACCTCGTACGTCCTGTCCCTTCTGCGTCCGGAGATCATCCGCGATCTCCGCCTGAAGGAGCACGGCCTGGAGGTCTTCCCGTGCCGCACCACGTTCACGCCGTTTCCGGACGGGCGCTCCCTGCTCATGGGGCTCGGGCGCCGGGAGGACGCGGGCCAGATCGCCCGGTTCTCGAAGAGGGACGCCGCCGCCTACCCGGCCTTCGACGCGGCGATCGCCCGTCTTGCCGATTTCATCCGGCCGACCCTGTCGGCCCCCCCGCCCGATCCGTCCGCGGGGATCTCCGATCTCCTGGGCCTCCTGAAGCTCGGCAACGGGTTCAGGAAACTGCCGCGCGCCGAGCAGGCGTTCCTGATCAAGACGATGACGATGAGCTGCGCGGCCCTCCTGGACGAGTGGTTCGAATCGGGAGAGCTGAAGGCCAGCATGGCCGCCACAGGGACGATCGGGACCTACGGCAGCCCGCGCACTCCCGGGACGGCCTTCGTCTTCCTGCACTACTACCTCGGCGAGGTGAACGGCATCGCCGGAGCATGGGCCTTCGTGCGCGGCGGCATGGGGGGTGTCGCCGAGGCCCTGGCGTCGAGCGCCCGCTCCCGCGGGGTCGCGATCCGGACCGGGGCCGCGGTGTCGCGCATCCTGGTGAAGGACGGAGCGGCGTTCGGCGTGGTCCTCGAGGGGGGAGAGGAGATCCGCTCCCGGGCGGTCGTCTCCAACGCCGATCCGAAGCGGACCTTCCTGCGGCTCATGCAGCGCTCCGATCTCCCGGAGGAGTTCGCGCGCGGCATCGAGAACCTCCGCTGCAACGGCAACTCGGCCAAGATCAACCTGGCCCTCTCGGAGGCCCCCGACTTCACGGCGCTGCCGGGAGACGGCCCGCACCGGCGCGGCAGCATCCAGGTGACCGGCGCCGCGCCAGCGTACCTGGAGGACGCATGGGAGGACTACCGGATCGGGCGCCCGTCGCGCCGGCCGTACCTCGAGGTCACGATCCCCTCGACGGTGGACGACTCGCTGGCCCCGCCCGGCCGGCACGTCATGTCGATCTCCCTGAAGTTCGTCCCGTACAAGCCGGCCGAGGGGGACTGGAAGTCGCGAAGGGAGGAGCTGGGGGACCTCGCCGTGGACACCCTGGCGGAGTACGCCCCCAACATACGGCGGGCGGTCCTCCACCGGCAGGTCCTGACCCCCCTGGACCTCGAGGAGATCTACGGCCTGACCGGAGGGAACATCTGCCATGGCGACATGGCCCTCGACCAGCTCTTCTCGATGCGGCCGCTGTGGGGCTGGGCCCGGTACCGGACGCCCGTTCGTAACCTTTATATGTGCGGCTCCGGCACCCACCCTGGGGGGGGCGTCATGGGGGCGCCCGGCAGGAACGCCGCGCGCGAGATTCTCAAGGACACACGACGAGGCCGGGCGCGGACGGCCTGAACAGCGGGAGCGACCCGCGGGAGGACGAGGTCCGATGACTGCACGCGACCAGGTGTTCGAGGGGTCCTGTCTGTGCGGCGGCGTGCGCTACCGCATCGCCGGGATGCCGGGGGAGATGTGGCATTGCCACTGCACCGACTGCCGCAAGAGCCACGGCGCGGTCTTCTCGTCGTCGGTGCAGGTGGACCGCGGACATTTCAAGCTGGTGGGCGGCGAGGGCCTGCTCGTGACCTACGAGGCGAAGACCGGCACGAGACGGAGCTTCTGCGGCCGTTGCGGCTCGAACGTCTCGGGCACGATCACCAGTGAGCCGGACTCGGTCTACGTGACCGCCGCCACGCTCGACACGCCCCTCAAGCGGTCCGCGGCGACCCACATCTTCGTGCGGAGCAAGGTCCCCTGGTTCGAGATCCGGGACGGGCTGCCCCAGCACGCGACCTACCCGGGCCACGAGGAATGAGCCGCCGGCCCGCGTTGTTCCGGGGCATTCGGCCGGGCGCCTTCCCGGGAGTCCCGATCGCCGTCCTGGCCCTCGCGCTGGCAGGTTCCGCGGCCGCTGCACCCGCCGTGCCCGCTGCACCCGCCGCGGCCGCTGCGGCCGCCGCGCCCGGGGATCCCCCGCCCCTCTTCGATCCACGGCGGCCGCCCGGGCGGGAGCTCGTGACCGACATCGCCGACGGGTTCACCCTGGCCGCGGTCGGAGACTGCATCATCTCGCGTCCGGTCTCGCCGATGCTCGCGGGCGATCGGGGGCTCGCCGGCGTCGTGCGGATCCTGCGCGACGCCTCCGTGACCTTCGGCAACTTCGAGGGATCGGCCATCGACATCCGGGAGTTCAGGGGATACCCGCATGGGGCGGTCGACGACTGGGCCCTGATCTCGACCCCGGACGTGGCGGCCGATCTGAAAAGCCTGGGATTCGATCTCCTGTCGCGCGCCAACAACCACGCGCTCGACTGGGGAATCGAGGGGATGAGGGAGACGGGCCGCCATCTCGACGAGGCCGGCCTGGTGCACGCGGGGTCCGGCGAGAACCGGGCCCTGGCGCGCGCCCCGCGATACCTCGAGACGGAGCGGGGACGGATCGGCCTGGTGTCGATGGCCTCGAGCTACACGCCGATGAGCGATGCGCTGCCGCCGGCCGGGCAGGCGCCGGGCCGGCCGGGAGTCAATGCGGTCAGGACCACCCGGCTGACCGTCGTGACCGAAGAGATGATGCGGCACCTGGCGGCGATCCGGGAGGGGTTCGGATCGCTGCGTCGCGATTGCCCGCCGGCGGGCGCCGGCCGCGCGGCCGGGGAGGGGCCGGCAGGGCCCCCCGCCGCCTCGACGCCGCGCGACCTCGAGCTCTTCGAAACGCGCTTCGTCGTCGGGGATCGACCCGGTTACAGCTACCTGGTGGATCCCCTCGACCGCGAGGAGAACCTCAAGAGCATCCGGCAGGGGAAGCAGCATTCCGACCTCCTCATCGCCACGATCCATGCGCACGAGGAAGGGGGCGGGTGCGCCGAGCCGGGCGATTTCCTGCCGGACCTGGCCCGCGCGGCCATCGACGCGGGGGCCGACGCCTTCATCGCCCACGGCGTGCACGCGCTCGGGCCGATCGAGATCTACAAGAGGCGGCCGATCTTCTACGGCCTCGCCAACTTCTTCTGGAGCGACATGCAGGAGCCGATGCCGGCCGGCCTCCACGAGCGGAACCGCGAACTGCTGGCCAGGGCGTTCGGCGATCCGGCCAGGGCGACCGACGCCGATCTCACGGCGCTCCTGAACGCTTCGGGGTTCGACGACGCGCTGGTCTTCCAGACCGTGATCGCGGTCAGCCGCTTCGAGAAGGGGGAGCTGGCCGAAGTCAGGCTCCACCCGGTCGACCTGGGATACGGCATGCGCCTCACCAGGAGCGGCGTCCCGCGCCTCGCCTCCCCCGCGACCGGCCGCGCCATCCTGGAGCGGCTGCAGCTCCTGTCCCGCCCGTACGGGACCGACCTTGTCATCGAGCGCGGCATCGGGCTCATCCGCCCGTCCCGATAACCTCGCCGGAGCGGCAGATCAGGTCCCTGAGCGGCGCAGCGGATGCTCGAAGCTCAGGTAGAGAAAGAGGGCGTTCTCGCGGCGACTGGCCCCGATCCCGAACGGCACCGCCACCCCTGGCACGATCTGCAGCCCCGACTTGAGATTGATGGCGCCGCGCACGCCGGGGGCCAGGAACAGGCTGCTCGAACGCACGGTCCGGTGCGATCCCGCGATCTCCTCCGTGCGGCTCCAGGCCGCCTCCAGCAGCACGTTGAACGTGGGCCGGGCCAGCCAGATCAGGCTCTGGCCGGCCGAGTAGTCGCGCACGGCCGCCTTCTCGCCGAGCCCGCTCCTGGCCGACGGGAAGAAGCTGGCCCCCAGGTTCGAATGCGCTACGAACGATCGGGAGATCGACACGCTCAGAGGCAGATTGACCTGGAGACCGGCCCCGCCCGCTCCCCTGCCCTCCCCCTCGTCGCCGCTGGGCAGCAGGAGGCTGGCGCGGGGCGCGAAGGACGTCCGGCCGGCGCTGCCGCCGAGCGCCTGGCAGCGGTAGTTGAGCGCCGCGTCGCCGACTCCGGCTTCTCGCGCGGAGCCCGCCCCCTCCCCCTGGACGGGGATCGTCAAGCTGACCTGGTGCCTCTCTCCCCGCACGGGCCACTCCTCGGTGAAGGTGTAGACCCATTCGCGGGTGTCACGGTTGCGCGTGAAGGCGCTGATGTGCTGGATGACGCCGGCTTCCTGATTGTAGGCCTCTTCGATCAGGAAGCTGTTGTCCCGAATGGGGACCGGCGCTCCGGCCGCACCGTCGGCCGCTCCCGCGGCGACCGCCCCCGGGATGAACCCCTGCCCTGCCAGGACGATCAGGAAGGCCCGGACGATCTCCATGACCTGCCAGCTGGTTGTCACGTTGTCGCTCCTCCTTCCGGCGTCCCGGATCAATTGAGACACCGTCTCAGCAAGACGGAGCAACGCGCGTGCCATCCACGGGACGGACCCGGGGGCCGGGGCGGCCCTGGATCGCCGTCCCTGGCGGGGGCGGGGCTCCCCCACACGCGGTACTTTGCGCGTGCCCGATCGGCCGGCGCAAGAAATTCCGGGACGGTCGGTCCGGCAGACCGGGGCACATTGACCCTGCGGCGATCGCCCCCCTAAGATGGGCGGCGTCGTGGATGCCTCTGCCGAGGGTCCTCATCAAGCCCGGGCTGCGCCGTCGTACTGGCTGACGCGGTTCGTCCTGCTGCGCCTTCTGGGACTCGTCTACTTCTTCGCCTTCCTGTCGCTCGCCACCCAGGTCCTGCCGCTCCTCGGGAGCCACGGGCTCCTTCCGATCCCCCTGTTTCTCGAGCGCGTCGCCAGGCACTTCGGGTCCCCGGTCGAGGGCTTCCTGCAGCTGCCGAGCCTCTTCTGGATCGACGCATCGGACGCGACGCTCCTGGCCGCCGCCTGGGCCGGCGTGGTCCTGTCGCTCCTGGTCCTCCTGGGGTTCGCCAACTCCATCCTGCTCCTGGCGCTCTGGGCGATCTACATGTCGTTCGTGCACATCGGGCAGGACTGGTACGGTTACGGCTGGGAGATCCAGCTCCTGGAGACCGGGTTCCTGGCCGCCTTCCTCGTGCCTTTTCTCGACCCGCGGCCGTTCCCGCGACGGCCGCCGCCCGCGCCCATCATCTGGCTCTTCCGCTGGCTGGCGTTCCGGATCATGCTCGGCGCGGGCCTCATCAAGATCCGGGGGGACGCCTGCTGGCGCGACCTGACCTGCCTGATCTACCACTACGAGACGCAGCCGATCCCGAACCCGCTGAGCCCCTTCCTGCATTTCATGCCGCGCTGGTTCCACCAGGCGGGGGCGCTCTTCAATCATTTCTGCGAGCTGGTCCTCCCCTGGTTCTCGTTCGGCCCGCGCACGGCGCGCCATGTCGCCGGGACGCTGATGATCGCCTTCCAGGGGATCCTGATCCTGAGCGGCAACCTGTCGTTCCTCAACTACCTGACCATCGTGCCGATGATCGCCTGCCTGGACGACTCGCTGCTCGCGCGGGTCCTGCCGCGCCGCCTGGCCGCCCGCGCCCGGGCCGCCGCCGAGGGGGCCCAGGAGTCGCGCGCGCAGCGGATTTGCGCCTGGGCGATGGTCGGCCTAGTGGTCCTCCTGAGCTGGTACCCCGTCCGCAACCTCCTGTCCAGCCGGCAGGCGATGAACACGTCCTTCAACCGCCTCCAGCTGGTGAACACCTACGGCGCCTTCGGCAGCGTCGGGAAGCAACGGCACGAGATCGTCTTCGAGGGGACCACCGACGAGGCCCCGGGGGACGGCTCGGTGTGGCGGGAATTCGAGTTCTGGTGCAAGCCGGGCGACCCGATGCGGCGGCCCTGCGTCATCGCCCCCTACCAGCCGCGCCTCGACTGGCAGATCTGGTTCGCGGCCATGTCGAGCCCGGAGCGCTATCCCTGGACGCTGCACCTGATCTGGAAGCTCCTGCACAACGATCCGGGGACCCTGGGCCTCCTGGCGAACGATCCCTTCCCCGATGCGCCACCGCGTTTCATCCGCGCCCAGTACTACCGCTACGAGTTCGCGCCGCCCGGCGATCCCGGCGGCGCCTGGTGGAAGCGCACCCTCCTCGGCACCTGGATCCCCCCGCTGTCGGCCGACGACCCGCGCCTCCAGCGCTTCCTCATCACCTACGGCTGGCTTCCCGCGGACCAGGCCCGCTAGGAGAGGTCTCCCGCGGCCACGCCCCGTCGCCGGGCCGACACGGATCGTGCCCGGACGGACACGCCCGCGCGCATCTCCCGAGCCGGATCCGGCGTCTTCCGCGCATCCCCCGATGGCATCGGGATTGCCTTTCTTCCGGTGTCATCCAAGGAGGAGACGCGCATGCACAGGACCCTGCTGAAGACCCTGATCATCCTGGCGCTCATCTGGAACGTGCTGGTGCCGGCCCTGGCGCAGGAGAACGACACAGCCGGGACCGGCGAGCTTCTCTGGAAGAGCCCCGGCGGGCTCGTCAGCCTGCCGGTGCTCGACATCTCGGTCGATCTGGAAGTCACCGGCATCCTGGTCCGCGGGACCGTGACCCAGACGTTCCGGAACCCGACCTCCGAGGTCATCGAGTGCCTGTACGTCTTCCCGCTTCCGGAGCGCGCGGCGGTGCGGCACATGGAGATGCGCATCGGCCCGCGGCGGATCGTGTCGGTCATCAAGGAGCGCGAAGAGGCGAGGCAGGTGTACGACAAGGCCAGAGAGGAAGGACGGAAGGCGGCCCTGGTCGACCAGGAGCGGCCGAACCTGTTCACCACCTCGGCGGCCGGCATCAACCCGGGCGAAACGGTCGAGGTCCGGCTCGAGTACCTCGAGGAGGCATCCTACGACGGCGGGACGTTCGGCCTGGTCTTTCCTCTGACCTTCACACCGCGGTTCTCGACCGGGGGGACGGCGGAGGGTTCCCGCCCGGCGGCGGGGGTTTTCTCCCGGGAGACCTCGGGCTCTCCGCGTGCCCGGATCGTCGTCCGCCTGGACGCCGGCGTGCCGCTCAGGAAGGTCGAGAGCGAATCGCATGCCCTCGAGACCTGGTGGGACGGGGCGGTCCTGGTGGCGAAGCCGGCGGGAGACACGGTCGCGGCCGATCGCGACTTCCTGCTGCGCTGGGAACCGTTCCTCGGCCCCGCGCCGCTCGCGGCGCTGTTCACGGAAGACCGGCAGGACGGCAAGTACGTCCTGATGATGCTCCTCCCGCCCGCCGAGGGGATCGGCGCCGGGCGCGGGCTGCCGACGGAGACGCTGTTCGTTCTCGACGTCTCCTCGTCGATGGACGGGCCGTCCATCGAGCAGGCGCGGACGGCCCTCCTGGCGGCGCTCGATCGGCTGCGGCCCGGCGACACGTTCGACATCCTGACATTCAACGACGCCGTGCGCGAGTTCCGTCCGGCGTTCGTCCCCGCGGGCGGACCCGAACTCGACGAGGCGCGGCGCTTCGTGCGCGACCTGAGGGCGACCGGCGGGACCCGGATCGACATCGCGCTCGATCGCGCCCTGGAGAAGCTGGGGTCGCCCGGCGACGACCGGGTGCGGCGGCTGATCTTCCTCACCGACGGCGCGGTGGACAACGAGGACGCGATCCTGCGCGACGTGCGCGCGCGCCTCGGCCGCGCCCGCCTGCACGCGCTCGGGAT
>Ga0070694_100000163_pt1 | contig 34308 bp, 29 predicted proteins | sample KBSK1251metaG_FD_65470 | JGI IMG/M metagenome (GOLD analysis project Ga0070694, IMG submission 65470) | Corn, switchgrass and miscanthus rhizosphere microbial communities from Kellogg Biological Station, Michigan, USA - KBS K1-25-1 metaG | ecosystem: Host-associated > Plants > Roots >...
CCGCAAGAAGGCCGAGCAGGTGGATCACAAGGGGCTCGAGGAGGCGCGCGGCAAGCTGCACCAGCAGCTGCAGCGCCTGGAGGCGGAGCTCCGCGGCAAGACCTGGTTCGGCGGCGACCTCTTCTCGCTCGCCGACGCGGCGCATGTACCGGCCCTGACCGGCTCGCTCAGGCTTCTCGGAGTTCTTCCTGACGCGAAGTACCCTGCACTCGGGGAGTGGATCGCGCGCACCGTCGCGCGTCCCGCGTACAAGGCCGCGGCTCCAAAGGAGCCGATGCGCATCAAGGAAGGCTGAACGGCCGCAAGGGCGGAAGGGACCGATGGCCACGCTTCGCCAGGCCGAATCGCCCGAAGACGTCGCGACGGCGCGCACGCTGTTCGAGGAGTACGGCGCCTCGCTGGGATTCAAGCTCTGCTTCCAGGGCTTCGACCAGGAGCTGGCCGGCCTGCCGGGGGATTACGCGCCGCCGGCCGGGCGGCTCCTGCTCCTCATCGAAGACGGGAAGGTCGCCGGGTGCGTGGCGCTCCGGAAGCTCGAAGCGGACGCCTGCGAGATGAAACGCCTCTACGTGCGCCCGGAGTTCCGCGGGCGCGCGCTCGGGCGATTCCTGGCCGAGTCGATCATCAACGAGGCACGCGGTCTCGGCTATGCTCGCCTGAGGCTGGACACGGTACCGACCATGGCGGCCGCCATCGCGCTCTACCGCGACCTCGGCTTCCGCGAGATCGCCCCGTACCGCGAGAACCCGGTCTCCGGTGCCCTCTACTTCGAGCTGCGCCTGCAGGCACCGAGCTAGACAGCCGGTCCCTTAGTGGTTAATCTGGCGTGATGGCGAACACCAGGAGATGGGCACCATGCATGTGAAGAATAACGATCGCATCCTGGCCGAGTGGATCAGGCTGGGGATTGTCATCCCGTCGCGCGGTGAAAAGAAACCGCTGCCAGTGTCGCCGGTCAAAATCGCCAACGGCACGGCATGGCGCCTTCTCCGGCGAGATCGGAACGACAAACGCAGCTAGTCCGGCTCCCGCCTAGCGCCGCACGTCCTTGAGGATCTCCCGCGCCGCGTTGCGGGCCGGGGCCCCCATGACGCCGCCACCGGGATGGGCGCCCGAGCCGCACAGGTAGAGGCCGCGCAGGGGCGTCCGGTACTGGGCCCAGCGCTGCGCCGGGCGCAGGAAGAAGAGCTGGTCCGGCGTCATCTCCCCGTGGAAGATGTTCCCCTCCGTCAGGCCGAAGATCTGCTCGAGGTCCCACGGGCTGATCACCTCGCGGCCGATGATCGCGCTCTTGATGTTGGGGCAGTACTCCGCCAGGGTGTCGATGATCTGGTCCCCGACCTTCTCGCGGATCTCGGGCCAGGTCCCTTCCTTCAGCTTGTAGGGACCGTACTGCACGAACAGCGACATGACGTGGTGCCCCTTGGGGCAGAGGCTGTCGTCCATGGTCGAGGCGACGTTGCCGTCGATCATCGGGCGGAGCGACGGGCGGCCGTACTTGAGATCGTCGTAGGCGCGCTCGAGGTACTCGACGGAAGGCGCCAGCTCGAACATCGCCTGCTGGTGCGGCGACGTCGGGTCCTGGCCGGGGATCGCCTTCCAGTCGGGCAGCTCGGAGAGGGCGCAGTTCACCTTGATCGAGGAGCCCTGGATGCGGAACGCCTTGATGGCGTCGGTGAAGTCTTCCGGCAGGGTCCCCTTGTCGCACAGCGTCAGGAAGGTGCGGCGCGGGTCGAGGTTGCTGGCGACCAGGCGGGAGCGGTACTCGTCGCCGTTCTTCAGGTAGACGCCGCGGCAGACGCCGCCGTCCACGATGAAGCGGGACACCTCGGCGTTCATCTTCACCTCGACGCCCAGGTCCTGGACCGAGCGGAGCAGCGCGTTGGCGATGCCGCTCATCCCTCCCTTGACGTAGCCCCAGGCGCCGGTCTGCCCCTCGACGCTGCTGCCGATCGAATGGTGCAGCATGATCGCGGCCGAGCCGGGGGTCATCGGGCCGACGCAGGTGCCGATGAGGCCGTTGATCGACAGAGCCGCCATCACCCGGTCGGACTCGAAGCGCCGCGACAGGTAGTCGTAGCACGACGAGGTCATCAGCTCCATGAAGAGCTTCAGCTTGCGGTCGCCGAGCTTCAGCATCTTGCGCCCGAGCCTGGCGAAATCGAACAGCTCGCGGATCCCCCTGGGCGGGAACATCGGCGGGGTGGTGCGCAGGATCTCGTCGACGAACGGCTGCAGCTCGAGGAGCTCCGCATTGAACCGGGGAAACGCCTCGGCGTCCTTCTTCGAGAACTTGGCGATCTCCCGCCTGGTCTTCTCCTCGTCGGCGGACCAGATCATGTACTGCCCGTCCGGGTAGGGATAGAACGTGTGCGGCTCGGGGACGAGCACCTGAAACCCGTAGTCCTTCATGCGGAAATCGCGGATGATCTCGGGAAGAAGAAGGCTGCAGACGTATGAGGTGCGGGTGACGCGGTGGCCGGGGATCAGCTCCTCGGTGACGCAGGCGCCGCCGACGATCGGGCGGCGCTCGAGCACCAGGACCTTCATCTTTTCCTTCGCCAGGTAGCCTGCGGTGATCAGGCCGTTGTGGCCCCCTCCCACGATGATGGCGTCGTAGCGCGCCTGGGTCATGCCTCACCTCCCTTTCAGCGCACCGGTTAAGGTCGGGCGCGGGCGGCCGTTCAGCGAACGGCGTTTCATGATCGGCAACGGGATTCCAATGCTGAGGCAACAATCTAGCACAGGGATCGCGGCGCCGGATCCCGGCGTCCGGACCGATTGCTGTTACGGCTTCAAGATCGCCCCGATCGCCCGCAATCTCAAGCCGTTACGGCATTGGAGCCGGATCGGGGGACGCCGAATCTGCTTGCGCCTGAGGCCCGAAGCCGACGATAATTTATGCCACGTCAACATCGAAGCACCGCGGAATGGAGGCGGCATGATCCCCGAGGTCAAGATCCTGAGCGACGAGGAAGTCCGCCTGCTGCACACCCGCGCGCTGGACGTCCTGCAGAAGGTCGGCATCAAGTACGAGAGCCGGCGCGTCCTGGACCTGCTGGCCGAGCACGGCCAGAAGGTCGACCACGACTCCGGGATCGCCTGGCTCGACCCGGAGATCGTCGAGCGCTGCCTCAAGACGACGCCGCGCGTGATCACCCTCGCCGGCCGCGACCCGAAGCACGACATCCTGACCGACGGCTCGCGCCTGCGGGTCACGACCAACGGCCAGGCGACCTTCACGCAGGACTACCGGACGGGGGTGCGCCGCCAGGGACTGGTGCAGGACCTGCGCGACTCGACCAAGGTCGGCCACCACATCGACGTGGTCGACTTCATCTGGCCGATGGTCGTGCCGTTCGACGTGCCGGGGCCGAGCCGCGTCCTGCACGAGATGTACCACTCGCTCTCGATGACGACCAAGCATATCCAGCACGAGATCCAGCTCCCGGAGCACGTGCCGTTCGCCCTCGAGATGCTCGAGGTGATCGCCGGCAGCAAGGAGGAGCTGAAGCGCCGGCCGCCCTTCTCGGTGGTCGCCTGCACGGTCTCCCCCCTGCAGCACGAGCCGAAGATGGCCGACCTGTGCATCGAGCTGGCGCGCGCCGGCATCCCGATCGTCATCTGGCCGATGCCGCTCACCGGCGCGACGGCGCCGGTCACCGTCCCCGGCACCTGCCTGATGAGCCTGATCGAGTTCCTGTCCGGCGTCGTGCTCTTCCAGCTCGCGGCCCCCGGCTGCCCGCTCATCTATCCGCTCGGCCCGGAGGTCCTCGACATGCGGTCGGGGATGGCGGTCTGCGGGAGCCCCGAGATCCCGCTGTTCAATTTGATCCTCGGACAGATGGCGAAGTTCTACAATGTGCCGGCGATCGGCGTCGGGCTGAACTCGGACGCCAAGATACCGGGCATCCAGGCGGCGTACGAATCGATGCACACCGGCATGGCGGCGGCGCTGTCGGGGGCCGACCTGCTGGTCGGCATCGGGGTCCTGGACGACAACAACACGATGTCCCTGACCGAGCTCGTGATCGAGGCGGAGATCGCCCGCATGGTGAAGCGCATCCGCGAGGGGGCCGTGGTGACCGACGAGACGCTCATGGTCCACCTGATCGAGAAGGCGGGGCCGGGGCAGCACTTCCTCGGCTTCAAGGAGACGCTGCACGGGCTGAAGACCGGCGCGGTCTTCTTCCCGAAGTACTCCTACCGCAGCACCTACGACAAGTTCTTCGAAGAGGGGAACGACGAGCTGGAGAAGGCGCGCGCCGAGGTGGACCGCCTCCTGGCGCTTCCCGATCCCGACCCGCTGCCCCCCGAAGTCGACAAGGAATTGAAGCGCATCGTCGCCGCCGCCGACAAGGCCTGCGCGGAGTCCGCCGCGTGAGCCTCGTGTCTTGAGCGACCCCCCCGGGCGCAGCGAGCCTTCGGGCCGCGGTCCGGGCCACGTCCGGCGCGGGCTCCGCTTCCTGCCGCTGGTCGGCGTCATCTACTGCCTCACCTCGGCCGGCCCGGCCGGCATCGAAGAGATGGTCCCCGCGTCCGGCCCCGGCCTGACGCTCCTCCTGCTCCTCCTCCTGCCGATCTTCTACGGCCTGCCGCTCGGCCTCGCCTCGGGCGAGATGAACAGCCGCTATCCGGTGGAGGGGGGCTACTACCGCTGGATCCGGGAGGTGTTCGGAGACTTCTGGGGGTTCCAGGCCGGCTGGTGGTCGTGGCTCGGGGCCTTTTTCGACGGCGCCCTGTACGCCGTGCTGGTGGCCGAGTACAGCGATCTGTTCCTGCCCGAAGCCTGGACGCCGATGGCGCATCGCATCATCCCGATCGTGGTCATCGCCCTGTGCACCTGGATCAACGTGCGCGGCATCGAGGTCGTCGGCTGGTCGACGATGCTGTTCAACGTCTTCATGCTGAGCCCGTTCGCCGTGCTCTGCGCCCTCGGCGTGTTCCACTGGGAGCACAACCCGATGGTGCCGGTGAAGCCCCCAGGCATGGGCTGGTTCCCGGCGCTCGGCGTCGGCGCCCTGATGGGGATGTGGAACTACTCCGGCTACGAGTCCCTCTCGACCACGATGGAAGAGGTCGACAATCCGCGGCGCAACTACCTGCGGGCGATCCTGATCGCCATCGTGATCACCGTGCCGTCGTACGTGGTGCCTTTGGCCATCGGCCTGGCGGTGACACCGGACTGGACGACCGTCTCGGCGGGGTCGTTCACCGACATGGGGCGCATCATCGGCGGGCCGCTCCTGGCGACCTGGATCGCGGCGGCCGCCATCGTCAGCAATTTCGCCCTGTCGAACGTCAACCTGCTGGCCTACTCGCGCATCCCGTTCGCCATGGCGCAGGACGGCTTCATGCCGAAGGGCCTGACCCGGATCCACCGGGTCCACGGCACCCCGTGGGTCGCCCTGGTCGCGACCGCCGTCTTCTACACCGTCCTGACGCCGCTGAACGTGGAGCAGCTGGCGGTCATCGAGATGTGGCTCTTCTCCGCCCTCTACATCGCGATCTATCTGGCGCTCTGGCGGCTGCGGTGCCGGGCCGCGGTGGCCGGAGGCCAGGATGCCCGGGAGTACCGGTTCCTCATCCCGCTCGGCCGCCGGGGGATCTGGTGGGTGATCATCCCGCCGACGCTTCTGATCATCATGGCGGTCTACGGCAGCGTCGACGAATACCTCTGGTACGGCGGGCCGGCGCTCCTGAGCGGGCTGGTCCTCTATCCGATCGCGCTGTGGTTCAGGAGGAGAGGGAGGAAATAGAAGCCCCTTCGCGGGCTCTGGGCAGAGTCGCGCGAAGGGGCGGTGCAGACGGCGCGCCCAGTTCGAGGGGGTCTGAACGCGCCGAGTTCCTCAGGGGTCACCGCATGCCAGCGCGGTATGGGGCCGGACCCTCAGGCAACTCGCATGGAGGTCTCGAGGCTCTGGTCGAGATCCCTAACCGAGGGCCCGGCCTTGCTGCTCCGCTCTTCGATGGCGGGTTTGCCGATTCGGGACGAAAGGGATAAATCCCGTCGCTCGAAGAATCAGAGACATGACCCGCTTACATTTTTAGCAAGCGGCGTGCCATGGGGGACGGGCTGATTTCGGCCGGAAACAGGAAGCTGCGGGGCGCCGCGCCGGAAAAGTTTTGCGCCGGACCGAGCGGGCCAAGCCTGCGCGCGCAAAAAACGGAGTGGATGAGCCCGCGTCAGCGAGAGGCGAGAGCCCGGTGGTCCTTCATGATGCAGCGGCTCATGACGACCCGCAGGCCGGCTGCGCGGGCCTTCTCGGCCGCGGCGCTGTCGGCCAGCCCCTCCTGCATCCAGATCGTCTTCGCGCCGAGGCGGATCGCCTCCTCGACGATCGCGGGGATCGCGTCGGGGCGGCGGAAGATGTCCACGACGTCGATCGGTCCGGGGACCGACGCGAGGTCCGCGTAGAAGCGCAGGTCGGGGGTCGACCTGGCGTGCGGGTTGACGGCGAAGACCTCGTACCCCTGCGACTCCAGGTAGCGCCCCACGCGGTACGAATCGCGCGACGGGTCGTCCGAGTGCCCGACGACCGCGATGCGCCGGGAATCCTTCAGGATGTCGCGGATCTGGTCCGGAGCCGGGTTGGCGCGCGGGATCTCGCAGCGTTCACTCACAGTGAGTCTCTCCGCGCCGAATCGCTTTCGTCTCCCTGCTGACCGTGCCCCGCGTGGTGATCGACGGCGTCGGCCGCATCCGGCGGCTCGACGTGCGGCGTGACGTCCTTGATCCCGGGGAACCGCTGCCGGATCGTCTCGATGACCCGGTGGGCAATGGCGTGCGACTCGCTCGTCGTGGTTTCGGAGGCAATCGTCAGGTGGAAGTCCAGGTGGACGTGGTCCGGCAGGCCGCGCGTGCGCACGCCGTGACAGTCGAGCACCCCGTGCACCTGCATGGCGGCGGCGGCGATCTCGTGCGGGCTGTAGACGACCGCGTCCGCCAGGACGTCGAGCGAGGAGGACACGATGCGATATCCGGCCCGCGCGATGAGCCCCACTACGACGATCGCGGCGATCGGGTCGAGGATCGGCCGTCCCAGCTTGACTCCCACAAGCCCCATCAGCACCGCCAGCGAGGCATAGATGTCGCTGCGCGTGTGCAGCGAGTCGGCGATCAGGATCGGGCTCGCCAGCCACCGGCCGCGCCGCTGCTCGTACACCGTCACGAACAGGTTGATGACGATGGTGCCGATCATGATGACGAAGCTCCACGTCGTGACCTCGGGCGGGCTGCCGCTCATCAGGCGCTCCACCGCCCCGGTCAGGATCTCGTAGCACGCCAGGAACAAAAGGAAGGTAATCCCCAGCGCCGCGATCACCTCGAACTTGCGATGGCCGTAAGGATGCCCCGGATCCGGCGGCCGCGCCGCCACCGCCGTCCCGATCAGCCCTATGACGTTCGACGAGGAGTCCATGGCCGAGTGGATCCCGTCGGCCACCATGCTGATCGCTCCCGTTGCGATCCCGTAGATCAGCTTCGCCCCGGCGACCAGCAGGTTCAGCGCCAGGACACGCAGCAGGACGACGCGGATGTCTCCCGCGCGCAGCGAGTCGTGAGTGGGGTGCATGCGCCTATTCTGACACGGCGGCGGGCGGGCTGTCGGTAATTCGGGGTGTCGGCCGGGGCGGGGAGGCCCGCATGAGGCGGCGCGTCTCCGGGGCCCCGTTTCCGGTGCCCCATATAAGATGATGCGCTCGCCCGGGGGCCGATCGATGCGTCCGCATGGCTTCGCCGTCGCCACCTGCCTCGCAGCGGCAGCGCTTTCGTGGTCCGCGCCCAGTCGCGCCGACGAACCACCCGGCGCGCCGCGCTACGAGCTGCTGCTCTCGCCGGCTCTCGACGCCGAGTCGGGCGCCCGCCTCGTCTCGTCCGCCGTCACCGCCACCGGCGGGGGAGAGGAGCGCCTCTTCCGTCCCCTCGACCCCGGTCGTTGGGCCATCACCCTGCGCGCCGTGCGCACAATCGCGTGGGACGCCCCTGTCGCCTGGTGGTACGGAGTGGCGCTGCACGAGGGGTTCGGCCACGGTGGGCGCGGGCGCGAGTTCCATACCTCGCCGACCATCCACCTCGGATCCCCCTGGGGCGGCCGCGACTCCTTCGCGAGCTTCGATCTCCAGGGGACCAGCACGGAAGAGGTGCTCACCATCTACGCCGGTGGCACCGAAGCCAACACCCTCGCCGCCACCCTCCTCGAGCGTCGCGCCGTCGAGGGCGTCCGACTTCGCCCGATCGACCTGCTCTACCTCGCTTCGAACCGGCTCGTCGCCAGCGACTACGTCCTGCGCACCACCCCGAACCCGCGCTCCCGCCCCGGCCGGTTCTACGCCGAGCACCAGGGAGGCGGCGACGTCGCCCGGTACCTCGGCCTCCTGCACGAGTTGAACGGCGACGGCACCGGCATCACCCCCACGACTTCGGACAGCATCGTCTTCCGCGAGTACCGCCGCCTGCGCCGCCAGGCGTACTGGAACGCCCTCGACCCGGGACTATGGTGGGCGCTCGGCTCGGCGATGCGCATGATCGCCCGCGGCGACGACGGCCCCCCGCTCCCCCTGCCGCGTGCCGGCCGCTACCGCGTCCTTCCGGTTCTGTCGACGGAATGGACGCCGTCCGGAGGAGGAACCTCCCTCGAATGGATCATGGCCCCCGCCGCCGCGCCCCACTCCGCGCCCCGGACGTTTTCCTTCCTCGCCCGCCGCGGCCGCGGGCCATCGGGTCCATTCGGCGCCCTCGGCGCTTCGGCGGAGGACTTGCTCGACGTCGGGTCGTTCTCGCTCGGAGGGGCGGGGGAGGTCTGGCACGACCCACGCAACGGCCCCGGTGCCGGCGCCCGCTTTCGCGCCCGCCTCACGCGCGGCTCATTGCGCAGCCTCTACTTCGACGTCGGTGTGAAGTCGCAGGGTTACTGGATCGGCCAGCCTGCGAGCGCCGGGCCGTACCTCGCTGTCGGCCTGGTCAACCTTCACTGACCGGCCATTGACCCGGGCGCTGGTCTGATAAACACTTACGCAACATGCCGGGGTGGCGAAACTGGTAGACGCAAGGGACTTAAAATCCCTTGACCCTCTGGGTCATGTGGGTTCGACTCCCACCCCCGGCACCGCGTGTTTTCATCGAGATGTGCCACCCTCCGCTTCACCGTCTGATCCGCCCGACCCCTCGCTGGGGATCACCTGGGGATCACCACCATCGGCACCGGGAGCCTCGGCCGGCGGCGGACCGAAGAAGCGGGTGCTGGCCTGCAGATGCCCGCGGGTCAGGTGCGAGTACCTGGCGGTCAACGAGATCGTGCAGTGACCCAGGAGGCGCTGGAGGACGTACACGTCACCGCCGTTGAGGACGAACCAGGACGCGTAGGTGTGCCGCAGGACGTGGAAGGTCACCTCCGTGCCCATGCCAGCACGCTCCACCGCAGCCTCGAACCCGGTGCGGAGGTTCCGCAGGCGCTGGCCACGGTAGGTGAAGACGAACCCGCTGATGGAGCGAACCCTCCGCAGCGCGCGGAGCGTGGTGTCGAGCGTCGCATCGATGGGGATCTCGCGCTGCCGGCCGTTCTTCGTCGTGCCGCGATCGAAGTACAGCACCCCCCGCGCCAGGTCGACCGCGGACCATCGGAGCGCGAGGATCTCTGACAGCCTCCCGCCGGTGTGCAGCGCGGTGATGATGACGGGCTGCAGGTGCCGCGCGGCCTTGGCGACTAACTTCTCCGCTTCGGCGCCGGTGAGGAACCTCGTGCGGCCGGGGTTCTCAGGGACCTTCGTGACCTTCGTCACGGGGTTCTCTGATCCGTAGTACCCGCGATCGATCGCCCACTTGAAGACCTTGTGAGCGACCGCCCGAAGCCGGTTGCCGGTGGAGCCGCTCCATCCTTCGGCGCGACCATCGGCGATGTAGTCCTCGATGTCCCGCGTGGTGATGCTCTGCAGGGTTCGTCCAGCGAACGCGCGGCGGAGCATGAGGACCTTGTTCTTGTACGAGCGCGGGTCCCGGCTCTTGAGCGCGACGTACTTCTCGTTGAACTCGTCGACCACGGTCTCGAACAGCCGCGGCGCGATGACCCGCAGCGAGGGATCCCGACCCTGGCGGATGTCCTGCAGGCGTTCGCCGAGGAGGACCTTCGCCGCTTCGAGACCCTGCGCGCCGGGTCCGCATCGTTCGCGGAAGAGCCTCCCGGTGCGTGTCTGCGGGAATCGGTACCGGATGTACCACTCCGGTCCCGTGGAGAGGTGACGCAGATAGATCCCGTGCTGACGCTTCTTGCTGACCATGACTACTTCGCCTCCTTGGTGTGTCGCGGCCACCGGCCTGTCGCCAGGCGTTCGGATGCCGCGCGGTTCATGCTGATGCCGAGGTCCTTCGCCGTCCGCTCAAGCAGAGCCTTCACCGCCGGCTCGACCTTGAAGACGACCTGCACGCGCTCCGCCTTCCTCGCCTTCCCGTTCCCCTTCGCCTTGCTGCTCATCGTGGAGCCTCCTGCGGCTGCGCCGGCATGGCGCGGGCCGTGGGGCAATTGACGCTTGGGTGGGGGCGGATAGTCCAGTACAATGTCGATACGTGGACTCCTGCGCCAGGGAATCAAAGATGCCCGAGACGTGTCACCTTTGCGAACACACGGTGCCTCAACTGCGCGATAGCCACATCATCCCGAACTTCGTGGTCGCCTGGTTGAAGGACACGTCGCCAGGGCACATTCGCGATATGCAGACGCCTAACAAACGAATCCAAGATTTTGAGACGATGCCTCTGCTCTGCGATCGGTGTGAGCAACGATTCGCAGTCCATGAAAAGAGATTCGCTGAGCAAGCGTTTGTTCCTTTCCATGAGAGCGGCGGCGCCTTGGTGAGCATCCCGTATGGGCCGTGGGCATTGAAATGTACCACCTCGATCTCATGGCGTGTCTTGACCTATCACAAACAGAAGGGACACCTCGGACACCTCTCGGACGAGCAGCGAGCATTGGCGGAGCGTGCGCTCACCAGGTGGCGGGACTTCCTTCTTGATCGGTGCGAACATCCCGGCGAGCACGAGCAACACTTGTTCCCGTTCGATCTCGTCGAGAGCACTGGTCGCGCGCTGTCGCCATACTTCAATCGCTACACGCTGCGATCAATCGATATGGATGTCGTAGCAGACGAGTTGGGCACGCAGGCCCACGTCTACTCAAAGATGTGCCGTTTCCTCCTCATCGGATTCATTCACGAACCCAGACCCACCCGGTGGCGTGGAACCATGATTCATGTCCGGCGGGGTCTCATGGGCGGCAGGCGGTATATGGTGCCTGATTGGCTCCCGGACCACATGAGCACTAGGGCAACCATGTCGGCTCGCGCACTCTCGACTCTCTCCCCGAAACAGACTGCAAAGATCAAGGAAGTATTCCGGACACGTCCCGAGGAGATTGCTCGCTCCGAGGTCGCAAAGGCGATGGAGCATGACATTCGCCTATCAGGTCGAAAGGCATTCACGATCACGCGCCCGACGCCTGATGACGAAAAGTCATCTTGACAACTACGCAAGGCCATATCCATGAAGCGTCCTGCCGGCGGACATATTTCCGGAACGTCTGAGAACTTCACGTACTTCCTCCTGATGGAAGCCGCGAAGATCGCACTCGACCTTGCCCGAGAAAAGTCCGGGAGATCTTTCTATCATTCTCTTCACTGCATCGTGTCGACCGCATTCGGCCTGGAGTCGTACCTGAATCATCTCGGCGAGCGAAGCATTAAGTTCTGGAAGAGCCTGAAGCGACTGAGTCCCCATGAGAAACTCCGCGTCCTATCGATTCAACTCGGCTTCAAGCCCGATATGTCGGTCGGGCCGTATCAATCCTTCGCCCAGGTGTTCTCGGCTCGTGATCGTGCGGCGCACTCGGAATCGATCACCCGAACGTTCGATCGTCCCGCGACCTCTGAAGACGAAGAGGCCATCCAGGTCGACCAAAATCCTCTGGAGTTGGAATGCACCACCGCCAAAGCGGAGCGGCTGTTCGAAGACGCATGCGAGATCATTCGGGACCTGCACAAGCGGGCCGGATTGCCCTACGATCCCCTCGTTGTTCCCGGACATACGTCGTGGGTGAGGAAGTGGCCGGCTCCTTCTGCAGGATCTGAGCCCGAAGGAACCTGAGCATCGCCGTCATCCCTTTTCCTCCCATCTCCTCCGCTCCCTCGCCATCGCCCCCCGGGAGATCGGGGCGCCTGTTTCGTTCCGGTCCGAGTACAATGGCGCCAGCCGGGTGCTGACAACCCCGGGTGAAGCAAGATGAACGAAGAGAAGACCCTCGTCGAACGCCTCCTCGATCCACTTCCCGCCGCTCTTTGGGCTGTGGCTGGTGCGATCCTCGCGCACCTGTGGCGGCGCTACCGAGACCGGATGGTTACCCTCCGATGGCAGGTGTGGCATCACCCCCTCGCAATCGCGGCCCAGGATGCGATGTTCGGAACAATCGAGGTTCGATACAATGGGAACCCGGTCCAGAATCTTCTCTTCACTACGGTCGATATTCAGAACGACAGCAACCGCGATCTGACAAATCTGGATCTGAACTTCTTCTTCACCGACGGGACTCTGATCTTCATGTCGCACGGCGCCGTGCTGGGCAGTGCGAATGTGTTGGCGTTCGCAGAACCCTTCGCATCGGAACTTCAGCGCCTCATCGGTCTGCCCCCGGAAGATCCCCAACGTGTGGGTCTCATCGAAGCGGTTACTCGACGGCGGGACTACAGACTGCCGGCGCTGAATCGTGGCGCAACCGCAAGAATCGGCATGCTGATCCAGGGACAGGCAGGTCAGTCGCCGACCATCCAGGTCGCTACCGACCATCCTGGGGTGAAACTTGCCTTCCGTCCAGCGCGCCAGGTTCTGCTCGGAGTGGACACGAACCTCGCCACGCTGATCGGGTTGGTTACCGGGATCGCCGTGCTCGTCGTGGTGTCAACAACTCCCCTCGATCGTGGCGCTGCGATAGTTGTCGCATTCGGATTGGGGAGCATGACGATGCTCGTCGGCGCGCTCCTCGTCCGGGCGTTCAATTGGGTGCGTCGGTTCCTCGGCTGAGAAGCGGGACTATCACCCCCTCCTCTCCCGCTTCCGCGCCCCCTGGGCTCGACGCCTCTCCGCCCCGTTGCGGGCGTTGAGCGCCACGACGAGTTCTCCCCGCAGGCGCTCGACGACCCGGAGGTTCGCGTCCGTGGGCTCCGCGACGAGGACCTGTCGCGCCGCGGTGAGCCTCGTCCGCAGCGACGCGATCTCCTGGTCGCGCTCCGCGGTCGTCACGGTCTCGCTCCACAGCGCGGACACGTCCCCTGCCCGCGGGCGAGAGGCTCCCCACAGTTCGCGCACAGGCGCGTGGGGATCGAAGTGCCGGCCATCAGCGATCCTTCCTCGGGTTGCGCGCAGCGAGGAGCCGAGCCCCCTGCGGGTCCTTGAACTCCGCGATCCGCCGCGACATCTCGAACTCCGCGTCCCAGGCTTCGTCCTCGGCGGTGCGCGGAGCAGGCGGAGCAAGTTCCTCCTGCGGGACGACCTCTAGCGCGGAGGTCTTCGTCCACCGTCGAGCGAGGCGGAGAACCCCGTTGATCAGGACCTGACCGAAGAAATGCGGCGATGACTTCATCGAGGCTCCTCCCTCACCGGCCGCGGCTTCGGGAGCGGACGACGGTGGTCGTGCAGATCGCGGCAGCAGGGGGTGCAGAGGAAATCGACGCGGCAGCCGCTGCCACGGGGGATTTCGTTGCCGCATTCACGGCAGGTATCTGGCTGGGACATCGAGGCACTTCCTTCTCCTCCATGAGTGGGGTCCCGGGTGACCGCTTCGGCACGACGCTGGAACGCCGTGCGATGACGTCCTCACCCGGGAACGCTGGACGCCTAGCGCGCAACGGAGCAGCCCATGCTGTCCGCCACTTCGCAGCCGCACCGGACGACCCACGCCCGATACGATCGCGCGATCTCTTGCATCTCCGTGACCGGCGCCCGACCTGAACGGTGCAGGAAGCGCCGGTCCCCGACCCTGCCGTCGGTCGGACAGGTCTAGGCGTTCCGGATCCCGAAGACGACCATCCCTTGCGTGTCGAGACCGGCGCTGTTGTTGATCACGAGCGCCTGATTCGGCTCGCACGTGAACAGGGGGTCCTCGACGCTGCCGTCCTGGCTGACTCCCCCTGAGGTCCCGAGGCTGAATGACCCGTGAGTCGTCGAACCGGACTTGAGCGTCGCTGTGCCGGCCGTGGTCTTGCCGGTGAGGGTGAAATGTGTGACGACGATACAGAGCCCGGCTCCGGGTGCGGCGATCAGCGTTGTGTCGCCGTCGTTCCCTGCGTTGACGTTGATGCTGGCCACGTTACTTCGCCTCCTGCGCTGCCGCTTCAGCGCGTGCGGCCTCCTGTGCTGCGGCCTCTGTCGCGTCTTCGCGAGCCGTGAGTTCCGAGTCGAACGTGACCTGCGCTTCGAGGTCCGCGAGATCCTGAACCTCTGCTGGCGTCACGGCGCCACGGTTACGTAGCCGCGCGAGACGCTGGGCACGTTCGTTGCGCTCGTCGCGCTGGAGACTGCGGGTCTGTTCTTCTGCTGTCATTGTGATGCTCCTGTGTGTGCGGCGCGTGGCCGCGGTTGGACTACCGATCCTTTCGCCTGGCGCCGACGAGATACCGCCCCGTCTGCACCCGGAAGGTCTCCGCCAGGGTCCGGAAATCGTCCGACCCGAGCGCGTTCTCGAAGACCCGTACGACGTCCGGCGCTTCTCCTCCGAGGCGACCGACGAGCCCGGCGAGGTAGACGGACTTCTCGAAGGACTTCCCGATCTCCTTCGGAGCGAACGCGGGGAAGGCCGCGAAGCGCAGCGCCTGGCTCCCGACGACGCTCCTGCACGTGCGCGCGTGATCGTGGATCTGCCCGACGAGTTCGCGGACGAGGAGCCGTGAGGCAGCGCGGTGGGAAGCCACAACGTCGCGGTAGAGCCCCTGCGCCTCGGCCTGCTCCTTCGCCTGCGCTTCGGCATCGGCACGGACCGCATCCGCGAGGTCGAGCAGCGCGGTGATCTCGGCGTCGTTCGTCGGCGTCTGGCGGACGGCGTACGCGCGCGTGCGGGCGTCCCTGGCGTGACGGGTGGCGAGGCGCTCGCGCTCTTCGGGAACCGCGAGGAGCAGAGCCTTCGCGTCCGCCAGCAGCCGCTCGGTGTTCGCGATGCCGAGTTCGAGGTCGAGGATCGCAGTGGGCTTGACGAAGTCTTCCCGCAGGCGCTCGATCGGAGTCTGTCTGCGGACCTCTCCGACGATGAATTCGGACCAGCGAGCCTTCATCTCCTGGAGGTGTCCGTCCAGGCGCAGAACCTCGTCGGCGAGTCCGGTGGAGGTCGCGCGGAAGAGGTTCCATTCCGCCTCGCGCGCACGCTGGAGAGCCTCGGGCCATCCGCGCGGAGGACCGCCGAGCGCTCCGAGAGCCTCGACGACCGCGCTGGAGGTCTCCAGGCCGTCCCCTGCGCGGAAGCATGCGGGCACAACGGTATCGATCGACTGCGTCTTGCTCATCTGATCTCCTTGTCTTGTGAGTTACTTCCTCGGATTCCCGAACCGCGCCCAGCCGGTCTTGTCGTCTCGATCAACCCTGCTGGAGCCGAACCCCTGCTTGTCCGCCGTGGGACACCTGGACGAGTCTCCGCCGACGGACGACAACCCCGGGGGTGGAGCGTAGCGGTTCCGCATCGTCTGCTCGGGGAGAGGCTTCGTTGCCTTGATCCCCTTCTTGATCGCGTCGACGACGCCGTAGCGCAGCAGCGCGAGGCGAACCCGCAGGAGGAACCGTCGACGCTCCTTCGGATCGCGCGGGCAGCGACCGAGGCGGACGAGTTGTCGCTGCCGTGGCTTCGCGGACTCGCGGATCGACCAGTAGACGTGGCCGGAGTCGTTCATGCTGCGGCTCAGGAACGCTCTGCGCTTCGGCTTCGGTCGACTCACGGTCCTCCCCCTCTCACTAACAGTTTACGGTGCGTGCTCACGCAAGGTTAGTCCTTTGTTCGATGTTTCTTCCGCCGCACGCCGCGTCCAGCAAGCACTCCCGCGGATCTGCTGCTTTCACGTCCGCCGCTTCAACGGCTTCCCGGGCGCAACCCCGTAGGCTCCCTCCTCCGGGGGCTCTGGCGCCAGCGTCGACCTCGCCGGGGGCTGGGCATCCCCCTGCGCCAGCCGGCGGGACTCCTCGGTCCGCAGGCGCTCGAACTCGGCCAGGTGTATGCGATCCGCCTCCCGTGAAGCGGCGTCCTTGCCCATCGCCTTCGCCTCAGGGGAGCGGAGGAACGCAGCCGCCTTGTCGGCCCCCGCGGCCCAGGCGATGGGATCCGTCCAGGATTCGAGGCGGGTGTTCGTGCCTTCCCAGATGGGGTCCAACTCCAGCGGCTGGGCCGGCGCGACGGTCGGCTTCGCGGCCTGCTTCTCCTCCCGCTGCTTCGCCCGGTAGCGCTGAAGCGCCTTCCGGATCTGGTTCTTCCTTCGTTCTGCTGCTCGTTCTGCTCGGGTCACGTACGCTCCTGGAGCCCCCAACGGGGCGAGATTCTGATAGCAGGCGCCCCTGGGCGATCGCCACGAGGGGGGGTGCTATCTGTAATCAGAACTGCTATCAGAGAAATGATTTCGAAGGTCTCCTCCCGGGTCCCGGGATCGCCGTAGAGTGACTCAACTCCGCGCCCGCCCGCCGCATGCCGAATGCCGTGCGTCTCCCGCGCTTGCCCGGGGATTCGCGCCGGAACAGCCGCGTATCTGCACCCGCTTCCGGAGCCCGGGACCACGCGGGGATCACCACGTCCCGCCGCGGCCGGCGCCCAGGGGGCTCCAGCGGCGTGCAAGCAACGGGGTGCTGGGGCTGGGGGCGCTGTCGGGCGCGGCCCGGCGTCGGGCCTTTCCGCGCGGGGTACCCCCCTCCTCCCTGAAGCACGCTGTCCTGCCCCTCGAAGGGGTGGGGTCACGGCAAAGTTCAAGATGGTGGCGTAGACACGCACCCTCCTCCCCCTATCCGTGCCTCATGAACTTTGCCGTGAGCAGTTGGGGTTGGAGGACGCATCGCGGATGGCGCCGTAGATCTCAAGCGCCAGGTCGGTCAGCCTCCACCGGGTCGGTTCACCGTCCTCCCCGGGGATCTTCTCCACCAGCGCCCCGGAGATCTTCGCGAAGCCGTTGAGGTAGTCCTGGGTCGTGGCGACCTTCACGCCTGCGGCCGAGGCGATCTCGGACGTCACGGCACCGTCGCCGTTGCGATGCATCTCCTTCACGGCGCCGAGGACCGCCCGGCGAGGGGGGTTCATGGTGTCCAGCGCGACTCGGACGACGGTCTGGAAGTCGTCGGCTTCGACCATCGCGTGGCCGCGGATCGAGGCGAGGCATTTGATCAGCGTGGTGAGCCCGATGGCGAGACGGTACGGCTGCTCCGCCTGGACGGAACCGATCCTGCTGATCGCGTGCCGGCTCGGGACGGTGCGGGCGGTCGCCAACCAGACGGCGAGGGAGGCAAGCGGACGCTCGAACGCTTCGGGGAGGTCGATCTCCGTCGCGGAGCGGAAGGTGTGGCAGAGGAACTCCGCAACAGCGGCATGGAGCGCCGTCTTCCGCTGGGTCTGGTGGCCGTGGTTGGCGATGATCGAGCGGACCTTGTCGAGGTCGGCATGGTCCTGGAGGCGGACGAGGAGGAACCGTGGACCGAGTTGAGCGAGGCTGTCTTGGTGACGGTCGATGACGTCGGTGACGGCGAGGAGCATCCCCAGGCGACCCTTCCACTCGATGGGTCCGCAGCCGCTGTCCTTCTTGAACGACCCGTCGGCGATCTCGCGGAGGTTGCCGAGGAGGTCGGCGACTTGGGACTTCTGCTTCGTGAGTGTGGTGGTGAGGTCCTTGACGATCAGGACGAAGATCGTCGGCTTCCGCAGGAGGAGGCTGTTCTGCGGGTCCATCAGACCGTCCGAGGTCTGCTTCGCGGAGAGCAGCGCGTTCGGGGTGATGACCGACGCGATGTGGACCCGCGGCGCCTTGGAATGACCGTCGAGGGACTCGACGACTTCGGTCTTCCCCGCCGATGACGCACCGACGATCATCAGGCAGACCGGCTGTTCGTCGACCAGCGCGATGGAGAGGTACGACGCGAGGACGATCTCGACCCAGTCGAAGTCGGTGATGCGGAGGTGCCTGGAGAACGCTGCGCGCAGGCGCTTGATGTCCTCCGGGGAGATCGGTGGACCGGACGGAACCATGAGCGCGTCCGGACCCTCCTCCGGTGGCGGCGGAGCGAGCGCGTTGAGAAGCGTCTGGTCGGCGAGGACCTGGGCTTCCATCTTCACGCGATCGTCAGCGTCGAGGCGCTTCGCCTTCTTGAGGATGTGCTGGAGTTTCGCTAGTCGCGCCTGGGCATCGGCGATCGCTCTCGCGGTGGCCGCGGCGCGATCGGCAGCGACGAGCGCCTGGAACTCGGCTTCGGTCGGGGGTTTCGGATCTGCGGTGTCGGTCATTTGCCTTTCCGGATGATGGGGACCCCTTGGCGGAAGTCGACGAGTTCCTTCACCGTCAGCGGGAAGGCGTCGATCACGGTCGGGGGCGGGGGAGGTTGCGGCTTCGAGTTCGAGGGGGCGCTCACCGCGCACCCCCCTGCGCCGCGCACACCGCCGCGGTGCGATCCAGCAGCCATCGTTCGACGACGGAGAGTCTGAACCTCAGATGCCGCGCGAGCCTTCGCCCGGGCGTGGGAACGCCAACGAGGATCGCGGGGAGACCCTTGTCGACGAGGCGATCCAGGCTCGTGGGGCTGATCGCGAGCGCGTCAGCGAGTTCACGCCGGGTGAGAAGCCGTTCCGGCGGTGGGGTGGGAGAGGGGACGGGGTGGATAGTCTTCGAGCGACGCACAGCGGTAGCCTCCTGGCCTTCCGGGCCTGCGACACACCCGCAGCGGAGCGGGGCGTCAGGTGATCAGGTTGTGGGTGGTTCCCGGATCCCGGAGTCGAACGGCCTGCGGCTTTCGCTGCCAGCGGATCCCGAATCTACTTGGAGGGCATGTGCCCGTGCGTAATATTAGCCTCGCTCCTCCGACCTGTCAACAGGAGAATCGCTAGAATCTGCGCCCAGCAAGGCGTTCGGCGGATCTGCAGCACGAAGCAACACCACGCCGCTGCTTCATCCCCCCTCGCGCTTCGCGCTCGGGGCGGGATCCTTCGTCGGGCTCGCTCGGCTCCGCCTTCGCTTCGCCCGCCTGGCGCGGACGGTGCCCCCAGGAGCGCGCTTCAGCCGGCGGAGGCGCCCCTGGGTCGGGGATCACCTGGGGACCACCGTGTTTCAGAAGGCTGCAGATCCGGCCGGATTCGTGGCGACACGGGGGAGATCATCCGCCGGGGCTGAATCGCTGGAACCCCCGTAACGACGCGGGGTTGACACGAGACTACCGAGCCCGCTTAAAATCCCTTGACCCTCTGGGTCATGTGGGTTCGACTCCCACCCCCGGCACGTTTTGCTTTCGGCAGCTTACGTGAGAACACAACGAAGAGGATGGAAGGTCCCTCGTGAGCACGGTGTCCATGATCTGCCAAAGTTCTTCCGGCACTCCCTTTAACAACGACGTGGGACTTGAGTTCGTGCCCAACTCGTCCTGGCAGAGAAGCTACTGCATGAGGCGGATGTCGTAACCGTCTTCCAGAAGGTGCAGCGCCGGGGTAGTTCCGGGCGGATCCTGTGCCCGGAACATGTATCTTACTGTCAGAGGCGATGGCAATACGTCGCCCTGTTGTACTGGGAGTGAGCTGAGTCCTCACTTGTCGCTTGGGAACGCATTTCGAACGCCAGTCGCCGACATCCTCAGGAACACAGAAGGTAATCTACTTGTCAACGTCATGGCACATCGGGGACCAGGTGCCCTCGTTCCGCTGGTCACTATTGCGGGTCATGAGAAGAGGATGCTTTCGTCGTACACCTCTATATGCCACCTCTGTAATCACATGATGCGCGACCGCGAGCTTGCTGATTCTGTCACCAGACTTCTATCTGCTTCGCTGGCCCTGGCAGGTAAGGAACCCGATCCAGCGATGCCGGAGTCGGCTTGACATATAATGTGTTATAAGGCTGTCAATTGACCTCTGGATCACCGCAGCTCAGAAGAAGGCGGGGATAGGCGATGCGCAGTCTGGCTCATGATCTGCGCCACGGCCTTAGGATATTCCTCAAGAGCCCCAATGTGATGATCACGGCAGCGTTGACGCTGGCTTTATCGTTGGCTGCGAACGCTACGATCTTTAGTATTGCCGACGATATCTGGCTCAGGCCGATGCCGGTCCGCGATCCCTCCAGTCTGGTAAGGGTTTCCAGCCAGCGGACGACCGGCAGCGCGGAGGAGAATGACGCAGTGTCTTTTCCAGAATACCGGGCTGTCCGCGATTCCGTTCAAGCCCTCGAGGGGGCAGTTGCATCAAGTCGACGTGGCCTCGTCTTAAAGAGCAGTGACGAGACTGTCCTGTTAATGGCTGACCTCGTATCGGACAATTACTTTGAGGTCATGGGAATTGAGCCCGTACGTGGACGAAGGTTCACCCGGATAGGGTCGGCTGGAACGGTAGCAGCGCCTGAAATACTTCTCGGATACCGGGCCTGGATCCGCTACTTCCGTGCTGATAAGCAGATCATCGGGCGCAGCATAATCCTAAACAACAACTATGCCACCGTGGTCGGTGTATTGCCGCAGAACTTCCATGGGACTGAAACTTTGGTCAGTCCGGATGTGTTTGTGCCCTATTCAACCTGGATTGAGCTCGTGCCCGGAGAGCGCCAGTACCTGGAGACTCGCGACAACCGAGAATTTAGTGTGTACGGACGGCTTCGTCGCGACCTGCAGATAGAGCAGGCGAAGAGCCAACTTCAGGCACTTGGCGCAGGATTGGACCGGGAATACCCGGATACGGACTCAGGACGTAGGCTGACAGTTCGATTTGAAAGAGAAGCCCGTAACCCGAAGCTGAAGCGTCTTAGCCTCCTTCTGCTCTCAATTGGAGCAGCAGTACTCTTGCTGGCCTGTGCGAATATCGCCAATCTGCTATTAGCACGAGGCGAGTCACGTCGCCATGAAATCGCGATGCGCAGGGCTTTGGGCGCGACACGCGGACGTCTTGTGCGCCAATTGTTTACGGAGAGCATGGTCCTCAGCGTGATAGGGGCAGTCGCGGGCTTGGTGCTGGCCAATTGGTTTACTACGCTTGTGCCCCACTTTGTGCCCTGGGGCGCTCTCGCGATCGCGCTTGACCCTCGGTGTGATTCAAGAGCAGTGGCGTATACACTTGTAGCCTGCTTCTTTGCGACGCTCCTCTTTGGAATGTTCCCCGCGCTCCGTACAACTGAAGCCGGGCTAGGCTCCATTGTGCGGGGCCCAGGGCGTTCTTTGCACTCGACGGTTCGTATCCGAGTACGTAGCATAGTCGTCGCATTTGAGGTTGCAGTCTCGGTTGTCTTGCTGATCATCACCTTCTTGCTGGTTAAGACGGTTCAACGCTTGCAAGCCATCGATCCGGGGTTCGACGCAACAAGGGATGCCGTCTTGATAGATCTCGGCGTTGGGGTCGCTGACTATAGCACTCCTGAGGTGAATCATTATTTCGACACAATCATCGACGCGGCCGAGTCGATCGTCTCGGTCAGACAGGTTGGTCTAACGGGTCGCATGCCGCTTTCGATGTTCGGGGGTGGGGCCACAATAAGTGTCGTCCCGGATAGTGATTCGCAGCGCGATTCCGGGATGGAGGTAGGATACACAAGCGTGAACCCAACGTATTTCAATGCCGTGGGCACTGGCTTGCAGCGTGGTCGCAACTTCACCACCATGGACCGCGAGGGAACGCCCCTGGTAGTGATTATCAATGGGACGCTGGCGCGGCGGTTATTCGGAACCGTAGCTGCTACTGGCATGAAGATTCACGTTGGCCATGAGCCCGCCGAGGCCTGGGAGATTGTTGGAATTGTACAAGATGGGAAATACAACGATCTGAGTGAGGAGCCGAAGCCGTATATGTTCTTCCCTCTGGCGCAAGACCCCCGCGGGGAAGTTACGGTCGTGGCGGCTACGGATGGTGATCCTGGTGCGGTGGCCAATACGATCCGGCAGAAAATCAGAGCTGTAAATCCGGAGATCCCTGTCTTGGGCGTCCGTACCCTCGCTGAACACATGAAAACTGTGACGGACCCTCAAGAAGTCACGGCGTGCCTAGTGGGTGGGCTCGGCGTCTTGGGACTTGTGATGGCAAGTGTGGGCGTATTCGGACTGACCTCGTACGTTGTCAGTGGAAGAACACGCGAGATTGCGATCCGAGTGGCGGTGGGTGCGACTCCGTCCGTCATTTTGCGAATGATTGCGATGTGGGCGGTGCTATTGATCGGATTGAGCACTGCCGTGGGCCTTTGCGCTGCCGCACTGCTGACTTGGACCATTCGTAGTTTCCTTTTCGGGGTAAGCCCCATAGAGGGAGGAATCTTTCTTGCGATTGGGTGCCTCGTACTCGGTCTAGGCCTCATGGCATCGCTTGCTGCCGGTTGGCGCGCAACAAAGGTCGACCCAATGTCTGTGCTTAGACATGAGGCGCTCTAGTGGACCATCGAGACTTTATGGGGTTGTCGGGACCGTTCCAAGCGCTAGGGACGCGGCGAGTTCGGCGGGATGTGAGCGAGCCGGGGCTGCCAGGTTGAGGTCAGCAGCGATGTGTTGGCCGATGCGAACGCCGACGGCAGGAGAGACGACTTCTGGCGCGCGCGACGAGGTCGGGGTGAGAGGGATGTTACGCGGCGCGCCGGGGCACGGTGACTGGGGGGCGTCGACGCCCGTCGTGATGGCGGACGAGCAGATGCTTCATGCCGGACCAGGCGCGGATGAGGGTGTTCGGAAAGGCGCATGGGGGGGGCCTCGTCCAGCGTGGGCGTGGTTCGAATCGTGGCGCACGGATGGCCGGGCGCTGGCGGTCATAGACTGTCTACCCTCCCGAAATTCGTCCCTCGATTAAGCGATAAATCGGTGGAGTCTGATCGTCCGTGGGGTCGTCAGGCAGCCAGCCTCCAAGCTTCGTCGGGTAATCCGAATCTGTCCGAATGTCTGGACACCATCATCTTTAATAGTGCGACTCGGGCCCCCGGCACCATTCTTTTCAACGACCTACTGGGAAGGGACTTGAGATCGACTAGAACCTTGAGACTCTCCCTATCCTTCAGTCCATCACACCTGCCATGTCGCGCGGCTTTCCGCGAAACGGGGGCCCAACTGCGTTCGACCTGCCTGGGAGGAATCAGGACGCCCCCCCGCCGGTCTCAAGGGCAGGGGTCCAGGATCTGCGTCGCAAGGCAGGCGTTCGGTGCCGGAGGCCGTTCCGTGCCGTCGCTGCTCCTTCCATAGCTTCCCTCCGCCGTAGGGCTCATCGGAACCACCAGGAAGTAGTGGCTGCCGCCCAATGGAGTGATAGTCGTCGCGTTTGCCCCGCCGGTGGAGCATTTCGCGATCGAATGGCTGTACCAGGAGCCGAGCGTGCCGACCGCCACGGCATAGTCGGTCGCGTGGGCACCGCAACTGAAGTTCCAAGAGAGGTCGAGATCGACGCCGTTCGCGTTCATGGCCACGACCAGCCCCGAAACGTCTCCGGGTGATCCGGGGCCGACCAACATCGCATAGGCCTTGGTGGCCTGCACGGCGTCGGCATCGACCGCCCTGACCGTGAAGGAGTAATGTCCGACCATGGAAGGTGTCCCGGACAGGACGCCGGTCGCAGAATCGATGCTCAGGCCGCTCGGCAGAGCGCCCAGCGTCACCTGGGTTGTATAGGGTGTATTCCCTCCGACAACCAGCGTCCTCGATGGATACGGCTGGTCGATGTCTCCATCCTGGAGGTGGTCCACCAGCCCCAGCACGGCATCCGCATTGAATCCAGCCATCTGCGCGCCGATGTAGTCGCCGAGAATCGTCACCGTGGCCGGATCGCATTCCGGCTTGTACAAGGGGTCGGCGGGATCCGCGATCGCCGGATACTTGGTGCAGCGGGCCTCGTTCGTTTCCGTGTCGAACGGCCCAACATACTTATAGAACTCATAGCGGCGCGTGACGACTTCGTCGCCATGGGGCAGGCCTTCCATGGCGCCGACAAGGTCGTTATTCGCTGCGCCCGGGTTTCTGAAGTCCGTCTGCATGATTCGCCATTCCACCTCGACCTCGGCCGGCTCGCCGTTCGTCCAGTTCCTATCGCCGGGATCGTTCGGATCGTCGGAGACCAGCTCCCACAACGCGACGGGGACATTGTTATGGGATGTCGTCACGATCGCCTTGGCCCAGACGGCATCTCCGAACTCGTAAACCGGAGCTGGTGGTGGCGGTGGCGCCAGGATCACCGCCTGGACCTGAGCCGGTTGTCCCGGCGCAGGCGGGTAGTACGTCCAATTGGGTGTCGACACGTTGACCGCCGGTCCGTGGATCAGTTTGCCGGGGGTCGATGGGTCGTCGATGAGCCAGTTGTACTTGACCATCGTGGGCACACCGTAATGACCGACACCGAAATGCTCACAGCCGACGTTGACTGAGGTATCCGTGCACTGGTGCCCCATTGTTGGCGCAGGCGGTGCTGCCGGCACCGAAGTGAAAGCGGAGAAGCTGCTCGTGGCCGCGTTGTAGTGGGCCGCGTATCGGACGAAGACCTTCGGATGCGCCGGGTCGGAGACATCCTCGGTGATCGTCGGGGCGCCGTAGTGACTCCAGTCGTAGGTGTAGGTGATGTCGGCACCGTGGATCCCATCCAGCTCGATTTCGAAGCCATGGCAGTCCTGACCGGTATCGTTGAACACATCGAAGTTGTTCAGGTCGCCATAGGCCGTGCTCGCGATGCCGGGATTCGATCCCAAGGCCATCAACGCGAACAGGCTGATGACGAGCGGAAGACTCCACCACCAGGATTTCGCGCGACCGTGGGAACTTCCTGTGAGTTGATCCATCCTGTTCATTGCTCTTCTCCTTCTCGAGTGCCTGTCCTGATGGGACTCGTCGGCGATCTCCCTTCTCACCAGGTTCCTGAGCGCGTCGTGGCGCGCATCGCCCATTCCCTTCCGCTGGGCATGGAGGAAGTGGACCGTGTCTTCGAGCTGGAAAGCGTGCCGTTCCCACTCCCTATGTGCAGCCGCGCACAAAACGGGGTCCGGATCCCCAAAAATTGTGCAACGGTCGTGCCACACTGGCCCGGCCCACATTTCGCGGCGGCGACTCGCCTTTCCCATCGCGCCGAGGCCCCACAGCCGGTCAACGAGGCTCAAGAATTGCGTGTTCCTAGAGCCTGGGCGCAGGAATTGCCGCGGAAGATGCCCGGGCGCCGGTCAAGACCGGCGTGAATTGAAAGGTAGGGAAGCCGTCCGATTCAAGGTGTGCGGAGTGACCGCTTGGCCGAGATCGTTGCGCTCAGCCGGCCGATGCTCATGTTGGAGGAACAGCGTCCGTCGGCCTGTTTATGGTGTGTCCACACTCCCGAAATTCGTCCCTCGATTAAGCGATAAATCGGTGGAGTCTGATCGTCTGTGGGGTCGTCAGGCAGCCAGCCTCCAAGCCTCGTCGGGTAATCCGAATCTGTCCAAATGTCTGGACACCATCATCTTTAATAGTGCGACTCGGGCCCCCGGCAACATCATTAAAGACGTTACAGGCGTGGCTCAAGAGATCCTGGACCAGGAAGGCGTCTAGGCCCCCGACCGGCAGTCCATCGGCAATCCCACTCCTCCCTCGCAGCATTAGGGTCTAGACCTCTATTGACGCTGCGGTGATTTGAGCGTACATAGGCGGCAGAATTACCCTAGTACCCTTAAAAGTCAGAGCGCGAGCCCGCGAAAGGCCGGTTGCGGGCCGGTGCGTTGGCATTTCGGCGCAAAGGTGATTCGCCTCTCTGGGTGCTGGCCCACGGGAGGCTGAAGGACTTGAAGTGCCCAGCAGCCTCGTTTCCAGATACGCCTCGTCACCCCCACCTCGCCATCGCTGCGAGAGACGTTGCTCCAGTCTTGAAATCGCGCTACAGAAGAGAGCAGTCATCGATCGCGTCGCCCTCAAACAGCGTTGGATCGAATCGCGAGTGGCGTGTGAAAGGAGGGACTGAAATGGATCAGTTACAGACAAAGGTGAGGCAAGTAGACAAGCGTCAGGCCGAGGCCAAGATGCGCGACGAGATTCTGGACCCCCCGATGCACCGCAGGATTCTGAACTTCATCAACGCCGCGGTGCAGCCGGAGGACCTGATGTTCGAGAAGGTGGCCGTGGTGGGCGAAGGCGACATCCACGAGGATGGGGATGGGGAGGCGCCGCGGGTCCAGCGCAAGAAGCTTCTCGAGCCGGAGGTCGCTCGGAAGATCATCGAATTCCGCGACCGTGAGTTCCCGCTCGGGCTCCGGAACATCAAGGAGATCGTGAACACGGGCGTCCTGGATCCCTCGGCCTTGAATTTCCTGCTTCACTACTTCAGCCGGATCTTCTTTGGAGAGTGGCAGGTCTTCTCGCAACCGATTCCCCGCCGCGGCCCAGGAAGCTACGACGGCATCGTCCACGCGGCCATGCTGCGGACGGGGAAGGTTCTCTTCATCACGGCCGATGAGACGACGCTGCTGTGGAATCCGGAGGACGCATCCCCGTCGACCTTCGAGGACCCCGTCAACCAACCCCATTTGATGCCTGGCGGCTATTCGCAGCTGTGCGGACACCACGTATTCCTCTCGGACGGAAAGCTCCTCTCCGTGGGAGGCGGCGGATACGGTCACAACGCCCTGGCCAGGTGGGGCTACAAGTTCGACCCCGTTGCGAAGTCCTGGTCCAGGACCGCCGGAGCCATGTCCGAATCCCGATGGTATCCGACGGCAGTTGCCCTGGGCGACGAACCGGGCCGCGTCCTGGTGGCATGCGGGCACGGACACGGCCAGATGGACATCTACGACGAGACGGCCGACACCTTTACGCCGCTGTCCTCCGGCGACACGAAGCCCTTCCCGTACTTGTATCCCGGAATGCACCTCCTGCCTAACCACGTGATCTTCTACTCGAGAACGGGCTGGGGCGGTGCGGGAGCCGGAGGTGGACCCTACTCAGGTGCCAGCGACGACCAATCCTCGTATTTTTCGTCGACCGGAACCCACACGGGAGTCTGGAACGACATCGCGCCGATCGGCCCGCATCTGGCCGACCGGACCAAGGGCATGTCGGTTCTGCTGCTCAGCAAGCACTCGCCCTACGTTCGGGTCCTGGTCCTGGGAGGTGCCGACCCCTCGACGAACCACACGTACGAGGTCATCGACGTGACCTCTTTGTCACCCGCTACCGACTGGGGCCCTCCGCTCGCGTTTCCGGACGGCCAGCACAGGAGCCTGCCGAGCGCCGTCCTTCTGCCCGATGGGAACGTCTTCATCTGCGGCGGGGTTCAACAGGCCAACTCGCCGTGCGCGATGTTCCACCCGGAAACGAACTCGTGGTCACCGATGTCGGCATTGCCGTCCATTCGGGACTACCACTCCGCCGCGCTGCTGCTGCCCAGCGGCAGGGTGATGATGGCTGGCTGGCACAATGCCTCGATCGAGATCTACAGCCCGCCGTACCTGTTCAAGGGACCAAGACCCGTGATCTCATCCGCGCCGGCCCTCGTACACCATGGGCAGGAATTCGTCGTCGAGACACCCCCGCCCGACGGCAAATCCATTGTGAAGGTGGTCCTCGTCCGTCCCATGGCCGTGACGCATCAGACGGACTCCGAGCAGAAGGTCCTCGAACTGGACTGGGCGCACAATCACGACCACGCTCACCCCAAGAAACTACGGCTTCGGGCGCCGCACGGAGGGCACCCGCACTCGATCGCCCAGCGCGGCTACTACATGATGTTCGCCATCAGCGACAAGGGCGTGCCGTCGATGGCCAGGTGGATCTATCTGCACTGAGCAGGTAGCCAGGAATCGCCGATTCACGGCTACCAACTGTTTCCAGGGCACTCGTCCAGCCCGAGGCGACGCTTCGGGCGAGGCGCGGATGTCTGTCCGCTTCCTGAAGCGGCGCGAGTCCACGAGAGGAGCGTGACGGTTTTCAGCCTGCTAACACGGCGGCCCCCGATTTCGAGGAGACTGTCGCGTGGAAGCACTACTTCATCGCTGGCGCTGAATATCATGCGGGGCACATTCGCAGCTCGACCACAATTGTGCGAAATGCGCCCCTTGGCGCAGTGGGCGAGCCAGGGGCTTTTCCGGTGGTTCTCGGTCCGGCCCGACGATAGACTAGGAATGTCCTGCTCGCCTCTACAAGTCCCGTAATCATCCGTAAGGGAGAGTAAGCGCGAATCTTCTCGAACTGAGGAAGATCCTGGACGGCGTCCGGCGCGGCAGGCTCCCGGCGGACGAGGTCCTCAGGCGCCTCAGGATAGTGCCGGTCGAGGACCTCGGATTCGCGAAGGTCGATCACCACCCGGAGGCCCGGGCCGTCACGCTCGAGGCCGGGACGCGCGCGCCGGGTCGCCCCGGAGGAGGCGGCGGTGACCGCCGAGGTGATGGGGAACCGGGTTCGCTCGGGTCTACGACGTCGGCATCCGCCTCCTCGATCACAAGGACAAGCACTTCGCGGCCAGGATCGCTGTGGCCGGGATGGAGGGGGGGCCACCCTCCCTAAATTCGTCCTTCAAATGAAGGCTAAATGGGTAGCAGCCCTCTTCGGGAGGATGGAGTTGCGCATTCTCTCAGATAGGTGTTGTGTTGACACTCTGGCTCGCTCGGTGGCTGAACGCCCGGCTCTCGCTGTTCAGTCGGTAAGCCGCATCTTTCTGAGAAGCGGCGGCCATCTCGGGTCTCCCCTGAGATTCGCCAGGTCTCGGTCGGTTTTCAGCCACACGAGATAAGAGTCACGCGTGACATAGGCCCGATCCAGCCACGCGAACGCTTCGTCCACTTCACCGCGGACCGCATGAAGGCACGCAATCCAGTAGGCCGGAACGTCCTTCAGTTTCGCAAGCTCGGCCAGGGCCCCGTCGGAATCGGCCTTCCGCCCGAGCGCGTGATAGACCTGCACGAGTCCGTACAGGCGGGATGGTTGCGAAGTCTCCTGCAGGAATTCCTGAAGAGCTGCATCGGTCTTGTTCTGTGCCAGCAACACCAATCCGACGATGGCGTGGGCACCTTCCCGCTTCGCGTCGAGATCCAGGAGCATGCGGGCGTTCGCCAGCGCCTCGTCCAGCCGACCCTCGGCGAGGAAGTTCGACGCGCTGCTGCCCAAAACGAGCTTGTTCAACGGGTCGATCTCGAGGTATTGACGAAGGAGCTCGCTCGCATCCTTGAGCCTGCCCCGCACGGATGCGAGCTGGGCCGTGGTGAGAAAGACCGCAATGTCTCGCGGATCCAGCGCCTGCGCCTTGTTGAGCTCCGCTTCGGCTCCTGTCCAGTCCCAATCGTAAAACATCTTCTGGAACCCGAGCTGCGCATGTGCCCCGGCCTGTGAGTCGTCCAGCGCCAGTGCACGCTCCGTCGCATCGCGAGCCAGGCGCCTCCCCTCCTCGGGGCTGAGCGTGCCCGAGCCGACCATGTTGATGTAGGTCCATCCCAGCATCAGCCACGCGCGCGCGTTGCCAGGTTCGAGCGCCAGAGCCCGCTTGTACAGATCTCGAGCTTTTTCGAGGTCGCCCGGGTTCGATCGCCACCAGAAGTAATCTGCCCGAAGTCTGAGGTTGTACGCCTCAAGGTTCCCCGTGCGTTGTCCAGCGGTACCGGCATCCGGCAGGGTTGCCTTCAGCGACGTCATCACGGAGCGAGCAATGTCGTCCTGCACCTCGAAGATTTTCTCGAGCCGCCGGTCGTAGGTCTCGGACCAGATGTGATACCCATCGGCCGCGCTGATGAGCTGGACGGTGATCCGCACTTGGTCACCCTGCTTCCGGACGCTGCCTTCCACGATCGACGCCACGTTGAGCCGGCGGCCGATCTCGGCGATGTCCACTTCCTTCCCCTTGAAGGAGAACGACGAGGTCCGCGCGGCAACCCGCAAAGACGGATTCTTTGCCAGAGCGTTGAGCAGCTCCTCGGCCATCCCATCGGAGAAGTACTCGTTGTCCTTGTCGCCGCTCATGTTTACGAAGGGCAGCACGGCGATCGAGGCGATCTTCGTCCCTCGGGCCGCTGTGGACTCGCTGGCCGGCGTGCCCGCGCCAGCTCCTGAATCCACCCCCCGTTGGCTCCGAACGACCCAGACGACTGCCGTTCCTGTCAGGAGCAGAAGCAGCGCCCCCGCCGTCCATCCGATCCACCGGGGAGTCGCCGGCCGTGTCGAGACTGCGCCAGGCGAGGCCGCCTGCGAGCCGGCGTAGGACCGTGAGGAGATGGACTCCGGCTCTCGGCCCAGGCGCCTGAGATCCACCACGAGATCCTGACAGCTCTGGTAGCGATCCCTGCGGTCCTTGTCCAGGCACTTCTCGAGGACCTCATCGAGCCGAGCCGGCACCTGGCCGTTGAGCCGGGAGGCGGCTACCGCCGGTTCGTTCAGAATGGCCGCCAGCGTCTCGATGCGGTTCTGACCCTTAAACGGCACCCGCCCCGTCACCATCTCGTACAGCACGACGCCGAACGAGAAAATGTCGGAGCGGACGTCGACCTCCTCGCCTCGCACCTGCTCCGGTGACATGTAGGCGGGCGTGCCCAGGATCGTCCCTTCGCGCGTCAGCTCCTCCGTGACGGTCTCCTGCTGGCTTGCCTGCGAGAGCAGGATCTCCTGCTGCTGCTCGACGAGCTTGGCCAGCCCGAAGTCGAGGATCTTGGGGCGGCCGTCGGCTCCGATGATGATGTTGTCGGGCTTGAGGTCCCGATGCACGATGCCGGCTTGATGTGCCCCGGTGAGGCCTTCCGCAAGCGCCGCTCCCAGGCGCAGGGCTTCCGAAATAATCACCGGGCGGCCGCCGATGACGGAGCGCAGGGTCCGGCCTTCCACCAGTTCCATGGAGATGAACGTTACGCGGTCGATCTCTCCGACCTCGTAGATGGTGGCGATGTTCGGGTGGTTAACGGCCGCCGCGGCACGAGCCTCGCGCAGCAAACGACGCCGCCGCTCGGGGTCGGCCGTCAGCTCGGCTGGAAGGATCTTCAGGGCAGTGTGCCGGCCAAGTCTCGTGTCGAGGGCTTTCCAGACCACACCCATCCCGCCTTCCCCGATCTTCTCCAGGAGGCGGTAATGAGAGAACATCTGGCCCGGTTGTGCCGCCAAGCAACCTCTCTGCGGACTACAGGACCTGGAGTGGCATCATTCCGCCGGGCTCCAGTTCAGGATGATGCGGAAACCGGGCGTCGGCCCGGCGGTCGACGGCCAGTCCCGCCGCCTGCTCGGGCGCCATGTAGGCCGCGGTCCCGAGGATGGTGCCCTGCAGGGTGCCGCTGAGGGTCGGGGAGGCGGACATGAGCGACACGGAAGCCACCTGCCCGCCCGGGTCCAGCGCCTTCGCGAGCCCGAAGTCGAGCACCTTGACCCTGCCGGTCGCGGTCACCTTGATGTTCTGCGGCTTGAGATCGCGATGCACGATCCCTTTGTCGTGCGCCTCCTCGAGCGCCTCGGCGACCTGCAGCGCGATCGAGAGCCCCTCCTCCAGCGGAAGCGCCCCGCGTCCCATGCGCTCCGCGAGCGTCGGTCCCTCCACGAGCTCCATGACCAGCGCCTGCACCGCGCCGCTCGCTTCGAGGCCGTAGATCTGCGCGATATTCGAATGGTTGAGCGCGGCGAGCAGCTTCGCTTCGCGCTCGAAACGGGGCAGCCGGTCCGGATCGCGCGTGAACTCGGCCGGCAGGACCTTGAGCGCGACATCCCGCCCGAGGCTGGTGTCGGTCGCGCGCCACACGATCCCCATCCCACCCTGGCCGATCTGATCCCGGACGATGTACGAGCCGAGGCGCATTCCAGCGGAGAGGCCGGCGCCGTGTCCCGCCCCATCGGTGGCGGCCTTGGTCTCGTCCATAGGCAAGGAAGTCTAACCCATGCCTCGCTCCTGGGCGCCGTCCGATCGCGCGGCGCGCAAGGCGGCGAGGATGATGCTTTCTCGGTCGGTGCTGGCGCAGGCGATCACCCGGCCCTGCGGACCGCGATCGATCCGCCCGGCGCTCCTCCAGTCATTGGCCAGGTGGGCGACGCACGCCACGAGCCCGCCGTGCGCGTTGGAGGCCGCCTCGCGGCCGACGTTCGTCCCGGTCGCGAAGGGACAGACCCTCGCGAGGCTCGGCCCGAAGGCCCCGCCCTCGCAGTGCTCACCGACGATCGCCGAGCCATCGGCAGAGACGGAGCAGGCTCTTCGAGCTCGGCAGCGGGCTCACGGAGTCACGCTGGCGCTTGCGGCCCTCGGGCGCTTACTGGGAGCGTCCTTGAGCCCCAACGTCCACACAGCCGGGCGCGGAAGGCCCATAGCAGAGAGTTGCGGGGCAGTCCCAGTAGGAGACGCAGCCGCCATCACAGAATGCCTGTTGCACCGCTCGCAGAATCTCCAGGGCGCGGTGATTGCTTATATCGGCGTAAACACCGCACCCACAGACCAAATAGTCCGCGACGAGTACTTTGCATTGGGAATACCGGTTCTTCAGCGGGCAGGAGGCGGTGGCCTCCTGGAGTGCCTGAGCGTACTGAAGATTCAGTATGTTGCAATCATCGAGTGAGAGATGAGCTCCAGGCTCTTCGTAGGAGAGAGTCCCCCGCAAACGGTCGACCACGGGGTCGTTTCCGGTGAAGCTCTGCCTGCCTTCCTCGGTCCCGGACCCGGTCGCATTCAGGAAGGCACCGGTCCCGCCGGTGACCGTCCATTCCCCGGTGATCTGCGAGGGTGGCGGGCAGACCGTGCCACCGCTGTGGATTTGAATCGTCCCGGCAGTGGCGCTCAGGAGGAAGTCCGCGCTGTACGAGAAGCAAAAAGGGTCCGGGACCTTGGACTGGGTCACCGTGGCGGCGGCCGTCACAGTCCCGAGGAGGCTGGACTGGCCGGTTCCTTCGGCCTCGATGACCAGCTGACCGTTCACTTCCTCGACGGAGAGCAGGCGGTACACGATGCTCGTCGCGAAATCGTGGTCCGCGGCACGGACATCGGAGGTCGAGGGGACGATCGCCGCGAGGGACAGCAAAAGAACCCATGGAGAGATGCGGGTAGCGCGCATGGCATTTCCTCCTCGCGCTGAGGCCTGAGAGCGCGTCATTGGGGCGATGGTAGGCAATGGTATTGTCGTTAAGACGCTACTCCCGCAGCTGAGATTGTGTCAAGCAGGTGGTCACTTTCTGACGCAGCGCGCCCGTGGCTGCGGCGGCTACTCGTACCTGAGCGCCACCATCGGATCGACCCGCGTGGCGCGGCGCGCGGGGCCGAGCGACGCGACCAGCGAAACCGCCACGAGCAGGATCGCGACGCCCAGGAAAGTCAGGGGGTCCGAGGGGCTGACTCCAAACAGAAAGCCCTGAAGCAACCGCGTGACGGCCAGGCCGCCGGCGATCCCCAGGGCCACGCCGATGATCGTGAGTCGCAGACCCTCCCACACGATGATGCGCAGGATGTCGCCGCGCTGTGCGCCGAGCGCGACACGTATGCCGATCTCGCCCGTGCGCTGCGTGACGCTGTACGACATGACGCCGTAGATCCCGACCGCCGCGAGCAGAAGCGCCAGGCCGGCGAAGATGCCAATCAGCCATGTCCTGAAGCGGGGTTGCGCCACCGACGCGGCGACGTTGTCCTCCATGGTGCGCGGCTTGACGAGCGGCTGGCTCGGATAGATCTCGGCGAGCGCTTGACGCAGCGCGTTCGCCTGCAGCCGCGGATCCGCGGCCGTGCGCATCACGATCGAGAGCTGGTAGGCAGGCAGGATCCGGTCCGCCTGGCGATAGGGGAGGTACATCTCCGCCTTGGCCCCCAGATCGGGTCCCTGAATGACGTCCCCCACGACCCCCACGATCTCCATCACGGGGACGCCGGCGTCCGGCGTCGCCCCCAGCTGCAGGCGCTGCCCGAGCGGATCCCGGTCCGGGAACCAGGCGCGCGCCATCGTCGCGTTGATGACCACGACCGAGGGGCCGTGTTCGTTGTCCCGCGCGGCGAGAGAGCGCCCCTTGAGCAGCGGCATCCCCATCGTCTCGAAGTAATGCGGCGTCACGACGCGGTAGCCGGCGGCGACATAGTCGTGCGGACCTTTCGGGGGACGCCCCGTGATGTTGAAGTGCAGCAGCCCTCCGCCGCCGCTCACGGGGAGGAACGACGCGGCCCCGGCGGAGCGCACGCCCGGCAGGGCGGCGGCGCGCTCCACCACCCGGTCGAAGAACTCGGCCCGCTG
>Ga0070694_100000164_pt1 | contig 34180 bp, 36 predicted proteins | sample KBSK1251metaG_FD_65470 | JGI IMG/M metagenome (GOLD analysis project Ga0070694, IMG submission 65470) | Corn, switchgrass and miscanthus rhizosphere microbial communities from Kellogg Biological Station, Michigan, USA - KBS K1-25-1 metaG | ecosystem: Host-associated > Plants > Roots >...
CCGCGCTACATGTGCAACCAGAAGGTGCGCGCCCTCGCGGCCGGCGCGGTCCTCGCTCGCGCGCAGGTCACCGGCTCCCGGTAGTCGTCGCCGTGCAAGCTGCGCCAGAGCATGAGTTGCATCCTGTTCTCGTCTGCTCCCCTGCCACTTCTTGCGAGTGTCAACTCGCGCCTGTCCGTTCGTTGACACCCCGATCCTAGGCGTTCCGGCCACTTGGGCTCCCGTGTCCGCGTGGCACCCCCCTTGCTCTGACACTGCCGTCGCCGGCGAGATCGGCAAATCCCACGGCAAGAGGGAGCGAGAGCGATCATGTTCGGAAAGAAGATCCTCGCGATGGTGGCCGCCCTGGTCTGCGCCAGCCCGGTCCTCGCGTCGGCCCAGTCCGACGGAAGCGCGGGAGTCGTCACCACCCTGAACGGCGACGCGACCTTGATCCGCGCGGCGGCCGCCACCCAGCCGGTCTCGCTACGCATGCGCGACGAGATCTTCGTGCGGGACCGGATCCAGACCCAGGAGCGCTCGCTGGTTCGCGTGCTCCTCGGGGGCAAGGCGCTCATCACGGTCCGCGAGCTGTCGGTCCTCACCGTCACCGAGGAGGCCGGTCGCGTCACGGTCGATCTGCAGTCCGGCAAGGTGGGCGTCGCGGTGGTGAAGGCGCGCATGCGCCCGGGCGAGGTCATCGAGATCCGATCGCCGAACGCGACGGCCGCGGTGCGGGGCACCGTCTTCGTGGTCGAGGTGGATCCCATGCAGCCCGGCCAGTCCGGCGGCGGGCCCGCGACGACCACGCGGGTGCACCTCTTCCACGGCGCGCTCGACGTGAGCGCGCGCCTCGACCCCGGGCACGCCACGGTCCGCCTCGCCGAGCTGCAGAGCGTGGTGGTGGCCGGCAACGCGCTGGGCCCGGTGAAGCCGATCTCGCGGGACGCGGTGGCCACGCTCACCGCGGACCTCAAGCCGAGCCAGGTGCAGACCCCGGATGCTCCCCGCGAGTTCACCGGTGGGCTGGTGGCCCGCGAGCAGGGCCGGGCGGTGATGCTGGCCTCCGCGCTGCTGGCCCCCGCTCCGGCGGCACCGATCCAGGGAGCGCTCCAGAACGTGACCGGCACGCTCACGACGGTGACCGGCACGACCGCGGAAACGCTCGAGCGCCTGATGGACAATCTCGGGCTCGACGGCCTCGGGGATACGGTGGGTGGGCTCGGCGACACGGTCGGCGCCCTCGGCAACGCGGTGGGCGGGACGGTCAACGGGCTGACCAGCAATCTCGGCGGCACCGTCGGCGGGCTGGGCGGAACGGTAGGCGGCATCGGGGGCACGCTCGGTGGGACTGTCGGTGGCGTCGGCGGGACGCTGGGTGGCACCGTTGGCGGCCTCGGGGGCACGGTGGGTGGGACCACCGGCACCGTCGGGGGTGTGGTGGGTGGTCTCGTCGGCGGTCTCGGCGGGCTGCTCGGACGCTGAGCCAGGCTCCCGTGAGGCCCAGGACCATGATCGATTCCGAGCTCTCCCGCGCGCCGGGTACCCACGGCACCGTGTGGTATCCGATCGACTTCTCCCGGGGGCAGATCATCGCCGAGCTCCCGGATGACCTGGAGCCCCGGCTCCTGCCTCACGGCAGCTCTCCGCACTTCGGCTCGAGCGACCCGGCGGCGGTGCTGCTGCTGGATGACCCGGACGCGGGGCTGATCGAGGCGGCCCGCCGGGCCATGGTGCCGGTGGTCGTGCTCTCGGACGCCCCGGAGGCGGCACCGGTGGCGCGCGGCTACGTCTCGCTCACCCTGCCGGTGAGCCCGGGCACCCTGGCGAGCGTGCTTCGCGCCGCCTGCGAGCAGGCACGGGTCACCCGCGCGGCCCAGGAGACGACCCGGCAGCTCGAGCAGCTGAACGCGATCGGCGTCCGTCTCTCCGGCGAGCGCGACACCAAGCTGCTGCTCGATCTCATCCTGACCAAGGCGCGGACGATCACCCGGAGCGACGCGGGCTCGATCTACCTCGTGGAGTCGTCGGCCGACGGGTCTCGCCGGCTGCGCTTCGAGCTGGCTCACAACGAGAGCGTTCCGGTCGAGTTCAACGCGGTCGCCCTGCCGATCAATCCGAAGAGCCTGGCCGGTCACGTGGCCCTCTCGGGCGAGACGCTGCACGTCGACGACGCCTATGCCCTGCCGGCCGAGTGCCCCTATCGCTTCAACCCGGAGGTCGACGCCCTCGCGGGGTACCGCACCAAGTCCATGCTGGTCCTGCCCATGAAGACGCCGGGCGGGGAGATCATCGGGGTGCTCGAGCTGATCAACGCCAAGCGAGAGAGCGGGCACCCGTTCCCCTCGAAAGAGGCCATCGAGCGCGAGGCCCAGCCCTACTCCGAGGCCTCCCGGAACCTGGCGGCCTCGCTCGCCTCACAGGCCGCGGTGGCGCTCTCCAACAGCAACCTCTTTCGCGAGCTGACCCGTCGGCAGGGGCGGCTCGAGGCCCTGGTGGACGTGAGCCAGCGCGTCACGCGACTCTGGCCGCCCGCGACCGTACAGCGGCGCATCGCCGATCTCTACTGCGGCCTGCTGCAGGCCGAGGTGGTCGCGTTCCACCTGGTCGAGGACGGGCGGCTGGTGCGCGCCGAGGCGCGTGGCGAGGGCGTCGATGTCCTCCTGCCCGCCGAGATCCCGGTGGGCGACGGCGCCTGCGGCGGCGTGGCCGCTTCCGGGGAACCGCTCGCCATCGCGGACCTGCCCGGCTCGGGCGCGCTGGCGCCGGCGCAGGTCGAGGTGGTGACACGGCTCGGCCTCCGGGCCTGGCTCTCGGTCCCGGTGCGGGCGGGCGATCGCCTGGTCGGCGTCCTGAGCGCGGTGACCAGCCAGTCCTCCACCTGCTCGGAGGACGACGTGGCGGTGGCGACCACGTTTGCCGCGCAGGCCGGGATCGCGGTCGAGAACTCGCGGCTGTACGCGGAGCTCGAGCGCGCGCTCGAAGGGGTGCAGAAGTCCCAGGATCAGCTGGTCCAGGTCGAGCGGCTGCGGGCGCTGGGCGAGATGGCGGCCGGCGTCGCGCACGACTTCAACAACCTGCTCGCGATCGTCATGCTGCGGACCGAGCTGCTGCTCGCGCGGGGGCAGGCGCCGGACGTGGCCGAGAGCCTGACCTTCATCCGCCAGGCCGCCCACGACGGCGCCCAGACGGTCCGGCGGATCCAGGAGTTCACCCGGACCCGGAGCATCCGTCCGTTCAGCCCGGTGGACATGAACAAGGTGCTGCAGCAGGTGGTCGAGCTGGCGCGGCCGCGGTGGCGCGATCAGGCCCAGAGCTGCGGCGTCTCCTACGACGTGCGCGTCGAGACCGGTGCCATCCCCCAGGTCGCGGGGACCGCCGAGGAGCTGCGCGAGGCGTTCCTCAACCTGCTCAACAACGCGCTCGACGCCATGCCGGCGGGGGGTCGGTTCAGCTTCCGGACCGCCACCGAGGGAGGACGGGTCGTGGTCCGGGCCGAGGACGGCGGCTGCGGCATGTCCGAGGAGACGCGCCGGCGGGTCTTCGAGCCCTTCTTCACCACCAAGGGAGCCCAGGGCAACGGCCTGGGCCTGGCGGTGGTCTGGGGCATCATGACCCGACACGGGGGACAGATCCAGGTGGAGAGCGAGCTCGGGCGGGGCAGCACCTTCGTGGTGAGCCTGCCCGTCCCCGCGGACCTGCCGGCCGACGCCGGGGCGGGAGATCCCACGGCTCTACCCCCGGGCCAACGGGTCCTGCTCGTCGAGGACAACCCGGAGATCCTCCGGGCGCTGGCCGATCTCCTCCGAGAGAACGGGTGCCAGGTCATCGAGGCGGCGGACGGCCGGGCCGCCCTGTCCCGGATCGAGACCGAGCCGATCGACCTCGTGCTGACCGACCTGGCCATGCCCGGGGCCTCGGGCTGGGAGGTCGCGGCCGCCTGCCGGGAGCGGTTCCCGGCGGCTCCCATCGGACTCATCACCGGCTTCGGCGATCAGCTCGAGCCGGCCAAGATCGAGCGGCACGGCGTCCAGTTCGTGGTGGCCAAGCCGTTCACGTCCATCGAGCTGCTGCGGGAGGTCTCGGCAGCTCTCAAAGCGCGCTAGCCGGCGGCGGGCCGGCGCTTCGGTCCGCGGTCCGCCGGCGCTCGTGGTGGCGCCGGCTCTTCGCCCGGTTTCCGCAGGTGCGCATGTCGCACCATCGGCGGCTTCGGTTCCTCGTCGTGTCGATGAAGATCCAGCCGCAGTCGTAACCGGCGCACTCGCGAACGAAGGTTAGATCAGAGGACGTCAGGAGCTCGACCGCGGAGCGTGCCACCCACCAGGAGACGCGGCCCAGATCCGGGGGCCGGTCGGGCCAGCCCCACTCGAAGCGAGGTCCGGCCGGCACCAGGCCCGCGTGAGCCATCGCCTGGCCGACCGACCGGTTGAGGGTTCGTAGATCGGCCTCCGGGGCCGGCAGACCGGCGGCCCGTGAGGAAACGATCGTGTAGATCGACTCGCGGAGCGACCGGGCCTCCGACAGCGCGTCGGCCGCGGAGCGCCCATGCTTCCGCGCCGCGGCGCCCAGGGCGGCCGCCTCGCCCGGCGTGATGATGGTCGCCTGCCGAGCCCATGCCAGCAAGTCTCCGTACGTATTGATCAATTCGAGCCGATCGCTGACCGGCCGGAACCGTACCGTGTTGACGAAGTCGAGGCAGAGCCGACCCGCGTTGAAGTTGAACTCGACCATGCCGGCTGAGACTATAACCGGCTAACTTGACTTTGCCAGATCTAAATCTTCCGGCCCAGCAGCTTCTGGTAGACGAGACTCACCAGGAGCAGGACGACGCCGAGCACGAGGAACGAGAGGATCCGGTAGGACGTCTTGACGGCGGCGAAGTCCACGGCAAACACCTTCAAGACGGTTAGGCCAAGAAGCGCGAGCGCGGCATAGCGCACGGCCGGGTTCCGGCGCGCGAAGCCCCAGGCCAGGGACACGGCCGCGTAGATCGTCCACAGCACGGAGAGCCCGGCCTGCGTGCGCCAGCCAGCATCCCCCGCGGGCGGGCGGCCCACGGCCTGCGCAGCCATCTCCAGGGCACCCTGATACCGGGTCCAGGTCACGCTCAACACGAACAGCAAGATCAGCCCCGCGGCACCCGACAGGACCCGGCCGGTCAGCCGCGCGGAGTCGGCCGGTGCCCGGGCGAGAGCGCCCCCCGCGAGCCCGATGGCCAGGCAGGCCCCGGCCCGGGAGGCCAGCGGCAGGCTCAGGAGCGACCCGGCCGCCGCCCGCGCCAGCTCATCGTCCGCGAGCAGGACCCGCAGGGTCAGGATCAGGGACAGGAAGGGGAGCGCGACCGGGAACGCCGGGGAGGTCGAGCCCCGCGCGAGCCATCCGAGCACGACGAGCTCGAGGGTGAGCAGGGTCGCCGGCCAGAGGCCGGCCGGCTCCCGCCAGAAGAGGACGGCCAGGGTCGCGACGGAGGCGACCCAGAGCACGGCCCGGATCATCCGCGGGCTCGGTGCCCAGGGCCCCTCGGCCAGCGCCCGGCCGCCGAGCCAGCCCCCGGCGGCCAGCGCGACCGCGACCAGGAGATGGATCAGGAAGGTCAGGTTCCACACCGGCACGACGTCGGCCGACCAGTACCGGTCGAACGCCACGGCCCTCGAGCCGGCCAGCAGGAGCGCCGCGAGCCCACCCCACGCCGCGACCATGGCCGGGACCCTGGAGGCGAGCCACAGGAGCATGACCCCCTGAACCGCCCAGGCGAGCGTCACCCACTGCACGTCCAGGACGAGCGGGATGGCCAGGGTCAGGAAGGTCCACGCGATGCCTTCGTGCACCATGATCGGCGCGGGGTCGTCGGGGACCCGCGAGCCGTAGTCCGACGAGACGAGCCGATAGAGCACGGCCAACCCGACTGCCCAGGGTCCCTCGAGCCCCGGTCGGGTGGCCTCCAGGGTGACGTAGACCGCCCAGAAATATCCCGCCGCGTTGGCGACCACGAGGGCCAGGTCGATCGGCTGGCTCCGGACCCCGGTCGCCCGCTCGCGGAACACGGGGGCGGCCAGGAAGACGAGAAAGAGCGCGGAGAGCAGCAGGAGCCGGGCCAGCGGATGGGGCGCCTCGGGCGTCTGCCAGAAGATCGGCAGCAGCAGTACCGCGCTGCCGCCCCAGGCCAGTTGGGTCAGCGCGGGCCAGGTCCGGAAGCGCGCCACCAGCAGCGCGAGCACATCGAGCACCAGCAGGTAGGCAAGGAGGTTGCGCTCGTCGGGCCGCTCCACCTGCAGGAGCACCGGGGTGAGGAGCCCCCCCAGCACCGCGAGCACGGCGGTGCTGAGCCGGCTCGTCACCACGGCCACCACGGCGCCCAGCATCGTGACCGCGAACATCGAGGCGAACGCGGGCGCGGGGCCGATCAGGCCGTAGAGCGCGTGGGCGGCGAAGAGCGACAGGTAGAGACAGCCGAGGCCGCCGCCCGAGAGCCCTTCGCTCAGGTACGGGACGTCGCGCCGGCGGTGCAGCGCGTGCCCGCCCAGCAGCATCGCCAGGCCGCCCACGAGACCGACGCCCACCCGGGCCGCCGGCCCCAGGTAGGCGTTGTCGAAGGCCCACTTGAGGAAGAGAGCGGCCGCGACCAGGATCACCACGATGCCGACCCACGTCGCCCAGCGCGCGCCGATCCGCTGCTCGAGGTCGAGCGCGAGTCGGGCCGGCGAAGGCGGCGAGCCCGGGCGGACGGGCGGCGACGCGAAGGTCGAGGGAGGCTCCAGCGGCTCGGGTCCGAGGGCCCCGGGCACGACCGCGGCCTCGGCGACCGCCGCGGGCGGCGGGCTCGCCTCGATCCCGGGCGCCGCCGGGTCGCGGTCGGCGGCGCCCTCGAGAGCCCGCATCCGGTCGAGCAACCCGCGCAGCTGGGCCTCGAGCGCGGCGACGCGCCCGTCCGCGCGCTCGGGCGCCGGCCGGGCGCGCGCCGCGAGCAGCGCGATGACGGAGAGGACGAGGGCGACCATGGAGAGCAGCAGGCCGAGCGCGAGTAACATCGCGGGCACGGCGCGAGCCTACACCCGCCGCCCCTCGCGTCCGTCCTGATTTGTGACGAAGATGCGGAAAGCGTGCCCGCGTCGCAACGGTTGAGCGATACTAGGCCCCGTGTCGCGACCTTTCCTGACCGGCCGGCTCGCGCGGGCCGCACTCCTGCTGCTGGTGCTCGCGGGGAGCGCTCCCGCGAGGGCCGAGTCGCTTCGCTTCCGCATCCAGCCCGAGGCCAGCGAGATCACGTTCCGGGCGACGTCGCGGCTGATGAACGCGGAGGGGCACTTCGGACGCTTCAGCGGCGACGTGGTGGCGGATCCGGCCCGCCCCACCGGGGCGCGGATCAGTCTCACCATCGAGGCGGCCTCGCTCGACACCGGCATCGGGATGCGCGACAACCACCTGCGCAGCGCCGACTTCTTCGACATCGAGCGCTTCCCGACCATCGCGTTCCAGAGCGTGCGCGTGGAGACGGCGGGCCGCCGGGCCACCGTGACCGGCAGCCTCACCCTGCACGGGGTGACCCGCGAGATCGCGGTGCCGGTGGACGTGCAGATCACCGAGACCGCGCTGGTCGCCTCGGGCGAGTTCATCGTCAACCGGGGCGAGTACGCGATGAACTACAACTCGTTCCTGAACCCGATCGGCAACGAGGTGCGGGTGGCGTTCACCTTCCGCGCCCGGGTCCCCTGAGGAGCACGCCATGGACGCACGCACCGCCGGACGACGCCTGACCGAGCTGCTCGGACTGCACACGCCGCCGGTGGCGGTGACCTTCGCCGCCGCCGCGCCCGCCGGCATTCCGCGGGTGTCCCGGCCCGGCCCCGCCGGCTGCGCCTACTGGAAGCAGGCGGCCGAGGGCGCGGTCTTCTACACCGAGGCGGCGGATCATTTCAACTGCCCGGTCGGCGCCTACACCCACGGGGTGGGCCTCCCGCCCGAGCGCGCGAAGGAGCTGGAAGGCGTGGTCGGCACCATGGTGGGGCTGCAGTACATCCGCATGGAGGAGGTCGGCGCGCTGCCACGACGGAAGGAGCCGTTCCGGGTCGCAGTCTATGCCCCGCTGGCCGAGACGCCCACGCCGCCGGACGTGGTGCTGGTGCGAGGGCGCGCGCGGCAGATCATGCTGGTGGCCGAGGCCGCGCGAGCGGGCGGCCTCGAGGGCGCCCGCGCCGCGATGGGCCGCCCCGCCTGCGCGATGATCCCCGCGGTCCTCGAGGGGCCCGGCGGCGTGACCAGCCTCGGCTGCATCGGCAACCGGGTGTACACCGGCATGGGCGACGACGAGCTCTACTTCACGATCCCCGGCGGCCAGGTCGGGCTGGTCGTCGAGCGTCTCGAGGCCGTGGTGCACGCCAATCGCGAGCTCGAGAAGTATCACGAGGCGCGCCGGGTCAGCCTCTAGGCTCCGGGCCGGGCCGCGGGGGATCGGGCTATAATCGATCCCCCATGAACGCTCCCCTCGCCGGGCTCCTCGTCGCCGATCTGACCCAGAACGTGGCCGGCCCCTACTGCACCCAGATCCTGGGGGACATGGGGGCCGAGGTCGTCAAGGTGGAGCGGCTCGGCCGCGGGGACGACGCGCGCGCGTGGGGGCCGCCCTTCTGGGGCCGGGAGAGCGCCACCTTCATGAGCGTGAACCGCAACAAGCGGAGCCTCGCGGTCGACCTCAAGGCCGCCGACGGGCGGGCGGTCCTGGAGCGGCTCCTCGCCCGCGCCGACGTGTTCGTGCAGTCGCTGCGGGCGGGCGCGGCGGAGGAGCTCGACCTCGGCTGGCCACGCCTCGCCGCGCTGAACCCGCGCCTGGTGTACTGCTCGGTCACCGCGTTCGGTACCGAGGGCCCGCTCAAGGACCGCCCCGGCTACGATCCGCTGATGCAGGCCTACGGCGGGATCATGTCGATCAACGGCCATCCCGGCCAGCCGCCCGCGCGCGTGCCGGTCTCGGTGGTGGACATGGGCACCGGCATGTGGGCGGTCATGGGCATCCTGGCCGCGCTGCGCGAGCGCGATCGCACCGGCAAGGGCGCGCTCGTGACTACCGCGCTCTTCGACACCGCGCTCGCCTGGTCCGTCTTCCAGATGAGCCACTACTTCGCGACCGGCGAGGTCCCGCGGCCGCAGGGCTCGGGCACCGCGATGATCGTGCCCTACGAGGCGTTCCCGGTCTCGGACGGCTGGGTGATGATCGCGGCCGCCTCCGACGCGCTCTTCGTCAAGGCCACCGCCGCGCTCGACGTGCCGGAGCTGGCCCGCGACGGGCGCTTCGTGGACAACCCCCACCGCGTCGAGCACCGCGCGGCCCTGCAGGAGGCGCTCGCCCGCGTGACGCGCGCCCTCACCGCCGCCGACGTCCTGGAGCGGCTGCAGCGGGCGGGCGTGCCGTCGGCGCGCGTCTCGACGATGGACCAGGTCGCCACCGAGCCCCAGACCGAGGCGAGCGGCATGCTGCCCGCGGTGAAGCACCCGCGGCTGCCCGACTTCCGCGCGGTGGCGCTGCCGATCAAGTGGGACGGCGAGCGCCCCGCGCCGACCCGAGTGCCACCCCTTCTCGGAGAGCACTCCACGGAGGTGCTCGCCGAGCTCGGCTACGACGCGGCCACCATCCGGGATCTGGCGGAGCGTCATGTCATCCAGCTATAGGACGCTGAACGTCACCGCGTCGGCCGAGGGCCACGTGGTCACGGTGGAGCTCAACCGCCCCGAGGCGCTCAACGCCATGAACACCGCGATGGGCGAGGACCTGCTGCGCTGCTTCGAGGCCCTCCGCTGGGACCGGGCGGTGCGCGCGGTGGTCTTCACCGGGGCCGGCGCCAAGGCCTTCTGCGTGGGCGGCGACCTCAAGGAGCGCGAGGGCATGACCGACGAGGCGTGGCGCGCCCAGCACGTCATCTTCGAGGCCGCGGCCGCGGGCGTGCTCCACTGCCCGGTGCCGGTGATCGCGGCGGTGGAGGGCTTCGCGATGGGCGGCGGCTGCGAGCTGGCGGTGCTCTCCGACTTCGTGGTGTGCGGGGAGACCGCGGTCTTCGCGGTTCCCGAGGTCACCCGCGGGATCTTCCCGGGCGTGGGCGGCACCCAGCTCCTGCCCCGCATCCTGGGCGCCCCGATGGCCAAGGAGATGATCTTCACCGGCCGCCGGGTGGACGCGCGGGAGGCCAAGGGCATCGGGCTCGTCAATCACGTGGTGCCGGCGGGCCAGGCGCGGGCGAAGGCCCTGGAGATCGCGGCCGCCATCGCGGACAATGGGCCCATCGCGGTGCGCCAGGCGAAGAAGGCGGTGAACTGGGGCAGCGAGACCGATCTCGAGACCGGCATGGCGCTGGCCATCGAGGCCTACAACAACACCGTGACCACCGAGGACCGTCTCGAGGGCGTCCGCGCCTTCAACGAGAAGCGCAAACCCAGATTCCAGGGCAAGTAAGAGGGGTCACGCATGACTGCCGACATGACCTTCGTACTCACCGCCGAGCAAAAAGCGCTGAAGGCCGCGGTCTACGACCTCTGCAAGCAGTACCCCGGCGAGTACTGGCGCGACCTCGACACCCGGCGCGAGTATCCCGAGGCCTTCATCAACGAGCTGACCAAGGCCGGCTACCTCGCGGTGCTGATCCCCGAGGAGTACGGCGGCGGCGGCCTCGGCATCATGGAAGCCGCGCTGATCCTCGAGGAGATCAATCGCTCGGGCGGCAACGCGGGGGCCTGCCACGCTCAGATGTACATCATGGGCACCGTGCTCCGGCACGGCTCCGCCGAGCAGAAGAAGCAGTACCTGCCCAAGCTCGCCACCGGCGAGCTGCGCCTGCAGGCCTTCGGGGTCACCGAGCCCAACGCGGGATCGGACACCACGAAGCTGCAGACCACGGCTGTTCGAAAGGCTGATCATTACGTGGTGAACGGCCAGAAGATGTTCATCTCGCGGGTGCTGCAGTCGGACCTCATGCTGCTGCTGGCGCGCACCACCCCGGTGGACCAGGTGAAGAAGAAGACCGACGGGCTCAGCGTGTTCCTCATCGACATCCGCGAGCTCAAGGGCAAGGGCCTCGACGTGCGCCCGCTCCGGATGATGATGAACCACTCGACCAACGCCCTCTTCTTCGACAACATGGAGATCCCCGCCTCGAGCCTGATCGGCCAGGAGGGTCGGGGCTTCTCCTACATCCTCGACGGCATGAACGCGGAGCGCATCCTGGTCGCCTCCGACTCCCTGGGCGACGCGCGCTGGTTCATCGAGAAGGCCGTCGCCTACGCGGGCCAGCGGGTCATCTTCGGCAAGCCGATCGGGTCCAACCAGGGCGTGCAGTTCCCGATCGCCAAGGCCCACGTCAACATCGAGGCCGCCGACCTCATGCGCACCAAGGCGGCGCGGATGTTCGACGCGGGCATCCCGTGCGGCGGCGAGGCCAACATGGCCAAGTATCTGGCCTCCGAGGCGGCCATCGAGGCGGGCAATGCGTGCATGGACGCCCACGGCGGCTACGGCTTCGCGGAGGAGTACGACATCGAGCGCAAGTTCCGCGAGTCGCGCCTCTACCGCGCCGCGCCGATCAACAACAACCTGGTGCTGGCCTTCGTGGGAGAGCACGTCCTCGGCATGCCCAGGTCTTACTAGGTGTGGTCCCCACCTCATATCCCTCTCCGCCGGGGAGAGGGCAGGGTGAGGGGGCGGGCCCAGACGAACGAGCGAGCCCAATGCTAGGTCCGATCCTCGAAGGAGAGCGCGTCCGGCTCGAGCCGCCGCGGCCGGAGTACCTCCCGGCCTACCAGCGGTGGTTCGCCGACATGGAGGTGACGCGCTACCTGCTCTACCGCTTCCCCTTCACCCCCAAGGCCGAGGAAGAGTGGCTCGAGCAGGTGGGCAAGGATCCGAGCCAGGTCATATGGGCGATCGTGCTCAAGCACAACGGCCGCCTGATCGGCAACACCGCCATCGAGAGGATCGACTGGCGCAACCGCCGGGGCGAGACCGGCACCGTGATCGGCGAGAGGGACGAGTGGGGCAAGGGCTACGCGGGCGAGTCGATGCGGCTCCGGACGCGCTACGCGTTCCGGGAGCTGGGCCTGGAGACGGTCGCCACGCTGGTGGTGCAGGGCAACGACGCCAGCCGGCGAGGCCTCGAGCGGGCGGGCTATCGCCAGTGCGGGATGCGCCGTCGCTACTACTTCATCGACGGGCGCTGGCACGACGCCTGGCAAGGCGAGATCCTCAGAGACGAGTGGGAAGCGACCCAGGAGGCGACACGATGAAGCTGCCCAGGCACGTGACGATCTGCGAGGTGGGAACGCGGGATGGGTTCCAGATCGAGCCCGCGTTCATCCCCACCGAGCAGAAGATCGAGGTGGTGAACCGGCTGGCCGCGGCCGGGATGCCGCGCATCGAGGTCACCTCGTTCGTGTCCCCCAAGGCCATCCCCCAGCTCCGCGACGCGGCCGAGGTCATGGCCGCGATCACGCGGCGCCCCGGCACCACCTACTCCGCGCTGGTGCCCAACGACAAGGGCGCGGTGCGCGCGGTGGACGCGCGGGTGGACGAGATCCACACCGTGGTGTCGGCGAGCGAGAGCCACAACCTCGCCAACGTGAACATGACCATCGCGGAGTCGCTCACCAAGCTCGCCGCGGTGGCCGAGGTCGCGCGGCGCGCGGGCGTGCCGGTGGTGTCCGGCATCTCCTGCTCGTTCGGCTGCCCCTTCGAGGGCGACGTGCCGGTCGCGCACCTGGAGTCGGTGGTGGCGCGGCTCGTGGACATGGGCGCGCGCGGCATCGGCCTGGCCGACACCACCGGCATGGCCAACCCCGCCCAGGTCGCCCGCGTCCTCGAGCGCCTGGTGCCCCGCTTCCCGGGCGTCGAGTGGACGCTCCACACCCACGACACGCGGGCGATGGCGATCCCCAACATCATGGCCGCCATGGAGCACGGGGTGACCCACTTCGACGCCTCCATCGGCGGCCTCGGCGGCTGCCCCTTCGCCCCGGGTGCGTCCGGCAACGTGTGCACCGAGGACCTGGTCCACTGCCTGCACGCCATGGGCGTGGAGACCGGGGTCGACCTCGACGCGCTGATCGCGGTGTCCAAGCGCGTGCAGGAGATCGTGGGCCGCGCCCTGCCCGGCCAGCTCGTCAAGGCCGGCAAGTGGGACCGGCGCTATCCGCTCCCCGACGGCGTCCGCGAGCGGATCCCCGCCCGCCCATGACCAAGACCGCCACCCGAATGCTCCGATTGATGGACCGCGCCGTCACCCTCTGGCGCATCCCGGTCATCGGCAAGGAGAAGAGCCGCGTGCTGCGGCGGCTCCTGCTCCGGCACCAGCCCCGACGCGGCATCGAGGTGGGCTCGCTCTTCGGCTACTCCGCGATCCTGGTGGCGGGCCACATGCCGCGCGGCGGACGGCTCGTCTGCGTGGAGCAGAACGCCTACCTGGCCAAGTTCGTGGCGAGCAACGTCGAGAAGGCGGGGCTCGCCCGGCACGTCCGGGTGGTGGTGGGCGACGCCCTGCGGGTGCTCCCGCTGCTGCGCGGCCCCGTCGACTTCCTGCTGATCGACGCCAACAAGGAGGACTACCTGGACTACCTGCGCGCGGTGGAGTCGCGCCTCGTCAAGGGGGCCCTCGTGGTGGCCGACAACACCGGCATGTACCGGCGCGACGTGAAGCCCTACCTCGACCATGTCCGGAACGATCCGCGGTACGACAGCCGGGAGCACGATTTCGGGTTCGACTGCATGGAAGTCTCGGTCTTCCGCGGCTAGGTCTCCGGTCATGTTCGGCGAGAAGCACGATCCGGAGTTCCTCAGTCATCTCTTCGAGACCACCGAGATCCTGCGCAAGCCGGTCGCGGGCATCATCGCGGGCTACCACGTCCTGCCCTACATCCTGGTGGGCCCCCAGGAGGCGCAGCCCGCCTCGTCGGTGGAGATCCGCGGCAAGATCAAGGTCTCCCCGCGGCTCGTGCTGGCCCCAGGGCGCGCCGGGCAGACCTACGGCGATCTCTTCAAGGAGCACGAGCTGATGGACGAGGCCCTCGTGGCCCGGGTCTTCTCCTTCGCCTACTCGAACCGCCACCAGGTGACGCTCGAGAGCGAGGACCTCCGGATCCAGCGCTGGGACCGCAACCCGCAGGCCCAGGTGGAGCGCGCCCTCGACGAGCTCAGCCAGCGCGAGGTCATCGACACCGGCGTGATCCTGGCCCCCAACGTCCGCTTCTACCCGGTCTCGCTCGACCGCTTCATCACCGAGATCCTCGACCAGGAGTTCAAGCCGTAGCCGGACGGCGCGGCCACGCCCACGCCCATGCCCGGCCCTGACCTCCGGATCGACGCCCTGGACGCCGACCGCGTGCGGCTCGAGCAGCCGTCGCTCGTGGCCCTGCTTCGCGACGTGGTGGACGACGGCGGGTCGGTCGGCTTCCTGCCCCCGCTCTCGGAGGAGGACGCGCGCGAGTACTGGGAGGGCGTGGCCGCCGCGGTCAAGGGTGGCGGACGGCTCCTGTGGGTGGCGCGCGAGGCCGGTGGCGGGACCAGCGGCCCCATCGTCGGCACGGTCCAGCTCGATCTCGAGCGACGGGCCAACGGCAGCCACCGCGCGGAGCTGATCAAGCTGATGGTTCACACCCGCGCCCGCCGGCGCGGGATCGGGCGCGCGCTGATGCTCGAGGCCCAGGCCGCCGCCCGCCGCAACGGACGCTCCACGCTCGTGCTCGACACTCGCCGGGGCGATCCGTCGGAAGCCCTGTACCGCTCGATGGGCTGGACCTGCGCCGGAGTGATCCCCCGCTACGCCCGGAGCGCGAACGGCGAGCTGCACGCCACCGCGCTCTACTACCTGCTGCTCGACCGATGACCCCGGGCCCCTCACCCTACCCTCTCCCCCGAGGGGAGAGGGGGGACGGGCGGAGGACATGATGACCACCGACACCTACGACTGGGACGCGATCGTCAACGGCCTCAACCAGTACCTGCGCCTCCGCTCGATCCCGATCGGCATGAAGCTCTTCGAGACGGTGGAAGAGATGGAGGCGATCCCGAAGATCCGGCGCCCGAAGGCCAAGCACACCACCGACCAGATCGTGGCCCAGGCCCGCCAGCTCGGCTGGACGGTGGGCATCACGATGGCGGACCTGGTGGGCGCCCAGTGCGGCGCGGTCATCGGGCTCTCGCCGCAGGACGACGAGTGGCTCTCCGGCAAGCGCATGGCCGGGGTATGGTTCAAGACCCAGGCCGACGCGAGCCTGCACCAGCACGCGATGGACTGCGTGCCGTACGGACGCTACAAGGCGATGGCGGTGGCCCCGCTCACCTCCGGCCGCCTCGAGCCCCCCGACATCTGCCTGATCTACGGCACCCCCGGGCAGATGATCTTCTTCATCAACGGGCTGCAGTGGATCGGCTACAAGAAGATGTCGTTCACCTCGGTGGGCGAGTCGGCCTGCGCCGACTCCTGGGGCAAGGCGCTCAAGACCGGCGAGCCCGCGCTCACCATCCCCTGCTACGCGGAGCGCCGCTACGGCGGGGTGGCCGACGACGAGATGCTGATGGCGATCCCGCCGCGCTTCCTGCCCAAGGTCATCGAGGGCCTGGCCGCGCTCAGCAAGAACGGGCTCCGCTACCCGATCCCGCCCTTCGGCATCCAGTCCGACGCGGCGGCGGGGCTCGCGGTGAGCTACCCGACCACGCCGGCGGGCGCGGGCGGGCGCTGACGGCTCAGAGCCCGATCGCCTCGACCACGAGCCGGGCGAGCTCCCGGCGCAGGTCGGCCCGCTCGCGGGCGCGGGCCGGGTCGTGGTGGAGGTTCGCGAGCTCGTAGGGATCCTCGGCGAGGTCGTAGAGCTCGTCGACCCCGTCGCGGTTGACCCAGTGGATCAGCTTGGCCCGCTCGGTCCGCACCGCCTTGTAGGTCATCCCCACCAGCCAGGGCATCGCGTTCTCGCTCCAGTACTCGACGAGAAACGAGGTGCGCCAGTCGGGCGGGCGGTGGCCGGCGAGCAGCGGCACCAGCGAGCGGCCTTGGACGTGCGCGCCCGGCGTGCCGCCGGCCAGCTCGATCATGGTGGGCGCGATGTCGAGCGCGAGCACCAGCCCGTCGGGCCGGCTCCCCGCGGGCACCCGCGGCGGGTAGCGCACGAGGAACGGCGAGCGGATCCCTTCCTCGTAGGCGAAGCGCCGCTCCGGCCCGAGCGCGTGCTCGCCGAAGAAGTAGCCGTTGTCGCCGAGGAAGACGATGCACGTGCGGTCGAGCTGCTTGGTGCGCTCGAGCGCCTCGAGCAGCATCCCCACCCCCTCGTCCACCGAGGCCATCATCGCCGCGCGCAGCCGGATCTCCTCCTGCGTCCCCGCGTGGATCGCGGCCAGCACCGCCTGCGCGCGCTCCGTCGCCTTGAGGCGGAAGGCCTCCGCCCAGGCCGGCTTCGCCCGCACGACCTCCTCGGGCGGCCGCACGTTCGGCCGCGGCGGGAACACGCAGCCCCGGTAGAGATCCCGGTGGCGCTCGGCCGGCTTGTAGCCGCCGCGGCTCAGGTCGAGCGTGCCGTCGGCGGCCTGGTGGGCGTCCGGGTGCACCGCCTTGTGGGCGAAGAAGAGGCTCCACGGCTTCGCGCGCGGCCGCTCCACGAACGCCACCGCCTCCGCGTTCAGCACGTCGGTCACGTACCCGGGGACGGCCCGGCGCTGGCCGTCGACGTTGAGCTCCGGGTCGAATAGCCTGCCGTGGCCGTCGAAGCTCACCCAGCGGTCGTAGCCGGGGCGCGGCGAGCCGTCGTTGCCCATGTGCCACTTGCCCACGTGCGCGGTCTCGTAGCCCAGCCGCTGCAGCTCCAGGTGATAGTTCGGCAGCCGGTGGCTGGCCGCGTCGCGCGCCACGTTGTCGATGATGCCGTGGCGGCTCGCGTACTGGCCGGTCACGATCGACGCCCGGTTGGGCGAGCAGAGCGGGGTGGTGTGAAAGGCGTTGAGGCACATGGCGCCCTCGCGGGCGAGCCGATCGACGTGGGGCGTCCGCATGTACGGGTGCCCGCCCGCCCCGAACTCGTCGAAGCGCAGGTCGTCGATCAGGATGACGAGGAGGTTCGGACGGTCGATCGGCGAGTGCGAAGGCACCCCGGCAGCCTAGCACGGCCGGGCCGGCGGCCGCTCGGTCGACGCCCCGGGAGCGAGGCCTTCTAGGAGCGGCCCTCCAGCCTGACCGGCTCCACGATCGGCGCGCGCTCCGGCTGCACGTGCCCGCAGCCGGGACACGTGCGCAGCGCCAGGCTGGCGTCGAAGTGCCCGATGGCCGCCTTGAGCTCCCGCTCGATGTCGGCCACGTGCATCGTCACCCGGTGGAGGAGCCGATCGCACCGATCGCAGAACCAGAGGAGCGACTCGGTCTGCTCGGGCCGGCGCTTGACCTCGACCACGAGCCCCCAGGTATCGGCCGCGCGGTGGGGTGAATGCGGGACGAGCGCGGGCAGCAGGCACAGCTCCCCCTCGCGGATGATCCGCTCGTGCCGCCGGCCGTCCTCCATGTACTCGAGGCGCATCGCGCCGCGGAGCATGTAGAAGATCTCGTCGGAGGGGTCCACGTGGAAGTCGCGGCGGGCGTTCGGCCCGCGGACGACCATCGCGGTGAACTGGGAGTCCTCCCAGATCACCTTGTTGCCGACCGGCGGCTCGAACGTGGCCCGGTTCTCCTCGATCCATTGCCACAGGTTGAAGGCGACGAGGCCGCGCACGCGGTCACCTCCGCAGGTAGATCACCAGCGAGACGAGGCTCATCACCACCTCCCCGTGCTGGTTGATGACCCGGCTCTCGATCTTCACGGTGCCGCGGTCGGGCCGGCGTCCCTCGACCTTCTCCCGCACCTCGGACTCGACGGTCAGCACGTCACCGGACCGCACCGGCTTGAGCCACTTGAGGTCGTCGAAGCCCATGGCCCCGGAGGTGGCGTGGACGGGCGTCATGTGCTCGACCACCATCCGGATGAACATGGCCCCGGTGTGCCAGCCGCTCGCGATCAGCCCGCCGAACATGCTGGCCTTCGCCGCCTCCTCGTCCAGGTGGAAGGGCTGCGGATCGAACTGGCGCGCGTACTCGACGATCTCCTCCTTCGTCACCTCGTACCGCCCGAAGCGCATGATGTCGCCCACCGCGACGTCCTCGAAGTACTTCATGCGCGCACCGCCGGCCCGACGGGCCGGCGCCGGTACATCGTGAGCCCGACGATCGTCACCACCGGCTCCCCGTGCTGGTTCACCAGGTCGACCCGCCGCCGGACGAAGCCGATGGGCTTGCTCCGCGACGGCCACGTCTCGAGCACCTCGCTGCGGCCGGTCAGGGTATCGCCCGGCCGCACCGGCTTGAGCCACCGGCAGGAGTCGAGCCCGGGCGAGCCGGTGGCCGCGGCGTCTTCTCGACGATTGGCCTCCACCGAGAGGCGCATCATCAGGGCGCACGTGTGCCAGCCGCTCGCGATGAGGCCGCCGAAGATGCTCCGGCGCGCCGCCTCCGGGTCGGTGTGGAACGGCTGCGGATCGTACTTGCGGGCGAAGGCCAGGATCTCGGCCTCGGAGATCGCGTGCGCGCCGAGTACGATGCGCTCGCCGACCTTGAAGTCTTCCCAGTACTTCACGCGTGGCCTCCCGGGCGCCGCCGTGACCGGGCGCGACGCGCTCCGACCAGGATAAGGCCCAGGGCAAGCGCGGGCAGCCAGATCCACCGGACCTCCGACTCGAGCACCGCCGCCCCCCGCGCGGACAGGAAGGGACCGAGCCCGATGGGCGAGACCTCGATCACCCGCAGAGGCTCCGAGGCGAAGAAGCGCTGCTCCGACCAGGGCCACAGGAAGGCCACGCCCAGGCCCCCGTTGGTGCAGGCGTCGAGCGCGCCGTGGGAGGCGGCGGCCACGAACAGGAACACGAAGGCGCGCGCGAATCGGGCCCGGAGCGCGGGCGCCGCGGCGGCTCCCGCCAGGGCCACCACCGCGGCGGCGAGCAGCGAGTGGCTGAAGCCGCGGTGCCCGAGGCCCGCCCCCAGCGCGAGCGGGACCGCCGGGTGCGAGAAGACGCTGGGCACGGAGCCGTGCCCTACCGGAGCTCGAACTCGAAGGTGCTGACCACCCTGATGCGCTTGACCGGCGTGCTCGTCGGACTGAACGGGGCCGACTCGTCGCCCCCGTCCAGGCCGAAGATCTGGATCGAGCCCTGGTTGGCCGAGCGGATGCTGCCGACCCGGGCCCCCGAGTCCGCCGCGAACTGCTGGGCGGTGGCCCGCGCGTTCCGGGTGGCGTCGGCGAGCAGCTGCGGGCGCAGGTCGTTGAACCGGGAGACGATGTAGCGGGGGTTGGCCGCCCCGCCCTCCCGTTCGCCGTCCAGCACCACTCCCGACTTGAGCAGCTCCTCGGTCGAGCCGAGGGCGGTGCGGACCAGGTCCACGTTGGCGGTCCTCACCACCACCGCGGTCGTCACCACGTAGCGGAAGCGGTCGGAGGCCTGCGGCTGCCCGTACTCCCGGGCCAGCTTGTCGACGGTGCGGGTCGGCTGCCGCTCGATCTCCGCCTCCGGGAAGCCCTGCTTCCGGAGGAACGCCACCGCGGCGTCCCGGTCGGCGCTGATCCGGGCGTGCGCGTCCTGGAGCGTCTCGCTGGCCCGGCGCAGCCCGAGCGTCCACACCGCCTGGTCCGCCTTCACCTCCCGCTCGACCAGCCCCTTGACCGTGACGGTTCGAGCGTCCGATCTGAAGCGCAAGCCGCCCCGGCCGACGAAGTAGCCGGCGGCCGACAGCCCGAGCAGCAGGCAGAGCCCCACGATGATCGCGGGGAGCACCCCCGATCGCCCCTCCATGTATGCCGCCATGTCCGCTCCTCCCGGGCCCGGCGCTGATCTTGTTCAATTGGCGGGACGGCCCGCCGCCCGCAGTATCGCCAGGGTCACGACCCCGGCCACCAGTCCCCAGAACGCCGATCCGATGCCGCCCAGCGTGAGGCCGGACGCGGTCACCAGGAACGTGACGAGCGCCGGCTCCCGCTGATTCTCGCCGCCGACCGCCAGGGCGAGCCCGTTGCCGATCGTGGCGAGCAGGGCGAGCCCGGCGATCGCCGCCACCAGCTCGGGCGGGAACGCGGTCAGGAGCGCCACCACCGTGGCCCCGAAGATCCCGACCACCGCGTAGAACAGGCCCGCCGCCATCGCGGCCACGTAGCGCCGGCGCGGGTCCTCGTGGGCCTCGCGGCCCATGCAGATGGCGGCGGTGATCGCGGCCAGGTTCAGGGTGAACCCGCCGAAGGGCGCCAGCGCCAGGTTCGCGAGCCCGGTCCAGCCGATGATCGGCGAGATCGGCACCGTGTAGCCGGAGGCGCGGATGACCGCGACCCCCGGCACGTTCTGCGACGCCATCGTGACCACGAACAGGGGCAGCGCCACCCCCACCACCGCGCCCGGGGTGAAGCGGGGCGTGACCCAGACCGGCCGCGCCAGCGCGAGGCGCACCGCGTCGACGTGGAGGAGGCCCTGCACCAGCGCGATCGCGATGCCGACCAGCAGCGCCGCGATCACCGCGTACCGCGGCGCGAGGCGCCGGGCCGCGAGGTAGGCCACGAACATGCCCAGGGCCAGCGCGAGCTCGGTGTTCATCGCGGTGAAGAGCGCGAGGCCGAAGCGCAGCAGCACGCCCGCCAGCATACCGGAGGCGATCGGCACCGGGATGCGATCCATCGCCCGCTCGAACCAGCCGGAGAACCCGACCAGGGTGATGAGCGCGGCCGACACCAGGAACGCCCCGGTCGCCTCCTCGATCGAGAGCCGGGCCGCGCTGGTCACCAGCAGGGCCGCCCCCGGAGTGGACCACGCGGTGACGACCGGCACCCGGTAGCGGAGCGAGAGCAGGATGCACGTGAGCCCCATGCCAACGCCCAGCGCGAGCATCCACGAGCTCACCTGGGCCGCGCTGGCGCCCGCCGCGCCGGCGGCCTGGAAGACGATGGCCGCCGCGCTGGCGAAGCCCACCAGCACGGTCACGAAGCCGGCGACGACCGCCGAAGCCGAGAGATCCCGGACGAGCGACATGGAGCGGGCCCCGCCCACTATAGCAATGCTCCCCCGCCGGGCCGGCGCCGGGATCGGGTACACTCCCCGAGATGCGGGCGTACCTCCTGTCGCGGCTCGGGCAGACCCTCCTGGTCGTCTTCCTTTCACTGACCGCGGTGTTCTTCCTGGTGCGGCTCGGGGGCGACCCGGTCCTTTTGTTCCTGCCCATGGACATCCAGGCCAAGGATCTGAACGAGTTCCGCGAGCGCCTGGGCTTCAACGATCCGCTCGCGGTGCAGTACGGCCGCTTCATCGGGCGCGCGCTGCACGGCGACTTCGGCGAGTCGCTGCGCTACAAGAACGACGCCCTCCGCCTCGTGCTCGAGCGCCTCCCCGCGACCCTCGAGCTCGCGGTCACCGCGCTGCTGCTCACCTTCTGCGTGGCGGTGCCGGTGGGCGTGCTCTCCGCGGTGCGCCGCGGCTCGTGGTTCGACCTGCTCGGCATGGGCGGCGCGGTGCTCGGGCAGGCGGTGCCCGGCTTCTGGCTCGGCCTCATGATGATCTACCTCTTCTCGGTGCGGCTCGGCTGGCTTCCCACCGGAGGCATGGGCGGCCCGCTCCACTTCGTGATGCCGTGCGTGGTGCTGGCCTCGTTCTACGCCGCGCGCATGGCCCGGCTCACCCGCTCCTCGGTCCTCGACACCCTGAACGAGGAGTTCGTGCTCACCGCGCGCGCCAAGGGGCTCGCGGAGCGGATCGTCATCGGCAAGCACACCCTGAAGAACTCGGCGATCCCGCTCGTGACCCTGGCCGGGCTCGACACCGGCCAGCTCCTCGGCGGGGCGGTCATCACCGAGACCATCTTCGCCTGGCCCGGGCTCGGGCGGCTCACCGTGCAGGCCCTCCTCAACCGGGACTTCCCGGTGGTGCTGGCCGCGGTCTTCGTGTTCTCGGTCACCTACACCCTCATCAACTTCGCGGTCGACCTGCTCTACGGCTGGATCGACCCGCGCACGCGGCAGCGCCCGGCATGACCGTCTTCCTCCGACGCCACGGCCGCGGGATCCTCGGGCTCGCCATCGCGGCGCTGGTGGTGCTGGCCGCGGTGGCGGCCCCGTTGCTGGCCGCCCACGATCCGGTGCAAACCGACTTCGCGGCCGGCCTCAAGCCGCCGGGCACGCCCGGCCACCCGCTCGGCACCGACCAGCTCGGCCGCGATCTGCTGGCCCGCGTGCTCTACGGGACGCGGGTGGCGCTGTTCATCGGGATCTGCTGCGTCCTGCTCACCGCGCTGGTGGGCGGCCTGCTCGGCCTCCTCGCCGGCTTCTTCGAGGGCTGGCTCGGAGCCGTGCTCATGCGGGTGGCCGACGTGCAGCTCTCCTTCCCGTTCATCCTGCTCGCGCTGACCATCAACGCCATCGTGGGCCTGGGGCTGCGCAACATCATCGTCAGTTTGTCAGTCGCCGGCTGGGTCGTGTATGCTCGCGTGGTCCGTGGGGAGGTGCTGTCGGTGAAGGAGCGCGATTTCGTGCACGCGGCCCAGGCCCTGGGACTCGGGCGCGCGCGCCTGCTGTTCCGCCACGTGCTGCCCAACGTGGCCCCGTCCATCGTGATCGTGGCCAGCCTGCAGTTCGCCCAGTTCATCGTGGCCGAGGCCGCCATCTCCTTCCTCGGGTTCGGGGTGCAGCCGCCGACCCCTGCGTGGGGTAGCATGCTCTCGGAGAGCCGCGACTACCTCTACGTGGCCTGGTGGCTGGCCGCGTTCCCGGGGGCCGCGCTCGCGCTCACCGCGCTCGGCATCAACCTGGTGGGCGACTGGCTGCGCGACGTGCTGGATCCGCGGTTCCGGGTCTGATGGCGGTCGTCATCCGACCCTGCCGCCCGGACGAGGGGCCCGCGCTGCTGGACCTCTGGCACCACGCCGACGCGAGCCCGAGCCCCACCGACACCCCGGAGCAGGTCGACCAGGTGATCCGGGATCCCGCCGCTTCGGTGCTGGTGGCGGTCGACAACGACCTGCTGGTGGGCTCGATCATCGGCGGCTGGGACGGCTGGCGCGGCAACCTCTACCGCCTCGCGGTCCTGCCCTCGTACCGCCGCCGTGGCGTCGCGCGGGCCCTGGTCGCCGCCGCGGAGGAGCGGCTAGCCGAGCGCGGGGCCCGGCGCGTCTCCGCGCTGGTGGAGCACGATCACCCCTGGGCGGTCGGGTTCTGGGATTCGCTCTACGAGCCCGATCCCCGCATGATCCGCTACGTCAAGAAAGTCGACGCGACAAGGAGACCCTCATGACGCGACTCACCGGAATGCTGGCCACGCTCGCTCTCGTCCTGGGCGTGACGATGGCCGTTCCCCTCGCCGGTCCCGCCGCGGCCCAGGACCGCGCGAAGACCAAGGAGATCGTGGTGGCCTTCGCGGCCGAGCCGCGCACCCTCCTGCCCGACACCATCGTGGACTGGACCACCAACAACATGGTCGAGCACATGTACGACCGGCTGGTGGACCGCGATCCCAAGACCTACAAGCCGTCGCCGATGCTGGCCACCGCCTGGAAGGTGGTCAACGACACCACGTGGGAGTTCACGCTCCGCCAGGGGGTGAAGTTCCACAACGGCGAGCCCTTCAACGCCCAGAGCGTGAAGGCGACGATGGACTACATCAAGGACCCCGCGAACAAGACCCACTACCTGCCGCGGTGGTCCCAGGTGAAGGAGGTCCAGATCGTCAACGACCACACGGTGCGCTTCATCACCGAGAAGCCGTGGCCGGGCCTCATCGACCGCATCGCGGGCAACGACTTCCTGCCGATGCCGCCCAAGGCGCTCAAGGAGCAGGGGGTGCAGGCGCTGGCCGCCAAGCCCATCGGCACCGGGGCCTTCCGCTTCGTGCAGTGGGTGCGCGACGAGAAGCTGGTGGTCGAGCGCAATCCCGACTACTGGCAGACCCCCGCCGAGGCGAGCCGGGTGACGTTCCGCTTCATCCCCGAGTTCAGCGCGCGCCTCGCCGCGCTGCTCGCGGGCGAGATCGACGTCATGAAGGACGTGCCGCCCCAGAACGTGGAGATGCTCCAGTCGAGCGGCAAGGCGCGGCTGCGCGCCACCGTCTCCTCCCGCATCAACTACCTGGCCCTCGTGAACCTGAAGCCGGGCCCGATGCAGGATCTCCGGGTGCGCAAGGCCATCCACCACGCGGTCAACGTGGACGAGCTGATCCAGCAGGTCCTCAAGGGCCGGGCCACCAAGATGTGCGGGCCGCTCTCCCCGATCAACGTGGACTACTCGTCGAAGCCCCAGTGCATCAAGTACGACCCGGCGCAGGCCCAGGCCCTCTTGAAGGAAGCGGGGGTGGATCCGACCAAGCTCACGCTCACCCTCGACACCCCGTCGGGCCGTTACCCGCTCGACAAGGACGTCTCGCTCGCCATCGCGGCCCAGCTCCAGCGCATCGGGATCAAGGTCAACGTGGTGGTCAACGAGTGGGGCACCCACCTCGACAAGATCAAGAACCGCACCACCGGCGACATGTTCTTCCTGGGCTGGGGCCCCGCGCTCGACGCCCAGAACACCATCGACCAGCTCTTCTCGGCCAGCCAGACCTACTCCTCCTACGGCAACAACAAGGCGCTCGACGCCAAGATCGCCCAGGCGGTGACGATCGTGGATCCGCGCAAGCGGCTCGAGGCGTGGGCCGAGATCCAGCAGATGGTCCACGACGAGGTGCCGTGGGTCTTCCTCTGGCAGCAGCACGACCTCTACGGGGTCGCCAACTGGATCGAGTGGACGCCCCGCGCCGACGAGCGCATCTGGATGTACGAGGCCAAGCTCGCCCGGTAGGGCGCCGGCGATTGCGGCGGGCGGGCGCCGGGTGGTCCCCGGCGCCCGCTCCCACGAGGTGGCGGGCTACTTCTTGTCCATCTTGTCCATCTTCTCCATCTTGTCGTCCTTCATCATCTTGTCGCCGCCGCTCGGCGTCTGCGCGTAGCCGCTCGCGGGCACCACCGCCAGGAGCGCCACCGCGGTCCCCAGGATCCATCGACGCATGACAAGCCTCCCTGAAGCGAGATTGGGTCTGCTGCGGCTCAGGGTAGGCTACGTCCACGCGGGCCGTGTCACGGCCGCGTGAAATCCAGGTCAACCGCGGTGGGGATCCTCGGGCTCGGGCGCCTGCGCCTGCCGGTCGGCCGGCACGGCCGGCTCCGCCTCCGTCTCGACGACTTCCGGATTGGCCAGGGTCTCCGCCGCGGCTTCTGCGAGCTTCTCCTTCGCCGGGTCGCTCAGATCCGATAGCTCCCGTATCGCCAGGTCGTACCAGATGTCCGTAGTCATGGTGTCACCTCGGGTGGTGATCTTCTCCGCCGTACTCGGAGGCATCGGCCGTGCCAGCGTCAACGGTCAGTCAAATCATGGTGTTACGGATCGGGAGCCCTCGAGTGGCCCCGGGCATTGCGCCCGGCGGAGGACAAGCCTCCTGGCCCCGCGCGTCAGACCGCCTGGGAGCGGCGGATCGAGGGCGCCTCGCAGCAGCGGTAGAAGACCCGCGCGGCCCAGAGCACCAGCGGCGTGGTGGCTGCCATGATCAGCAGGCTCGAGGGCACGCCGTGCGCGATCACGCCCGGCCACGTCGCGACCTCGCGGGCCAGCGGCTCGAAGGCGAGCTGGATGGGCCGGTGCAGCAGGTAGAGGCTGTAGGAGTACACGCCGACCCCGGCCAGATAGCGCCCGGGCGCCGACCCGAGCCCGGGACGCTCGTGGGCAAGCGCGGCGTAGAGAAGCAGCGCGAACGCCACCCCGTAGAGCGGCTCCTTCAGGACGTAGAGACCGAAATAGCCGCCGTACCACTCGAGGAGCACGGCCGCGCCCAGCGTGACCCCCGCGGGCCACGGGCTCGAGAGCACGCGGGGCAGGGCCAGCCGGCCCGCCGCCCACTCCGCCACCACCGCGCCCAGGACCCACTCGAACCAGCGCGCGAGAAACACCTCCCACGCGGGGCCCGCGAGCTCCACCGGGAGCGGCGGCGCGAGCGCCAGCCCCACGCGGTACGCCATCGTCACCCCGAGCACCGCGCCGAGCGCGCGGAGCGCGCCGAGTCGCGCGATGAGCCAGAACACGGCCGGATAGGCCAGGTAGAGCTGGGCCTCGACCGAGAGGGTCCAGGCCGGGGGGTTGACACCGTCGAAGGTGGCGGTGTGGAAGGGGTGCACCAGCAGGGCCTGGGTCGTCACCGCGAGCCACGGGATCTCCGAGCCCGCCGCCCACCAGAGCGCGACCGCGACGACGAGCGCGGCCAGATAGGGAGGATAGAGGCGCCAGAAGCGGCGCCCGAAGAAGCGCCTCCAGTCCGGCGCGGCCGAGGCCGGGGTCGCTCGCGCGAGCGCGCGCGCGTGCGGGAGGTGGATGCAGAAGCCGCTGATCACGAAGAAGAGGGGCACGCCGAGGTACCCGAAGCCCAGGATCAGCCCGAGCAACGGCCAGGGCCCCCCGTCGAGGTTCGGCGCCTGCCGGTAGGCGGACACCGCCAGGTGGCACACCACCACGGCCAGTGCGGCCAGGCCGCGCAGCTGATCGACCCGCTCCCACCGGCTCCGCGCCGCCGCCGTCCGAATCTCGACCGCCATCGCGCCGGAGACGGCTGCATCCCAGATGCCACGCCGCGAGCCGCCCAACCGCGTGATTCCTCGGGACTCTGACTCGGGATCCGGCGCCGGGACCAGCCTACCCCGGGTAGATCTTACCTGAATCCGGCGCGAGCGGGTAGGCGGCGGGCTGCGGACGCCCGTTTCCTGCTAGAATTCCGCCGCTGCTCATCTCGAGGACTCGGAGGGCGTCCCATGGCGATCACGGTATTCACGAGCGCGTTCCTCATCGACTGCGCCGGCAAGGAGCCGATCGAGGGCGCGGCGGTGGTGGTGGAAGGCGACCGCATCAAGGACGTCATCGCCTCCGGCAAGGTGAGCCCGCTCGGGGGCAAGGTCGACACGATCGACCTCAGAGGCCGCACCCTGATGCCCGGCCTCACCGACGCCCACGTGCACATCTGCGCGGTCGAGGGCAACATCCCCGAGCAGCATCGTCACAACCCCCCGAGCCTCATCGCGGTCAAGGCCCTCCGGCGCATGGAGCAGGCCCTGATGCAGGGCTTCACCACCGTCCGCGACGCGGGCGGGGCGGACTACGGCTTCCGCGAGGCCGCCGAGTCCGGGCTGTATCCGGGCCCGCGCATGCTGGTCTCCGGCCGCCCGCTCTCGCAGACCGGCGGGCACGCCGACAAGCGGCGCCGCTCGGAGTGGATCGAGCCGGTGGACTGCTGCGTGGGCATGGCGGGCGTGATCGCGGACGGGGCCGACGAGGTGCGCAAGGCCGCGCGCGAGAACCTGCGCCACGACGTGGACCAGATCAAGATCATGGCCTCGGGCGGCGCGATGTCGCCCGGCGACGAGCTCGACACCACCCAGTACACGGTGGACGAGATGCGGGCCGCGGTGGAGGAGGCCCGCGCGGTCGGCAAGTACGTGCTGGCCCACGCCTACTCCGGCTCCGCGATCCGCAACGCGATCCAGGCCGGGGTGCGCTGCATCGAGCACGGCAACCTGCTCGACGAGGCGGGCGCGCAGGCGATCAAGGCGGCCGGCGCGTACCTCGTGCCCACCATGGTCACCTACGAGGCGATCGCGCGCGAGGGCAAGAACTACGGGATCGGCGACCACCAGATCCAGAAGATCAACCTGGCGCTCGAGAAGAGCCTGGAGGGCCTCACCCACGCCTATCGCGCGGGCTGCAAGATCGGCTCGGGCTCCGACCTGCTCGGCGACATGCAGGCCCAGCGCGCGATGGAGTTCGAGCTGAAGGGCCAGGTCATGAAGCCGATGGAGGTGCTGCTCTCGGCCACCATGGTCAACGCGGAGATCTTCCGGATGGCCGACAAGATCGGCTCGGTGGAACCCGGCAAGTACGCCGACCTGCTGGTGGTCGACGGCAACCCGCTCAAGAACCTCCGCGTGTTCCAGAACCAGGCCAATCTTCACGCGATCGTGAAGGGCGGCGTCTTCGTCAAGCGCGCGCTCTAGGGCGCCCCGGGAGCTCCGCATGCCGAGCGCCGCCGACTTCGAGAAGCTGGGCGTCTTCTACCTGGGGCGGCCCTACGACTGGCAGCAGAAGAAGGCGCAGGACGGCGTGCTGCTCTACGACTCGAAGGACCTGGTCACCCACGCGGTCTGCGTGGGCATGACCGGCAGCGGCAAGACCGGCCTCTGCCTGGCCCTCATCGAGGAGGCCGCCCTCGACGGGATCCCCGCGATCCTGATCGATCCCAAAGGCGACCTCGCGAACCTGCTGCTCACCTTCCCCGCCCTCCGCCCCGAGGACTTCCGGCCCTGGGTCAACGAGGACGACGCCCGCCGCAAGAACGTCTCCCCGGACGACTACGCCCGCCAGCAGGCCGAGCTCTGGCAGAAGGGGCTCGCGTCCTGGGGCGAGGACGGCGCGCGCATCCAGCGTCTGCGCGACGCGGCCGACTTCGCGATCTACACCCCGGGCAGCAACGCGGGCATCCCGCTCTCGATCCTCAAGTCGTTCGCCGCCCCGCCGCCCGCCATCCGGGACGACGAGGAGCTGCTGCGCGAGCGCATCGGCACGACCGCCACGAGCCTCCTGGGCCTCCTCGGCATCGACGCGGATCCGATCAAGAGCCGCGAGCACATCCTGATCGCCACCATCCTCGACGCCGCGTGGCGCCAGGGACGGGAGCTCGACCTGGCCGGGCTCATCCAGCAGATCCAGACCCCACCGGTGAAGCGCGTCGGCGTGCTCGACCTCGAGGCGTTCTTCCCGTCCAAGGACCGCTTCACCCTCGCGATGTCGCTCAACAACCTGCTCGCCGCCCCCGGCTTCGGCGCCTGGATGGAGGGCGAACCCCTGGACGTGGACGCGCTCCTGCACACCCCCGAGGGCAAGCCGCGGGTCGCGATCGTCTCGATCGCGCACCTCAACGACGCGGAGCGCATGTTCTTCGTCTCGCTCCTGCTCAACCAGGTGGTGGGCTGGATGCGCACCCAGTCCGGCACCACGAGCCTGCGCGCGCTCCTCTACATGGACGAGATCTTCGGGTTCTTTCCCCCGGTGGCCAACCCGCCGTCCAAGACGCCGCTGCTGACCCTGCTCAAGCAAGCGCGCGCCTTCGGCGTCGGCGTGGTGCTGGCGACGCAGAACCCGGTGGACCTCGACTACAAGGGCCTCTCCAACACCGGCACCTGGCTCATCGGGCGCCTGCAGACGGAGCGGGACAAGGCGCGCGTGCTCGACGGCCTGGAGGGCGCGGCGGGCACCGCGGGCCAGGGCTTCGACCGCGCGGCGCTCGAGCGCATCCTTTCCGGGCTCTCGAGCCGCGTGTTCCTGATGAACAACGTGCACGAGGACCACCCGGTGGTGTTCGAGAGCCGCTGGGTGATGTCCTACCTGCGCGGGCCGCTCACCCGCGGTCAGATCAAGTCGCTGATGGACGCGCGGCGGGGCGCGCCCGCGGCCGCGGCATCGGCGACTCCGGCGACCCGGGCCGCGGCCTCGACTAGACCGGCCGCGGCGGCGAGCGGCAAGGCCTCCCGCGCCGCCGCACCGCCGGCCGCGGCCGAAGCCGGCCAGCGCCCGCTGCTGCCGCCCGACGTCCCGCAGCACTTCGTGCCCGCGCACGGCGCGGCGCCCGCCGGTTGCACGCTCTACTACCGACCGATGCTCGTGGGCGCGGCCCAGGTGCGGGTGACCGACGCCAAGAGCGGCGTCGACGTGAGCCGCGACCTGGTCTATCTGACCGCGGTCACCGACGAGGCGGTGCCGGTGGCGTGGGAGCAGGCCTCCGCGGTGGACCTCGCCACGTCGGATCTGGCCCAGGCGCCCGACGGCCAGGCGGCCTTCGCCGAGCTGCCGGCCGCGGCGGGCAAGAAGAAGAGCTACGACGGCTGGAGCAAGGACTTCGCGGCCTGGCTGCTCCAGTCGCAGAAGATCGAGCTGCTCCGGAGCCCGTCGCTGAAGGTCGTCTCGAAGCCGGGCGAGTCGGAGCGCGACTTCCGGGTCCGCCTCCAGGAGTCGACCCGGCAGGACCGCGACCGCGCGAGCGAGGTCCTCCGCCAGAAGTACGCGCCAAAGGTCGCCGCGCTCCAGGAGCGCCGCCGCCGCGCCGAGCAGGCGGTGGAGCGCGAGAGCGAGCAGGCCAAGCAGCAGGGCATCCAGACCGCGATCTCGGTCGGCGCCACCATCCTGGGCGCCTTCCTCGGCCGCAAGTCGATCTCCGTCTCCACCATCGGCCGGGCCACCACCGCCGCCCGCGGCGCCGGGCGCGTGCTGAAGGAGAGCCAGGACGTGGGCCGCGCCCGCGAGACGGTGGCCGCGGTGGACGAGGCCATCGCCACGCTCGACGCCCAGTTCAAGGCCGAGGCCGACGCCCTCGGAGCGAGCACCGATCCGCTGACCGAGCGGCTCGAGACCCTCGCGCTCAAGCCCGCGCGCCAGAACATCTCGGTGCGGCTGGTGGCCCTGGCGTGGGCGCCGTGCTGGCGCGATCGCGCCGGTGCGATCACCCCGGCCTGGGCGTAGCCGCCGGCTCGACGCGCGGCCTCGCACCGGCACGCGTGGCGCCATGACGATGTCGCGTGGGCTCCGCATCCTTCCCGGCATGCTGGGCGCCCTGCTCGCCCTGGCGACGTCGGCGCCGGCCGAGTGTGCGTGGGCGCTGTGGGGGCAAAGCCAGGACCCCTGGGGGGCCCTGCTCAACGTCCGGCTCGGAGACTGGCCCTCCCGCAAGGCGTGCGAACAGGAGCGCCGCACCCGGGAGCAGGAGCCGCCGGCCCTCCGGATGGCGTCCTACTCCTGCCTCCCCGATCCCGTGGAGAAGCCCGAGAAATAGCGGCTGCGGTGTATCGTGGTTGATACACCATGCGTGCGCGCGCGCTCGTCGTCCTGCTGGCGCTTGCCGCGATGCTCGCGGTCGTCTCGCCGTCTCTCCCCTCGGGTCCCTCACCTTCGGCCCCCTCACCTTCGGCCCCCTCACCCTACCCTCTCCCCAGAGGGGAGAGGGATGAGGTCGGGGCGGTGGTGCGGACGGTGGATGGGGACACCATCTACGTGCGGCTGGCGGGCGGAGTCGAGAAGGTGCGCTACATCGGCGTCGACACCCCGGAGGTGCACCATCCCACGCGCGGCGAGGAGCCGGGCGGGCGCGCGGCCGCCGAGGTGAACCGGCGGCTCCTCGGCCACGAGCCGGTGCGGCTCGAGACCGACGTGCAGCGCCGGGACCGTTACGGCCGCCTGCTCGCCTACGTCTGGGTGCGCGGGCCCGACGGCGGCGAGCTGATGGTCAACGCGGAGCTGGTGCGCCTCGGCTACGCCGCGGTCATGACCGTGCCGCCCAACGTGCGCCACGCCGAGCTGTTCCGCAAGCTCGCCGCCCAGGCCCGCGAGCAGCGCCGCGGCCTGTGGGCGGGTATACTGAGCGTCCCTTGAAGATCGGCCCCGTCGAGGTCCCCGCGCTGGCTCGCCTGGCCCCCATGGCCGGCATCACCAACGCGCCCTTCCGCCTGCTCGCGCGCGAGTGCGGCAGCGGGCTCACCACCTCGGAGGAGATGGACGCCGCCGCGCTGCTGACCGGCCACCCGCACGCCGACGCCATCGCGGCCTACTACCCGGCGGAGCGGCCGCTCGCGATGCAGCTCCTCGGCAAGGACCCCGATCTCCTCGCCCGCGCCGCCGAGCGCTGCCAGGTCCTCGGCGCCGACATCGTGGACCTCAACATGGGCTGCCCCATGCCCAAGATCACCGGCAAGGGCAAGGGCGCTGCGCTCATGCGCGACGTCGCCGCGGCCTCGCGCATCCTGCGCGCGCTGCGCAAGGCGGTGAGCGTACCCCTCACCGTCAAGATCCGCGGCGGCTGGGATGACGAGCACCTCAACGCGGTCGAGGTGGCCCAGATGGCGGAGGCGGAGGGCGTGAACGCCGTCACCGTGCACCCCCGCAGCCGCTCGCAGCGCTTCACCGGCCGCGCGCCGTGGGCCATCATTCGAGACGTCGTGGAGGCGGTCTCGGTGCCGGTCACCGGTAACGGCGACGTCCGCTCGATGGCGGAGGCGCGGTGCATGGCCGAGGAGACCGGCTGCGCCTCGGTCATGATCGGCCGGGGCGCGCTGGGGAGCCCCTGGATCTTCGACGAGGCCTTCGATGCCCTGCCGCACGAGGGTCGGCGCGGCTACAAGGCCCGCGTCATCGCCCGGCACGTGGCCCTGATCCGCGAGCACTTCGGGGAGAAGTACGCGCTGATCCAGATGAAGAAGCACCTCGCGTGGTACACGGAGGGGCTCGGGCACGCCACCGAGTGCCGCGCCCGCATCTTCCAGACCCGGAGCCCCGAGGAAGTCTGGGACCTGTTCCAGTCCTACTGGGACCGTCCCCGCCCGGAGATCTCCCAGACCGCCTCGACGGTGTCGCCCCGCATCGCGTAGATCCGGTCGTAGAGGTTGATGGTCGGATCGCAGTGCGGCGGGAAGAACTCGATGAGCTGCCCGAGCTTCGGCAGCCGCTCCGGCTCCGCGGTCGTGAGCCGCCCGTGCTCGTCGCCGGCCCAGGAGTACTCCACGCCCGGCCATTCCACCGCCTCCGGCACGAAGGGCCGGTCGGTGGAGAAGGCCTTGAAGCCGGCGTCCACCATCGCCATCTCCCCGCTCGGCACGCTCACCACCGTGGTCAGCACGGTGAGCGCCATCTCGAACTCGTCGTAGGCGGCCCCGCGCGGGCTGCCGATCCGCCGGTAGTCGAGGTCCATCACGCAGTAGGAGCCGGACTGCAGCTCGGTCATCCCCTCGAGCTCGCTGTCGATGTTGAAGGTGCCGCTCGAGCCGCCAGTCACGATGTCCACCGCCATGCCGTGCTTCTCGAACAGCTCGCGCGTCTTCATCAGCCGCCCCATCCAGCGCCGCGAGGTGCGCCGCCGCTCCTCGAAGCCCATCACGTGCGCGCAGTGGCCCGCGTAGCCCTGCAGCCCGCGCAGGTGGAGGGAGGGCTGCGCCATCACCTGGCGGCCCAGGTCGCGGGCGGGCTCGCCGGGCTGGGTGCCGGTGCGCCGGCCGCCCACGTCCACGTCCACCAGCACGTTGAGCACGAGCCCGGCCTTGGCCATCGCGTCACCCAGCTCGCGCACGTTGTCGGGGTGGTCCACCACCACCAGCGTCTCGGGCTGCCGCCGCAGGACGCCCACGAGCCGCCCGATCTTCTCGGGGCCCACCACCTCGGTCGTGATCAGCAGATTGCGCACGCCCGCGGCTGCCATCACCTCCGCCTCGCCAACCTTGGCCACGCAGACGCCGACCGCGCCGGCCGCGACCTGGCGGCGGGCGATCTCCGGGCACTTGTGGGTCTTGGCGTGGGGGCGGAGCTTCTTGCCGGCGGCCTTCACGTGGGCCGCCATCTTCTGGATGTTCCGCTCGAAGCGATCGAGGTCCAGCAGGAGCGCGGGAGTGGGGATCTCGGAGCGATTCATGGCGGGGGGAGCATACCACGCGCCGCGACCGGCCCCCGCGCCGGGCGCGGCCGCCGGATCAGGTGAGCGGCGGCACCCACTGGCTCCGGAAGACCTGCACCCGTCGTCGCGCCAGGTCGTCGCCCGAGCGCGCCGCCAGGTCGGTGGCGACCGCGAGGGCCTGCCGGACGACGTCGCGGTCCCCGAGCCGGCCGAAGGCCTCGCCGGCCGCCAGCACGCCGTCGAGCGAGGCCTGCCGGCGCGCGCGGAGCAGCGCGGTCAGGTAGACTCGCCGGGCGCGGCCCTCGTAGAGCCCGGTCGTCCCCGCCTGTCGACCCAGGCGGAGGGCCGCGTCGCCGACCGCGAGCATGCCGGGCCACCCGTGGCCGACGTGGGCCGCGACGTAGGCCTCGCGCCACGCGGCCTGGGCGGCCCGCGCGTCGCCTTGCGCGAGGGCCTCGTCCATCGCCCGGAGCTGCGCGGCCCAGTCGGTGGCCGCGGACTCGGCGGAGGCGGTCGGGATGGTCGGGAGCGCGACGGCAGTCGCCAGGAGGAACAGCAGCAGCGCGACCTGGGTGCGGTATCTCATGGGGGCCTCCTCGTCCTGATCCGGCATCCGCCGGGAAGGCAAGCACCAGATATGCCAGTGGCCAAATGGGCGGAAACACGATAGAAGTCCGGGAAGCCCGACGCGGGGCGGAC
>Ga0070694_100000165_pt1 | contig 34161 bp, 33 predicted proteins | sample KBSK1251metaG_FD_65470 | JGI IMG/M metagenome (GOLD analysis project Ga0070694, IMG submission 65470) | Corn, switchgrass and miscanthus rhizosphere microbial communities from Kellogg Biological Station, Michigan, USA - KBS K1-25-1 metaG | ecosystem: Host-associated > Plants > Roots >...
GGGATCTTCGGCTGCACGCTGGCCACGGTGGTCCTGCGCACGGTCCTGTCCGGATACCGCGGCGTGGTCGCCGGCGCGCAGCGTCTGGATCGCCTCGGGCGGATCGGATCGATCGTCTCGATCATCGAGGGATGCGGCGCGGCGCTGGCGCTCGCCGGCGGATTCGGGCTCGGGGGGATGGCGGTCAACTCGCTCGCCGCCGCCGCCCTGGCCTCCCTCCTCGAGGCGAGGGCGGCGCACCGGCTCGTGCCGGGGCTGAGGCCCGTGCCGTTCGTCTCGGGGCGCGCGGAATGGCGCGAGCTCCTGTCGTTCGGAATGCGCATCCAGATCGTGCGCGCCTCGGAGATCCTGGGGGCGCACGTCCCGCGCCTCCTCCTGGCGGGGGCGGCCGGGCTCGCGGCCGCGGGGGTCTACGATCTGGCGGCGAAGATCGCCGGGGTCCTGCAGGTCGCCGCCCTTCCCCTGCCCGTAATCCAGCCGCTCGCCGGCCGGCTGGACGCGCGAGACGAGGCGCAGAAGCTCAGGACCCTCGCCGGGCGCGCCACCCGGTACGTGGCGCTTCTGGCCGCTCCATGCCTCGCCCTCGTCCTGCTCGATGCGGAGGCGATTCTCAAGGCGTGGACCGGGCGGGACCTGCCGCAGGCCGCAGCCACCGCGGCGCGGCTCCTGGCGCTGTCCGCAACCCTGGGATTCATCGCGTCACCCGTGCGCCTGGTCCTTCGCGGGATGGGGCGGCCGGACCCCGAGGCTCGTGCCGCGCTCCTCGGCTCGCTCGGGCACGTCGGCCTGGCGGCCGCCCTGGCGGCACCCTTCGCCGCTCCGGGAGTGGCCGCCGCGGCGCTCGCGGCGGCGGTGCTCGCAACGGCGAGCCTCGGGTGGGACGCGTTCCGGATCGCCCCCTCGCTGGTTCGCGACGCGGGTCTCGCCGTTCCCGCTCCGCTTCTGGCCGGCCTGGGAGGACTCCTCGCCGGCGGCGCGCTGCGCCTGTCGGTCCTCGGCCTCCACCTGCCCGTCATGACCCGGACCTCCGCGCTGGCGCGCCTCGTCCCCGAGGGGATCGCGCTGCTGTCCGCAACGCTCCTCCTGTCGGTGTGGCTGCGGGCCGTCACCCGGGACGATCTCAGTGCGCTGTCCGGCGCATGGCCCGGCGTCGGCCGCGCGGGGGGCCCGGCGGCCTCGCACGCGGCCGTGAGCGCCACGGGACGCACATGAAGACCATCCTGTCCGGCGCGCACAACCCGCACTTCGAGGCCCTGCCGGAGTACCTGGCGGCTGCACTGGCGCGCCTCGGGCACGAGGTGACCCGTTTCGATCACCGCGATTTTCTCCTGCCGGGCCGGCTGCGGCAGCGCCTTGGCGTCCTGGACCGCCTCGATCGCGAGGGCCTGAACGCGCGTCTCCTCCGGCTCGCCCGGCGCGTGCGCCCCGATCTGCTGATCGTCAATCAGGGGACCGTCCTGTCCCGGACGACTCTGGATCGGCTGCGCGATCAGGGCGTCCGCTGCGTCAACTGGTTCTCGGACTACCCGGCGGAATTCGATGCCGGGCTGCGCCTCGCGGACGCCTACGACTCCTTCTTCCTCGGCTCGTCGTACGCCGCCGCAAGGCACCGCGAGGCCGGACGAGCGCGCTCCTTCTGGCTGCCGTTCGGCTGCGACCCGAAGGCGCACCACCCGGATTCCGCCGACGCCCCCACGGCCCGGCGGGGCCCGGTGGACATGCCGGCCGTCGTGTTCGTCGGATCGCACTATCCGGAGCGCCAGGTTCTCCTCAGGTTCCTGCGCGGGCTTCCGGTCGGCATCTGGGGCCCCGGCTGGGAACGGGCGGCGGACGATCCGGCGCTCCGCCCGATGATCCGGGGCGGCTCCCTGCGTCCCGGCGCCTGGCGCCGCCTGTACGCCCGCGCCCGCGTCGTCGTCAACATCCACTACGGAGCCTTCGGGCCGATCGAGACGTCGGGCGATCTGGCCAGCACCCGCGTCTTCGAGATCCTGGCCTGCGGCGCCTTCCAGGTCGTCAACCGCCAGGGGGACGTCCTGCGGCTGTTCCGGGACGGCGAGCACCTCGCGGTCTTCTCCGACGGCGACGACCTGCGCGACCGCGTCGAGCGGGCGCTGGCGGACGACGCCGGCCGCATGGCCATCGCGCGCGCCGGCCTGGCCGAGGTGCTGGCGCGTCACACCTACGAGCACCGGGCGCGGGTTCTCCTCGACCCGGCGGCCCGGGACTTCGTCCCGGCGTCGGGCGCCCGGCCCGAGGCGCGCAAGGAAGCGGCGGGGTCGTCGCGATGAGACCCTTGCGCGTGGTCCATCTGGTGGAAGCCCTGGGTACCGGGGGCCTGGAGCGCGTCGTGCAGGCCCTGGTGCGCCACGCGGACGTGCGTCGTTTCGCGGTCGAGGTGCTGTGCGCCGTGAAAGGGGGCGCGGTGGCGCGTGAGATCGAAATGGCCGGCGCGCGGGTGCGGATCCTGGGCGTGTCGACCTATGGCCCGCGGGGCGTCCTGGCGGCCGCCCGGGCGATCCGCGAGACGGAGGCCGACCTCGTGCACACTCACGGCCACTTCGCCGGTGTCGTGGGCCGGGCCGCGGCATGGTGGACAGGCCGGGCGGTCGCGGTCCACCACCTGCACACGGTCGATCCCACCCTCGAGCCGAGGCATCTGAGGCGCGAGCGCTTCCTTCTTCGAGTGACCCGACGCGTTCTCTGCTGCTCCCAGGCGGTGGCCCGGCACGCGGCCCGGGACCTAGGCGCTCCGCCGCACCTCCTGGCGGTCATTCCCAACGGCATCGATCCCCCTCCGCCGGCCGGCCGCGCCGAGGCGCTCGATCGGCTCGGATTGAAACCGGACGACGGACCGATCGTCGGATGCGTCGGCGGACTCTCGCGCCACAAAGGACAGTCGGCCCTGATGCACGCGATGGGACAGCTGGATGGACGGCCGCCGCGGCCGACCCTGGTCCTGGTCGGCGACGGCCCCGATCGCCCGGGTCTCGAGTCCGAGGCCGCGACGCTCCAGGGGAGGGTCCGGATTCGCTTCATGGGAGAGCGCCCCGACGCGCGCTCGCTCCTGCCCGCCTTCGACGTGCTGGTCGTCCCGTCCATCGAGCGCGAAGGGTTCGGGCTGGCGGCGCTGGAGGGGATGGACGCCGGCCTGCCGGTGGTCGCCAGCCGGCTGGGCGGCCTGCCCGAGGTCGTGGAGGACGGGCGGACCGGCCTCCTAGTCCCCCCCGGAGACGTCCGGGCCATGGCGCTGGCGATCGCCCGCCTGCTCGCGAACCCGGAAGAGCGACGCGCGATGGGAACGGAAGGCAGGAGGCGGGTCGAGTCGCGGTTCCGCGCCGCACCCATGGCCCGGCGGGTGGAGAGCGTGTACGAGGAGGTCCTCGGTGAGCGACGGGCGGCCTGACAGGACGATCCTGTTCCTGAGCGAGCGTTCCGATCTCTTCGGAGGCGGGCAGCGGAGCCTGTGCGATCTCGCGCACGGGCTCGGCCGCCGCGGCCTGAATCCGCGGGTCGTCGTGCCCGGACCCGGGCCCATGACCGATCTCCTGAAGAACCTGGGGATCGCGTGGACCGCCCTCCCCCTTCCGCCGATCGTCTCGGGAGCGGGGCTCGGATCCCTGCTTGCGCTCCTGCGCCTGGTCGGCCTGGCACGGCGCGAGAACGCCGATCTGCTGCACAGCGATTCGCCCCGCACCGCGCTGTACGGCGGCCTGGCCGCGCGGATCCTCCGCCGCCCGCACGTCTGGCACCTGCGCGCCTCGCGTCCGTCCTCCCATCTGGCCGATCGGGTCCTGGTGGCCCTCTCCGACCGGATCGTCTCGGTCTCCCGGGCGGCCGCCGAGCGGAGTCCGGCCGTGCGGGGCTTCGCAGGCACGCGCGTCGTGCGCACCGGGCTTCCGGACATCCCATTCCTGACGCGCGCCGAGGCCCGCGCCGCCCTCGACCTCCCTCCCCAGCCGTTCGTCTGCGGGGTCGTCGGCAGGGTGGAAGAGGACAAGGGACGGGACGAGGCGCTGGCCGCTCTGTTCGCGCTGCGTCGTGTCGCCCCGTCGGCCCTGCTGGTCTTCCTCGGCCCGGTGGACGGCGAGTCGCGCTGGGCCCAAACCGCCGCGCTCCGGGCCGCGGCCGCAGGGGCGGCGGGCGCCGTGCGCCTCGCGGGAAGCCGTCCCGACGCCCCGCGCCTGCTGCGGGCCTTCGACCTCGTGCTGCATCCCTCGCGCCACGAGGCGCTGCCCCGCGCCGTGATCGAGGCGATGCTCGCCGGCGTTCCGGTCGTCGCCTCGGCGGTCGGAGGGATCCCGGAGATCGTCGAGCCCGGCGTCAGCGGCCTGCTCGTGCCGCCGGGACACGCGGACGCGCTCGGGCGCGCCGCGGCGCGGATCGCCTCGGACCCGGAGCTCGGCCGCCGCCTGGCCGAGGCCGGGGCGTGGCGCGCCCGCGAACAGTTCTGCGTCGATCGAATGATCGAGGGGATCGCGGGGGTCTACGACGAGCTGCTGCGTCCGGGCCGGACACCGGCCCTCCAGGCGCGCGGGACGGTCAAGGAGCATCCCCGGGAGGCGAGGCCATGAGCGAAGCCGATCGGAGCCGGAACCCAGGCGCTCCAGGCCGCGCCGGCGCGGAGACAGGCGTCCCCGCCACGGGGGTCCGTCCCTGCCCCGCCTGCGGTGCGCGAGGCACAGTCTCCCCCGCGCCCGGTGTCGCGCCGGGAGCATCGAGCCGGGCGGTCCGCTGCCTGGCCTGTCGGCTGGTCTACATCGATCCCGTCCCGCCCGAGGCCACGGCGCACGAATCGTACGGCCCCGAATACTACGAGCCGTGGCAGGGGCGCGAGGAGCGCTCCCGCTTGCGGCTCTGGAGGCGGCGACTGCGGCTCATCGAGGCCCGCTCGCGCCGCGGGATCCTGCTCGACGTCGGCTGCGGCGACGGGCTCTTCCTGAGCGTGGCGCGCGAGGCGGGCTGGCGCGTCGAGGGGATCGAATTCTCTCCCGAGGGGGCGCGGCGGTCCTCCCTGCGTCTCGGTCGTCCCGTGGCGGTCGGGGACCTGGCGCGCGAACGTGTGCTCAAGGGTCCGTTCGACGTCATCACGCTGTGGCACGTGCTCGAGCACCTGGTCGAGCCGGGGCCCATGATCGACGCGTGTGGAGCCCGCCTGCGCCCGGGCGGGCTGCTCGTCGTTGCGGTGCCGAACCTCGACAACCTGCCGATGCAGGCGGCGTACCGGGTGGCGCGCGGCCGGCCGCTGCCGCTCTACGAGACCGGCGCGCGAGAGCCGCACATCAGCCACTTCGACCCGCCCACCCTGTCCGCTTTCCTCGCGCGCCGGGGATTCACCACCGTGGAGCTGCGGCCGGATCGCTGCGCCTTGACCCTTCCCAAGCGGGCGGTCGATGCCTGCGCGGCCTTGCTGTCCTTCGCGTCGCGCCGTCTCATGACCGACGCCATGGTCGCCTTCTGCCGGAGGTCCGCATGATCCCGTCGGAGGCCCGCGTGCGCCTCGAGCCCAGGCTCCCCCGCGACCGGATGATCGCCGATCGCCTGCGGTACTCTGCCCGCCTCGCCTGGCTGGGCGTGCGCGCGTTCGTCCTTTTGACCCTGGGACTCCTGCGGCGGCGGGTGCGCCGCCTTCCCGCGCCGTCCCGGATCTCCCGCATCCTGGCGATCCGCTGCGATCGGCTGGGGGACATGGCGCTGACCACGCCGGCGCTCTCGGATCTTAAAGAGCATTTCCGCCGTGCCCGGATCACCGTGCTGGCCCCGGCCGCTCCTCTGGCGCTGCTCGAAGGGCATCCGGCTGTCGACCACCGCGTGGCGCTTTCCGGCCGGGGCCTGCCCGCCGGCCTCGCCGGCCGGTTCGACCTGGTCATCGATTTCACGCCCGATGAGGATCTGCGGGGAGCGCGCCTGGCGCGTGCCACCCGTTCGCCGCTGCGCGCCGGATTCCGCGCCTTCGGGCGGCAGGCCTTCTTCAGCCTGCGCGGCCCCAGGGCCCACGGGCGCCGGCACGTGGTGGACCTGAACCGGGACCTCATGGAAGCGCTCGGCATCAAGCCGGGGGATCGGCGGCCGGAGCTGCACGTCACGCCGGAGGAGCGCGGGCACGCGCAGGCCAGGCTGTCGGCTCTCGGGGCGGCGGCGCCGCGTGTCGCCGTCCACCCCGGGGGGCACTACCCCAGCCAGCGCTGGCCGGCCGAGCGCTTCGCCGAGCTGGTGACCGCCCTGACCGGGCAGATGGGAGCGGCGTGCATCGTGGTGGCGGGACCGGACGAGCAGGACCTCGTGGAGCGCATCTGCGCCGCCACGCCCGACGCCCTGGCCATGGGGCCGCTCGGCGTGCGCGAGATGATGGCCGTCTTCTCGGCCTGCGACCTGTTCGTCGGAAACAACTCCGGGCCCCTCCATATCGCGTCGGCGCTCGGGCTGCCGACCGTCTCGGTGATGGGCCCGACCGATCCGCTGCGCTTCGCGCCGCGGGGACCGGCCGACCGCGTGGTGCGGCGGGACCTGCCGTGCTCTCCCTGCCAGAGGGGGCGCTGCTGGCATCACACCTGCCTCCGCTCGATCGAGCCGGGGGAGATCGTGGCCCAGGCGGAGGCCGTCGTGGCGGCCCTGCTGCCGCAGCAGGAGGCCCGGTGAGCGCCCTCGCCTCCCACCCGGCTGCCGCGAGCGACAGGGTCGCCGGGGCGGCCTTCCAGACTGCCCGCCCTCGGGCCGCCCCGCGCCGTCTCGCCATCCTGCACGTCATCACGCGGCTCGATCGGGGAGGTTCCGCCGACTGCACGCTGCTGCAGGCGATGGGGGCGGCGCGGCGCGGACACCGGGTGACCCTGGCCTTTGGACCGTCCGCGACCCCGAGCCCGCTCCTCCCTGCCGCCCTGGCCGAGCGCGGGATCAGGTTCCTCGAGATCCCGTCCCTGGTGCGCGAGCCGGCGCCGCTCCAGGATCTGCGGTCCCTCGCGGCCCTCGTCCGGATCGTGCGCCGCGGCCGCTTCGACATCGTGCACACGCACACCTCGAAGGCCGGGGCCCTCGGGCGCGTCGCCGCCTTCCTGGGCGGCCGCCCGCCGGTGGTGCACCAGCCGCACGGACATCTGTTCTACGGCTATCACGGACCGATCGGCACCTGGCTGGTGGTCCAGGCGGAGAGACTCCTGGCCCCCCTGGCCAGCCGCCAGATCGCCCTCTCGTGGCGCGGCGCGGAGGAGCACCTGTGCCGCCGCATCGGCCGGCCCGGCGACTTCACCGTGGTGCGATCCGGGATCGATCTGCGCCCCTGCCGGCTGGCGCGCGCGCGCCGCGGCGAATGCCGCCGCCGATGGAAGCTGTCCCCCGGGGATTTCGTCGTCGGGACGCTCTGCCGTCTCGAGCCGGTGAAGGGGGCCGGGGAGCTCCTGGAGGCGTTCATCCTGGCGGCCGCAACACAGCCCCGGCTGCGCCTGGTCGTCGGCGGCGACGGTCCCCTGCGCGGCCGGCTCCTGGACCGGGCGCGCGAAGCGGGCGTCGCGGATCGCGTCACGATCGATGGGTCGTGGCTCCGGCCCGAGGACCTGCTGCCGGCCCTGGACCTCTTCGTGCTCGCCTCGCGGAACGAGGGGATGGGAAGGGCCCTGGTCGAGGCGATGGCGGTCGGCGTGCCGGTCGTCGGCACCGCGGTCGGCGGCATTCCCGAGGTCCTGGAGGAGGGAGGGGCCGGCATCCTCGTCCCGCCGGGCGATCCGGAGGGATTGGCCGCGGCGATGGTCCGGCTGGCGGCGGACGAGGGCCTGTCGGCCCGCTTCGCGCGCCGCGCCAGGGCCCGCGCCGTGACGTTCGGCGCCGGCAGGATGAACCACTCCCTGTTGAACCTCTACCGGAGGGTGATCCGGTGAGCGGAGCGTTCCGGAGGCGCTCCCCGGGCCCGGTTCGCGCCGCGCTCTGCCTGGCGCTGGCCGCGCTTCCCGCGCGGGCCGCGCTCGGAGCGGCGGCGAACGAAGGGCCGTCCGCTCCCGCCGCCCCCCCGGCCTTCTCGGACCTCGTGTCCGTCGTGCACCTGCACACGACGCTCAGCGACGGGCTCGCCACCCCGCTCGAGATGGCACGCGCCGCGCGCCGCGCGGGGGTCGACGCCCTCGTCGTCACCGATCATTTTCTCGAGAGGGTGGAGTACGCGCCGTGGCCGCTCGGAAACGTCATGGGGATCGGGATGTCCCGTCCCTCGGTGATGTCGAACGGCATTGCGACCTACCTGCGCACCCTCGCCGCGGCCGAAGCGGAGACCGGCATCCTGGTCCTGCCGGGGATCGAGGTCAGCCCCTACGCCCGGTGGAGCGGCTCGCTCCTGACCCGCACGCTCCTACTGGAGGGCTGGCACCGCCACGCCCTGGTCGTCGGAGTCGAGGACCCCTCCGCCCTGAGGGGTCTGCCGGTCGCCGGCAACCGCGCCGGCGGCGGGTACGCCGCCTGGTCGTCCGTCTATCTCCTCCCGGCGGCGGCGTTCGGATGGGCGGTCTTGCGCGCCCTGCGTCCGTCGTACCGCGAGACCCGGATGAAGAACTTTGTCCTGAGGCGGAGACGCGCGCCGATCGGGGAGGTCCTCCTGGCGTCGGCGGCGCTCCTCGTGCTGGTCCTCGGCTTCCCGTTCAAGGTGGAGGCGTACAGCCCGGTGGCCGACGACCCCGGCGAGGCGCCGTTCCGCCTCCTGGTGGAACGCGTCCACGATCTCGGCGGCTTCGTCGCCTGGGCCCACCCGGAAGCGGCGGCCGAGAAGGAAGTCCATGGCGTGCGGCTGGCGACGGAGCCCTACGGTGACCTCGTCGTCAAGACGGAGGCGGACGGCTTCGGCGCCATGCCGGAGGGGGTGAAGTCGCTTGCGCCGATCGGGGGGCTCTGGGACGGGGCGCTCCGCGATCACGTCCTGGGCCGGCGCAGGACCGCGCCGTTCGCGCTGGCGGAGCTCGACGAGCACCGCGCGATCGGAGAGATCGACCTCGTCATCCTGCAAACGGTCCTGCAGGTGCGCGCGCGCACGCATGCCGGGGTGCTGGAGGCGATGAGGGCGGGGCGGATGTACGGCCGCTGGACGCCCGATCGAAAAACGCCGCTCAGCCTGACGGCGTGGAGCGCGGGCCACGGTGACGCGTCCGCCGTCGCCGGAGAGACGCTGCGCTGCCGCGGACCGGTCACCCTCCGCCTGGCGGTGGCGGGCGGCGACGGGGCGCCCGTCACGGCGCGCCTGGTGCGCGGCGGCAGCGTGATCTGGTCGAGCCGGGCGTCCCCTCCGTTCTCCTCGACGGTCGAGGACGACGCCACGGGCGGGACGTCGTACCGGCTGGACGTCGAGGGGGCGTATCCCTATCGCCTGATCAGCAATCCGATCTTCGTCGTGCGGCCCGCCGGCGCGGAGGAGGGGGCATGAGGCTCGCGGCGCACCAGCCGCAATACCTGCCGTGGCTGGGGTACTTCGACAAGATGGACCGGGTCGACCGGTTCGTCCTGCTCGACGTGGTGCAGTACAAGAAGAACGAGTGGCAGAACCGCAACCGGATCAGGACCCGCGACGGCTGGCAGTGGCTGACCGTCCCGGTCCACTACCGCTTCCCGATGTCGATCCGCGAGGTCACGCTCGACGACCAGGGGACGACGTGGCGCCGCAAGCACCGCGAGGCGCTGAGGACCCACTATGCCCGGTCCCCGCATCGGTCCGCCGCCATGCCGGGGCTCGAGGCGATCCTGGACGAGACCCACCCCAGCCTGGCCCATCTCAACGCGCGAACGGTGCGGTTTCTCGCCGAGCTCCTCGGGGTGCGCACGCCGATCGTCCTCGCGTCCGAGGTGCCGGGGCTCCCGGAAGGGGCGGACCAGAGGCTCATCGCGCTCTGCCGGCATTTCGGCTGCTCGGAATACCTGGCCGGCGCGGGCGGGGCGGACTACATGAACCTCGAAGCCTACAGGGCGGCGGGGATCGCGGTCGAGTTCCAGGACTTCCGTCATCCGGTGTACCCGCAGTCCTATCCCGGCTTCGAGCCGCACCTCTCGGCCCTCGATCTCGTCTGCAATTGCGGGCCCGGCAGCATCGCGCGGCTTCGCGCCACGCGGGAGGCGGCATGAACATCCTGGCGATCGGCGCCCATCCGGACGACATCGAGTTCGGCTGCGGCGGCACGCTCATGAAGTACGCGGGGAAGGGGGCCCGCATCGACCTGCTGGTGATGACAGACGGCTCGCGGGGCGGAGACGCCCGCACCCGCCGGCGCGAGCAGCTGGCCGCGGCCCGGGTCCTGGGCGCGCGGCGGGTCCACTGGGGCGGCTACCGGGACACGCTGCTTCCGACGGTGCGCCACCTGATCGACCGCATCGAGCGCGTCCTGGCCTCGGTCCGGCCCGACTTCATCTTCGTCAACTACCCCGAGGACACGCACCAGGACCACCGCCAGGTGGCGCGGGCCGCCGTGTCGGCGACGCGCCACTCTCGCAACGTCCTGTTCTACGAAGGGCCGACGACCGTCGAGTTCACCCCCACCGTGTTCATCGACATCGCCGACGAGATCCGGCGGAAGATCAAGGCGCTCCAGACGCACCGGAGCCAGGTCATGAAGACCCGCATCGAGGGGACGGCGATCTGCGAGATCGCCGAGGCCTCCGCCCACTTCCGCGGCGTCCAGGGGCGGGTGCGCTGGGCCGAAGGGTTCTCTCCGCTGCGGTTGTTCATCAACGTTACCGAGTCCCAGGCGGCGCACCGCGCGCCGTCGCGGCGCGGGCGGGGGCGCTGATGCCCAGGGCCCTGGCGGCTCCGGCCGCGGAGTCCCCGGTCCCCCACTCCCGTCCCTGTCTCGGCCGGGCCGAGGAGGAGGCCGCCGTCCGGGTCCTGCGATCCGGCATGCTGGCGCCCGGGCCGGAAGCCGCGGGGGCCGCCGTTCGGCTCGCGGCCCTGGCCGGCTCAAGAGGCGCGGCGCTCCTGTCGTCGGGAACCATGGCGCTGACCCTGTCGCTGCGGGCGATCGGCGTGACGCCGCGCGAGCGGGTCGCCCTGCCGAGTTATGCCTGCGCCGCCCTGCTGCACGCGGTGCGCGCCGTCCCCGCCCTCCCCCTGGTGTGCGACATCGATCCGGAGACCCTCGCGCTGTCGATCGAGGATCTGGAGCGGCGCGCGCGGGGCTCCGTCGCGGCCGCCATTCTCGTGCACCCGTTCGGCGTGCCGGTCCCGGTCGAGCCGTTCAAGGCGCGCGGCATCCGGATCGTCGAGGACTGCGCGCAGTCGATCGGGGCCGCCATCGCGGGGGCGCCGGTCGGCTCGCGCGGCGACGTGGCGGTCTTCTCGTTCGCGCCGACCAAGCCCCTGACCTGCGGCGGTCCGGGAGGAGGGGTGGCGGCCGCGTCGTCGAGCCTCCTGGCTCGGGTCGTCGACCTCGCCTCGCACGACGAGCAGACCGAGGACCGTCCCAGGGTGAACGGTCTCATGGGGGACCTGCACGCGGCGATCCTGCGCGTGCAGATGGACCGCCTGGCCGGGTTCCGCGAGCGGCGCGCCGCCATCGCGCGACGGTACGACGAGGCTCTCGCGCCGCTCGGCATCCTGCGCCGGACCGTGCCCGCAGGCACCGATCCGCTGATCTACCGCTACTGCGTGCGCCTCGAGAACGCCGATCGACTTCTCGCCGAGCTGAACCGGCGCGGCGTCGTCGCCCGGCGCCCGGTGCACCGGCCGCTGCACCTCCTGCTGGGGCTGCGGGAGGCGTTCCCCCACACCGACCTGGCGCAGCGCGAGACAGTCTCCCTGCCGATCCACCCCGGGCTCTCCGAACGGGAGGTCGAGCGCGTCATCGAGGAGGTGCGACAGTGCCTGTCCTAGCCCTCCTCATGGTGGCGGTGTGGCTCCTGGCCCGGCCGCCGGGCGGCGCGGTGCCCGAGATCGCGGTGGTCGCCTTCCTGGCTGCCTTCGGGCTGACCCCCTTCGTGGGACTCGTCGCGCGGCGCGGAGGGGCGCTCGATCATCCGGATGCGCGCAAGACGCACGGCGCGCCGACCCCCAGGCTCGGCGGCGTGGCGGTCCTCTCCGCCTTCGTCCTGGCGATGGGGCGGACCTCGACGATCGACCGCGAGATGCTGTGCATCGCGGCGGCGGCTCTCGCCCTCATGCTGGCCGGGGCGGTCGACGACACGCGCGGCCTGTCCGCCCGGCTGCGCCTCGGGCTTCAGGTCGTCTGCGCGGTCGTGGTCATCGGGGCCGGCGTGCGGCTCGACCTCCTCCCCGGCGCGGCCGGCCACGTGGCGAATCTCGTCCTGTCGGTCGTGTGGATCGTCGGCATCACGAACGCCTACAACTTCATCGACGGCATGGACGGCCTGGCGGCGACCCTGGGATCGCTCATCGCGGTCCTCCTGGGGCTGGTGGCCCACTCGTCGGGCCAGGCGGGGCTGGCGGCGGCCTGCGCGGCGCTCGCCGGCGCGCTTCTCGGGTTCCTGCCGCACAACCTGCGCGCCACCCGTCCGGCCAGCATCTTCCTGGGTGACTCGGGCAGCGCCAGCGTCGGCTTCCTGCTCGCCTCCCTGGCGATCAAGGAGGACTGGGCCGAGGGGGATCCCCTTGTCGCCCTCGCCACGCCGGTCCTGATCTTCAGCGTCCTGATCTACGACATGATCCAGACCACCGTGTCGCGCGTGGCCTCCGGGCGGGTCCGCAGCTTCCGCCAGTGGATCGATTTCGTCGGGCGGGACCACATCCACCACCGGTTCACCGATCTCCTGGGGACCCAGAAGCGCGCGCTGGCCCTGATCCTGTCCCTCGCGCTCGGGCTCGGGCTCTCGGCGCTCGGGCTGCGCCGCGGAGACGGCCCCGTGGCGTTCATCTTCCTGGTGCACGCCGCCCTCGTGCTCCTGGTGGTCGCGGTCCTGGAGGGGTCGGCCACGCGCGTCGGCTCCCGGCGGGCGCCCCCGTCTCCCGGATCCCCGGGCGGCCGCAAGGACCGGTGAGCCGCATGCTGCTTCTCGCGGTCAACGACTTTCCACCTCTCCTGGGGGGCGAGTCGACCCTCTACCACGGCCTGGCGCGGCATCTCGGGCACGACGAGGCGATCATCCTGGCGCCTCGGGCCGCCGGGTGCGAGGCGATCGATGCGCGGCTTGCGGTCGAGGTCGTGCGCCGCTGGCTTCCCGGGCACGGCGGGGTCCTGCGTCGCGTGGCGCGCTCCTGCCTGGGCGCGGTCCACCTGGCGGCGCTTCTCCTCAGGCGGCGGTTCGACTACCTGGTGTGCGGCCAGCTCCTGTCGATCGGCGCTCCCATGGCCGTCCTGGCGCGCCTGTGTCGCATCCGCTATGCCGTGCTCGTGCACGGCGCCGACCTGGCCGACTATGCCGACCGGCAGCCGTGGGGACGGCTGGCGCGCTTCGTCCTGGCGCACGCGCACACGGTGGTGGCCAACAGCCGGTTCACCGCCTCGCTGGTGGATCGCCTGCTGCCGGGCGCCGCGCGGCGGATCATCGTCCTGCCGATGGGGGTCGACCCGGCCCCGCCCGTGCCGCGGGAGGACGTCCGCTCTCTGCGCCGCGCGCATGCGATCGGCGAGGGGCCGGTCCTCCTCTCGGTATCCCGCCTCGTCCCGATGAAGGGGCACGACGTCGTCATCGAGGCGCTCCCGCGGCTCCTGAGGCGCGTGCCCGACCTGTCCTACGTGATCGTCGGGGACGGCCCGAACCGGGGACCGCTCCAGGATCTGGCGCGGCATCGCGGCGTGTCGTCCCGCGTGATCTTCGCCGGCCGGGTCGGGGCGGACGCGCTGCCGGCCTACTACGCCCTGGCGACGCTCTTCGTGCAGCTCAGCCGCGCCACGGGAGAGTACGACGGGCTGGAGGGATTCGGCCTCAGCTACCTGGAGGCCGCCAGCTTCGGACTGCCGAGCGTCGCCGGCCGATCCGGCGGAGTCCCTGAGGCGATCGCGGACGGCGAGAGCGGTCTCCTGGTTCCCCCGGAGGACGCGGAGGCGTTCGCCGCGGCGGTCGAGCGGCTGCTGTCGCGACCCGTCGAGCTCGGCCGGCTGGCGGAGGGGGCGCGGCGCTGGGCCGCCTCCCATCCCTGGGAGGCCTCGGCCCGCTGCCTGCGCTCTCTCGGGAACGGGGCGTAACGGTCATGTGCGGAATCGCCGGCGTCATCAGCCTCGACGGGTCCCCGGTGCGGCACATGGGCCTCAAGGCCATGACGCAGGCGCTCCAGCACCGCGGCCCGGACGAGGGGGCGGTGATCCTGCTGGGGCCGGAGCGCGGGGCGGTGAGGGGCGGTCCCGACGCCCTCGAGCGCCGTCCGGCCGGCTCGGTCGCCGCCATCGTCGGGCTGGGCCACCGAAGGCTCCGGGTGATCGACCTGAGCGGCGCCGCGGCGCAGCCGATGCGCGGCGCCGGGGGCGCCGGCTGGCTGGTCTACAACGGCGAGCTCTACAACACCCAGGAGCTGCGCCGCGATCTCGCGGCCCGCGGCGTGCGCTTCCGATCCCGATCCGATACCGAGGTGGTCCTCGAGGCCCTGGCGGCCTGGGGACCGCAGGCCCTCACGCGCTTCAACGGCATGTTCGCCCTCGCGTTCTGGCAGCCGGCCGAGCGACGGCTGCTTCTCGCCCGCGACCGCTTCGGGGAGAAGCCGCTGTACTACGCGCGCGCCGGCGGGCTCCTGGCCTTCGCGTCCGAGATCGGCGCCCTGGTGCGGCACGGCGGCCTGACGCTGACCGTCGATCCGGAGGCCGTCGAGCTGTACCTGACGTTCGGATTCATCCCGGCCCCGTGGACCATCTACCGGGAGATCCGGAAGCTGCCGCACGCCTCGTGCATCGAAGCGCGCCCCGGCATGGAGCCGCGGATCGATCGCTACTACCGTCTCGAGGATCGCCTGCGGCTGCCCCCCCCGGCGCGGAGCGAGGAGGCGGTGCGCGAGACGCTGCGCGCCGCCGTCGCCTGCCGCCTGGAGGCCGACGTGCCCCTGGGGGCCTTCCTGTCCGGAGGGCTCGACTCCACGGCCGTCGTGGCTATGATGCGCGGGTTGCGCACGGCGCCGCCCCGCACGTATTCCATGGCGCTTCCCGGCCTGGGATACTTCGACGAGTCGCCGCGCGCCCGAAGGACCGCCTCTCTCCTGGGCACGCTTCACCATGAAGTGGCGGTGGATGCCGCGCGCCTGCAGTCGGAGATCCCGTCCGTCCTGGACCGCCTGGACGAGCCGTTTGCCGACTCCTCCGCCCTGGCCTCGTCGGTCATCGCCCGCGAGGCGCGCCGCGACCTGACGGTGGCCCTGTCGGGCGACGGAGGGGACGAGATCTTCGGAGGATACCGGCTGTACCGCGCCCTGGCGGCGCACCGGCTCCTGCGCGTCCTGCCGCGCCCCGCGGTCGCCGCGCTGTCCGCCCTCCTGGCGCCTCTGCCGGCGCGGCACGGCGGCGGTGCGGCCGGGGCGGCCCGCCGGGCCCGCCGGCTGCTCGCGGGCCTGTCCTCCGAGCTGGCCGGCGCTCACGCGCTCTGGATGTCGGTCGGCGACGCCCCGTCGCGGCGGGCCCTGCGCCCCGGGACGGCCGACCTGGATCTCGGACGAGGGCTTCTGGAGGAGCGCTACCGGCGATTCGGCGGCGGGATCGAGGCGACCCTGGCGGTCGAGATCGATCTCCCCCTGGTGGACGACATGCTCGCCAAGGTCGATCGGACCAGCATGAGCCACGCCCTGGAGGTGCGCGCCCCGTTCCTCGACCCGGCGCTGGTCGAGCTGGCGATGTCGCTCCCGTTTCGCGCCCATGTCTCCCCCTTCGCGGGGAAACGCCTGCTCCGCCGGGCGCTCCGGGGAATCGTCCCGGAGCATGCGAGGCGCGCCCCGAAGCGCGGCTTCGAGATGCCGGTCGGTCACTGGCTGGCCGGATCCCTCGCGGGGCTGTTCGCCGAGGTGGTGACGCCCTTGGCCCTGCAGTCCGTGGCCGGTGCGGATCACCGCGTGGCCTCGGCGTGGCTGGAGGAGCACCGCCGGCGACAGCACGATCGCGGCTCGGCGCTGTGGGCCCTGTTCGCCCTGTGCTGGTGGCATCGCGGCCCGCATCGAATTCACCTGAAGGACGCGGGAGGGGCGGGGGATCAGTTGCGGGACGGCTCGAGCAGCGAGGCGACGGTCTTGAGGAGCTCGGAAGGCTGAATCGGCTTCGCGATGTAGGCGTTGGCGCCGAGCGCCAGGCCGCGCTTCCGGTCCTCCTCCGCCCCTTCCGTCGTGACGATGATGATGGGAACCGTTTTGGTCCGGGCGTTGCCGCGGATCACGGAGATCAGCTTCAGCCCGTCCATCATGGGCATGTTGATGTCGGTGATCACCAGGTCGACGCGCTCGGTGGTCAGCTTCTTCAGGGCGTCCACGCCGTCGACCGCCTCGATGATCCGGCACTCCTTCAGCCGGCGCAGCGAGAAGGCCAGGAGCTGGCGCATGGTCGGCGAGTCCTCGACGATCAGGAAGGTGGCGCCGCTCATGACCTCCCCGCCTTCTGGGGAGAGGGGGCCGTCAGCAGGTCCAGGAATCCCTGGATCTCCGACAGCTTCTTCTCGGATCTCTGGTAGAGCTTCGAGCTGAACAGCGCCGTCGCGGCGTGGCCCGCCAGGAGAGCGAACAGCTCGAAGTCGAGCGGCTCGAAGCGCTCCTTCTGGGTCAGGAGCTGGTAGATGGCGATCACCCCGATGACGCGCGTCCCGATGCGCAAAGGCACGCAGGCAATCGGGCTCTCGGGGTCGAGGTTTCCGGCCGGCGGCAGAGGATCGGCATAGTACGACTCGCCGGCCGCGGCCCGCTGCAGGGGTCCCCGGTCCGGCCGGATGGTCTCCGGCACGGAATCCCCCATCCCCTGGCTGGCCTCGGTCTTCAGGTGCTGGTGCCGCTCGTCCACCCAGAAGATGCCGAAGGCCTCCGCCCCGATGAGGTTGATCAGGATCTCCTTCACCGTCACCAGCACCTCGGTGAAGTTCAGGGTGGCGTGCAGCTGGTAGGAGGCGACGTACAGGTTGGCCAGGTGGCTGTTCTGCGAGTCGATCTCGTCGTAGCGCGCCGCGACGCTCCGGTTCATCTCCTCCACGTGCCGGAAGCGGGACAGGAGCTCGTCCCGCTCCTTCTCCAGGACGCGGACCCGCTCGGCCAGATGGGAGGCGGCCGGCGATCCGTCGGCCGGGCCCTGCGCCGCCGCCTGCTCCATCTCGCGTTGCAGTCCGGAGACGCGAAACCGCAGGCGCTCGTTCTCGCGCAACAGCTCCTCCGTGAAGGCCCGAGCGCGGTTGAACATGTTGCGCAGCTCTTCGCCGCGGGCGGAGAGGTCGTCGCGCTCCCCCGGCAGGGGGCCAGCGTCCCGGCTCCGGTTCATGGCCCAGAATATAGGTCCCGCCTCCGGCCGGTGCAATCCTGTAACCGGGGGGTCAGGCGCCGCGACAGAGGCGGACCATCTCCAGCGCGATCTCCCGCCGGGGCAGGACGCGGTCGGCCAGGCCGGCGCGGATCGCGCCGCGGGGCATGCCGAAGACCGCGGCGCTCTCCTCGGACTCGGCGATTGTCTGGCCGCGGCGCTCCTTGATCGCGCGCAGGCCGGCGACGCCGTCCCCTCCCATGCCCGTCATCAGGACCGCCAGGACCCGCGCGCCGAAGAGACCGGCCACCGAGGACATGAGGAGATCGGCGGACGGGGCGTAGCGCTCGGACGCATCGCGCGGCCGGACGCGGAACAGGATGGTCTGCGACTGCCGCTCGAGGATCGTCTGCTGCCCCCCGGCGGCGATGTAGATCCGGCCGGACACCAGGCGATCCCCTTCCTTCGGCTCCGTGACCGGCATGGCGCACAGGCGATGCAGCCTGCCGGCGAACAGCGAGGTGAACCGCTGCGGCATGTGCTGGGCGACGAGGATCGAGGTGCTCGTATCCGGGGGCAGGCCGGGCAGGATCTCCTGGAGCGCGACCGGGCCCCCCGCGGAGCACCCGATGACGATGAGCTCGATCGGCTTGCGCCGGGCCGGCTTCGGCGGGCGCCCGGAGGTCTCCTCTCCGGCCCCCGAACGGCTCACGAATCCGTCCCCGCCCGGCGCGGCGCCGCGTCGGCGCGCACCTCGGCGATCTGCTCCTTGAGGGCCTCCGTGAGGACGGTCATCCGGTCCGGCAGCCCGGGGAAGCGGCGGCCGATGAGATCCTTCGCCTGCGCCAGCTCCTCGCGGAACTCCTCCGAGAAGCGCCGCTCGACGATCGCCTTGACGAACCCGTCCGGGTAGTAGATCCGGAGGTCGGAGATCATGATGCGCGCCAGGCGGCGGATCTCGGACCGCGGGTCGATCGGCTCGTCCGCCCCGTTCGCCGCCACGTCCGTGCCTCCCGGGGAGAACGACTCGGAGAGACCAGGGCCCGCCGCGGGAGCCTGCTGCGCCGCGGCCCGCCCCCCGAGGTGCGCCTGCAGCCTTCCGCGCAGCTGCGCCTCCGGGATCACGTCCTCGAAGTAATCGTCGGCGCCATACAGGTTCCCCGGCGTGCGCATGAATCGTCCGGACTTGAACACCGATCCGACCAGGACGACGCGGGTTCCCCGCAGGTCCGGGCTCCCCTTGACTCCCTCGCAGACCGCCACGCCCAGGAGCCGCTTCAGGTAGACGTTCAGGACCATGAGCGCCGGGCGACGGGCCACGGCGTAGCGGAAGGCGGCCTCGCCGTCGTCCGTCACCTCCACCTTGCACCCCAGCGATTCGAGCGTGCGCCGCACCAGGTGCCGGAACTCCCGATCCTCGTCTCCGAGCAGGACCAGGGGCGGATGCGCGGCGCCTCCCGCCGGGGCGGCCGGGCGATCGGGCGCCGTCACCGCCGGATCGAAGACCCGCTGGCAGGCGGTGCAGCGCAGCTTCCGGCCGCCGGCCCCCTGCGCCCCGTCGGGCAGGCGGTAGCGCCGTCCGCAGCCCGGACACGCCACGATCATGAAAGCCTCCTCACCAGCGCCTCGAGCTCCAGGAGAAGCACGTACCCATCCTTGTGTCGCAGCGCCCCTCCCAGCATTCCGGGAGGCCCGTGCCGGAGCCCGGACGGCAGCGGCTCCAGCGCGTCCTTCGGGAGGACCGCGACCCGGTTCACCGAGTCCACCACGAGTCCCAGAAGGTCGCCGGACGAGTCGATCACCACGACCTGGGCCCTCCGATCGGAGGGGCGCGCGGGACGGTCCAGGCAGCGGCGCAGATCGAACAGCGTCACCATCCGGCCGCGGAGCGGCACGATCCCCTCGATCGCCGGATCGGCGTAGGGGACCGGCGTCGCGCCCCGGTGGCGCACGATCTCGACGATCGGCTCCAGCGTGACGCCGTACTCCTGCCCGTCGACCGCGAAGACGAGGATCCGTTCCTGTCCCTGCGGCAGGGCCTCCACGGCGACCGTCTCAGGCATGGGGGCGCTCCTCCGGGGCCGCGGCGACCAGGGCCTCCGGATCGAGGACGAGGACGGCGCTCGCATCGCCGAGGTCGGTCGCGCCGGCCACTCCCGTGACGTCGCGCACCCACCGGCCGACCGGCTTGACGACGACGTCCTGCCGGCCGAGGAAGCCGTCCACCACGATGCCGAGGCGACGCCCGCCCGCCAGGGTCACCAGCGCGAAGCGGCCCCGGGGCGCCTCCCCCCTTGCGAAGCCCGCGCCCTCGAGAAGGCTCTCCAGGCGCACCAGGCGGAGCGGGCCGTCCGGATGGTCGTAGACGTCGCCGCCGGGCTCCGTGCGACGACGCGATGCCAGGAGCCGCACGTTCTCGCGAATCGAGCCGAGCGGGATGGCGTAGCGCCTCCCCTGCGCCTGCACGATCAGCGCGGGGACCAGCGCCAGGCTGATCGGCACCGTCATGGTGAAGGTGGTCCCCTTCCCCTCCAGGGACCTCACGGTGACCGTCCCCTTCAGGCGCCGCAGGGAGCGGCGCACCACGTCCATCCCCACCCCCCGTCCCGAGACCTCGTTCACCCTGGTCTCGGTGCTGAACCCGGGAAGGAAGATGAGCTCGCAGGCCTGCTCCAGGGTGATCGGATCGGACGGGTGAAGCAGGCCCCGCGCCTCGGCGGCCGCGCGCACCGCCGCCACCGAGATCCCGCGGCCGTCGTCGATGACATCGATCACGACCGTCGCCCCGCGGCGGAAGGCGCTCAGCACGACGCGCCCCTGCCGGGGCTTTCCGGCGCTCTCGCGCTCCCCCGGTGGCTCGATGCCGTGGACCAGCGCGTTGGTGACCAGGTGCATCAGGGACGGGGCGAGGGCGTCCATCACGCCTTTGTCGATCTCCGTGTCCGCCCCCAGGGCGTGCAGCGCGGCCTCACGGCCCGAGGCGCGCGCGGTGCGCGCGACCAGGCGCTCCGCCCGGCGGAACACCTGCTGCAGGGGAACCAGGCGCACCTCGATGGTGCTCCTTTGCAGGGCCCGCAGGCGCTTGAGGATTCCCTGGGTCCGGGGCGCCAGGGCGCGCACGCGCCGGTCTTCCGGGTGCGACTCGCGCACTTCCCGTAGGCCCTGCTCGAGTGCCGAGACCTCGATCGAGAGATCTCCGACCTGCGCCAGGACCTCGTCGAGGCGCGCCACCGGCACCCGCAGCGATCCCGAGAGGCCCGCGAGGTCCTCGCGGTCCTCTTCGGCCGGTCCCGCCGGAGCGGGAGGCGCGGGGGCGGGAGACCCCATGGCGATCGGCCGGATCTGAGGCGCCAGCTCCGCGGGAAAATCGTCTTCGCGCAGCGGCCGGGTTCCCGCCACGAGGAACTCGAAGACGATCCCCGCCTCGCCGGCGACGGGGACGCGCGCGATCACCTCCCCCGCCTCCGCGGCCCGGCGTCCCGCCTCCTGGAGCTGGGACTCGAGGCGGTCCGGCTCGAAGCGCAACCTGGCGACGGACAGCCGGAGACCCTGCCGGTGGCTCTCGGCGAGGCGCCTCTCCTCGAACTCCGTCAGGGTGGCCAGCAGGTGGGGCGGAAGGTCGAGACCGGGTGGAACGGAGATCTCTGGAACCTCGATCGAGGCGACCGCCTCCCGCAGGCGCCCGCGGATGCCTTCGAGGCCGCCGGCAGGGGCCCCGCCCGTGCGGACGCGTCTCAAGGCGTCGAGCAGCGCGTCCAGGCTGAGGTGCAAAAGGTCGAGCACCGGTCCCTCGAGGGGTGCGCCCAGGCGCAGCCGCGAGAGCAGGTCCTCGAGCTCGTGCGTCATGGATGCGATGTCGGGGAACCCGAGGAGAGAGGCCAGCCCCTTGAGCGAGTGCACTTCCCTGAAGATGGTGTTGATCGTCTCGGTGTGGGACCTCCCGGCGGCGAAGACCCTTTCCAGCTCGCGCATGCGGTCGGACAGAGCCTCGAGGATCTCCTCGGCCTCGGAGACGAAGTCGCTCCGGCTGCGTTCCTGCTCGGGGCGTCCTCCCCGATCGTCAGGCATGCGCGCCGCTCCCTCCGGTCGCGGCCGACAGCTCCGACAGCCGGCGCTTCAAGGCCGCGTTGTGCAGCGCGATGCCGGCCTGCGCCGTGAAGATCTCGAGCCCCCGCAGGTCCCCCACCGGACGACCGCTGCGGGCGTTGTCGCCGTAGAGAACGGAAAAGACCTGCCGGCCCGCGGCGATCGGCAGGAGCGCCGACTCCCGCGGCGGTTGTCCTCCGAGGCGGGCGACCAGGCGTCCGACCGGATCGTCCGCGTCGATCGGCCCGACGTACGTCGCCCTGGTGGCCGCGGCGCGCTCGAGGACCGAGCCGGATTTCAGAGGCAGGACGACGCCGCGCACCCGGCTGTCGAGCCGCCCCGCCCCGCCGACCGGATCGTCGCCGAACGCCCCGGAGCCATGGGCCTCGGTCCCCTGAATCGAGAACAGGACGCCGCGCTCCAGGTATTCCGCCGCCAGCCGAAGGACCAGGAGCGGGATGGCGACCTCCTCCTCCGAGTGCAGCTCGCCGAGCAATCCGCGCAGGAGAGAGACGTGGTCCACCGCGAGGACCGGTCCGCTCGAGGCACCACCGGCCGCGAACCGGCCCGGGTGGAGCACCGCGTCGCGCACCAGCGCAGCGTACTGCGCCAGGACGGCCCCGACCCCCTCGAGGCCGGTCGTCCCGAGATCCGGGAGCGGAACGAACGCCGTGGCGCCCGCCGAGCGCGCCGCGACGTCACCGCGCGCGCGCAGGTCGCCGAGCAGGACTCCCGAGGCGCGCGGCGCCAGGCGACGCACGGATTCCATGAGAGTGATTCCGCCCGTCCAGCCGCTGCCGGAAGAATCCGGCAGGATCAGGTCGCTGACCACCACGAACGCGACGTTCCCGCCGGTCCGGCGGCGGGCATTCTCCAGGACCTCGGCGGCGCCGGCGCACACGATCACCTCGAATCCGGACCTCCGCAGCTCGTCGAGAACGGCGCGGCGCACGACGGTGCGCTCCGCGAGGAGAAGGACGGTTTCGGAGCCGGTCCTCCGGGCCTCCTCCTCCAGCTCGAAACGGAACTCCCCATCCTGCGCCAGGATCACCGACCGCAGGCTCGCGCGCAGCTCGTCACGGACCGCCTGCTCGACCGACTCCCTGGCCAGCGCACCCATGGCGACCAGCGCTTCGGCCGTCCGCTCACCCGTTCGTCGCATGCGCTCGCGCGCCTCGGCGAGGGTGCGGGCCTCGATCGTCCCGCTGAGGCGCAGCAGGTCCCCCAGCTCGGGACCGCCGGGCCCCAGCAGGGCATCGCCGATCAGCCCGTCCTTGAAATAGACGCGCCGCTCGCCGTCTCGCAGCGAAAGGATCAGGGTGCCCGATCGGCGGCTGGCGCGGATCAGATGCAGGACGTCCGGGAACGCCAGGTCCTCGAGGCTGCCGATGACGCTCAACGTGTCTCCGCTCGGCGCACCCCGCCCGTCGGGCAGTCGGCGAGCGCATGGCCGCCCCCGGGGCGCGCTGAAATCACGGGATAAAATCTAGGCAGAATTGCGTCTATCGCCACCCGGCGGGTCGAATTACAGGATTGTCATTTCTGTGGATGGGAGGGGTCAGCGGCCGAGCGAGCCGGACGCTTCGAGCTTCTTCCGGACGGCGTCCAGGATTCCGTTGGTGAACTGCCAGGAATCGTCCCCTCCGAATCGCCGGGCCAGCTCGATCGCCTCGTCGATCACCACGATGGGGGGGGTCTCCGGCTCGTGCAGGAACTCGAAGACCGCCAGCCTGAGGATGTTCCTGTCGACGATCGCCAGGCGCTCCAGGCGCCAGTTCTCCAGGCTTCCGGTCAAAAGCTCGTCGCACTCCTGCCTCGCCGCGGAGGCACCCGCCGCCAGGCGCTCGGCGAACTCCCGGACTTCGGGAGGGACCTCCTGGTCGCGCCAGAACGAGGCCTGGACCTCGCTCATGGCGGCGCCGGAGGCCTCCGCCTGGTAGAGCATCTGCAGGGCATACTCCCTGGCCTTGTGGCGCGCGCCCATGCCTATTTGAGGCTCCGGAACAGCGTGACCATCTCGATGGCGGCGAGCGCGGCGTCCCAGCCCTTGTTTCCGCCCTTGGCGCCGGCCCGTTCGATCGCCTGGTGCAGGTTCTCGGTGGTCAGGACGCCGAAGGTCACCGGCAGCCCGGCCTCGAGAGCCACCGCCGCCACGCCGCGCGCCGTCTCGGCGCACACCTGCTCGTAGTGCGACGTCTCCCCGCGGATGACGCAGCCGATGCAAACCACGGCGTCGTGCAGGCCGGACAGCGCCATCCGGCGCGCCGCCACCGGGATCTCCAAGGCACCCGGGACCCGGGCGATCAGGAGGTCCTTTTCCGCCACGCCATGACGCTTGAGGCAGTCGAGCGCTCCCGCCAGCAACCGCTCGCTGATGAAGTCGTTGAATCGGCTGACCACGAGGCCGATTCGCAGCCCATTCCCGTCCAGATTGCCGCTCACGACCCGCGCCGCCATGCGCACCTTTCCTGGTGGATTTCCTGCGAGAGCGGCATCGTAGCGGCGTGCGGAGCGGACTGTCAAGGATTGAGACAGCGCCTGAGGAGCGTCGCCCAGCCGGGAGCCAGCGCGAGCTTCAGGACCGCGTCAGCCAGAAGGAGCGCCGCCGCCGTCAGGTACCAGGGGCGCCGGGGCGAGATCGTCTCCGGCGCGGGGCGCACCCGGCGGAGCGCCGCCCCGAGCAGCGGCTCCGCCAGGACGATCCCCAGGACCACGAAGGCCACCACGCGCAGGATGGCCCACGGCGGCCAGCCCAGGGCGAACGCCAGGGCGGGGGATCCCCCTGCGGCCGCCAGCGACCCGACGTAGAAGGACATGTATCCGACCAGGACCGCCCCCAGGGCGATTCCCAGGAGACCGGCGGAGACGAGGGCCAGGACGCAGAAGGCGCCGAGGTGCAGGGCATGCTGCGGCAGGAACCGGGACGGGTCGCTCTCCCGTCCCTGGCCGGTGCGGATGAACTCGAACATCTCGTCCCGGTAGGCCGCCCCGCCGAGGACGACCGGCGCCATCGCGTCCGGCCGGCGCGCCGTCAGCGCGATCACGGACGCCGACAGGCTGGCCGCCCACAGCAGCGTCGCGGCGACCGCGGCCAGGCGTCGCCGTCGCGCGATGAGAAGCGCCAGGACCGGATAGATCGCGAGCGTCGCGAGGAGCGGGAGGAGGACCGGACCGGAGCCGGCACGGGCGAGGAACACGGCGGCGGGCGCCAGGAGCGCCGGGAGCACGACCACCGGAAGGACGCGGGGGGGCGGGGCGTCCGGCGGCACCGCCCGGGTCACCTCGAGGCCGCCGGGCCGTCGAGGCTGAGGAAGTCCCGCAGCTCGCCGGCCCGCGACTCGATCTCGGAAGCGCTCAGTGAGCCGAGCCGCCTGAGGCTGAAGTCCTCGACGCAGTAGGAGGCCAGGACGCTCCCGTAGACCATCGCGTCCCTCAGGCTCCGGGTGGAGACATCGCCGGTGCGGGCCAGGTGGCCCATGAAGCCGCCGGCGAAGCTGTCGCCGGCCCCCGTCGGGTCGACCGGGCGCTCCACCGGGTAGGCCGGCACGGCGAAGTAGTGCCCTCCGGCGAAGAGCGCGGCGCCGTACTCCCCCCGCTTGATCACCAGGAACCGCAGCCCCAGGGACAGCAGCCGGCGCGCCGCCACGACCGTGTTCAGCTCTCCGGCCAGGAGGCGGGCCTCGGAATCGTTGATCAGAAGCCCGTGCACTTCCGAGAGCAGCCGCTTCAGCGCCTCGTTCTTCCCCTCGATCCAGAAGTTCATGGTGTCGCACGCGCTCAGCCGCGGGTGAAGGCGCTTCAGCACCTGGGCCTGAAGCTCCGGATCGATGTTCCCCAGGAAGACGTGGGGGGCGGCCGCGTCCGACTCCCGGATCTTCGGCCGGAACGACTCGAACACGTTCAGGTGGGTCGCGAGTGTCGTGCGCTCGTTCAGGTCGTCCGAGTAGACGCCCGACCAGCGGAAGGTCTTGCCAGGCGCCGTCTCGATGCCCGACACGTCGATGCCGCGGGAGCGCAGGAGGCGCATCGGCTCGTCGCCGAAGTCCTTCCCCACGACGGCGATCACCCGCACGTCCGTGAAATACGAGGCGGCCACGGCGCAGTAGGTCGCGGAGCCTCCCAGGACCTCGGTGGCCTCGCCGTAGGGGGTCTTGACCGTGTCGAACGCCATCGAGCCGATGACCAGAAGCGACATGGCTCAGTCCAGGTACTTCCCGACGAGCAGGCGCAGCCGCTCGCGGGACTCGCGGGGGATCGCCGCGGGGTCGGTGAGGATGGCGTTCCTGAGGGCGTCGGCGCAGGCGCAGGCCCGGGCCTCGGGGAGACGGGACACGGCGTGAGCCAGGATCGACCCGGCCATCGCGGCGTTGTCCTTCAGTCGCGCCACGACCTCCTCGACCGTCACCGGATCGGTCTCCGGTCGCCAGCAATCGTAGTCGGTCACCATGGCCAGCGTGGCGTAGCAGATCTCCGCCTCGCGCGCCAGCTTCGCCTCCTGGACGTTCGTCATGCCGATCACGTCGGCCTGGAACGACCGGTACAGGTGCGACTCGGCGCGGGTGGAGAACTGCGGCCCCTCCATGCACACGTAGGTCCCGCCGCGCCGCGCCCGGGCCCCGCAGGATCGGGCCGCCTCGAACAGGACGCCGTGGAGCACGGAGCAGATCGGGTCCGCCAGCGACACGTGAGCCACGATCCCGCCGCCGAAGAACGTCGAGGACCGGTGCCGCGTCCAGTCGATGAACTGGTCCGGCAGGACGACGTCCAGCGGGCGGATGTCCTCCTTCAGGCTGCCGACCGCGCTGACCGACACGATGCGGCCCGCCCCGAGGGTCTTGAACCCGTAGATGTTGGCGCGAAAGTTGATCTCGGTGGGAAGGAGGCGGTGCCCCCGTCCGTGGCGCGCCAGGAAGGCGATGTCGCGGCCACCCAGACGGCCCAGCACGTAGGCGTCGGACGGATCGCCGAACGGTGTCGCGACCTTCTCCTCGCGGCGATCGGTGAGGCCGGCCATCTGGTACAGACCGCTGCCGCCGATCACGCCGAGGACGTTCATGCGCCGCTCCGAGAATGGAGGCGCATCGTAACAAGCGGCCCGGGGGGAGTCAAGAATTGCGGCCGGCGGGAGCGGCCGCCCCGCGCCAGGCGCGCAGGACCGCGAGCGCCCCGTCGACGCTCGCCTCCCCGGCGTCGGACAGGCGGGCCGGGTCGCCGGATCGCGAGAAGATCGTCCCGCAGCCGCGTACCGAAGGGCGGAGCACCAGGAGCCGATCGCCGCAGCTCTCCTGCAGGCGTGTCCAGTACGATCGGCGCGCCTGCCGGGGGCACACCAGGAGCGACAGGTCGACCGCGATCACCCGGCGCGAGCGGAGGGGGGGAGCGAAGGCCCGCTCGACCGGGACCGCCGTGAACCAGCCGGCGTCCGCCAGGTACCGCCGGCGCCCGGCGACCTCCGCCCGGAGCGGCGGGAACAGCACCGGGATGGCCGCCGACGCCTTGACGGCCGAGGCCAGAGGCAGGAGAGCGGGGTGGCCGGGGCCGCCCAGGGCCAGGACCTCCTCGCGGCGCAGCATGTCGAAGGTCAGGACCCCGAGCCTCTGGACGCCGTGGTGCAGCCTCTCGAAGGAGGCGGCATCCAGCCGGGCCAGGTATTCCGGGATCGCCCCCGCGTGGCGGCCGGCCGCCTCGGACAACCCCGGCAGGCGCCAGCGCGACAGGGCGAACGCCAGGAGCGATCCGGGTGTGAGCCGGCGGGAGGCCTGGAGCATCTCGTCCGGGTCCATCCCGACCGCGGCGTACATGCCCCCTACGATGGCCCCCACGCTGCAGCCGAGGATGGCGTCGATCCGGATCCCCTCGCGTCGGAGGGCGCGCAGCACGGCGGCGTGCGCCACGCCGCGCGCTCCTCCGGCCCCGAGCACCAGGGTGATCTCCGGGGTGAATGCCTGTGCCTGGGTCATGAACGCGCCGCTCAGGCCGGGCGGGGACGCGCGAGAGTCAGGAGTCGGGTCCTGGGGCCGCCGGCGCGCTTGCCGGTCACCTCGAGCACCGTCGGCTTCGGCTGCAGCACCAGGACGATGGCGCGCGCCCGTCCGCCCGATCGGGCGGCCCCCGTGAGGAGCTTCCGGAGTCCCCGCTCCACGGCCATCGCCCCCCGACGGGCGACGGCCCCCTTGACTCCGTTCTGACGCAGGAAGTGGGACGCGACGAGACGCCCCAGGCGGGACAGGGCCGGATCCCCCGGCAGGGTGAAGACCAGGGTCTCCCGACCCGGTGATCCCAGCGACCCCCCAAGCGCCACCGAATCCCCCTCCCCAACCGCCCGGGGCGCAGGCGGGGGCTTGAACCGTCTGAATCGACAGCAGTTTAGGGATCGCCGGTCGGTCCTGTCAATCGGCCGGCTTGCGCGCCCTTCATGCGGCATCTAAATTTGTGCTTTCAGAGAGTCAGGGGGACGTGTGTCGGTTGCGAGAGGGACGGTGGACGCGGACAGGACGGACAGGCTGCAGTCCTCCGAACGGCACGAGACGCGGTTCCGGATCTATGCCTACACGCTCGGGGTGTGCGCCGCCACGGTCGTGGCGTGGCACGGTTTCGTCGCCCAGGACCTGATCCGTTCCGAGCTCCTGCCGGTCCTCGTCTTCTCGATGTTCATCGGATTCGCCTGGTACTTCAGCTTCTCGATCTACCCGCGCGCCAGCCTCTCGATCTCGCTCGACATGGCCTACCTCATGACCGCCCTGTGCGTGCTGCCGCCCCCTCTGCCGGTCATGGTGGCCTTCGGTGGCGCGGTCCTCGGCTGTCATCTGAGGATGCGCGAGTCCAGGGGGACCAATCCCTTCCTGCTGGTGCTCAGCCTGAACACGGGCGGCATGGTGACCACGGCGCTGGCGGGCCAGTACCTGTCCACGGTGATGGCGCGCACGTGGACGTTCGGCGAGCTGTCCTGGGGCTCCGTGAGCACGGTCGTGGCGCTCTTCCTGGTCTACAACCTGACGAACGTCGCCATCATGGTGACGGCGATGTTCCTGAAGGGGGAGTCGATCCTCCCTCACCTCACGACGTATTTCCGCTACCTCGGATCGCTCGAGGTATTCACCATGCCCCTCACCCTGGGGCTGGCGCTCCTCTATGCGGGGACGGGGATCTGGGGGTACGTCCCCCTGGCCACGACCATCCTCCTGGCGAGCGGCCTGCTGAAGAAGCTGAACCAGGCGCGCAACGAGCTGAGCCAGGCGAACGAGCAGCTGCAGGATCGATCGCGCGAGCTGCGCATCCTGAACACCATCGGCCGGGAGATCAACTCCAGCCTCGATCCGGAGGTGGTGTTCGCCCAGATCGGGCGGCACATGCTGCGCATCCTCGACGCGCCGCACCTGTTCCTGTCGCTCTACCACCGCGTTCCGCACGAGTCGTACGTGGAGTACGTGGCGAAGGACGGCCTGGTGCAGCCGCGCCCCGACCGGGCGCTCGGACAGGGATTCACCTCGTGGGTCGTCGAGGCCAGGCGCCCGCTCCTGGTGCACGACCTCGGGCTGGATCGCGACTCCCTCCCCTGCGCGCCCGTGATCCTGTCGCCGGACGTCCGGTCCATCATGTCCGCGCCCCTGCTGTTCAACGGCGAGTCGATCGGCGTCCTGTGCGTCGAGAGCCCGCGCTGCGGGGCGTACACGGTGGACCACCTGTCGGTCTTCAGCACCATCTCGCAGCAGGCCGCCGTGGCCCTCGAGAACGCCCGCAATTTCCAGATGGCGACGGTCGACCAGCTGACGCACCTGTACCTGCGCGATTTCTTCTATCGCAAGCTGTCGGAGGAGCAGGCCCGCGCCAGGCGCTACGGAAGCACGTTCACCGTGCTGATGCTGGACCTCGACGAATTCAAGGGGATCAACGACCGGATGGGGCACCTGGCGGGGGATCGCTACCTGGAGCGCGTGGGGGAGGTGATCCGCGAGACGATGCGCGCCGCGGACATCCCCTGCCGCTACGGCGGCGAGGAGTTCTGCGTCCTGCTCCCCGAGACCGACCTCGACGGCGCGACCCGCATCGCGGAGCGCATCCGCTCGCGCGTCAGCAAGCTCGAGGCGCGCGGCGGCGAGGACGTTCTCAAGACGACCATCAGCGTCGGCATCGCGGCCTATCCGGCGGACTACCCGGGCACGATCCAGGGGTTCCTCGAGAAGGCCGACCAGGCGCTCTATCTCGCCAAGCAATCGGGCCGGGACCGCGTCCTCACCACCGGCCCCAGGACCGAGCAGGCGCGCAAGATCCGCTGAGCGACCGGATCGATACCCGGACAGGCTCCTAGTCCGGCCCGCCCCAGCCGAAGGCCTCGCGCAGGGATCGACCCACCCGCTTCTCGAACTGCGAGGCCATGGAGGGGACCGCCCCATCCTCCGCATCGAGCAGGAGCTTTTCCACCCTGAGGAGCGGATAGAAGACCGTCGACAGGGAGAGACCCGCGCCCCCTTCGCCGACCTGACGCACCCAGTCATCGAACGAGCCGAGCTCGATCCCTTCCATCACCAGCCCGGTCGCATCCAGTCGGCGCACGACGCCCCAGAAGCGCTCGCGCGGATTCTGCAGATAGGCGATGACGATGGCGCCCGCGCCGAGGGGGGAGGCGCGCAGGCTCATGATGCGGCCCCGGCCTCGAGCATGATGCGGACGCCCGCCGGGTCCGGGATGAGCGGCGCCTCGGTCAGAGCCTGCACCCGGTCGACGGTCGTGCCGGGGGCGACCTCGCGCAGGACGAGACCCCCGGTCCCGACGTCGATCACCGCCAGGTCGGTGATGATCCGATGCACCACGCGCACGCCGGTCAGCGGCAGGCGGCAGCTGCTCAGGATCTTCGATTCCCCTTCACGCGTGGCGTGGGTCATCATGACCACCACACGCTTCGCCCCCGCCACCAGGTCCATTGCCCCACCCATTCCCTTGACCATCTTGCCTGGGACCATCCAGTTGGCGAGGTTCCCGACGGCGTCCACCTCCAGCGCCCCGAGAATGGTCAGGTCGATGTGCCCGCCCCGGATCATGGCGAACGACTCGGCGCTGCTGAAATAGGAGCAGCCCGGCGTCTCCGTGACCGTCTGCTTGCCGGCGTTGATCAGATCGGGATCCTCCTCGCCGGCCAGTGGAAAAGGACCGACGCCGAGCATGCCGTTCTCCGACTGGAACGTGACGTGCATCCCTTCCGGGACGTGATTGGCGACGAGCGTCGGCATGCCGATGCCCAGGTTCACGTAGAAACCGTCCCGCAGCTCAGCGGCCGCCCGCCTCACGATGAGTTCTCTGCTCGATTCGCTTTTCATAGTCCTTTCCCTGGAAGATGCGGGTCACGAAGACCCCCGGCGTGTGCACCTGCTCCGGGTCGATGTCGCCCGGGGCGACCAGGCGCTCGACCTCGGCGATGGTGACCCGCGCGGCGGTGGCCATCATCGGGTTGAAGTTGCGCGACGTCCTGCGGTAGGCCAGGTTTCCCAGGCGGTCTCCGCGGAACGCCTTGATCAGCGCGAAGTCGGCGGTGAGGGCGGACTCCAGGACATAGTCCCGGTCGCCGAAACGGCGCGTCTCCTTCCCTTCGGCGACGAGAGTGCCCGAGCCGGTCGGGGTGTAGAAGGCCGGGATGCCGGCCCCGCCGGCCCGGATGCGCTCGGAAAAGGTCCCCTGGGGGACCAGCTCGACCTGAAGCTCCCCGGAGAGGAACTGCTTCTCGAACAGGTCGTTCTCCCCCACGTACGTCGCGATCATCTTGCGGATCTGCCGGGTCCTGAGGAGCAGGCCGAGGCCGAAGTCGCTCACGCCGGCGTTGTTGCTCATGACCGTCAGGTCCTTCGTCCCCCGGCGCTTCAGGGCCTGGATCAGGTTCTCGGGGATGCCGCACAGGCCGAACCCCCCGACCATGATCGTGGCGCCGTCCGCAATATCCTGAATCGCCTCGTCGGCGTCCCGCACCACCTTGTTCATCGCTTCCCCCCGGCCTTCTCCCGCAGCTCGATCAGCACCCCGCCCGTCGAGCGGGGATGGATGAAGGCGATGCGCGAGCCTTCGGCCCCGACCCGAGGCTCGTCCCCTGCCGGCTTGAGCCCGGCGCGGCCGAAGCGCTCCAGCGCCCGGTCGAGATTGTCCACCTCGAAGCAGAGGTGATGGATCCCCTCCCCCCGCTTCTCGAGGAACGTCGCAACCCCGGCCCTGGAACCCGCCAGCGGCTCGAGGAGCTCGACCCGCGTGCGGCCGGCCGGCAGAAGCGCCACCCGTACACCCTCCCCCGCAACATCCTCGAGGCCTTCCAGCTTCAGCCCCAGGACGTCGCGGTACAGGGCCAGTCGTTCGTCGATGTGCCGCACCGCGATCCCAACGTGGTCGAGGACCGCACCTCCCTCCGCGTCCCCAGCCCCGTGCCGCCGATCGTCGAGCGCCGCCAGGACCTCCCGCGCCGCACTGTAGGGATCGATCGTCCGGTCGAGGAGGCGCTCGGCGTACGCGTCGCACGCGGTCCCGGCCGACGTGTCCGATCGCAGCCGCGCCATCAGGCGGTCGCGCAGGATTTCCGCGAAACGCGCCGAGACGGCCGCCCGCCGGCGCTCTCTCAGCCGGTTCTCCTGGCGGAGAAACCGTGCATGCTCCTCGATGGCCCGCCCCAGATCCTCGATCCCTCGTCCCTCCGTCGCCACGGTCTTCACGATGGGGGGGGTCCAGGAGCGTTCCCCTCCCAGGGAGAGAAGGCCCTCCAGGTCGGAGGCCAGGCGGTCGGCCCCGGGATGGTCCGCCTTGTTCACCACGAACAGGTCGGCGATCTCCAGGAGCCCCGCCTTGATCGCCTGGACGTCGTCCCCCTGCCCGGGCGTCAGGACGACGAGCACCGTGTCCGCCAGCCGGACGATGTCCACCTCGTCCTGGCCGACTCCCACCGTCTCGATCAGGATCGGGTCGCGCCCGGAAGCGTCCATCAGGTCGACCGCATCGCGCGTCGCCCGGCTCAGCCCCCCGAACTGACCGCGGGTCGCCATGGAGCGGATGAAAATCTTGTCGTCCAGCGTGTGCTGCTGCATGCGGATCCGGTCGCCGAGGACGGCGCCGCCGCTGAAGGCGCTGGAGGGGTCCACCGCCACCACGCCGAGCGACGATCCGCGCGCGCGGTGGAAGGCCAGAAGGTGGTTGACCAGGCTGCTCTTGCCGGCCCCGGGGGGGCCGGTGATCCCGATCAGGGAGGCCCGCCCGGTGGACGGATAGACGTCCGCGAGGATCCGCTCGCCGCGCGCGCTCCCCTCCTCGGCCAGCGAGATGGCGCGCGCCAGGGCGGCCGGGTCCCCGCCGATCAGCGCGCGCGCCAGGTCGTCCATCAGGTCGCCCGTTCGCGCGACTCGCCCAGCAGGAGGCGCGCGATCACCAGGCGCTGGATCTCCGAGGTCCCTTCTCCGATCGTGCAGATGCGGGCGTCGCGATAGGCGCGCTCCACCGGGTACTCCTTCACGTAGCCGTACCCCCCGTGGATCTGGACCGCCCGGCCGGCGACGCGCACCGCGGTCTCCGAGGAGTACAGCTTGGCCATCGAAGCCGCGCGCGTCACGTCCTGCCCGGCATCCTTCAGGAACGCGGCCCGCTGCACCAGGAGCCGCGCGGCGTGGATCTCCATCGCCGAGTCGGCGAGCATCCACTGCACCGCCTGGAAGTCCGCGATCGGGCGGCCGAACTGGCGCCGGCTCTTCGCGTAGGCGGTCGCCTGCTCGAACGCACCCTGCGCGATCCCGACTCCCAGCGCCCCGATCCCGATGCGGCCGCCGTCGAGGATGCGCAGAGCGTCGATGAATCCCTGCCCCTCCTCACCGAGCCGGTTGGCGTCGGGCACGCGGCAGTCCGCCATGACGATCTCGGCGGTGTCGGAGGCGCGGCAGCCCATCTTGTTCTCCTTCCTGCCGGCGCGGAATCCCTTCATCCCGGCCTCCAGGATGAAGGCCGAGATCCCGTGCTTCCCCCGCCCCTTGTCGGTGACCGCGAAGACGACGGCGACGTCGCAGACCGAGCCGTGGGTGGCAAACGTCTTGCTGCCGTTCAGGATCCAGTCGCCTCCATCGCGCACCGCGGTCGAGCGCGTCCCGGATGCATCGCTGCCGGCGGTCGGCTCGGTCAGGCTCCAGGCCCCGATCTTCTCTCCCCTGGCCAGCGGAACCGTGAAACGCCGCCTCTGCTCCTCGTTCCCCGCCATGAAGATATGGTTGGTGCACAGGGAATTATGCGCCGCCACCGAGAGCCCGACCGAGCCGTCGACGCGCGCCAGCTCCTCGATGACCAGGATGTAATCGACATACTTGAGGCCGGCTCCACCGTACTCCGGCGGGATGAACGCTCCCAGCATCCCCATCGCCCCGAGCTTCTTCATGATGTCGCGCGGGAATTCCTGCTTTTCGTCGCGCTCGAGCGCCCCTGGCGCGATCTCCCGCTCGGCGAATTCGCGGACTGTCTGGCGGGTCAATTCCTGCTCTTCGGTCAGAAGGAAATCCAATCGAGCCTCCGGAGAAGTGCCGTGAAGAGATGGGGATTCTAGTTCAGCGCCGATCCGCGATCAAGAAGGACCGCCAGGTCCCCCTGTCTCCTATCGAACGACTGAGCGAACCAATCCAGTTTAACTATGTAATGCATAGACAAAACTACACTTACTATGATTTATTAGTACATACTAAGAAAAGTTGACATTAATACACTCAAGTTGTATATTCCCTGAGTCTATGGTGACGATAAGGAGAAACGACATGAC
>Ga0070694_100000167_pt1 | contig 34093 bp, 44 predicted proteins | sample KBSK1251metaG_FD_65470 | JGI IMG/M metagenome (GOLD analysis project Ga0070694, IMG submission 65470) | Corn, switchgrass and miscanthus rhizosphere microbial communities from Kellogg Biological Station, Michigan, USA - KBS K1-25-1 metaG | ecosystem: Host-associated > Plants > Roots >...
TAACTTGCACTGGCGATTGCGCAAAGTTTCTCACCGTGCCTACGACGTTGACATGACCGTCTGAATCAACAAAACTAGAGCGCAGAATTATCCTTGGGCCATCGAACTCTGCAGACGCAATTAGAAAAAGCGGAGAGATCAAAATAAGCAGAAATATTGCAGATACGAATGCTATGCGCTCTAGCATTATGCGTTTACAAATAAGTGCTCACCAGCAATTTAAAGTCAACCCCCAGCATTTTCCCCGCTAAAGGCAAGGCTATCTTGATAAGTGTCGATCAATTCATTTATGACGTAGTCGTAGTCCACATCTTGCTTTTTTTCAGTCATTATGTCGTGCAAAACTGAAGTAAGTCGCTTGTAGGTTTGTTCGTCAATGCTAAGCGTTTTCATCGATCAATCCCAAATCTACAGAGCCTATTTACCTTTTCAGATAAGGAGACCAATAAGATACATAATCAGCATGCTAGCCGAAATTCCTGCAACTGACGGCCCTGACAGAATACGTGTACTAAATGAATTCTTGGTATGTTTCGCTATGGCAAAGACACTAATCAGAAGGGTAAGCGCTACTGTTAGAACAATAGACTTTGTGCCAAGCAAACGCACCTAGATCTACATTCTATTTGTTAGCCTATGTAATCAATGTTAGTCTAGGGTAACAATGTTAGACAATGTTAATTTCGAGGAGAGGTTTATTTTGAGAGCTCGCAAAGGCATCCCAAGGATGCGACGATATATGGTGCACTTGTGGAACAGCACCTACTTCCCAAAAGATGCAAGTGAATTGCTCAATAAGGCTAGATCTCTGGGGGAGCAAGATGGACTCGTGGTTCGCGATGCAAGGGTTTCCACCAAGTATATTGAATATGACATAAGCATACCCGATGAAGCAAACGAAAAAACTGCCATCAGCCAATTAGAATCGATATCTCCTCTAGCTTCGTTTGAGGAAGTGGTAGAGCGCCATATCGCAAAAGAAGAAGCGATAAAGCTAGCAATACAATCTTTCAACGAAGAAAAGTACTGGAACGCGCACGAACTACTTGAAGGAGTTTGGAAATCGTCAAAAGGCATGGAAAGGAACGTCCTTAACGGAATAATTCTGGTCGCAGCTGCGTTCGTCCATGATGAAAAAGATGAAACTGGAATCTGCATTTCGATCCTAAAGCGCGCACTGAAAAAATTAGAGGCGGCGCAAGAGACCTATTTCGGGATCGATGTTGATCGGCTTGCCGGCAAAATCTTGGAAATTATCAACTCTGGTATAGTAACGCGGTTCACAATCTAGAAATTCTGTCGGAAAGGAATAGCGCAGCTGTACTCATGCTGCACAAGACCAACATCGAAGTGCCCACAGTCATCGGTCCCAAAGACATGCTTAACGCCCCCACGGCGAGAAGAATTCCGCTCACTGCCCAACAAGACATCAAGATAATCTTCACGCCTCGGAAGTCCAGAAACTGTTTCTTTTTTATTCCAATCAAAACCGCCACAGGCGACAAATAGAAAAGGCCGATGAGGGAACTTGCCATCATCCCGGTGACTATGACGGCAGATTCGCTGTTCATTCCTAAGTATGAAAGGGTACTATGCAATGACTTGCTTGCGTCAAGTATCATGAGAAGCGGCTGGATCGCGCCTCGAACGGCTTCGCGGGCCCAGGATGACCTTCGCTCATAGTCCGCGACTGAGGGGCTAAAGGAATAATACCATGCGTTAAATGCATTCATGAAGCTGCTGCCTGCAAACGTCTTCAAGGCTATGTTGTCTCTAAATTCTCTCAATTGTTGGACTTGTGGTGCAAGTTCACTTCCAAATGCAGCTGTTGCTATAAGACAGCCGCTTTGCGTCTGGTTTCCACCTGAAGATGTCTGTCCGGCACCAGTCGTTCTAAACAAGACTTCTTCCGACATGTACTGGTCAGACTGTGCTACAAGAGAATACCTAGCCGCATTGTAGGTTTGCGATTTGTCTGCGATAACCACGCCAAAAGGCGCCTCCGACCCTGCAGGAACATCAGCAGTCCCTCTCACCGCCTCTGCAAGTGCCCTGCCGATCGCAATTACTCTGTTATTATCGTCGTAGAGAGTCGCTATCAACAATGTATTGGTCGAAGTTTCGCTTCCTTCATTTCGAGCCATGGCGTTTAGATACAACGTGCCGAGCAAGTCGAGCCTAGAATTCGAAGACACAATCTTGAGCCGTAGGTCTTTGGCTTTTTCTGCAGGTGCCGCGGTCGCGGAAAGGGTGAAGTTTGCAACTTTATCGGTTGTCTTTTGGTCCAGATAAAGAATTTCAAACGGAGAAGACTCACCGGGTCGCATTACCTGATATTCCGCTGTTCGCCTAAATTCCCCTAATCCATTACCTTGCGAATCGTAGAATGTCGCAGTCACAAGTATTTCCTTTACGATTTCGCCAGAATCATTTCTCACTTCTCCGAGGACATGGAGTATCTTTGTCTCATCCACATATGAAGACTGATTCTGATATGAAAAGGGCTGCTGACCTGCAGCTGGACTTGTCGCTGAAAACGTTATCACGGCCAAGATGACTATCAAGACGGACCTTTGCAAACGATTGGGGGAGGGACAGCAACGGTATTTAGAGGTCGCGGCTCCTGTTACCGACACGAGCCATGTAGACCTTGGCTATCGATATTGAGTCGGTCGGACTCAGAGTTAAATGCATCAGTCCGAGTCCAGAGTATAACCCTGAAATATAGGTCGGAGTCTTTGATACTTCAATAAATATAGATATTGGTGGGAATGACGGTATCCTTGCGAAAATTTGTTGCCGATATCAGTGTTGGGGGGACCCGCTTCGGTCGAGCTTGCATCAAGGGTCTCTAAAGAGCTAAAAGCTAATCTGATCATACCGGAACTAAGGGTTTTTTCAGACGGCGAAAGCAAGATAAGATTTCCGGCCGTAGGAGGAACTTGCGTCATCGTCCAATCCACCTATCCCCCAACTGACACCCACCTCCTTCAAGCAATGATGATTGCAAAAAAATGTGCAGACGATGGGGCGGTTGAAATTTGCGCCGTAGTTCCATACTTGGCATACGCTAGGCAAGATCGGCCATTTCTGGATGGAGAACTAGCGACAATTTCGCTGGTCGCTAATCTCCTCTCGGCGGCTGGAGTAAAATCAGTGATAACCGTGGACATGCACAGTCAACTCGGGATGTCGCTGTTTTCGTCCGTTGAGATCTCAAATGTTTCTTCAGTTCCGCTTCTGGCTGACCACGCTAAAGGAATGAAACTGAATGATCCAATAGCAGTCTCTCCTGACGCGGGAGGAGCACAAAGAGTTAGTGACTTTGCGAAACGTATTGGTAGCGATTATCTGGTTCTGAAAAAGTCCAGAAACAGAGCCACGGGCGAAGTCACTGTGGAAGACCCTGACTTTGATATCAAGGGAAGGGATGCAGTCCTGGTGGATGACATTATCAGTAGTGGCGGAAGCATAATAGCAGCCGCTGAGTCGCTTCGCAGAAAGGGGGCCAACAGAGTCTATGCCATGTGTGCTCACGCCTTATTACTTGGAGACGCTGCAGAGAAGATCGCCAAGGCAGGCGTAAATGATATCGTCGCCACAAATTCGATTCCAAATCAATATGCAAAAGTGGACCTGAGCCATGTAATATCGGACCTGCTAACCGTTCGCTACGGTAAGCGGTCTTCATGACTATTTTCTGCACTGGGTGTGCTAATTGGTGAACATGCAGCTCGTCTTCCTCGGTACCTCTTCTGCAACTCCTACGCCAGAGCGTGGGCTGTCCTCGATTGCTCTAGTCAGAGGTAGCGAACTATTGCTATTTGATGCAGGTGAAGGGATGCAGCGCAACTTTATCAAAGCAGGTCTTGGCATGAACAGGAAAATGAAAGTATTCATTTCACACATTCATGCGGACCATTGCGTAGGTCTTTTGGGGCTCCTTCAGACAATGTCGTTGCAGGGAAGGGAAAGAAGTGTAGATGTTTACGGAGAACCGAGAGTCCAGGAATTTCTTCGCGAGAACATGAGGATAATCAATTTCGGATTAACCTTTGAAGTGATAATCCACGTTATTGAAAAAGAGGGAGTAGTAGCTAGAGAAGACGATTACGAGGTTAGTTGCTGCAACGCAAACCACTCCGTGCCTTCTTTCGCGTACACTCTAAAAGAACACGATAGGCCGGGCAAGTTCGATATCAAGGAAGCAAAAAAGTTAGGTATTCCAGAGGGTGAGCTCTATGGCAGGCTTCAACATGGACAGGATGTCTACCTTGATGGCAAGCTTGTGCGATCAAACCAGATAGTAGGCCCCTCGCGCAAGGCAAGAAAGATAGGCATATCAGGGGATACTCGACCTACCGACAAGTTAGTGGAATTTTTCCGGGGATGCGACGTGTTAGTATTTGAATCAACCTATAGCGAAGATAAAAGAGAAAAGGCCATTGAAAACTGGCATTCCACCGCGGCCGAGGCTGCCACAATTGCCAGGCGTGCAGCGGCGAAAAGGTTATTTCTAACACACTTTAGCGCTCGCTATGATGAAACATCGGTTCTGGTTAGAGAAGCTTCGGCGATCCATAGCAAGGTCGAAGCCGCGGAGGATCTAATGGTCATCGACATCCCGTACGATGAATGAACATGTAGCCTCTATATAGTTTGAAAAACGGTAGAGTGGTTGCAGAAAGTGGAGCAATATTGATAAAGTCATTATGAAAAGCATTGAATGATTGTTCTATAACATTCACCTGTCGTCCTTAAGGAATCAATTGGGCTTGGTGATGTGTGCGATATCGTTTTCTGTCGGCTATGCATTCGTTGAATATTATGTGATCAGGGACACTAGTTTTGGTCTTCAGCCCGTCCTATTTTCTCTTATCTACCCGTACCACTTTCTAATGGCAGCCGTATTTGGTATTGCCGGTTACGCGTTTTTGCACCTAAATGTAGGCCCACAGGCACTCTTATCCGGCCTTGTTCTAACTGGAGCAATCTTTTCGTCCATGTTGGTAATTGAGGACTTTACGTGGTTCACTCTGAGAGCAACGGCTCCAATTGCGGGAGACTTGAACGGAGGCAGTTTGGTTATGCACGGTGAGTGGTCTACGCAGTTCCTAGGTTCGGTTGACGCTCATCTCACCGCTATTCCAAATTGGTACTTTTTGAATGTCATATTCTCATTTGCAGTCATCTTGGTTACCCGTACAAAACCAAAGATCGCAGAGACAGTCGCCCCTACTCCCTAGCACCTACTTTCGTATCACATAGAAATCATAGACAGGTGTCTTTTCGGCCGGCTCTGTTTTCTTTCGGACCCCATACTCTATTGTTGCCCAGAATGCAGGGAAGGTTTCAACGAGTCCTATGATTGGACATAAGGCCAACGCCTGAATGTGAAGGAGCGTCCTCTTGAGCCAGCGGATCTTAGAATATCTCAGGTTAAGGAACAAACCGATTTGATAAGAAGCTAACCACACGAGTGATGTGAAGAGCAGAAGCGCACCCATTCCAATCTCCACGGGGTTTGCTGTCAAAAGTATGTTTAGCAGCGGATCCAAGGAGATGTTTGCAAGATTTTCGGGAAGTGAGATGATTCCGTGTAGTTTGCTGTTAATTTCCGGAAGCGACCAGAAGATTGGCAAATAATTGTTTATCATGAACGCAGCTGACGCCACTGCTGAAGCGAACCCAAGGAAGTATGTGACAGATTTGAACATAAGCTTGAACCTGTGCTTCCTTGGGAACTTGTGTAGATTTTGCATGGTCCCCAATACCCATCTGCGCCTTTGGAAAAAGTGATCCTTTAGATCGAGTGGCGGTTGTTCAAGCAAGATTCCACCGTGCCACCCCATAGAATTGGGGCCATATTTTTGGAAGACCATAAACCCGAACATCTGATCTTCTGCAAGCGTAGGACCAAAGTTCCACCCTATTTCATCTTCAATGTCTGACCTGACAAGCAGGTTGCTACCATGCATGTGAAGCGGAGGAGGCTTGGTCATTTGAGTTACGCAATCATAACAGGCATAAGGCCGAATTGATTCGGCTATGGCCGTTACGCGGTTGGCCGACTCAAATTTCAGTGGATAGAATATGGGCCCCTCGGAGGCAATGCCTTTTCCTTCCCGAATGTACTTTAGCAGGGCAAGCACCGTTTGAGACGTGACGTAACTTTCATCGTCCATATGAAAGATCCAATAATGTCTGGTATTCTTTGCAGCGATCCGCCTATGTTCAACAGAATACTGCAATGCCCGGCCTTTCTTGATGGCGTTAGTCCTGAAGGATGGAGGCACAACAACTACCTCGCACCGGTGACCCTTTAGTGTCTTCTCATCGTCTGGATCATCAGTGACTACTGAAACCTGATAATTTGCATACTTAACCTGAGCCGCAGACATGAGCACGGACGTAATTCCTCTTTTTACCACAGGAGTTTTCGTTGCAGAGCGTGTGGTTATTTGGAAGATTATTGAGGGGTCGTTGTGGATCCTGCGCAAATCCTTTTCCACAAAAACATTTCTATTTCTTACAAGTTTGTATACAGAATTAATGGCAATAGGAACGTATGACAGCCAAAAGAAAGTCGCGAACGCGACAAGTACCACATCCAGCACGTAGTTTAAATGATTTTAATCGTTTAATAATGGACACATTCTAGAACCTGATTTCACTGAAATATGATCGCAAGACATAGTACAGAAGAATTTATGGTGATAAAGCTAGCAAATTAACGCGTAGGTAAGAAGATTACTTCTACTATTGCAAATCTCGCTCGAGATTCGAATTTCTAGAAAAACTAGAGTTAATAGATCAAGGGACCACTTGCAAGCGTGTCATCTCCGGAACAACAGATCCATTCTGAGAATAACCCGAAATTTTGTAAACAATGCGAGAGCACAAGTGTAATTTTCGACATGGTTTCATCCGAATTCGTATGCAGCTCATGTGGATGTGTCGCTAATGACCGCGTACTCCACGGCGGAAATGAGGCTGTTGTGACTACACTTTCAGGATACAGCGATAAGGCAAGGACTGGCCTCAGGGAGTCCCTTTCAGCTCATCACAAGGGACTATCGACCTTGATAGGGCTGGACGATACAGACGCTAGGGGTAGGATCTTAGAGCCTGAACAAAAAATGAACATGCAGAGGCTCAGGACTTGGAATAACAGGTCGCAACTCAATGACTCAATTTCGAGGAACCTGGAGAAGGCGCTTAGATTCCTGAACAACTTTGGGGACAAACTTTACCTTAGTCAGGCCGTGCTCGAAAGCGCGGCATACATCTATCGAAAAGCTGCGATAAAGAAATTGGCAAAGGGACGTTCGACCCTTGGATTAGTCGGTGCTTCGCTTTATGCGGCTTGCAGAGAGACATCCACTCCCAAAACAATAGCAGATGTAGCCAATACTTGCAACCTTTCAAGCAAAGATGTTATGGCCCATTACAAAGTCTTGCTGAGGGAGCTCTCCCTCCAGATGCCGGTTCTTCATGGCCCTGACTATGTGACTCTGCTTTCGAACAGGCTGAACCTGAGCGAGAGGACAAAGCGGGAAGCTCTTCAGATTTATTCCATTGTTCAGCAGAACCGGATCTCGCTGGGAAAGAACCCCCGCGCACTCGCCGGGGCTGTCATCTATCTAGCATCGCAGAATTGCAATGAATTCCTAAGACAGGTGGAAATCTGCCAGGTAGCTGACATATCGACTGTGTCGCTAAGGAAGCGATGCAAAGAGATCAAGGCTACCTTGGATATTTGACAAACGGTACTAGGTCTCGCGCATCGCGAAGTTTTTGAAGGTTGGTCCCCGGTATCGAGAGATATGCGGCCTTAAAAGACGGATAGGGCTCTCGACAACTAAAGAGCGTCAAAATCATACCGTCGTGATCGATTCTGAAGCCCTGGCAAGGTTCATGCCCTCGAACCACGCATCTTGTGTCAGAGATTTCAAGCCATTTTTTCGTTATACCTTCTCCAAAGTGACGGCCTATTCCTCGCCTAGAATTCTCCCATCCTGCGATCGAATTGATTTTTCTTGGGTCGTTCCATAGAACTTCTTCCAGCACCTTGTTATTCATGTGGTTTTCTTGCGCTGTGGATAACAGAGCTCTGTAGTTCGATAGCGCTTGTTCAGTTGGTAATCCACCATGCACCAACAGCACTCTGTCCACAATGGCCGCGACTACTAGCTCCTTGAACAATTGGAGCGTCTTTCGGTAGATCGCTCTTCCCGCGGACTCACCGAATCGCTCGACGAGCTGGAACGGAAAGTCATGGGAAGCAAACGGAAATTCAGACGGCGCCTCGTGGTTTCCGCGCATTAGGACGATGGAATCAGGATATGCTAACTTTAGTTGACAAACCGAATACAGTACTCCAACTGAATTGCTTCCTCTGTCGACGTAATCACCAAGAAAAACCATCTTGTTTCTAGCGTGCGAGAGGAAACTTGCATAGTTGATCTCATTCAGAATCTGGGAAAAGCATTCGTAATCGCCGTGAAGATCGCTGACAATAACTAGGTTATCGACATCTGAAATCTCAAGCAGCGTGCCAGACACTGTCACTCCGGCTATCGTGCCAGAGCTCCTTTGCGCTGTCATTAGCCTGGTTGTATGATCTATCGCAGCATCAAACTCATCTGATAATGGACTCGCCCATTTTCCCAAATTTCCAGGCAACAGGTTAATCACAACTGCAGCGGATTAAATCCTTTATCAGAATATGTTCTCCAGAAAGGAGGAGCAACGCAAAATCCGTCATCAAATTCGTGTTCTTACCAAGGCTTGAGAGATGGCTAGGCTGTCGCTATGCTCCATGGATTATGCAGTCAACATAGGTAACAAGAGGGCAGAGGAGATGCGGACGGCGCACCTCGTTCGGAATGAACGCCTAGATTCCCCCGTTTCTTCCGGTAACTCCTCCTAGAAATCTTCTATTGTCATGTTGGGTTAGAAAGTATGTTTAGGATTAAAAGCGATACAATTGGAGCTCCTCTAGGAATTGCCTCTAAATGCAGCAGGATGGAGTAATCGGGGATGGCTAGAGATAATAGAATTCATTTTGGTAATGTGCGAAAATGGGGCCAGAAAAACCCACGTAATGTACAGATGCAATCTCAACTCAAAACAGATTAATCAATACCTCGAGTTTCTACTTGAGAGCGGCATGCTCGAAATGATCCAAGAGCGGCCAACTTCCAAGCGGTTCATGTACAAGACAACGGATCTCGGAAAAAAGTTCATTTCTCATTACAAGCAACTGGCATCCCTCTTTTCAAAGGCGACACCTCACACCCTTACGTAGTGCATGGAAGAGAGAAAAGAAAAAAGAAAAGTCTAGAACGGTGAATGGCTTATCCACTGCAGAACCGTGAGTTCGGCACTGTCGTTGTTTCCTAGTTCGTCAATTACCTGCACCTTCACTGTGCCTTGAAACATGTAGGTTGTAGTTACTGTCTTGAGAACTTCTTCTTGCCCAGTAGAGTTGCTTATCCACCTTTCAATTATTTTTACCTCGTCACGTGGGATTCCAAGAGCATAATCGAGTGTACCGTCGTCGTTTGTGATGGTTCTTGCAGCTACGATGCTATCAGGATACGAGACCACGGCAGTTTCGCCTCGTTCCTGGGTTTCGACTGTGGCGATTACATTCTTGACGACTATCGATGCGTTGGCGTTCGGCTCAAAGCCCTGGCCAGTTACATGAACTGAGCCTCCAGGAAGCTGAAGCCATGGGTCGACATTGACAGAAGTTGTCTCGTCGGCAAAGCTTGATTGGAGAGTGGAGATCGCAGGCCATTGAGCAATAATGCCAAGAGAAAGTATCGCGCTGATTCCTGTTAGCAGGAACAATCTCTTATTAGATTTTTCTTGCATTAACTCCTCTTTACGGTTTTTCCTAATGAACTTAATTGTCAAAATAGAAGCTCCTTTCAGGTTTAGAAAATCTTACCGGAAAGAAAATTCTTCGGTATTTTACGTTAAGTGATTTATATGAAATATCTTATTACGAATGTATGTTTTAGTTCTACCAGCGTGATGAAGAATCGTAGTAGATATGAGGTCATAGCGGCAATCCTAAAATCTGTAAGCAAGGAAGAAACGCGCACTAAAATCATGTACAAGGCGATGTTGAGTAACGACCAGTGCAAGCTTTATCTCGACTCTCTAATGCGCAGCGGACTAGTGACAGAAATGGATGGAGAAGGCAAGCTGCTCTACAAAATAACGCCCAAGGGCGCGAGGTTTCTTTCGTATTATGATCAGATGAAGGAGCTGCTGCCTGTAGGCATTGAAGAAAACCTTGCCGACGAATACTATCATCTCAGCACGTGAACTAGACTACAGCGTCAGCCGTTACTCGGTCTTCATTGAATTGTAAGGCGTAAAGCGTGGAAGCCGGGACTAATGGCTGCAAAAATAATGTGTCGCTTATTATCAACAATTTGATGTGTATATCCGCAAGGCCAGAAAAGTGTTCGAACTGTTCCTTATGAGAGGAGCTTATCAAGGCAAAAGTGAGATCACTCGCCCGGGCTGACAGTATCCTATCTTCCAACGGAAATTCTCCTTCCTTAGAATTATCTTTTAGCGACGAAGAATCACCAGCCATCACGTTCAGGAGCAGTTTGCCGGGATACTTCTTTTTGAGCGAGGCGACAGCGGATCTTGAAGGCGACTGAGCAGATTGCACAATTACATTATTTGCAAGTGCTGCATTTTTTTTCGGCCACAATATCTTTAACATGTCTCTCTTTCCGGGAGGCAGAGAAGAACCAAGAGCTTCCATGACTTCCCGTGGCCCGATTCTCCTGGAGGGCTGAACAAGGACAGGGTAGCCACAAGAGACGAAATTTGAAACGACTCCCGTGAGAGCCGAGAGAGCAGTTGTGACGCTCATTCGTTCATCGTGCTCAAGCAACACGAATCCGTTTTTCGGAAAGCCGCCCCCAAGCGCACGGTCCAGCGCAGGGTAGCCGCTCTTTATCAGATTGGACGACAGTATGTCGCTAGGTTTCTTTGGACTCGTCTCCTGTACGGCCGTGCGAGATCGGGGGGGCACGTAGGGATCAAAACTTCGAAAGATACTATCCTCAAGAGTGTATACGTACGATGGCCTGTCTATACGGATCCCTCTTAGTTTCAGGAGAACTATTTCCCTGTACCTCGCATTGTCAAGGTACCGTTGCCTCAACTCCACCACTCCGCCAACCAAGAAATCGAGAGTCGTATCATCGGGATGCTCGCTTATGAAAATTAGCTTTGCCCCGGCCCTCTCCCGCCAAGTCTGCAACACCCTCTCATTATTCAAACGGCCTTCCTTGTCCATGAATGATGCAATGGCATCCCAGCTGTCGATTATGATTATAGGCGACTTGATATCCATCAGCTGGTTGGTGATCCTTTCAAATAGCGATTCTGGCTCGTCCAGTCGAGCGTCTTCGAACATTGACATACCAACTTGATCCGAAGGAACCTCCTCTCCAGAATTCCAGGACGGTCTCTCTGCAAACCTGGCCAGCCAAGGATAATAGTTGAAAAGTTCTTTCGGTGAAATCCTTGTGGAAATGTAAAAAAAGTTATCCCTGGTACCTAAGGCTCGCAAAATGGTCAAAGCAAGAGTAGTCTTGCCCGCGCCTGCGTACCCCTTAATCAGCAACGAGTAGGTATCCTGCTGGATGAATCGTACGAGCTCTTCTGGCATAGACGTTGGGCGACCGCCCCCCTCGACGCTTATTTCTGGCTGTTTTTCCAAGGCTTGTTCACCAATAAAGGAGGTCTACGTTGAAAACCAACTCTCCGGATTAATGTTTACCATTGTGGAGTTCCCTTTTAAATATTCAGCTATATCTTGCTCTACCACTACCAATATAGGATGCTACAGGGAGCAGATACCATCTGAAAGATAGATGAACATTTGGTTGGAAATTAGCTCTTGTGCAGACTTTGGCCCTACAATCCTGCTTGACCACCATGTGGTGCAGGAAATCTCTGCCTTATCTGAAGTCTTAACTGCAGCCCAAAAGGCAAGCTCAAACAAACAGTTTTCCGGAATGTGGGACTATTCGTCAAAGATTCGCCTGGAGGAATCGGACAGGATAAGAAAAGCAATCGCTTTCGCCAAGAAATCGGAGGATGGACGCTCGATGATTTATTCGGCCAACGTTTCCTACTACGATACATGCTACTCGCTAAGACTGTTTTTTGAGAAAAGTCAGTAACATATTTATTGTAATGAGCCAGTTCCGTGTCCTACGTATCATTATGGTAATTAACGAAGAATTGCTCGCTGAGCGGAAAAAAGTCTCCAGCAAGAGGCCCCGGTTCATCCGTCAAGAGAGCTGGAGGTATGACAGACTGGCAGAAAACTGGAGAAAGCCCAAGGGCAAAGATAACAAGATGAGAAAACAAGTTGCTGGCGTGCCTGCCATCGTAAAGATAGGCTACAGGGGACCAAAAGCGGCAAGAGGCCTTCATCCGTCTGGATATACAGATAACGTAGTTCATAATGTATCCGAGCTTTTGCGACTTGATCCGAAAAAGGATGCTGCAAGACTGGGTCACACGGTTGGCAAAAGGAAGCGCCTTGAGATAATCTCCAAGGCAACCGAGCTGGGTATCAAGGTCTTGAACGCTGGCGGCCTGGGACCGAAAGAGTCTGGCAAGAAAGAGGAGACAAAGTAATGGTCGTAAACATCAAGAAGAAGAGGGAATTGGTCGCCAGAATTCTTGGAGTCGGATCCAACAGGGTTCGCTTTGAGCCGGACAGATTGGAAGACGTTGGTGATTCGATTACCCGGGAGAATATCCGATCTCTGGTCAACAGCGGGGCGATCTGGACTGTTCAACGCAAGGGTACCTCGCGAGGCAGATCGGTCGACAAAAAGTCCGTATGGAAGATTCACGGAAAAGGCCCGGGATCCAAGAAGGGCAGGAGAACTGCGAGAGTTGGTAAGAAAGCAGTGTACGTCGTCAGGGTGAGGTCAATGCGTTATCATTTGAAGGTTTTGAAGGAGAGGAAGGACATCAACAACGATGTCTACTGGAACCTCTACAAGAAGGTTAACGGCGGTCAAGTTAGATCTTTGGCACACCTTCGGGATCTGGTAAAGGAAGCAAAGGTCCGCTAGACCAATCCAGCTGCATCCAGCCGGCTTCGATTGAATTCAACCACGCTGTCTCCGGCAAAGCATAGCCCTTCGCTTTCTAGCAATTCCTTTTTCCTCGACTTTCCAAAAGCATACCCACCGATGGTGCCGTTCGACATTACGACCCTATGGCACGGCACCTTAACCGGATTTGGGTTCTTGTTCAGAATTCTTCCAACAGCACGTGATGCTTTGGGCTGACCGATAATTTTTGCAATGTCACCATATGTTGTCACTTTGCCACGCGGGATTTTCATGAGCGCTGAGTAAACAGCCGTCGCCGACAAGGTATTACTATTCTCCACGAGATTTTCACTGCATCTGAACTATTTTAAATTTAGGATCTCAAGGCCCGAATTCTCTGCCAATCGTATGATCCTGTCCTTCTGGGAGCCCAGGCCCTTGCAGTCTAGAACAATAGTAGTCACTTTCTCAATGCTCTTTGAAATCATCTGATTCAACATTTGAATGTCAATCATTTCAAGATTATGCTTGGATGCAATAGCAGCGAAGCCAAACTCTGACTCTAGCAGTAAGCGAGTAAACTTGCTGGGATAGTGAGTCCCGCCAAGACCTATTCCAACTTTGGTGCATCGTTCTGGTCCTTTCCGGATTACCTCTAGCAATACTTTGCAAATGACTGATCCGGCCACTTTGTCAGCCCACTGTTTACCTGCAGAACCTAACTCTACAAAGAGCACTGGTTTCTTCAGCGACGTAGGGCCATGGTGTGTTGCTTCGATTACGATTTCATATTCGGACAGACAGTCTTTGGATGCAGTTAATCCCTTGAGATAGCTCTTTTGGAGGCTAGGAAATGATATCGCGATCTCATGCGGATTTCCCCCGAACAGGTTTGTCCCAAAGTTTCCTGTACAGTGACATGTCAGCGTGGGGATCTTGCTGTCTGACTTGTGTTTTGAAAGAAACACAAATGCGGTCGCCTCGGGGAACTGCCGATCAAGATCTTCCTGATGAAGGAGATCCGTTGAAGGAACAAACAGACGAATGTTCTCAAACTCTGGAGATACTAGGACATTCCGATCGGCGTCTTGCATGAACCCAAAGTCATTGCATAGACTGTCAATTATTGTTCGTCCAGCGGGGTCCCTGATTGAGGCGATCAGCAGGTACTGGTCTTCCACTTCAGGTTTGATGCGAGGTGTTGTAATTTTAGCATTATTCTGCCTAAGTAAATTTATAAATTGCATTGCGACTCCAATTAGTTATCAAGATGAGCAAGAGGATAAATGAGGATGAAAGCACCGAGGATCTCACTTTCGACGATGTCACTAAAGATCAACAAACTGCGCAAACGTCCGAACATCAGCAGTCAGGTACCGTAGCGGAGCAGAAAGCGGAACAGCCCTTGGTGGGAACTCAGGCGTCTCCATCTATCCAAGTTCAACAGGTACCAGATTCGAGCGACTCAAAGTTCTTTGCTATTCGCACCACTGGGGGGCAGGAACGCGTCGTTGCGAATCTTCTCCAGACTAGGGTCAATACAAAAAAGCTTGGCATCAGGTCAATCATGGTATTGGACACTTTCAAGGGCTATATCATAGTCGAAGCGCCAGACTCTAATGTCGCATACGAGGCCCTGTCAGGAATCAGGCACGTAAGGGGTCAGATAAGGGGGGACCTCCCTTTCAAAGACATTGAAGGATACCTGGTCAAAAAACCAGTGGTTTCTGAGCTATCCGTCGAGGACACTGTAGAGGTGGTTGCAGGACCGTTCAAGTCAATGAAGGCCAAGATAACGAGAGTAGATTATGAAAAGCAAGAAGCCACAGTCGTGCTATTGGATTCGCCTTACCAGATTCCAGTCACGGTAGACGCGAATTACTTGAAAAAGGTGGCACACTAGCCACACCTGTCAACGATTAAATAAAGATCAAGCGCTTTCGCATCTGAACGCAACACAGGGTGTTATAGTTGATAGTTGACCTTAACCTGAAGGGGAAGCATGCCGTTGTGATAGGCGGAGGTACGGAAGGCACTAGAAAGGTCAGAGGGCTCTTGGGTCAGGAATGTAGGGTGACGGTAATTAGCAACAGATTCAATGGCTATCTTTCCGATAAGGCATCTCTTGGCAAGATAGAGCTTGTCAAGGCAAAATTAAACAGCGCTTCCATTCTCGATGACTATGACGACATATTCCTTGTCTTGGCCGCAACAAATGACAAAGAGCTCAATAGAAGGTTGGTGGAGAAGGGACGGTCAATGGGCGCGTTTGTCTATGCCGCCGACGACCCCCCAGTCAGCGACTTTTCGTACGCTTCCATAATAAACATCGAAGGAGTGGTGCAGGTAGCGATTTCAACATCGGGCAAAAGCCCGATAATGGCCAGAAAAATTAGGATGCGCGCAGAGAGACTTTTGATCAGCATAATAAAGAAAGCGGATATTGAAAATGCAAAGTTGCAGGAATTCGCCCGCCAACAAGCTAGGCCGAGGATAAAGACAGTTGAGCAAAGAAAGCGATTCCTGTATTCCCTCGTGAAGGACAGTCGAATTCAGAAGCTTATTAAGGAAGAAAAGATTGAAGATGCTAAACGCGCAACGCTAGAGCTATTGCTAAATTGGGAGAAAAAAACCAAATGAACAAGATGGCTTCGACTACTGTGGGTCCGACTGACACGTTGCGTACCAGTTCTCGCCTGCAGATAGTAAACGCAAGGGTGACGTACAGAAATGCCCCTATCCACCTTCTAGAAAAGTTCACATTCAAAGACTTGGATAATGCTCACAAGTCAATCGTGGAATCAGGGTTCAAAGAATGTGTCATACTTCAAACGTGCAATCGAGTCGAAATTTATGCCTCTGCCAGTGACACTGACAGCGACAGGATAGCTGAGCTGTGGGCAGCCGCAGCCGAACTTTCTCCTAGTGACAAAACAGCAATTGAAATCGAACGCGGAAATGATGCTCTAGTGCACCTGATGAAACTAGCTTCTGGCCTTGACTCTCTGGTTGTGGGAGAGGATCAGATCCTAGGCCAAGTTAGGCGTGCGTTCGAGTATTCAAAGACTAATCGGTATGTGGGTTCCAGTCTTGCATTAGCATTTGATAGAGCCCTCAAAGTGGGGAGCCTAGTCAGGACGTCCACCGGGATAAACAAAGGCAACGTGTCTATTGCTTCTATCGCAGTAAATCTCGCAGAGGAGTACTTTGACGATCTTAAGGAAAAGAACATCATGCTAATTGGTACAGGCGAAGCGGCAAGCCTTGTCGCCAAAGTACTAAAAAAGAGAGGTGCAGATTTTCTGATCACAAGCAGAGCACCGGAACGGGCAAAGTCGTTCGCGGAGACGGTGGCTGGCACTCCCATTCCATTTGATTCTGCACTGGATATGCTTCCAAAGATAGACATCATATTTACGGCCACTAAAGCGCCCTATCGACTGGTCACGCTCGACAGGATAGAAAGGGCAATGAAAACCAGAAATAAAGGCATGATGATATTTGACCTGTCAAACCCAAGGACCGTCGACGACAAGGTGACATCCGTACATGGAGTCAAGCTGGTAAACATGGATCAGATTGCAGAACTGGTTGGCAAGAACATGCGTTCTCGGACCAAGGAAGTCATAGCTGCTGAAAAGCTGATAGAGGACGAATTGAAATCTGTTGACACCAAGATGAAGAGGCTAAAGGCAGAGCCTACCGTTGTTTCTGTTTTCAAGAGCGTAGACACGATAAGGGAACGCGAATTGCAAAAAGCAATGTCGATGCTTGGGAAAAAAATAGGGGTGGAGGAAGCAAAGGTTCTGGAACAGCTTTCTCATGCAATTGTTGAAGGCGTACTCGCTGCGCCAATGAACAACCTAAGAAAAGAAATCGAGACTTCCGAAGGTGAAGAACTGATGCGACTTGTAGCCAAGTTGTTCAAATATGAAGAAAAGCAGGCGCGGCAGGATTAGTAGCGCGTTTCCAAACGTCAGGCTCCGCAGGCTGAGGACGACTCCTGCAATTCGAGACCTCCTTCAAGAAACAAGACTTGCAGCTAGCGACCTTGTGACCCCAATCTTTGTGCAGGAGGGGATAAAAAAGCCTCAAAGTATTGCATCTATGCCAGATATTCGAAGACTTCCGCTAGCAGGTCTGGTTGACGAGGTAGAAGAGGTCCTCAAGCTCGACATAAAGGCCGTTATTCTGTTTGGACTTCCTGCGAAAAAAGACGAGCTAGCAAGCTCTGCATTTGACAAGGAAGGAATTGTTCAGAAATCGATTTCCACCATTCGCAAATATTTTGGCGACAAAGTCGCAATAATCACGGATGTCTGCCTCTGCCAATATACAACCCATGGTCACTGCGGGCTGGTTACGAATCGAAAGGTGGACAACGACAGGAGCATTGCGACTCTTGCCAATATTGCGGTAAGCCACGCGCAGGCGGGCGCAGATATCGTAGCTCCATCTGCAATGATGGATGGTCAGGTTCAGGCAATTCGCAAGTCTCTTGATCAGGCTGGCCTGCCAGAGACTGCAATAATGGGTTATTCTGCAAAACAGGCTTCGCCCTTGTATGCTCCATTTAGGGACGCGGCGCATTCCACTCCGGAATTCGGAGATAGGCGAACTTACCAGATGCCTTTATCCAACGCCAGAGAGGCCATGCGAGAGGTTGAAACAGACATTGAAGAAGGTGTAGATATCGTCATGATCAAGCCTGCGATTCCCTACCTTGACCTCATTTACAAGACAAGGCAGTCAACAAACTCGCCTATTTGTGCATACAGTGTCTCAGGCGAGTACGCGTTAATCAAGGCAGCCGCGCTTAACGGCTGGGCAGATGAGGATGCCGTGACAACTGAATTTCTCACTTCGATAAAAAGGGCAGGCGCGGACATCATTATTTCATACCAGGCCAAGAGAATGGCCCAACTTTTAGCTCGGCATTAGTTTGCACGTTTTTATGGCGCCCAGCATAATCTAGGACTATGTTTGCTGCTGACAGCAGTTCAGAGCGCGCAACAAGCATCGAAGATTATCAGAATGCCTGCACAGAATTCATTACCGACATTAGCAAAGACTACAAGGATTGGGTCGACCGCTATCAGCTTGGAGAACAGGAAACGGTCAGGCGGAAGTCAGAGATCGAGGCTATTGTGAGAAAGACCAATGAATGGATCGAGAAGCACGGTACAACCATCAAAAAAGTAGACATCATCATGAACGACGGAGTCAACAAGATGGCAGAAAACACGGCAGGGTATCCCTTCAGGTACGATATTCTCGTTAACAAGACGAGTAGGTTTACTCAACATGAACTTGGCGAGATCAGGATGAACATAAGGGCGACGCCTCGGCCGGGCAGATTCGCGCGTCTTGGTAACTACCAGAAGGATCAACTGCTACTGATTTCGTCCAGCTCACCAGTCGACGTCTCAGTTAGCAAAGAAAGTCTGAAGGGCGGAGACATCCTGGATGACTATGTGATCATAGGTTCCAAAGCATGTCAAAGGTATGACGTTATTTCGGTGACCGCCGTAGTCGAAGAAGTAGAAGGCGATCATGTTGCTGAGAGCAGGGGATATTCTACGCTAATACTTTTGACGTAATCCAACCAAAGTAAAACAAGTGGAATAGATTTAGTCACTACACGTTTCCTTTAAATAACGATATCGGTATCGTAGGGGATAGCTGCGACGGTCGTCCAGTTTGGTCTAGGACATCAGATTGCCAATCTGGTAACCCGGGTTCAAATCCCGGCCGTCGCACGTCAAGTGATCCTGCTGAACAGATCTTTGGGATCAAGTTTAGCAATTTTATCGATCTCTATGTCAAACCAAGCTTCGACTGCATAGGGCTCGGATCTTATTTTCGACTTCATTTCGACTAGCTCTTTCCTTCGCAGCTCAGCCACTCCCTCAATTCTGGGCATGTATGCATTTGCTGCTGTCTCCTTCAGCCGGTCCATGATTTTATCGAGCATTCTAAATTAACCCGAACAATATCCTTAGCAGGATCAGTAGCACAATGATCCCCAGAATTGCCCATACGATACTCCAGATCATGCTAATAGTGGATGCAAAACATGCATTATAAGCCCCGTACAAAAATTGTCTAGCGGAGTCTTCGTCAGTGGCAGCGAATATCTATTATGTACTTCCACCACAAGCACAATAGCCGAACTCGTCTATTCGTTTGTCGCAAGTTGGGCAACGTTCGCCATATTCGACTTCCCATGCATGCTTGCCATACATCTGAAAATGCGTGTCAATCTCTGGAGGCACGGCATTTTCGCCACTCTCTTCGGCCTTCCTCTTCTTTTCCATCAGCCAAAGTAAGATGCAATGTTCCCAGTTATTAACTTCCAGTAATCTCTTTTTTGGAGTTTGCCTTGATGATTTCAAGAGCTTTTTCTGCCTCATCTTTCTTGGCAAGCTGAATAGTAAACAAGTTTTGCGAATTAGAATATGCCGGAGAATCGGGAGCAATGGCTAAAAGCCCGCTTTCTGCCAGCGCCTCAAAGAATGCCATCATGCTATTTGCATATAGCAGATAGTTTCTGTCAAAGTCGGCTCCTGCGAACCTGACCTGGACGTCTACAAAGACGTCACTGCCGTTATAAAAAATGTCCAGCAAGGGCTCTGCCCTAACCGTTTTTCCGTATGTCCTTTGGAGTAACTCGTCATACTCTTTTTGGCTTACAAGAAGACAGGGAACCTTATTGCCCGAAAATTCAACAAGAGTAGCACCTTCTCGGTGAAGGTTAGCTTTGAATTCTTCGAGAGTCGTGAGATTTCTCTTTGGCATGTATTACTGGCTTTCTTTGATAGTCTCTACAAAATAATCCTTCAGTTCCAGATCTTTCTGCATCCTTTTGTAAAGATATTCATGGGCTCCGCAGAGATAAAATGGCATTTGCTGCGAACGTAGGGACTCGTGATTTCTGCTAACTCTCGCCAGCTCCAGCTTAATGACAAAGTCTGCCCTGTCTCCGCATATGTTGCATCGAAAGCGAAGCTCAGGTTCTGCTTGAAACCCCACTTCCACGTAATGGGATTGCCATTCATTGATAAAAAGACTTTCGACTTGAATTAAATGTTGGATAAATTCCTGTCGGCATGCGCGCAATCGTTATATGAGTTGCGACTCGTCGTAAAGTTTTCTTCGTATTTTGTAAGTCTGCCAAAGGTTCTTGTAATAACCGATTACCGCTTCCCTAACCTGCTGGGCAGGGTCGAGTTCGTTTCTCTTACAGTATTCTGTAAATTCTTCCCAAAGATCAGTAGGACATTCAAATCTTAAGAGTGAACTATCGCCATAGGACGAGTGCCCCTTACCCTCCTTTATTTCAAAGATATTTGCTCCTCGGTCAGATGTTCTAATGTCAAGAGAATTTTCCAGCTCTTGCAGTATCTTGTCAATTTCTTCTATCGATAACTCGTCTGGCATATTGAAGAGTTCTAGCATGAACGTGCCTTTGGGATTCTATTAACATCTGTCTGTAACGCTGGAAACGTACAGGTGCCCTATATAGAAATCAATAATATTGCCGTAGATTAATCACCTAATCGAATGGACAGAAAGATGTCGTTTTTTGCAATCTCTACTCGGACTATAATACCTCCAGAGATCAAGAGGATATTTGACGAAAAGCTCGAGGTCAGAGATGTGTTCGGTACCAGGTGTTATGTCATGTTAGAGGACGACGACAAGTCACCACTTAACCTGCTCGACGAGGAGAGACATAGAAGGGTTGAGCGGTGGCTCCAGACAGTCGGGGCAGATTCTATTTTTTCATATTCCTGGGGCTAGCTCTGGAGATGTTGAGTCATAGACAGATTTCTTTCCATCCCAGTATCCTTCTTACCCGGTTGTAACTGCGTTCAATAACTTCACGATCAGAGCTGGCGCGTCTTTCTACGGGCAGGATCATCCTAAAATCATATGAGGAATCGTCTGCGCCGTAACCGTCAGCAAGGGTCGCATCGCGAATAGCCAATTTTCTCATGAGGTCAGGTATAGACTCACCACAGAGCCTGGCAAATTCTGCTACAGCATCCAATTCTTTTTCGCTCAGCTCGACTTTGATCGATGGCAACTCTGCTACTATCCTGGTTCAGCAGTCAAAAGGGTCAGAAGGCAGATAACCTGCCGGATGTAGTTTTTCAGACATATGTCTCGGACCAGAAAATCAGGACTTGAAGACTTGTTTTCTTTCGGATATGAAGAACCGAAGGTACCAAAGTAGGCCGGCCGCCATGCAAAGGTATGATGCATTATACATCATAGTTATTATTGTGACGTCATTCTGGAATCCAGTCACGGCAGAGTATCCCAGCAAGATGTCAGCGATCGCAACTAGTATGAATGAAACAAATGCCCAGGGAATAGAAGTGAGGTGGCCCTTGCCCGAATTCAGTACAATCAGGATTGCAGGGACCATGAGTATTACGTCGAGCACAGGATATGCTACGCTGATTGCTAGCGGAATTATGTATCCATCCATGGACTCTCCGTCAGGTGGAAGGGAAACAGAGATGAGGCTTTGCAGGTAAAAGAATGCGAATCCACCGATTATCCCGACTACCGCAGCTAGCTGGTATTTCTTTACACCCTTGCCAAAGAACTTGTACATCGATGAAACATAGTAAAGTAGGCCTCCGTATGCTCCAAGCCAGAATACATCAGCGATTGAAGGAAATGGAGTCTCCTCTCCCAGCACTACCTCGTAGTAACCCCATACGGATTCAGCGATTAGCCACATCGCGAGCCCCACTGCCAACCCGGTATAGGCCCTGCCAAAGAGTCCTTTACTGCCCTGCTTTCCGAATACAACAATAGAAAGCACGGTGGCTGAAGCTATGGTAACTATTCTAAGAATGTCAAAGTAGACATAATTGGTATCCGAGCCCATAATGAGGGACACGAACCCGTTCACCGCCGCAACAGCAAGTATCAATCCTACGACATACTTTCTTTTCTCCACTGCAATGTTGAGTTCAGTAGATTGTTTTTCCATTTTTATTGTGCCTCTCCTTCGCTGCCCATCAGTCTCATCATCCTATCAAGTGGCGTGCCGTTCCCCGAATCAACATGCGCCTTTGATCGTTTTCTGAGCTTTTGCCAAGCTTCCTCCATAATCATGTCGGCACCAGGCCCAACCAATTCCTTGAGGTTGGCATAGAATGCGCGGAGATCGATATTCTGAGAATCACTGAAAAGTCCCTTACTATTCATGTGCCATGTTATCGTCTTGTGGATAGGACCGCCGAGAGAATAGATTGTCTCATCAAGAGCCTGCCTCAGTAGAAGCTGATTACTCCCGCTGTGATTCTTGTCATTTGCATCCTGCAATCTAATCCTTCCTAGTGTTCCAGACTAGGACATGGTTGCCGCGTTATGTGCTTAAGACGTATGGTGTATTCACATTGACAGACAAACGCCTACATTTCATCTAAGCAGAGCAAGATACCGTAAGGCGGCACTTGATTGCTAAAAGTTAGTGATGAGAGGAACTCGAAAGATGTCTCGCACGATGATGTGCCAATTGCGTGCTGCAAGATAGATGCTGCCGGTTTTATCCTTGAGTGTAATGAGATGTTCGCCTTTCTATTTGGCTACGAGCGTGACAATCTTGAGCATGTTTCACTTCATGACCTGGCTGTTGGAACTCCGCATGACCTGATCCAGAAGGTCACAACTGGAACTCACCACGATGTTGGTATTTTCTCTAGACGCCTATGGTTCAAGAGGAAAGATGGATCCACGTTTCCAGCGGTACTAAATGTAAAACTGGTCTTTGATAAGGAGCGCAGCCTTGCATATGGAAATATCGTTGTGATCGACGATACTTTCAATTATCGCACAATTGAAGGGATCGAAAAGGATAATGAGGAACTAAAGAAGAAGGAGCGACTTAAGAATGAATTTGTCGCTATCGCCTCTCACGAATTAAGAACGCCGATCCAGCCGATATTGGGATTTGCCTTACTTGCAAAGAGGGGAACCATTAGCCAAGAAGCAGCTTGGGAAGGTGTACTGAGTGAGGCTAGGCGCCTCCAGCAACTCGCCAACGACATCCTAGATGTTAGTAGGATAGAAAGCGACAACCTAAAGTACGATTTTGCCAAAGTAAAGATAAACGAGCTCATACGTCATGCCATCGATTCTCTTACAACTGACGCCAACAAAGAAGTTACCGTAACCTTTGACCATGCAAGTGCTGAGAGCGACCTAGTAATTGACGCGGATAGATCCAGAATAACTCAGGTAATTTCCAACATAGTCGGTAACGCCATAAAGTTCAGTCCGCACGGTACGATTCATGTAGTTAGCGCCGTCGTGGGCGAGATGTTTGAAATCAGAATTTCAGATAACGGAGGAGGGATCCCGGAAGACATACTTCCAAAGTTGTTCGAAAAATTCGTTACAAAGGGACACGGAGAAGGAAACAAGAAAGGAACTGGGCTAGGCCTGTATATCAGCAAGGCCATAATCACGGCGCACCATGGAGATATATCGGCACTCAATATTGAAGGCGGAGCTACTTTTGTGATCAGATTGCCAATTTCAAACGGTGTTTAATTGATAAAAAACTAGACTAGATTGCGGACCAAGCTCGTCCTTTTTGCAGCTTTCGCAGACCTTCCAGAAGATCTCTAATTTCGCCGTGTGACGGATTCAGATCCTTGACTTCTTTCACCTTCACATTTAGTTTTTCAAGCCCACTCCAAATATGCTTGTCTTCCAAAAGATCTACAAATTCGTACAGGTCAAAGGGTTTTTGAAGAAGCTCTACAACTTGCTGCAGATTCTTTACAGACTCAACCAAGGTATCGACTACGTAAGCGGAGGCAAAAAGTATGCGTTGCTTTGGTTCAATTGCTAGAATTTCCCTAGCAACTTCCATCCCATCTTTCTTTGGCATGCGATAGTCCAGCACGACAGCATCAAATGGAGGTTTGCGACGACTCTTACCTTCCGACTTTTCTTTCGCAAGTTTGTCAAGTTCATCATAATATGCCTGAAGACACTGTTCTCCGTCATTTGTAATTTGAACCCGGTGTTTATTTTGCTCAAGGACAGTTCTGTATTGAACGCTTATGTTGGCCTCGTCCTCCGCAACTAGTATCTTCATTTTATATAATACTTCTTGAGAGGGCTCATAAGATTCAGTGTGTAACTAGCGTAACATACGTACAACTGACCAAGTTAGGACTCGGCCATCTCAACACAGGTGAACGACCAATGGAACAGTATGATCTTGTCATAGATGGGAGACATCAAGGAGTGCCCATCTTGACATGCTGTGCATAGTCGACCATGCTTCTTGAAAAAATCGCAACTAGATTAAAGACGCCGAAAGCAAGAAAATGCGCGATCGCTGCCGCTACACCCGCTTCTAGACCTGTGGACAATGACATGTAGTGGAAGGATGGCCGGACTAGAATGAATGCAATGTCTGCTGCAAGAACAGACGGCCACAATTTTAGAGCGTTCTTTAGAACCTTCTTCACGCGCTTACTCCCGCTGTCATCAGGAAAAGATGATCTATGATCGCTGTAGTAGACTGCCAAGAACCCTGCGATAGAGCCGCCATAGTCTGCTCCCGAGGAATAAGCCGAAATTGAAAAGTTGCCCATCCCAGCGGATGCTGCTCCTTCGGCAACTAGCAGTCCTGAACCAAATCCTGCCAGTTCTCCTATCAGCAGCTGCTTGTTAAATTGGAGGTAGGTTGAGCGGTGGTCGCGCAGATATCGAACATAGTTTCTTAGCGACCAAGTAGGCATGGCAGATGTCATGACTAGGCTGCCGCGAGTCTCTGACTTTCCTGCAACCTAATGGGCAGCTTTTTCTTTATCCTATCCGCGTAGCTCCGTGACAGAAACTTGAGGAACTTGAATTCGTCGGGCAGTGCTATTTCGTCGATCAGCTTCGCATATTCCTCAACGGTATCAAGAACGGGCCCGGATGCGTTCTCCAGAATTGACATCCTTGAGCCATTCGTTCTGTGCTTGTAAAGTTGCGGATAAGCCTTTGAATGGTCTTTGCCTAGCGAAGCCAAGATAAAGATATTTGGCATCTGGTCCCGAAGGTCTTCCTGTATGTCATCGAGGTCATCGTCGATGTCCTGCAAAGCCTGGTTGTAATGGAGAATTGTGTTTGCGTTGTGGCTAAAGTTGGGCAACATCACTTCCAAGACGGGTGCATAGAGCAGAGCAGCATCTGAGGATTTGAATAGGTTAAAGCATTTTACTTCGGCAGCGGAAAAGCTGTGGCCATGCAGCATTAGCGTCTTTGTATAGTTTTCAAACTTCCAGAAAGGCCAGAATTGTTTCAGGTTGAACCTAAGAATACTCCTCAGATACGAGTTATCTTCCTTTTTCAAGCGCGCCAAGAGCCCTTGACCTAATCGCCGAAATCTTTGATTTCCTACCTCGTAATACCTGTCCATCAAGACTACGATTCTGACCAGATTCTTTACATGCGTGTAGGCTTCAAGCGAGAGGTCTAGATTGAGAGTATCAGAATAGGCAGCGTAAAAGTAGGTGGCGTAATCCTGACCTTTAACATCGACTGCTTGCATAAGGGAAGATGACGGCGGATCGATCCTACTAAGCAGACCGTTTATTTCCTCAATCTCGCTCACAAAGTTCTCTCCTCCATAAGAACTGAGACGATGAGATTTTACTTCCAATAATTGTCTCAAAGAGACCGTATTGTACCCATAGTAGGACAATGAGGATTTCAAATTACACATGTGGGATATAGTTCCTTATACTAGAACATTACTTGTCAAGATCTATTAAACAGGGGTAAGGAATTAGGAGCTTCTTTGTTGAGAGAGAATAAAAAATTCTACCCGTCTCAAAGCTTTACCAACTATTTGTATTGAGATTGGGCCAATTCTGAGGTAGTAATGTAGTTCACTACATACTAGCAGACTCTTATCGATTTTGCTAAAATCATCGCCCTTTGGGAATCATCGTCCAGCATTTCGTTATTCTTGTACTTGTTGCTAAAGTATAGCAGATCGATCATTTTGCTTCTGTCTATATTTACCACCAAGCTGCCATTGGCACCGCCAGAAGTGTTGGCGTTAGTCAGAATAACAAGCTTGTCAACAAATCCCGTGGACTTGAGCGTATTGGAAATCTGCTCAAAGCTCTTGGCATGATCCTTGTTTATCACCACAGCAATGGCTACCTTTGTGCCGTAAGGGTCGCTGAAAATCACGTCTATCCCGTTTCCCTTGCTTTCCGAAGCCTGCGGCCGAGCAACGACTCCAACTTCGTGAGCGTAGTTCACTAGATCCTTCACTGCGCTCCGGACGCCGGTCTCAAGAGTCGCCATGTCGCTCCAGTTGCGCCTAATCTTGATAAAGTCAGAGATCGGTACGTCCATGACGCTCCCCCTGATTCTAAGGCCAGGATATACATTCTTGATGGTTTCGTCTATTGCTTGTTCGTCAATGATTAACACGTCGCGCTTTGCAGCGTTTTCCGTGGCATGATACATTATGTTAAGCATCGACCTCACGTTGCGAAAGTCCGAGAATTCGTCGTAGATCACCTTTATCTTTGCGGCAAGGTCCCGTTCTTCCTGCTCTGTAAAGCACTTGGATGAGTCATGAAATCGAATGTATTCAAGTGCAATGTCTATTACCTCTTCAAGGGTGTTCGATCCAGCAAGGTCGATTTTGTAGTTTGCCTTCTCCAGCCTGTCAAATACTGAAACATTGGCCCTTCGGATGTCGTCGTATGAAGATGGAGTGAATATCAGCATCAATATTGCGGCTGGTACGTGAGCATTAATGACTGCCTTGACAAAGTCGACGGATTCCCGGTCTACGTCAAATTCATCTAGCTGGAACAGCGTCAGCTTGCCAAGATAACGCAGATTCAGGCGGGCCAGTGCCGCGAGGCTTGCGATAATGTCCTCTAGTGATGCGACGCTCTGAGCATCCGCCCTGAACTTGCCCTCGATAGCCAGTTTGGCAATTGCGACCTCTACTGGCGAAAGCTCGCCCTTTAGAGTCTCATCGATTGCAGCAAAATTTGGAACTAGCTCATTTCGCAATAATTGATTGGCCTTTTCGGTGACACTTCTGCCTGCTATAGAGTCCATGAAACCATAGTTGAATATTTTCTTGGCGACTCCGATGTGTCGCTCAGCTTTGTCGACCAGGCTTTTTACCAATGCGACCCGGATTGAGGAGACGTATTCCTCTGCAAATCCAGCCAGCATCGCGCTGTAGAGGCTGTGCATGTTCCGTGGCGAGACCTGAGACATGTCGACGTAGGAAATAACGGCATTGTCATTTACTTCGCGAAGGCCTTTAGTATGAAGTGCGAGGTGGGTTTTGCCAGATCCCACATCCTGTATAATAGTAACTAGCCTAAAGTCCTTGTCAGTCGCTTCACCTGCTTGGACTTTTGAATAAAGATCGCCAATGCAAGACAGCAGCGCGCTCTTTGCGTCACGGTGCCTTTTGCCGCCGAGAATTTGTGCGTCGATGAGCGTCGGCGTAGGGCTGCTCGGATATGGATTTCGATCCAGCCTGTATGGATACACCTAGATGCACCTCACAAACCCGTGCAGAAGGCCCCTTACCATTACTCCTTCCCCGCCACCAGTGGAAAGCTCGTATCTGCCCTGATCTTGGCTAATTACTCCTTCTACTAACCGATAAAATTCGTCTGAAGAGATTGCGAGTTTATCGCAAAGCTGGTTCCGCAGCTTGGCAAGCTCAACCCATCCTATGGAAGATGCAGAGTTTGCAAGAGCGACGTCAAACTCTTTTTTGAAATCGCCGACAGTAAGGCCGCGCCTAGGTGATGCCGACGCAGATGACGTCGCAATTTGCTGCTGGTATACCGAAGACTGTTGCTCATTTTTCATTTCAAGCACGTACCTGGACAGGTTGGAAATGTTGTTAGCAAGCGTGCCCACGGTCTCTTCCAGAGACTTCAAAATGTCATAAGTCAGTTTGAACCTTGGATCCGAATTGAGCAGACTCTGCACATAGCTATCTCTGTGCCAACAATAGTATGCTCCCGCCCTCTTGTCGACAAAGATCTCGCCTCTGCTAATGATCTCTTCTAGAATGGATTCAATTTCTCCAAATTCCTTGCGCAAATCTGTCTTTTTTATACCGGCGGAACCAACGGAATGGATCCTCTTTATGACAAGCTTCTCGTCTACCGTCATGAGGTAGACCTTTAAAATTCTTATTTAAGTTCCGACGTGACAGTTTGCACCCGTTTTTGTGAAGAAAAATACACCATCTTATTCCGAAGGGTTAATACTGCTATCGACCAAAGAAATCGAGAGGGATGAAGAACACTCTTTCTGAATAATGATGAAAGTACTAGGGTATCTGACCTCATACTGCTTTGTACTGCTGTTCATATTTGGCTTGGGTTTTGCTATTGACGATCCTCATTCCTGCAAAGACGGCGATTATCGCGACTACCCACACGCCGGCAAGGACGATGTTGCCAAAGCCTATGTACATGTATGGCAAGGCTTCTAACAAGTTCGCCTCTAGGGCGTCTGCGCTGCGATGCATGTCAATCATTGCGACATTGTAGGCACCGCTGTGTGGATCCATTGAATCTGCAAGCTCGGCGCGTGCTGAAATATCTTCAAGATCGGTCCGGATGAGAGCAAAGTCCGTCCTGACCGTCTGGAAAAGCCAAACGGGGTTGCCCTCTTTTGGCAAGCTAGCCTTGGTGAGCACTATGTATTCAGCAATCTGATCAGGCGTCTGCGCACTCTGGGCTCTGATAAGATAGCCTACAGCCTGACCAACAGGGTAAATGGTAGAATGATACCCGTTGTATGCGACCGCCGCCCCTAGAAGTATAAACATCAGGACTCCGGCAAGGACGACCTTTTGATTCAAATTGTGAGAATATCTCTGCGTGGTACGGTTCGCTTCTGTTGTGAGTATTCCTCCTGCTTTTGTCTCGATCGCAGGCACAACTGTCCTTGCACTTTTTGTTGGACGTTTTTTCTTGAAGGAAGAATGTGCTATACTTAGGTAGGCCGTGTAGACAAAGCCTATCGTAGGAAGGGCAATCATTGGCGCGTATAGCGGGTTGGCTGAGAATATTGAAATAAAAACCGCGATAAACCCGTAGACCGCAAAAAAGATCTCGAGCAGAGTGGTCTTTGTAAACGGAAGCACATATTCTTTACTTCTCCAATCATCACTCTTCTTTACTACTCCGAATTTTGGGGTCCGCAGAAATTCGTTCTTCTTGCCAAGTACCGCGTCGAATACGGCAACGGTGTTGTTGACTGTAATGCCTGCTGCAAGGAAATTCAGGAAGAAGAACTGCCATGCTTTTTTCTTCCATTGATGTTTCCAGGTTCGGTTTATTACCGCCAAATAGCCTCCAGGACCCAGAGCCACGTAAGTCCCAATGACTAGAAATGGAGCCCAGCTTTCTGTATACAGCTTAAAGTCTATTGCAAGGAGCATCGGGAAGATTAGGAACTGTGCCAAGAACAGCGGGTTGACAATATGCCGCGTCATGTGAATGAAGGATTGAAGCTTGGTATCCGCCGGAACCTTCCTGCTTACAAGCACGTCTCCCAGAAGTTTCAACGCTACCTGCATTGCTCCTTTTGCCCACCTAAACTGCTGGCGCTTTGTCGCATTCATTTGCACGGGCAACTCTGCATCGACTACGATATCGTCAAGGAAAAGCGACCTCCATCCCTTCATGTGCGCCCTGTAGCTCAGGTCCATGTCCTCCACAAGTGTTGTCGTATGCCAGCCGCCTGAATCGTCTATGCAAGACCTTCTCCACACCCCAGCTGTGCCGTTAAAGTTCATGAAAAAGTGGGTGAAACTCTTTGCCTTCTGTTCAACCAGGAAGTGTAGGTCAAGGGACACGGCCTGGGCGCTTGTGAGTGTGGAAAAGTCCTCGTTAATGTGACCCCACTTGCACTGGACAAATCCCATCTTGGGATCGTTAAAGTATTTGATGAGGTGTTTCAGAAAATGGGCAGGGGGTATGAAGTCAGCGTCAAATATGGCAATGAACTCGCCTTTGCTGCTCTTGAGGCCATACTTCAGCGCGCCGGCTTTGTACCCAGATCTGTCGCTCCTCCGTATGTGGACTATGTCAAACCCCTTGAAGCGGTATTCATCTACTATTGATCTGATCAGGTCGACGGTGTTGTCATCGGAATCATCAAGCACCTGAATTTCCAGCTTGTCCCGGGGGTAGTCAATCCGGCAAACAGCGTCTATGAGTCTCCTTGCTACATACTTCTCGTTGAACAATGGAAGTTGCACCGTGACAACAGGCAGATTAGGTGGCAACTCGATATTTTCCCTGCGCTTCCGCTCGTATCGGACATTATTGCGCGACATGTAAGCAAGGTAATAGAAGTTTATAGAATAGACCAGGATCACCCAAGAGATCATAAGAAATATCGTGTAAAGAAAAGCTCCTGGTCCGTACATGGCTACTGGCTCCTGACGGGTCGTCTGTAGTGTTCTTTTCTATTTATAGATACGGGCTACCCTTTAGTGAATATCTTTACAGCCTGAGGAGGACAGACGTTCTCGCACGCAATACAGAATATGCAGTCCTTTTCCCTGATCATAAAGGCCTTCTTTTCCGAAGCCGGATGCCCTGGAGTCTCCAGCCACTCATACACATTCACGGGACAAGCTTCAATGCATGCGCCGTCTGCTACGCATATGTCAAAGTCAACACATACGAAATCCCCCCATATTCCAAGCTGGCCAGGGGCATCCAGCGGACCCCACACCTTGATCCCGTTGTAGGTGCCGGCAACCTGCCTCGATTCCTTAAACTTTGCATTGATCGGACCATCGACCTTGCTGTAGTTTGTCCCGGTACCAGTAAGCGAAATCGTTGTGGAGCCCTCGCCTGCTGCCGGAGCTGCGGGTGGAGCCATCGCCTGTGCAGGAGCTGGCTTTGGAGCGGTGGAAGCACCAGTGGGTGGAGGAGGTGCCGTCGCGCTGCGCGCCTTGGGATTTTTTGCAAGCGGTGCGACCTCTTCGAGTTTCTTTATCGCAGCCTCTAGGCTTAGCTTCTCTGCCTTTTGCCAGTGGGCCAACAATTTGTCGCCTATCTTTGTGTTGCGAATAATAGTATCAATAATCATCTTGGCATTTTGGTCCGCCTTCTGGCGGTAGTTCTTTATCCAATATGGATCACCAAAATATTCCAGCTGCCTTATCTGGTAAATGAGATCAACGACTTCGCCTGTTACAATTTCGACTGTAATATTCAGATCCGCTACAAGTTCTTCGTGTGTTATTAGATCCTCGCCCTTTTCAGACCACTTGTAGGTAACGTAAATCCTGTCAGCATGAGTGTCCATCTTGAACCCGGAGCTTTTCAGATCGTTCATGATACCGGCAATGTCTGATTTTTCAGTGATCTCGACGGGAACGCGGTATAGTCCAAGCCTGTTGCCGTGCAGCGGATAAACGCCTCGCTTTGCGACCTCTGAGAGCATTGTCCAGACTCTATCCTTGAGTAAGGCAGACATCTCTGTGACTCAAATTTACGTACTTTTACATGTCCTAAAAGGATTTCGATTGTGCAAGCACAATCAGTCCTGCCGGCGATAAACCTAGTCGTCGTCTGGGCAAGTCAGTTCCCTTATCGCCTTGTACCTTGCTTCAATTTCCTGGGCAATCTGGGTCACGTGTTCTATCGTGTATTTCGATTGAGGAAAATACCACCTTATACCGACTTTGTGGCCGATTCCGTCCATGTCGTAGATAACGCCTTTATCTGCATCCACGCCATATTTATCGTCTGGAACCGTCTCGCGCACCTCGAGTCCCCTTTTCGTTTTGTCTTCTAGCACGAAGTCTGGCCGATTATCATAAACAAAGTAGAATTGGCCTTTCTTCACTAAAGTGCCTGGCATCAAAAAGAAAGAGAGAAGTTAGGGCTTATTTCTCTATCGGATTGCCTATCATGTTTCCCCATTCAGTCCATGAGCCGTCGTAATTTCTCACTAGGGGATACCCCAGCAGGTACTTTAGGACAAACCAGGTGTGCGATGAGCGTTCCCCAATTCTACAATAGGTAATGATGTGTTTGTCAGGAGTTATTCCTTTTCCTTCATACAATGCTTTCAATTCTTCAGCCGACTTGAATGTGCCGTCTGCATCCTTGACTGCCTGTGCCCAAGGGATATTCATTGCACCAGGTATGTGACCCCCGCGCTGCGCGTGCTCAGTTGGATATTCTGGGGGTGCAGTAATTTCTCCAGAGAATTCCTTTGGAGAGCGAACGTCTACCAGAGCCATAGAGTCCATTTTTTCAAGTGCCCGCCTTACGTCCGGCATGTAGGCCCTAACTCCTTCATTTGGCGGCTCGGCCCTATATCTTGACGGAGCGGCCTTTGGCTCGTCCTTTGTATACTCTCTCTTTTCCAGCTCCCATTTCTTTCTGCCACCGTTCATTATCTTGATCTTGTTGTGTCCGTAATACTGGAAGACCCACAGTGCAAAGGCTGCAAACCAGTTGTTAAAATCTCCATAGAGGATGAGTTCGGTCTGCGGTGTTGCGCCGACACGGCTCATCAGCTCTTCAAAATGCTGCCTGCTAATGATGTCGCGCCTTACCTGGTCGTTGACATCCTTCCTCCACCATACCAAATGTGCTCCAGGTACGTGGCCCTGCCTGTATGCGTTCTCTGGATCATAATCGACTTCCAAAATCCTGATGTTGTCATTTTTCAAATTGTTTCCGACCCAGTCGGTTTCGCAGAGAACTTCTGGGTGAATGTAGTTTGCCATGTCGCCGGCTACGCTTCGCTGATACTTAAAATCTTTGTTTAGAGCCAGGGCAAAGCCATTTAATAAGAGCATGCAGCTATAGCGGTGCGGAGACAGGATTGGCTCCAGATATCCGCGCGGTAGCCATAATAACAAAAATCGGTAGTATCGAGGCAGAAGAAGCCGCAGCAAGGGTAACAACCCTGCTGACAAGAGCAAAAATCAAAAGTTATTCTGTACTGCCGCTCAAAATTGATGGTGTCATTTCGATGCGGCCGGAAGACCTGGCCAAAATCAAACTCGATCTAATTTTTGCAATAGGAGGCGACGGCACGACGCTGCGGGCATTTCGCGTTATACCCGGGAAGGCACCGCTCTTTGGAATTAACAGCGGAGGACATAGGGGCATATTGGCTGAAATCGATTCAAATTCAATTGATACAGCAATCGCTGCAATCATTTCGGGCAAGTACTTTTACGACTCCCGTATTCGCATTCAAGCGTTCTCCGGTAATACAGCTTTTCCTCCCGCTCTGAATGATATACTCATAACAAGGGTAAGTCTGACAAGGACTCCAGCAATGTCGATCAAGCTCATGGGAGATGAAATTAAACAGAGAATGGACGGCATCGTCATTTCGACTCCGACAGGGTCTACGGGTCATTCTTTTTCAATCGGTGGGCCAGTGCTTCACGAAGGAATGGACTGTCTAATACTGAGCCCGCTTGCATCCGTCAACAGGATGCCCCAGCTGGTAATGCCTGTTGAAGAGATTACTATTCAAAGCAGCCATGAATCCCATCTCATAGTTGATGGCCAAGAGACGTTCAAGGTAGACCCGGAAAGGCCCATAAGGATACTGCGGTATTCTGAAGACGCAACATTTTTGCGGCTTCAGAAGAAGGGAATGAGGCAGCTTGCCAAATTAGGGTTCTCGAAGCTTGCATTCTAGCATGGTGCTTGACGCGGGGGCGTTCTATGCAGGGACAACGTTTCTATCTTCAAATGAACAGATGTATACGACCTCGGCTGTACTCGATGAGGTTAGACACATCAAGAACCAATTCTATGCTTTAGAGGCACTGCGCGATTCCGGCAGGCTAGTTATTCAAGATCCCGAACCGAACCAGATTGAAATAGTTCTTCGGGCAGCGGCGAAAACTGGCGACCGCAGCTCTCTGTCCGAAGCAGACGTGT
>Ga0070694_100000168_pt1 | contig 33670 bp, 31 predicted proteins | sample KBSK1251metaG_FD_65470 | JGI IMG/M metagenome (GOLD analysis project Ga0070694, IMG submission 65470) | Corn, switchgrass and miscanthus rhizosphere microbial communities from Kellogg Biological Station, Michigan, USA - KBS K1-25-1 metaG | ecosystem: Host-associated > Plants > Roots >...
CCGGAGCCGGGTGCTGACCGCCGCCACCCGCGGGCGCTGGACCACCGGGATCACCACCACGTTCTGGATGACGAGGTCGTTCATCTTGATGAAGAGCGCGGCGCGCTTCACCGGGTCCATCTCGGTCTCCGCCGCCCGGTAGACCTTGTCATACTCCTCGCTGCGCCAGCGCGTGATGTTCCGGCCCTGCCACTTGTTCTCCTTGGACGCCACCTCCCACGACGTGAACTGGTTCATGAACAGCTCGGGATCGGGCTGGGTCATGGTCGTGGTGTACATCTGGATGTCGGTGTAGAAGTGGGTATAGGTGTCCGGGTTGGCGGGGTCCGAGGAGAAGTAGACCGAGGCGGTCACCGCCTTGATCTCCATGTCGATGCCCGCCTTGGCCGCCGCCTGCTTGACGATGGCCTGGTTCTTCTGGCGCGGGGCGTTGATCGAGGTCTGGTAGACCACCTTGAGGCGGACTCCGTCCTTGGCGCGGATGCCGTCGCCGCCCTTCTTCCAGCCGGCCGCCTCGAGGAGCTGGCTCGCCTTGTCCACGTTGAACTCGAACCTGGTGTGCTTGGAGTTGAAGCGATCCGGGGCGTTGAGGAAATTGGCGGTGGCCACGCCGGTGCGCCCGTAGATCTGCTCCTGGACGGAGGCGCGGTCGACCAGCAGGTTGAGGGCCTGCCGGACCGCGGGATCGGTCAGGAACGGGTGCTTGGTCTTGACGCTCGACCGCTCGCCGTCCACTTCCTTCCACGGGTCGGTGTTGTTCAGCTGGATGTGCTCGATGTTGCCGCCGGTCACGATGTCGGCCCGGCCCTTGCCGCCCTGCTCGAGCCGCTTGAGGATCTCGTCCTCCACCTGCATGTTCCACGCGTAGTCGAACTCGCCGGTCTGGATGACCGCGCGGGCCGCCGATACCGCGTCGCCGCCGCCCTTCATCTCGATGGTGTCGAAGAAGGGGCGGTTGGGCATGTGGTAGCTCGGGTTCAGCTCGCCGCGCACGACGTCGCCGGGCTTGAAGTCGACGAACCGGTACGGACCGGTGCCGATCGGCTTGAGGTTGTTCGGCGCCTCGCGGGACTTGGCTCCCTTGTAGGCCTCGAAGAGGTGCTTGGGGATCACCATGCCCCGCACGCCGCAGAAGGGGTCGGCCCAGAAAGGCGTCGGCTTCGGGTACACCACGCGGATCGTGTGGCTGTCGACCTTCTCGACCTTGATGTCCTTGTAGGTGCCGATGCTCACCGAGGCGGTGGCCGGGTCGGCCGCGAACTCCCAGGTGAAGACGCAGTCGTCGGCGGTGAATGGCTTGCCGTCGTGCCAGGTCACGCCCTTCTTCAGGTGCCAGGTCACCGACTTGCCGTCCTTGGACACGCCCCCGTTCTGGGTGGTCGGGACCTCGGCGGCCAGGGTGGCAGAGAGGTTGCCGTCCGGGTCCCACGAGGCGAGAGGCTCGTAGAAGATGCGCGAGCCGTCCTGGTCCTTCGTGCCGACCGCGAAGTGCGGATTCAGCAGGGTGGCCCCCTGCCACCAGAGGGTCTTGAGCGCGCCCCCGCCACCGCGCTTGGTGGGCTTGTACGTGCTCTTGGGCTGGGCCTGGGCGACTCCGGCGGACGCGAGCATCTGACCGGCCAGCGGGGCGGTCAGGCCCAGCGCGACCATGGTCTGGACGAACGCGCGGCGGCTCAGGGTCCCGGCCTTGACCTGGCCGATCATGTGCCTCAGTTCTTGCTCTTGCATCGATGGCCCTCCTGGGAGTGGTCTGCGGTGACCGGGCTGGATGGCCCCTTATACGGCCTCGGTGGCGAAACTGTCAAGTTGTCCGCCAGGTTCCGGGCTATGCCTGCTTGTACCAGTAGGGCAACCGCCAGAAGTTGGAATCCCAGCCCGTGAGGTCCATCCCCTGGAGCGCGGTCACCGCGCCGGAGACCCCGTTGCGCCAGAGGACGGGGATGACCGCCACGTTGGCGATCACGATGTCGTTCATCTTGATGAACAGGGCCGCGCGCTTGACCGGGTCGACCTCGCTCTCGGCGGCCTTGTAGGCGCGGTCGTACTCGTCGTTGCGGAAGCGGGTGATGTTGCGCCCCTGCCACTTGTTGGCCTTCTGCGCGGCCTCCCACGAGCAGAACTGCCTCATGAAGGGCTGGGGGTCGGGCGCGGTCATCGTCGTCGTGTACATCTGCAGGTCGGAGTAGAAGTGCGGATACGTGTCCGGGTTGGCCGGGTCGGACGAGAAGAAGACGGAGGCCACCACCGACTTGATCTCGATCTCGATGCCCGCCTTGGCGGCGGCCTGCTTCACGATGGCCTGGTTCTTCTGGCGCGGCGCGTTGATCGAGGTCTGGTAGAGGAACTTGAGCCGACGACCGTCCTTGGCCCGGATGCCGTCGGCCCCCCGCTTCCAGCCGGCGGCGTCGAGGACCTGGTTGGCCTTGTCGACGTTGAACTCCCAGCGGGTGTTCTTCGAGTGGAAGCGGGAGGGCGCGTTGAGGAAGTTCGCACTGGTCTGCCCCTGCCGGCCGTAGATCTGCTCCTGCACCGCGGCCCGGTCGACCAGGAGGTTGAGGGCCTGCCGCACCGCCGGGTCGGAGAGCAGAGGGTGCATGGTCTTCAGGCTCGACCGCTCTCCGTCCACCTCGGTCCAGGGATCGGTGGTGTTGCACTGAATGTGCTCGGGGTTGCCGCCGGGGGTTATGTTGACCCGGCCCTTGCCCCCCTGCTCCATGCGCCGGAGGATGTCGTCCTCGACCTGCAGGTTCCAGGCGTAGTCGTACTCCCCGGTCTGCAGCACCGCGCGGGCCGCGGAGACCGCGTCGCCGCCGCCCTTCATCTCGATGGAGTCGAAGAAGGGCCGGTTGGGCATGTGATAGCCGGGATAGAGCTCGCCGCGCACCAGGTCACCCGGCTTGAAATCCGAGAACCGGTAGGGGCCCGTGCCGACCGGCTTGAGGTTCGCGGGCGCTTCCCGGCTCTTGGCCCCCTTGAAGGGCTCGAAGACGTGCTTGGGGACGATCATGCCTCGGACCCCGCAGAAGGCGTCCGACCAGAAGGGCTGGGGCCGGGAGAACGTGAGCTTGACGGTGTGGCTGTCCAGCTTCTCGATCTTGGCGATCTCCTGGTACGACCCGCTGGTCACCGCCGCGGTGGCCGGGTCCGAGACGAATTCGTAATTGAAGATCACGTCGTCGGCGGTGAAGGGCTTGCCGTCGTGCCAGGTCACGCCCTTCTTGAGGCGCCAGGTGACCGAGACGAGGTCGACGGCGAGCCCGCCGTTCTGGACGGTCGGGACCTCCGCGGCCAGGACCGGCACCACGTTGCCGTCGGGGTCGAACGCGGCCAGCGGCTCGTAGAAGATCCGCGAGGCGTCCTGGTCCTTGGTGCCGGTGGCGAAGTGCGGATTGAGCAGGGTCGGCGCCTGCCACCAGAGGGTCTTGAGCGGCCCGCCGCCCCCGCGCCTGGTCGGGACGAACGGGGCTCCCTTGGGCTGGGCGGCGGCCGCCCCGGCGGAGGCCAGCATCCGGGCGGCCATCGGGGCGGTGAGCCCGAGGCCGACCATCGTCTGGACGAAGGCACGGCGGCCGAGACGGCCCGCCTTGACGTGGGCGATCAGCTCGTGGAGTGCGTGGTGGTCCATGGGGTCCTCGTCGAGTTAGAGAGCCTCGATCACGGCGTCGGCGCAGCGGCGGCTCGAGGCGGATCCGCCGATGTCACGGGTGTGGGCGCGAGGGTCGGTGAGGGCGCGGGCCACCGCGGCGTCGATGCGGTCGGCGGCCGCGGTCACCGCGGGGTCTCGGTGCTGGAGGCCGAGCCAGCGGCACATCATGGCCGCGGAGAGGATCGCGGCGATCGGATTGGCGATGTCCTTGCCGGCGATGTCGGGCGCGGAGCCGTGACAGGGCTGGAAGAGCGCGTAGCGGTCGCCGACGTCGCCCGAGGGGGCCAGGCCGAGCCCGCCCACCGTGGCCGCGCCGAGGTCGGAGAGGATGTCGCCGAACATGTTCTCGAGCACCACCACGTCGTAGCGCCAGGGCGCCTGGACCAGGTACATGCTCATGGCGTCCACGTAGGCGAAGTCGGTGCGCACGTCCGGGTAGGCGCACGCGGTCTCCTGGAACACCTGCCGGAAGAACGCGTAGGAGCGGAACACGTTGGCCTTGTCCACGCACGTCACCCGGGCGACTCCGTCGGCGGGCGCCCCGCGGCCGCGCGTCCGCGCGGTCTCGAAGGCGCGGCGCACGACCCGCTCGGTGCCTTTCCGCGTGATCACGAGCGTGTCGACCGCCAGCTCCTCGCCCACCTTCGAGCCCCCGCCCAGGGAGGCGAAGAGGCCCTCGGTGTTCTCGCGGAAGATCACGTAGTCGATGCGCCCGTCGGGAGGGATCCGCAGGGGGCTCGGTACCCCCGGGTAGAGCTTGACCGGGCGCATGCCCGCGTAGAGGTCCAGCGTCATGCGAAGGCTGAGCTGGGGCGTGAGCTCGGTGCCGTCGGCCTGACGGATGTCGGGCAGACCGGCCGCCCCGAAGAGGATGACGTCGACCGCCCGGCAGAGGTCGACCGTCTCCCGCGGCAGATCCTCGCCGGTGCGCCGGTAGAGGGCGGCGCCCACTGGGGCCGGCTCGAACGAGAAGCGCAGCCCGTCCCGCTGGGCGGCCTCCAGCACGCGCACCGCCTCGGTCAGCACCTCGGGGCCGATGCCGTCGCCGCCGAGCTGGGCGATCTTGTAGTGGCTCAAGCTCTTGACGTGAGCATGCGCACGGCGACGTCGATGGCCTCGAGCATGCTCTCGGGGTTGGCGATGCCCTTCCAGGCGCGGTCGAAGGCGGTGCCGTGGTCGACCGAGACGCGCAGGAACGGCAGGCCCACCGTGACGTTGACCCCGGAGAGCCCGGTCCAGGTGCCGCTCTTCTCGTCGTAGTTGAAGCCGAGGGTCTTGACCGGGACGTGGCCCTGGTCGTGGTACATGGCGACCACGATGTCGAACTCCCCGCCGCGCGCGCGCGAGAAGAGCGTGTCGGCGGGGAGGGGGCCGTACACGTCGAGCCCATGCCGGCGCGCGTCCTCGATCGCGGGGATGATCCGGGTCTTCTCCTCGTCGCCGAAGAGGCCGTCCTCGCCCGCGTGCGGGTTGAGCCCGCACACCGCGATCCGCGCCCGCGGGCGTCCGAGCCCGGTCATGGCCTGCTGCGCGAGCTGGATGACGCGGCCCACGCGCTCGCGGGTCACCAGGTCCGGGACCCGCCGGAGGGCCACGTGGGTGGTCACGTGAATCACGCGCAGCTCCTTGCCCATCAGGAGCATCGCGAAGTCCTTGGTCGAGGTCAGCCGCGCCAGGATCTCGGTGTGGCCGGAGTGCTGTACGCCGGCGGCCGCGAGGGCTTCCTTGTTCACCGGCGCGGTGACGATGGCGTCGATCTGCCCGGCCTGGCAGAGCCGCACCCCGGCCTCGATGTAGGCGTAGGCGGCGCGCCCGGCCTCCGCGCTCACGGTGGACTTGGGCAGCGTGGCGCAGTCGACGTTGGCGAGGTCGAGGCACTCGAGGTGACCCGGCCGGAACTCGCAGGCGCCCACCGAGGCGACCGCGTGCAGGGTGAGCGGCGAGCGCAGCATCGTCAGGGTGGCCGCCATCACCGACCGGTCGCCGATCACCACCGGCCGGCAGGACGCCGCGACCTCGGGGTGGGCGAGGGCCCTGGCGATGATCTCCGGGCCGACTCCGGCGGGATCGCCCATGGTGAGGCCGAGCACGGGAATGCGGGCTGCGGTCACGGGGTTCCTCCGAGGAGCGTGGTGAAGAGGTCGGGGGGGCCGAATCCGCCCGCCTTGGTGAGCAGGGGCAGGACGGGCGCCCCGTCGCGGGCCAGGCGGCCCAGCGCGAGGCCGTCCGCGGGCGCACCGACGAGCTCGAAGCTCACCGGCCGGAGCGCCTGGATCAGCGCGTGAGCGGTATCGCCGCCGGTGACCGCGACGAGATCGGCGCGGGCGTGGTCCAGGATGCCCGCGGCGGCCCGGGCCAGATGACGGGCCATCGCCTCACGGGAGGCCGGCGTGGTCTCGCTCGCCACCACCGCGGGCCGTCCGCGCTCGAGCGCGGCGATCGCGGGCGCGGGGTTGCCGTGACCGAGCCGGTCGACGGTGACCACCGCGACACCGGTGCGAGCGAGCGCGGCGAGCTGCGCGCGGCTGACCGGATGGAGGCTGCCCACCACGACGAGCCGGGCGGGGCCGGCGGGCAGGGCGACCGCCGGTCCGGTCAGCCCGAGCGCCCCGCTCAGCGCGCGCCCGAGGCCGGCCGAGCCCGCGGCGAGCGTGCCGGGGACCGCCAGCGCGGCCCGCGCCAGGCTCGCCAGGTCGTCGTCGGTGAGGGCGTCCGCGGCCACGATGGCGCCGGGGTGCTGCTCGAGCACGTGCGCGATCTTCTCGGCGCCGGCGCGCACGTCGTCGAGGCCCAGGGGGACCAGCGGCGCCGGGCCCGCGAGCAGGGCGGCCAGGTCCGAGGTGGCGCCGCGGAAGGCGGGATCGCGGCCGATCGGGGATTCGTGAACCGGGACGGAGTCGACCAGGAGCCGGCCGTGATCGACCACGCGCCGCAGGGCGGGGAAGGCGGGGCACACGAGCGCGCCCACGAACGGCGGCCCGTGCGCGAGCAGCGCGGCCAGCTCGGCCGCCACCGGCCCGCGCATGGTCGAGTCGATCTTCTTGAACACCGGGCCTCGTCCGAATCGCGCGTGGAGCCGCTCGGCCGCGGCGCGGAGGGCGGCCGCGGCGGCCGGGTCGGTGAGCGTGCGGGTCTCGGTGTCGATCGCGACGACGCGCCGGTCGTCGGCGGTGAGGATCGGGTCCACCGCCACCGCGACCGTCCCCGCGCCCGCGAACAGGCAGCCCGTGTCGCAGGCGCCGGTGAGGTCGTCCGCGAGGATCGTCACCACGGGGAGGGGCGTCGCCGCCATGGGTGCATCACCCTACCATAGAATCTCGATCGGACCGATCGGGCCGCGACCGCCCGGGGGCCGGTCGGCCGCGGTGTATACTGGCCACGTGAAAAGCCGCGTCGTCGTGGCGCTCCTCGCCCTGGCCGCGGTGCTCCTGCCCGGTCGGGTGGCCCCGGCCGAGGATCCGGTGGCGGCACTCTCGCTGATCCGGCCCAAGCCGGTCAAGGACGCCCCTGATTTCCAGGTCCGCACCCCGGACGATCGCGTGCTCCGTCTGGGCGACTTCAAGGGCAAGGTCGTCTTCCTGAACTTCTGGGCGACCTGGTGCGAGCCCTGCCGGGAGGAGATGCCGAGCATGGAGCGCCTGCACCAGGCGTACAAGGACCGGGGCCTGGTGGTGCTGGCCATCTCGCTCGACTCGCAGGGGGCGGGCGTGGTGAACCCCTTCGTCAAGAAGTTCGCCCTCACGTTCCTGGTGGCCCTCGATCCGAAGATGGCGGTGCGGGAGCGGTACGGCGTCTGGGCGGTGCCGTCGACCTTCATCATCGATCGCCAGGGCAAGCGGGTGCTCTTCGCCAACGGCGCGCGCGAGTGGGACAGCAAGCCGGCGCACGCCCTCATCGAGTCGCTGCTCAAGTGAGCGAGTCCCTCGGCGTCCTGGTGGCCTTCTCGGCCGGGCTCTTCTCGTTCCTCTCGCCGTGCGTGCTCCCGCTCTTCCCCTCGTACCTGTCGTTCATCACCGGCATGTCGGTGGACCGCCTCACCAGCGAGGTCACCGCCGGGGCCCGCACCCGCGTGCTCCTGCACTCGCTGGCCTTCATCGGGGGCTTCAGCGTGGTGTTCGTGAGCCTCGGGGCCTCCTTCAGCGCTGCCGGGCAGTTCCTGCTCGACTACCGCGCAGCCATCCGGATCGGCGGCGGGGTGCTGATCGTGGTCTTCGGCCTGTACATCATGGGGGTGCTGCGCATCGGTATCTTCGGCCGGACCCAGCAGCTGCAGATCCGCAGCAAGCCGGCCGGCCTGCTCGGCTCCTTCCTGGTGGGGCTCACCTTCGCCATCGGCTGGACGCCCTGCGTCGGCCCGATCCTGGGCTCCATCCTGACCCTCGCCAGCAACGACAAGACGGTGGGCCAGGGCATCACCTTGCTGCTGTGCTACTCGGCCGGTCTCGGCGTGCCCTTCCTGCTCTCGTCGATCGCGCTCGGTAGCTTCCTCCGCTTCTTCCGCCGCTACCGCCCCTTCATTCCCGCCGTGGAGCGGGTGGCGGGCGTGCTCCTGGTGGTGGTGGGCGTGCTGGTGGTCACGAACTACTACGTGCTCCTGAACTCCTGGGCCGTCAGCCTGACGCCCGAGTGGCTCCTCAAGCGTCTCTAACCGACGGAGGCCGCGCATGGTCGTCAACCGGATAGGGCCCGTCTCGAGCGCGAAGGTGGTCGGCCTGCTCTACGCGATCCTGGGCCTGGCGATGGGCGCGATCATCTCGTTCATCAGCGCGGTCGGCGGCTTCGGCCACCGCGATCCCGGGCCGGTCGGCGCGTTCTTCGGGATCGCGGCGGTGGTGTTCGTCCCGGTGGTCTACGGGATCATGGGCTTTCTCATCACCCTGATCATCGCCGCCCTCTACAACGTGCTCGCGAAGCTGGTGGGCGGCGTGGAGATCGATCTCCGCTGACCGGGGAGCGGGCTCAGCCGAGCCCGCGGAGCCAGCGCGCGATCTCGTCCTGCACCCGGGTGAAGACGTCCGCCTGGGACACCGGCCCGCGCTTCGGCACCGCGAACGAGTGGTCGCCGCCCGCCACCACGTGAACGCGGACGGCCGGGCCCAGCGGCGCGAGCAGGGGGGCCAGCTCGTCCGGCGTGCCGAAGGCGTCGCGGGTGCCCTGCACGAACAGCATCGGCGCCCGGATCCGCGCGAGGTGCGCGGACCGGAGCCGCTCCGGCTGACCCGGCGGGTGGAGCGGGTAGCCCAGGAACACCAGCCCGGCCAGGTCGTCGAGCCCGGCGGCGGCCACGTGCGACGCCATGCGGCCGCCGAGCGACTTGCCGCCGATGACCAGACGGCCCCCGCCGGCACCGGCCCGGCCGCGCACCGCCGCGATCACCGCGCGGAAGGCGGCCTCGAGGACCGGCGATCGGTCCGGCAGGCGGCGGCCTTCCTCCATGTACGGGAAGTTGAACGTCACGGTGGGGAACCCGCGGGCGGCGAGGGCCTGGGCGAAGGTCAGCATGAAGTCGCTCGTCTGCGGAGCTCCCGCGCCGTGGCCCAGCACCAGGGTGAAGGGCGCGGCGGGCTCCGGCGCCGGGTAGCGCAGCGCGGTCACGCTTCCGGAGGCGACGGCGACCCGGATCGACTCGGGCACGGCCGGCGCTAGCCGAGCAGGTTCTCGGCCGCCTCCATGAGGGTCTCGGAGAGGGTCGGGTGCGCGTGGATGGTGGCGGCGACATCCTCGACGAGCGCGGCGGTCTCCACGGCCAGCGTCGCCTCGGCGATCAGCTCGCCGGCGCCGGGGCCCACGATGCCCACGCCGACCACGCGCCCGGATCGGGCGTCGGCCACCAGCTTGGTGAGCCCGTCCGCCCGCCCGATCGTCGCCGCGCGCCCGGAGGCCGCCCACTGGACTTTCGAGACCTTGGTGTCCATTCCCTGTGCCTTCGCCTGAGCCTCGTTGAGACCGCACCAGGCGATCTCCGGGTCGGTGAAGACCACGGCCGGGATGGCCACGTTGTCGAAGGCGGCCGGCCGGCCGGCCAGGGCCTCGGCGGCCACCTTGCCCTGTCGCATGGCCCGGTGGGCGAGCATCGGCTCGCCGGTGACGTCCCCCACCGCGTAGATGTGCGGGTCGCCGGTCCGGCAGCGGTCGTCGATCCGGATGAAGCCGCCGCGGTCGGTGAGCCGCGTGCGCGTCGTCTCGAGCCCGAGGCCTCCGCTCCGAGCCCGGCGGCCCACCGCCACCAGCACCCGGTCGAACGGCTGCGGGCCCTGGCCCTCGAGCAGGGCCTCGATGCCGTCGCCGGCCTCGCGCAGGCCGGTGACCTTGGTGCGGAGGTGGACGGCCGCGAACAGCTTGTCGATCCGCCGCTGGAGCGGCTGGACCAGGTCGCGGTCCACGCCGGGGAGGAGGCCCTCGGTCATCTCGACGAGGGTGACGCGGCTGCCGAGGGTCGCGTACACCGTGCCCAGCTCGAGCCCGATGTAGCCGCCGCCGATCACGAGCAGACGCTCCGGGATGTCGGGCAGCTCCAGCGCGGCCGTCGAGTCCATCACCCGCTCGCTCCGCAGGGCCACGCCGGGGAGCGGGCTCGGCTCGGACCCGGTGGCCACCACCGCGTGCTTGAAGCGGATCTTCCGGAGCGCGTCGCCCTCGATGCGCAGGGTGCTCGAGTCCTCGAAGACGGCGCGGCCGCCGATCACGGTCACGCCCTTGGCCTTGGCGACCGCGCCGAGCCCCCGCGCGAGCTTGCCCACGACGCGCTCCTGCTTCCACTTGCGCAGCGGGTCGAGGGAGATGCGCGGTTCGCCGAAGTCCACGCCCCACTCCTTGGCGCGCTCCGCCTCGCTCAGCACCGCCGCGACGTGGAGGAGGGCCTTGCTCGGGATGCAGCCTTCGAAGAGGCAGGCGCCGCCCAGCCGCCGGTCGGCGTCGATCACCACCGCCTCGAGCCCGAGCTCGGCGCAGCGGAACGCGGCCGAGTAGCCGCCGGGGCCGCCGCCCACCACGGCCACGTCGACCTCGTCCACCAGGTCGCCCATCACCATCAGACGAGCCCCAGGAGCCGCTCGGGGGCCTCGAGCAGGCTCACGATCTCGGTCGCGAAGCGCGCCCCGTCCGCGCCGTCGGCGACGCGGTGATCGAAGGTCAGGGTGAGCGGCAGCATCATCCGCGGCACGATCTGGCCCTGGCGCACCACCGCCTCCTGGCGGGCGCGCGCGACGGCCAGGATGGCGACCTCCGGGTAGTTGATGATCGGGATGGCCGCGGTGCCGCCCAGGACCCCGATGTTCGTGATCGTGAAGGTGCCGCCGCGCAGGTCGTCGAGCGTCGCCTTGCCGTCGCGCACGCGCTGGGCCAGGGCCGCGAGCTCGCGGCCGATCTCGAGCACCGGCTTGCCGTCCACGTCGCGGAGCACGGGCACGATCAGGCCCCGCGGGGTGGCCACCGCCACGCCCAGGTGGCAGTAGCGCTTGAGGATCATCTCGCCCGCGGCCGGGTCGAGGCTCGCGTTGAACTGGGGATGGGCGCGCAGGGCGAGCGCGGCCGCCTTGAGCAGGAACGCGGTGAGGGTCAGCGTCACCCCGTGGGCCCGCGCGGCCTCGAGGTTGCGGGCGATGATCGCGTCCAGCTCGGTGATGTCGGCGCGGTCGAAGTGGGTGACGTGCGGGACCAGCGTGGCCGAGAGGGTCATGCGCAGGGCGATGGTGCGGCGCAGGTGGGAGAGCGGCGCCCGCTCGACCGGACCCCACTGCTCGAATCGCGGCAGCGGCGGCGGCTCGAGCCCGATGGTCGCCAGAGGCTTGGCCGGGCCTGCGGGCGCCGACTCGGCCGCCGCGGGCGCGGGTTGCGGCCGTGCCGCGGGCGCCGGGCGCGCTCCGGTCGCGGCGGCCCGTACGTCGGTATCGAGCACGCGGCCGCCCGGCCCGCTCCCGCGCACCGCGCGCAGGTCCACGCCCAGCTCGCGCGCGAGCCGGCGCGTGGCCGGAGTCGCGGCCACCGGGCCCTCGGCGGCCCGGCTCTCGCGCGCGGGCCGCGCCGCCGCCGGCGCGGCCATCGCCGGCGCGGTTTTCGGCGACGGAGCCGTCGTGGGGGCGGGGCCGCCGTTGTCGGCGAACGTGACGAGCACCGCCCCCACCTTCACGGTCTGCCCGGGCGCCACGTGGATCTTCTCGATCCGGCCGCCGATGGGCGAGGGGATCTCGACCTGCGCCTTGTCCGTTTCCACCTCGAGCAGCGGGGCGTCCTCGTCGATGACCTGGCCCTCGTGCACCAGCACCGCGACGATCTCGGCCTCGGTGAGGCCCTCTCCCAGGTCTGGCAGGGTAAACTGGCGCGGCATAGGGGGAAAGCTAGAAGGCGAGCGTCTCGCGGCAGGCCGCGAGCACGCGGGGCACGTCGGGGACGTTGGCCCGCTCGCGGGCGAAGCCCACGAAGGGCACGTCGTGCGCGGTGACGCGGCGGACCGGTGCCTCGAGGGAGAGGAACGCCCCCTCCATGATGCTGGCCGCGATCTCGGCGCCGGGCCCGAAGCTCCGGGGCGCCTCGTGCACCACGACCGCGCGCCCGGTCTTGCGCACCGAGGCGGCCAGCGTGTCGCGATCGAGGGGCGAGATCGTCAGGAGGTCGACGATCTCGGCCTCGACGCCGCTCTCCTCGTGCAGCCGCAGGGCCACCTCGCGGGCCACCCGGAGCATGGCCCCGTAGGCGACCAGGGTCAGATCGGTGCCGGGACGGTCCACGTGGGCGCGACCGATCTCCATGGTCTCGATCTCGTCCGGCACGTCCTCCTTGGCGGCGTGGTAGAGCGCCTTCGCCTCGAAGAAGATCACCGGGTCGGGGTCGCGGATGGCCGCGGCCAGCAGGGCCCGGGCGTTGCGCGGGCCGGAGGGGATCACCATCTTGAGCCCGGGGATGTGGGAGTAGAACTGCTCCTCGCTCTCCGAGTGGTGCTCGAGCGCCCGCACCCCGCCACCGTAGGGCATCCGCACCACCATCTGGCAGCCGAAGCGCCCCTGGCTCCGCATGCGGTACCGGGCCGCGTGGTTCTCGATCTGGTGGAAGCACTGGAAGGCGAAGCCCGAGAACTGGATCTCGCAGACCGGCTTGAGGCCGTAGAGGGCCATGCCCACCGAGGCGCCGATGATGCCGGCCTCGGCCAGCGGGCTGTCCACCACGCGATTGCTGCCGAACTTGCGGTGCAGGTCCTCGGTGACCCGGAAGACGCCGCCGTCGACGCCCACGTCCTCGCCGATGACGAGCACGTCCGGATCGCGCTCCATCTCCTGCAGGAGCGCCAGGTTGAGGGCCTTCACCATGTTCAGCTTCGCCACGGCCGCCTCTGGCCCCGCATCGGCGGGCTCTCCGGGTTCCCCGGCGCGGGCTCACCGGCTCCATCGGCGGCGCCGGTGGCCGCCGGCCCGGCCAGGTCGGCCGCGGGCGCCTGCGCGAGCCGCGCCTGCATCTCGGCCCGCTGCGCCTCCAGCGGGGCCGGGCGCGTGGCGTAGGCATGGTCGAACATGCCGAGCGGGTCGGCGGGCCCGACCGCCTCGAAGGACTGGACCGCCCGCGCGATCTCCGCGTCGATCTCCTCCTCGAGGCCGCCGTCGAGGAGGTTCCGCTTCTGCAGGTAGGCGCCGAAGCGGGTGAGCGGGTCCTTCCGCTCCCACGCCTGGACCTCCTCGGCCGAGCGGTACTTCGTGGGGTCGTCGGAGGTGGTGTGCATGCCCAGCCGGTAGGTGACACACTCGATCAGGGACGGCCCGTCGCCGCGCCGCGCCCGCTCCACCGCCTCGCGGCTCGCCGCGTAGACCGCGAGCAGGTCGTTGCCGTCGACCTGCAGGCCGGGGAAGCCGTAGGCCAGGGCCTTCTGGGCGATCGTGCGCGAGTGGGTCTGCTTCTTGAGCGGGATCGAGATCGCCCACTGGTTGTTCTGGACGACGAACACGAGCGGCAGGTGCCAGACTCCGGCGAAGTTCATCGCCTCGTGGAAGTCGCCCTCGGAGGTGGCCCCGTCGCCGCAGTAGACCATCACCACCGCGTCGTCGCCGCGGTACTGCGCTGCGTAGGCCAGGCCGACCGCGTGCGGCAGCTGGGTGCCGACCGGGATGCAGATGGGCAGGTCGCGCTGATCCGGCGCGGGCTGCCCGCCCTCCAGGTAGCCGGCGAAGAACAGGAGCACCTTCTCCATCGTCCAGCCGCGCCAGAGCATCGCCGCGGTCTCGCGGAAGGAGGGCACCATCCAGTCGGTGCGGCGCAGGGTGGCCACGCTGCCGATCTGGGCCGCCTCCTGGCCCTTGATCGGGGCGAACGTGCCGATCCGTCCCTGCCGCTGCAGCCGCAGCATCCGCTCGTCGAAGCGGCGGCCGAGCAGCATCGCGCGGTGGAGGCGCTTGATCTCCTCGGGGGCGATCTCGGGCTCGAGGGCGGAGTCCAGGTTGCCGTCGCTGTCCAGGATGGACAGGTGCTCGACGGTGAACTGCGGCTCGATCGTGGTCCTCGGCATGGGGCCGGCTCGTTTCTCTCGCATTCTACCCCGGACCGCGCTAGGCGGCCCCGGCGAAAGCGGGTAATCTCTCTGCCATGCGCGTCCGGGTGCGGGTGCCGGCCACTTCCGCCAACCTGGGCCCCGGATTCGACGCGCTGGGCCTGGCGCTGGCGCTCTACAACGAGGTCACGATCGAGGAGGCCGACGGGGTCTCGGTCGCGGTGGAGGGCGAGGGCGGCGCGCGCCTGGACCCGGGCGCCAAGAACGTCGTCGCGCGTGGGGTGAGGCTGGGCTTCGAGGTCGCGGGCCGTCCCTTCCCGGGCGCGCGCCTCCACTGCGTGAACCGCATCCCGCTCGCCCGGGGACTGGGCTCGAGCGCGGCCGCGTGGGTCGGCGGGCTGCTCGCGGCCAACGCGGTCATGGGTGAGCCGCTCGACCGCGACGGCCTCCTCGCCGCCGCGACCCGCGCCGAGGGGCACCCGGACAACGTGGCCGCCGCGCTCCTGGGCGGGCTCACCGTCTCCTGCGCCGACGGCCCGCGTGTCACCGCGATCAGCCTGCCGGTGCCGCGCGAGATCGAGTGGGTGGTCCTGCTCCCCGAGACCGAGAGCTCGACCCGCGAGGCCCGGGCGGTGCTGCCCGAGTCGGTGCCGCGCGCCGACGCGATCTTCAACGTGCAGCGCGTGAGCCTGCTCCTGGCCGCGCTCGGCGCCGGTCGGATCGATCTGCTCGAGCTCGCCATGCAGGACCGGCTCCACCAGCCGTATCGCCTCCGGCTCTTCCCCTGGATGGACGCGGTGGCGGCCGCCGGGCGCGGGGCGGGCGCGCTCGGCTGCGTGCTGAGCGGGGCGGGCCCGTCCATGCTCGCGGTGGTGCGTCCGGGTGGCGGCGAGGCGGTGGCCTGGGCCATGGAGGAGGCCCTGCGCGCCGCCGGGATCGCGGGGCGGGCGCTCAACCTGCCGGTCGACGTGGGCGGCGCGGCGTGGGAGCGACTCCCCGAGACTTGACTCTCGCTCGGAGCAGGCAGTACGATCCGGACAAGGTGTATCCGTGATCAAGAGTGACCGCTGGATCAGGCGGCAAGCCCTGGAGAAGGGCATGATCAAGCCCTTCGAGGACCGCCAGGTCCGCAAGGGCGGGATTTCCTTCGGGTTGTCCTCCTACGGCTACGACATCCGCATCGCGGACGAGTTCAAGATCTTCACCAACATCAACACCACCATCGTGGACCCGAAGGCGTTCGACCCGCGCTCCTTCGTCGACTACCAGGGCGAGGTGGCGCTGATCCCGCCCAACTCGTTCGCGCTGGGGCGCTCGGTCGAGTATTTCAAGATCCCGCGCAACGTGCTGACGATCTGCGTGGGGAAGTCCACCTACGCGCGGTGCGGCATCATCACGAACGTGACCCCGTTCGAGCCGGAGTGGGAAGGGTACGTGACGCTCGAGATCAGCAACACCACCCCGCTCCCGGCCAAGATCTACGCCAACGAGGGCATCGCGCAGGTCCTTTTCTTTGAATCGGACGAGGCCTGCGAGACGTCATATGCTGACCGGCAGGGGAAGTATCAGGGCCAGCAGGGGATCGTGCTGCCGACCGTCTAGGCCCTGAGACCGGTCCCGCGAACGCGGGGCCAGGAGGTGACGTCCGATGGCTGAGCAGAAGAAGAAGGAGACGAGGCCGACCAAGCCCAACGAGGGCGGCGGCGACGACGGCGGCGCGGGTAGCGCCGATCTGTCCAAGAAGGGCAAGAAGATCAAGGAAGAGCTGGACAACCTGCTGGACGAGATCGACGACATCCTCGAGGAGAACGCCGAGGAGTTCGTGAAGAGCTACGTCCAGCGCGGCGGCCAGTAGCCGCGCGTCAGCCCGAGGAGCCGGAGGCGTACCATGCCGATCTACGAGTACGGGTGCTTGGCCTGCGGAGCGCAGTTCGAGAAGTTCATGCAGGTGGCGACCGCGGTGGCCTGCCCGTCGTGCGAGAGCGATCGGGTCAGCCGTCGCCTGTCGGTGGTCGGCGTGAAGGTGGGCGGGCGCGCGAGCGATCCGTCGGCCGCGCCCGTGGGCGGGGGCGGAGGGTGCTGCGGGGGCGGTTGCGGCTGCCACTGATCCCCATCCCGCGCCGCGCGGACGTCCGGGGGCCTTCGGGCCCCCTTGCTGTCTCGGCTGATCGTCTCGGCTGACCGTCCCTCGCTGGACAGCGACCCTCCTCGCTCCTATACTCGGCCCCGTGGATCTGCGCCAGCTCGAGATCTTCGTCAAGGTTGCCGAGCTCGGCTCGTTCTCCCGGGCGGCCCAGGCCCTCTTCCTGACCCAGCCGACGGTCTCCGAGCACATCCGGACCCTGGAGGACGAGCTGGGCGTGCGGCTGCTCGACCGGCTGGGTCGCGGCGCCGCGGTCACCAAGGGGGGCGCGCTGCTCCTCGGCTACGCCCAGCGCATGCTCGCGCTGTCGCGGGAGGCCCGCCAGGCGATGGAGAGCTTCCAGGGACGGATGAGCGGCGATCTCCTGGTGGGCGCCAGCACCATCCCGGGGGAGTACATCCTCCCGGCCCTGATCGGGCGCTTCAAGGAGAAGTTCCCGGACATCGCGATCACCCTGCTGATCGGCGGCAGCCAGGCGGTCACCGAGTGGGTCCTGGAGGGCCGGGCCGAGATCGGCGTGGTCGGCGCGCGCTCGGGCCACCGGGCGATCGAGTACCGCGAGCTGTGTCCCGACGACATCGTGCTGATCGTGGGCGCGGCCCACCCGTGGCAGGGGCGCGAGCGGGTGAGCCTCGAGGAGCTGCGGGGCGAGCCGCTGCTGCTGCGCGAGCAGGGCTCGGGCACGCGGGCCGCGCTGGAGGCGGCCCTGGTGGCCGCCGGCACCGACATCGGCGCGTTCCGGGTGGTCGGCGAGATGGGCTCCACCCAGGCGATCAAGCAGGCGGTGAAGGCCGGCGTCGGCGTGTCGATGGTCTCCCGCCGGGCGGTGGAGGAGGAATGCCGCGCGGGCAGCGTGTGGTGCCTGCGGGTGCAGGATCTCGCGATCAGCCGGGCGTTCTATCTCGCCACGCACCGGGAGCGCAGCCGTTCCCCGCTCGCCGAGGCCTTCCGCAGCTTCGTCGAGACCGAGGCTGGCTGACGGCCCGTTCCCGGCGGCCCCGCCCGCGATGGCCACTGGCCTGATCGATCCGAAGACCGGCAGGGAGATCCGCCTCACCGCCTACGCGGCCTGCGCGGGGTGAGCCTCCAAGATGGGTCCTGGAGATCTCCAGGACGTGCTGGGCGGGCTCCGGCAGGAGGAGCACGCCGATCTGCTCGTGGGCCTCGGGCGGAGCGACGACGCCGCGGTCTACCGGATCACCGACGACGTGGCGATCGTGGAGACGGTGGACTTCTTCCCTCCCATCGTGGACGACCCCTACCTCTACGGCGCGATCGCGGCGGTCAACTCGATGTCCGACGTCTACGCCATGGGCGGGCAGGTGCTCTTCGCCCTGAACGTGGCCGGCTTCCCGCGCGACCTGCCGAAGGAGATCATCGCGGCCGTCTTCCGCGGCGGCGCCGACAAGGTGCGCGAGGCGGGCGGCGTCGTGGCGGGCGGGCACACCGTGGTGGACGCCGAGCCCAAGTACGGCCTCTGCGTCACCGGTCGCGTGGATCCGCGGCGCGTGCTCCTGAAGGGCGGCCTGCGGGCGGGGCAGCGCGTGTTCCTCTCGAAGCCGCTCGGCACCGGCGTGATCGCGACCGCGGCCAAGAACGACGCCTGCGACCCCGCGGTGCTCGAGGGCGCGGTGCAGAGCATGCTCCGGCTGAATCGGGTGGCGGCCGAGGTCGCGCTGGAGGCGGGCGCGACCGGCGCCACCGATATCACCGGGTTCGGCCTGCTCGGCCACGCCGGGGAGATGGTGGAGGCCTCGGGCGCGGGGCTGACGCTCCGGAGCCGCGACCTGCCGCTGCTGCCGGGCGCGCTCGCGCTGGCCGAGCGCGGCAGCTTCAGCGGCGGCATGGGCCGCAACCGGCGGCACCTCGACGAGGCCTTCGGCGCCCGGGGGGCGCTGCGGATCGATCCCGTGGTGCCGGAGGCGCTCGTGAAGCTCCTCTGCGAGTCGGAGACGTCGGGCGGCCTGCTCTTCGGGGTCGACGCGGCGCGGGTCGCGGCGGTGCGGGACGGCTTCGCGCGGCGCGGCGAGCCGGTGTGGGAGATCGGCCTCGTGACGACGGAGCCGGGACTGATCCTACTCTAGGGTCCGGGGTCTAGCGGGCGGCGTCGGAGCGCTTCAGGAAGGCGATCAGCTTCTGGCGTAACTCGGCGGGCAGCTTGGTCTCGGGGGTCTCACGCAGCCGGCGGGCGGCGTCGACGGTGCCGCGATACGTGTTGACGAAGGCCACGCACGGCGGGCAGCCGTCCAGGTGCCACTCCAGCAGCTCCGTCTGATCCCGCGGCAGCGTGCCGTCGATGTAGTCGGCCAGGAGCTCCACGCACTCCGAGCACCCGATCTCCCGCGAGGACTCGTCCATTCGCTCTCCCTCACCGATGAGGCCGTGACCTTGTGACGCAACCTTAACACACGCCCGCGCGGGGGCAAGTCGGTGTTTAGCGGTCCCGCGCATTGCCTTCCCGCGCGCTCACAGTGTAGGCTCGTCGCACCCATGGCCGTTCGCGTGGCTATCCTGACGCCGTTCGCCGCTCCGTCGGTCCGGGGCAACGCGATCACGGTCGACCGCATCGCCCGCGGGCTCCGGGAGCGCGGGGTGGAGCTGCGCGTCTGGGATCTGTCGGTGGTGCCCGAGGCGGCCGTCGAGCACCAGATCGGACAGTTCGGACCCGCGGTCGTGCACGCCTTTCACGCGCTCCGAGCCGGTCCGGCCGCGCTCCGCCTGGCCCGCCGCGCGAACGTGCCCCTGCTCGTGACGGTCACCGGCACCGACGTCAACCTGGATCTCCAGGACCCGGACTCCGCGCCGGTCGTGCGCCGGGTCCTCGAGGGCGCCGCGGCGGTGAGCGTCTTCGACGAGTCGATGGCCACCGCGATCGTGGCGGCCCTGCCCGACGTCGCGCCGCGGATCGTCGTGATCGCCCAGAGCGCCTTCTTCGAGCCGGCGCCGCCCGGGCACTGGCCCCCCGCCGCCGCGCTGCAGCGCGCGCCCGGCCCGATCCTCCTCTTCCCGGTCGGGATCCGGAGCGTGAAGCGCCCGCTGCTCCCGCTCGAGGCCCTCGACCACCTGCTCCCGGAGCACCCGGGGCTCGAGCTGGTCTACGTCGGGCCGATCCTCGAGCCGGCGGTCGGCGAGGCCCTGGTGCGGACGCTTCCGTCCTACCCGTGGGCGCGTCACCTGGGGGCGGTGCCGCACAACCGGATGCCCGCCCTGCTCGAGCTGGCCGACGTGGTGCTCAGCTGCTCGCTCTCGGAGGGCGGCATGGCCAACTCGGTGCTGGAGGCGCTCTCGCTCGGCCGCGCGGTGCTCGCCTCGGACATCCCGGGCAACCGCTCGCTCGTCGAGGACGGCGTCACCGGGCTGCTGTTCGGCTCGCCCGAGGAGATGGCCACCAAGGCGGATCGCCTGCTCAAGGATCCCGACTTTCGCGCCCGGCTCGGCCAGGCCGGCCGCGAGCGCGTGAGCGCGCGCTTCGGCCGGGACCGCGAGACCGACGGTTACCTCGCCGCGTACACGCGTCTGACCCCCCCGGTCGGTTGAGACGGCGCTCGCCGCCGCGCAAGATTTCGGCACGTCGCGCGCGACGAGCGGCCAGATCGGGCAAGTAGTTGACGGGGGTGGGACGCCCCCCTATGATGAATCAATTCCAAAGGCGGGAAAGGAGCCGTTCATGGCGCAGCCTCCCGTGTCGAGCGAGTCCCAGGAGCAGCGGGTCACCGAGTTCGTCAACGCGTACCAGTCGCTCCGGGCCGAGGTCGGCAAGATCATCGTCGGCCACAACGAGGTCGTCAGCCAGGTCCTGATCGGCCTCTTCGCGGGCGGCCACGTGCTCCTGGAAGGCGTGCCGGGGCTCGGCAAGACGCTCCTCATCAAGACGCTCGCCGAGAGCCTCGAGCTGTCCTTCTCGCGCATCCAGTTCACGCCGGACCTGATGCCGGGCGACATCATCGGCACCAACATCATCGTGGAGGACGCGCAGGGGCGGAAGCACTTCCAGTTCCAGCGCGGACCGATCTTCGGCCACATCCTGCTCGCCGACGAGGTGAACCGGGCCACCCCCAAGACCCAGTCGGCCCTGCTCGAGGGCATGCAGGAGGGCGCGGTGACCGTCTCGGGCGCCTCGCACCCGCTGCCGGCGCCGTTCTTCGTGCTCGCCACCCAGAACCCCATCGAGATGGAGGGCACGTACCCGCTGCCCGAGGCGCAGCTCGATCGGTTCCTGTTCAAGCTGCGGGTGCGCTACCCGGCGCTCGAGGAGCTGACCGAGATCATCGACCGCACCACGCACGTCCGCTCGGTGGAGGTGCGCCGCGTCCTGACCGGTCCGCAGGTGCTCTCGATGCGGGAGCTGGTGCGGGAGATCCCCATCGCCTCTCACGTGCGCGACCTGGCCTCGTTCCTCGTCCTCGCCACCCATCCCCAGTGGGAGCGCGCGCCCGAGCCGGCCCGACGCTTCATCCGCTACGGGGCGAGCCCGCGCGGGGCGCAGGCGCTGGTCCTGGGGGCGAAGGTCCGGGCCCTGTCGGAGGGACGATTCAACGTCAGCGTGGAGGATCTGCGCGCGATGGCGCTGCCGGCGCTGCGTCACCGTCTCATCCTGAACTTCGAGGGCGAGGCCGCGGGGGTGGACGTGGACGACCTCGTGGGCCAGATCGTCGAGGCCGCCGAGACCATGAGCGGGGCGGGGAAAGAGGTCTTCCTGAGATAGGGAGAGGAGACGGTCGATGCCCGGTCCCACGGTGATCGAGCGGCTGGTCGCGGACGTCGCCCGGCAGATCCGGCTGCGGCGGGCGGAGTTCTACGGCCTGCGCGGCCTCTTCTGGGGCGCGGTGGCCGCGGTGGTGCCGCTCCTGCTCAAGGAGCCGCTCGGCCCGTGGAGCTACGCGGGCGCCGCCATCCTGCTGCTCGCCGGCGCGGGGGCGGGCGCCCTCTGGGGCGTCCTGCTCCGGCTCCCCGTCGCCGAGGCCGCCCGGCTCGCCGACCGCGGCTACGCGCTGCAGGATCGAATCAGCACCGCACTCGAGTGGGCGGAGCGCCCCGATCGCACCCCGATCGTGGAGGCGCTGGTGGTCGACGCGACCGCCCGCGCCGAGCAGCTGGGCGCCCGGCGCATCATCTCGCGGCGCATGCCGCGGGAGGCCAAGCTCGTGCCGATCCCGCTCCTGCTCGGCCTCGTGCTCGCGGCCGCCCCGCCGATCCCGCTGCCCCAGGGCCGTCTCCCCAACTTCTCGGTCTCCCGCGACGAAGACGAGGAGAAGGCTCCGGGAGACCGGAGCGGGGACATCCAGCAATCGGAGCGCAAGCAGGCCACCCGACGCGATCCGGTGCAGCGCGCGGACGTGCAGGAGCGCAACCTGAGCCCGCGCCTCGGGGGCGGAGGACAGAGCCAGCCGGGCGACCTGGCCGCGGTGTTCAAGGACACCTCGCTGGGGGGCCGGGCGCCCGACTTCAACTCGTTCCTCAAGAAGGGCGACGAGCGGCTGCGCATGCTCGACTCGCTCGACCGGCTACCCGATCTGCAGTCCGACTTCACCCAGAGCCAGACGCGCATGGTCTTCCAGAAGGCCAAGGCGCTGCGGGGCGGCCTCGACCCGAACAAGAAGGTCTCGCCCGAGAAGCTGCGCGAGCTGCTGAGCGAGATGGAGCGGCTCGGCCGCAAGAACGGCGGGCAGGGCCAGGGCAACTGGTCGGGCGACGCCTACGAGGGCATGGAGGCGCTCGAGGGCGGGCAGAGCGACCGGGCCATGGAAGCCATGGAGCGCGCGCTCAACAAGATGCGCTCGATGGAGGAGCGCGGCCGCGACGGGAAGTCGCTGAAGGGCGGGCGCGAGAGCGAGCGGCGCGGCGGGCGGCGCGGGGACAAGGGCTCTGGACAGCAGGGCGGGCCGGGGGACGAGGGTGACTTCCCGGAAGGCGAGGGCCTGCTGCCGGGTCGCGGCAAGAGCGGGGCGCCGAAGGGCGATGCCACCGCGCGGCTGCGCGGCAGTCCCTTCGACGTCGGGGTGGAAGGGGAGGCGCGGGCCGGGCGCAAGCAGGGCATCGACACGAACATGGTGGGCCGCGGGGCCCAGATGCCGTCGCGCATGCAGTACATGGGGGTGCTCGGCCAGTACCGGAAGATGATGGAGGAGTCCATCGCGCGGGAGCAGGTGCCGCGCGACTTCCAGACCCAGGTGAAGGAGTACTTCCAGTCGCTGGATGAGAAATAGCGGCGTGACCATCGCGCGCTCCGGGCAGGAGATGCTGTCCGCCGACTTCCTCACCCAGCTCGAGCGCCTGAGCCTCCTCTCGCGCCGGTCGTTCCGCGGGCGGGTCAAGGGCGAGCGCCGGAGCCCGCGCAAGGGCATCAGCGTCGAGTTCTCCGACTTCCGTCCCTACGGGATCGGCGACGACCTGCGCTACGTGGACTGGAACGTCTACGCGCGCCTCGACCGCCTCTACCTCAAGCTGTTCGTCGACGAGGAGGACCTCTGCCTGCACCTGCTGGTCGACGCCTCGGCCTCGATGGGCTTCGGGGCGCCGTCGAAGCTCGATCACGCGGCCCGGCTGGCCGGGGCGCTCGGATTCGTGGGGCTGGTGGGCCTCGAGCGGGTGGGGGTGGGCGTGGTGCGCGAGCGCATGGCGGAGGGCTTCAGCCCCGCCCGGGGCCGGAGCCAGGTGCTGCCGCTCATGAACTTCCTGGGCCGGCTCACCCCCGGCGGGGCCACCTCGCTCAACGAGGGGCTCGCGGCCTACGCGCTGCGCTCGCGTGAGGCGGGTCTGGCGGTGCTCATCTCGGACCTCATGGATCCGGGCGGCTACGAGCGCGGGCTGAAGGCCCTCCTCGAGCGCCGCTTCGACGTGCACGTCATCCACGTGCTGTCCGCGGACGAGATGAACCCCAGCTTCGGCGGCGACCTGCGCCTGCTGGACGCGGAGACCGAGGAGCTGCGCGACCTCACGCTCGACGGCGAGGCCCTGCGCGGCTACCACCAGCGGCTGCGCGAGTTCCTCGAGCGCGCCGAGCAGTTCTGCCGCGGCAACGAGATCGCCTATCACCGGGTGGTCACCGAGACCCCGGTCGAGGAGTTCATGCTCCGGCAGCTCAAGGGGCTCCTGCTCGCATGAACTTCCTGAGCCCGTTCGCGCTGCTGCTCGGCACCCTCGCGGTGCCGCTGCTGCTCCTGTACTTCCTCAAGGTGCGCCGCCGGCAGATGCAGGTGTCGAGTCTCCTGCTGTGGCAGGCCGCCCTGCGCGACCGGGAGGCGTCCACCTTCTTCCAGCGCTTGCAGCGGGACCCCCTGCTGATCTTGCAGATCCTGGCCCTGCTCGCCCTCACCGTCGCGCTCGCCCGGCCGGCGGTGACCGTGATGGGGCAGGGCGCGAAGCGGGTGGCCATCGTCATGGACATCTCCGCCTCCATGAAGGCCACCGACGTCTCGCCCTCGCGCTTCGTGCAGGCGCAGCGGGCCGCGCTCGGCCTGCTGGGCCGGCTGGGCGAGGGCGCCGAGGTGATGGTGGTCGAGGCGGGGGTGCAGCCGAAGGTGCTGGTGCCGTTCACCCGCGAGCACGACCGGGTGGCCTCCGCCCTCCGCTCGATGGAGGCGCACGACCTGCCCAACCGGCTCTCGGAGGGGCTGCGCACCGCGCGGGCCCTGGTCGGCTCCGATCCGCGCGCCGAGATCCACGTGTTCACCGACGGCGCGCACCCGGCGGCGGTGAAGACGCAGGGCGACGACGTGCGCGTGCGCTGGACGGGGGTGGGACGCCGCTCCCACAACGTGGGCATCACGAGCCTCGCGGTGCGCCGGAACTATTTCGGCGCCTACAACTCGCAGGCCTTCTTCTCGGTGGGGAACTTCTCGGCCGAGCCCCAGACCTTCTCGCTCCGCCTCACCCTCGACGACGAGACCCTGACCGAGCGCACCCTCACCCTCGACCCGCAGGTGCGGCGCGCCATCGTGGTGCCGTTCAGCGAGCAGCGCGGCGGCGTCCTCCGGCTGCGGCTCGACGTCTCCGACGATCTCGACGCCGACAACGTGGCCTACGCGGTGATTCCGGCGCCCCGGACGCTCTCGGTGCTGCTGGTCAGCCCCGGCAACCTGTTCCTCGAGAAGGTCCTCGCCACCGATCCGCAGGTGAAGCTCGAGGTGCGCAAGCCGGACGCCTACCAGGGCGGGATGGAAGGCTTCGACGTGGTGGTGATCGACAGCGTGAGCCCGCCCAAGGTCGGCAACGGGCGCTTCGTGCTCGTCAACACCGTGCCCGCCGACGTGCCGCTCGAGGTGCTGGGCCGGCTCGACAATCCCACCATCATGGACTGGGATCGGACGCACCCCATCATGCGCCAGATCGACTTCGCCAAGGTGACGATCGAGGACGCGATGCGGGTCCGGCCCGTCGCCGCCGGCAAGACCCTGGTGGAGGCGGTGGGCGGGCCGCTCATCTACGCGCTCGAGGAGCGCGACCGCAAGGCGCTCTTCTTCGGCTTCGACCTCTTCCGCACCGACTTTCCCCTCCGGGTCGCGTTCCCTCTGATCCTGTCCAAGGGCCTCCGCTGGCTGAGCCCGGTCGGGCTCGACCAGTCGAGCCTGCAGCTCCAGGCCGGCCAGCCCATCCTGCTCCCCGTCGAGCACGGCGTGACCACCGCGACCGTGCGCACGCCGTCGGGACGCAGCGTGCGGGCCCAGGTCAACCGGGGCATGGCGAGCTTCACCGAGACCGACGAGGTCGGCGTCTACGCCGTCGTGACCGCGCGGGGGGAGACCAAGGTCGCGGTCAACCTGATGAGCGCCGACGAGTCGGATCTCACCCCGCTACCGGTGCCGAGCTTCGTGGAGGGGGCGCGGCCCGAGTCGCCCCCGGTGCTGATCCAGCGCGAGCTGTGGCCGCTCTTCGTGATGCTGGCCCTGATGCTCTTCGCGCTCGAGGGCTTCCTCTACTGGCGGCGCCAGACCGGCGGCCGCCTCGGGCTGCCGCGGGGCCTGGGGGACCGGTGGGCGCTCGGGCTGCGCTGCGCGCTGCTCGCGGTGCTGCTCCTGTCGCTGACCAAGCCCACGATCCCGCGCTGGGCCGACCGGCTGAACGTGACGTTCCTGCTCGACATGTCCGACAGCGTGAGCCTGGCCGCGCGGGAGAGCGCGTACCGCTTCGCGGCCCAGTCGGTCGGGGCCATGCAGCCGGGCGACCAGGCGGGCCTCGTGGTGTTCGGGGAGGAGGCGGTGGTCGACCAGCCGCTGCGCCCGGCCGCGAAGATCGAGCGGCCGCAGGCGCACGTCCCCGGGCGCGGCACCAACCTGGCGCAGGCCCTGCAGCTCGGTCTCGCCACCGCGCCGCCGGGCCAGGCCAACCGCTTCGTGCTCCTGACCGACGGCCGGCAGAACCAGGGCAACGCCCTGGCCGTCGCGCAGGCGGCCAAGGACGCGGGCGCCGACATCTACTACGTGCCCGCGCCGCTGACGTTCCCCCAGGAAGTGGTGGTGGAGTCGATGGTGCTGCCCCAGGAGGTGAAGTTCGGGGAGCCGTTCCAGGCCAAGGTGGTGGCCTGGAGTCAGGCGGAGACCCAGGGGCGGCTGTCCCTCTACCGCAACGGGGAGTTCCTGGGCTCGCAGGTGGTCCGGCTCTCGCCGGGCAAGAACGTGTACACCTACCGACAGTCGCTCGAGCAGAGCGGCATCCACGTCTACCAGGCCGCGCTCGACGTGGACGGCGACACCATCGAGGAGAACAACCGCGCGCTCGGCACGCTCGTGGTGCGCGGGCGGCCCCAGGTGCTGCTCGCCGAGAAGGACCGGAGCCAGGCCCAGGCCCTGGCCGCGGCGCTGCGGTCCCAGCACGTGGACGTGACGGTGGTGGAGGCGGCCCAGATCCCCAAGGACATGGCGGGGCTGCAGAAGTACGACGGGCTCATCCTGTCCAACGTCTCCTCGCTCAAGATGACGAAGAAGCAGATGGAGAACATCCGCGACTACGTCCGCGAGCAGGGCGGCGGGCTCATCATGCTGGGCGGCGAGGAGAGCTTCGGTCTCGGCGGCTACTACCGGACCCCCATCGAGGAAGCGCTGCCGGTGACGATGGAGGTGAAGCAGAAGATCGAGATCCCGAGCCTCGCGGTGGTGCTGTCGATCGACCGCTCCGGCTCCATGGCCATGACCACCGACGAGAAGGTGACCAAGCTCGACATCGCCAAGGAGGCGGCCCACCTCGTGGTCGATCTCCTCGACGAGCGCAACGAGGTCGGGGTGATGAGCTGGGACACCGAGTTCATCTGGGACTCGCCGGTCAAGCCGGCCCGCGACAAGCAGGGGATCCATCACGCGATCGCCACCATCAAGGCGGGCGGCGGCACCGACGGCTACCCGGCCCTCAAGGAGTCCTACCAGGTCCTCTTCGACCGGCCCGCCCTGCTCAAGCACGTCATCTTCCTGTCGGACGGCCAGATGACGCGCGGCGACTTCGCCGGCCTCCTGCGCCGGATGGCCAAGGACAAGATCACGGTGTCCACGGTGGCCATCGGCAAGGACGCGGACGTGCCCCTGATGGTCGACGTGGCCAAGTGGGGCCGCGGGCGCTTCTACTACACCGAGGACGACTCGACGATCCCGCGCATCTTCACGCTCGAGACGCAGCTCGCCTCCAAGGCCTCCCTGGTCGAGCAGCCCTTCAAGCCGGTGGTGGCGAGCCCGGCCCACGAGGCCATCCAGGAGATCGACTGGAAGGAGGTCCCGCCGCTCGGCGGCTACGTGGCCACCAGCATGAAGGCCAACGCCGACCTGGTGCTGATGACCCACCAGGAGGACCCGCTGCTCGCCACGTGGCGCTACGGGCTCGGCCGCTCGGTGGCGTTCACGTCCGACGCCAAGGCCAAGTGGGGGGTGCTCTGGGTGCGCTGGGGCGGCTTCAACAAGTTCTGGTCCCAGGTGACGCGGTGGGCGTTGCGCACCGGGACCCGCAGCGATACGGTGGCCTCGGTGTCCCGGACCGACAACCTCGGCGAGGTGACGGTGGACGCTATCGACCCCAAGGGCGAGTTCATCAACTTCCTCGACTCCCAGGTGGGAGTGGTCGCGCCCGACAAGACCCGCACCGTGATCGATCTCGAGCAGATCGGCCCGGGCCGGTACCGGGGGCGCTTCCCGGCGGGGCAGGAGGGGGTGTACCTCGTCGGCATGGCGCAGCGGCGCGCGGACCAGATGGTGGGCTCACAGCTCGCGGGCCTCGTGGTGCCGTACGGCCAGGAGTTCCGCGACCTGGGGGTGGACGAGTCCTTCCTGCGCGAACTCACCGAGCTCACCGGAGGCGGGATCCTGGCCGATCCCAAGGACGCGTTCCTCCAGAATCGGCACCGGTCGCGCCTGAGCGTGGACATCTGGCCGTGGCTGGTGGGGATGGTGGCGGTGCTGCTGATCCCGGAGATCGCGCTGCGGCGGATCGGGCCGGTGGGGCTCGGCCGGCTGTGGGCGCGGGCGGGCCGGGCGAGAGGAGGACCTGGGCATGAGAGCGCTGACCCTAGCTAGGTGGGCCGTCGTCCCCGCGCTGCTGCTCGCGGTGATCGGCGTGACCGGGGCGGACGCCGCGCCCAAGCCGCGCAACGTGCTGATCCTGCCGTTCGCCAGCGTGGATCTCGCCCGCGACGAGCAGTGGATCGGCGAGGGGATCGCCCAGTCGCTGATGCTCTCGCTGGTGCACGTGCCCGGGCTGGTCCAGATCGAGCGCGAGCGGATCCGCGCCCTCCCGCAGCCCGAGGCGTGGGACGAGGCGGCGACCGCGAGCGCGGCCAAGCGGGTCGGCGCCGACCTGGCGCTGTTCGGGGAGGTGAAGCGGACCGGCTCGGACCTGATCGTCCAGCCGCGCTTCCTCGAGCTGCACGGCGACAAGGTGGAGGGAGGCGCGCTCGACACCTTCGCGGTGGCCGACGGGCAGCTCCTCGACCGTCTGCGTGCGCTGCCCGCCGCCTACCTCAAGGCGGTGAGGGTTCCGGCCAGTGACGCGGAGCTGGCGCGGGCCCAGAAGTGGGCCGCGCCGACCACCCTCGTCCGCGCGTACGAGCTCTACGTGCGGGGACGCCACGCCAGCTACCGCGGGACCCAGGACGCCAGCGAAGCCGCCGTCGAGTTCCTGAGCCGGGCGATCGAGGCGGATCCCCAGTTCGTCGCGGCCCAGTACGCCCTGGGCGTGGTGCACCAGAATCTCGGCAATCGCTGGAAGGCGGCGGCCCAGTTCCGGGCTTCGGCCCAGCTCGACCCCACCTACGCCGAGCCGTACAAGGCCCTCGGAGACCTGTACCTGACCGCTCCCCGTCGGCTCTTCGAGGAGGCGATCAAGGCCTACGCCAAGGCCATCGAGCTCCGGCCGTTCTACGCGGAGGCCCACGTCGGCCTGGGCGACGCCCTCGCCGCCAAGGGTGAGATCGATCCGGCGGTGGCCGCGTATCAGAAGGGGCTCGAGTACAACCCGATGAACGCGAAGGTCCACGTGAGCCTGGGCAAGATCTACTATTCGGAGAAGGGCCTGTACTACGAGTCCGTGACCGCCTACAAGAAGGCGATCGACCTCGATCCGGGCTATCTCGACGCGCGGATGGGCCTGGCCGAGGTGTACGAGGACAAGGGCCTCTACAAGGAAGCGATCGACGAGTACCGCAAGGTCGTGGAGGCGGACGCCAAGAACAGCGGCGCGCTCTACAATCTCGCCCTGGTCTACGAGAAGGTCGACCCGAAGGAGGCCATGAGTCTGTGGGAACGCTACATCAGCCTGGCGAGCAGCCTACCGTCCGAGAAGGACTGGGTCGACGTCGCCCGGCTGCACCTGAAGAAGCTCAGGCAGCAGCACGGCAACTAGAGGCCGAGCAGGCTCTTCAGCGCGGCCTTGTTGAAGCCACGCACCACCTGATCGCCGACCACGATCACCGGGATGGACATCTGCCCGGTGAGCTTCACCAGCTCATCGCGCGCGTCGCCGTCGGCCAGCACGTTGACGTCCTCGAACGCTACCCCCTGAGACGAAAGAAACTCTTTCGCCGCCTTGCAGGGGCCTCAGGTGGGGCTGCTGAAGACACGAACCCTGGGACGCTCGTCGGCCACGGTCGGCTCCTCCTCCATCGCGAATGAGATTCGGCGCGAGTCGATCGCTATTCTCGCTCATTTTGACGCTCCGCGCTCCGGATACGATTCGAGCCGGTCGCGCGACGGCCACCGCCGCCACGCGGAAATTCCCGCCGTGCGACGCTAGGGATATGTCCAGGCCCAGGTTGATGGACGCCGGGGACGCCGTCGTGCGCTTTGCCTGGAAGCTCCTGTGGAGCTGGCGGCGGTAGCGTTCTCGGCTCTTCCCGGTTTCGCCCACCCGACCGCCGGTTTCAGTCACTTCGGTCCACCGGCTCCGTCAGGTTCGAATCTACAAGACCCATGAAATAAGCTAGATAGGGCTCGCCGGCGCCACTGGCCCCGGTCTTGCTCGTTACAGGGGTCATGTGCCGCCGCATGGGAGAGACCGGCCGGACCCGCAGATCGCCCGGGCAACGCGAGCGCGGCTTCACGCTCGTCGAGCTGATGGTGGTGGTGGCGGTCATCGGCGTCCTGGCCACGATCGCGATCCCGCTGTACGAGAACGTGCAGGCGCGCGGGCGGCTCGCCAAGGCGCAGGCCGATTCGCGCGCCCTCGCCTCCGCGGTGAGCGTCTACGGCGCCCACATGGGGCGCATCCCTTCCACGCTGGCACAGCTGACCACGGTGGCGACGAACGCCCTCGGCCAGCCGGGCGGCCCATTCATGGCTGCGGTCCCGACCGCGCCCGGTGGCTGGTCGACCTACGCCTACACCGCCAACACCACCGCGGGCACGTTCACGATCACCACGAGCGGCGACGGCACCAGCGTCGCGCTTCCCTAGGCCCGCGGGCCGTCCGCGGCCCGGAGTGCCGATTTCTAACCGATTCGCTCCGTCCGGGTGACGTCGAGCGGGTGGTCGATCAGCGGTTCCAGGCGCTCCACGAACCGCCGCGTATGCGGCAAGCCAGCGTGACGCTCGAATGCCGCTTCGTCCTTCCAGCGCGAATGAATGTAGAACAGCCGTGGGTCGCGCGTCGACCGGAAGGCGTGAATGCTCAGGCAGCCGGGCTCCTCGCGCGACGGGGCGAGGACGTCGAGCAACGCCTCGGCCACGGCCCCCTCGTTGCCGGGATGCGCGTGAAATCGGGCGAAGATGAACAGCTCCATTCCGGACAATCTAGCAGACCGGACCGCCGATTGCGCCACCCGTGGGGGCCGTGCGCGTCTCCTTGACTTAGCGGGGGGCATTTCCTATGGTGGCCGGGTCATGAGCGACCTGCGCAAAGACCCGACTCGAGGCCGCTGGGTTCTGGTTCGGCCCGGCGGCAAGCCGCCCGCCTCGTCGGTGTGTCCGTTCTGTCCGGGCAACGAATCGCTGACTCCCCACGAGATCTTCGCCTATCGCAAGGAAGGCTCGCGTCCCGACGGGCCCGGCTGGTCGGTGCGGGTGATTCCCGAGGCCGACCCGTACTTCCGCATCGAGCGGGAGCTGGTCCGCGAGGGCCTGGGTCTCTACGATCGCATCTCGCCGCGCGGCGCCACCGAGCTGATCGTCGAGAGCCCCAACCACGACGACACCGCCGCGACTCTGGGCGAGGGGCAATGGGAGCAGGTGCTGTGGATGTACGGCGAGCGGATCCGCGATCTCAAGCGCGACCCGAACATCCGGGACATCCTGGTGACGCGGCGTCACCGGGCGCCCGGCTCGCGTATCACGCACCCGTACTCACGGCTCACCGCGATCCCGATCATCTTCGACGAGGTCCGGCGCAAGCTCCGCGAGTGCCGCGAGCACTACGAGTACAAGCGGCGGTGCGTGTACTGCGACATGATCCGACAGGAGATCGCCGGCGGCGACCGGGTGGTGCGCCTGACCGATCACTTCCTCGCGCTGTCCCCCTACGCGTCGCGCTCCCCGTTCGAGACGTGGATCCTGCCCCGCCAGCACAACTGCCTCTACGAGGCCTCCCTGTCCGGGGAGGTGGTGGCGGACCTGGCCGGGATTCTGGGGGGCCTCTTCCGGACCCTGGCCGCCAAGGTGGGCGACCCCGCGTTCGAGATGACCCTCTATACCGCGCCCAACCTGAGCGCCAAGATCCTGCCCGGGGAGTGGGCAACCATCGCCGACGATTACCACTGGCATATAGAGGTCTGCACCACGCCCGACCGGGTCAACGGGGTCGGGGGCATCCACGTCAACGAGACCCCCCCGGAGGAGGCCAGCAAGCAGCTCCGGGACGCCTGGCTCTGAGCTAAGGCCACGCCCCCGCAGCCGAAAGCCAGGCTCGACTTGACAAGGCCCCTCTGAGGTGGGAGACTCCGACCGTACGAGTCGGAGATCCCACGGGTCGGATATAGGGGACAGGCGTGCTGAGATTCACGAAACGGGCGGATTACGGGCTGATGGCGATCCACTTTATCGCCTCCCACGGCGACGATGGGGCGGTGAGCGCCAAGCGGATTGCCGACGAGTTCCGTATCCCGCCGGAGCGGCTCGCCAAGATCCTCCAGCAACTCGCGAAGAAGAAGCTGATCACGAGCCACAACGGCCCCAAGGGCGGCTACCTGCTGACGCGGCCGCCGTCCGAGATCACGGTCGGCCAGGTGGTCCGGGCTCTCGAGGGGCCGCTGAGCGTGGTGAGCTGCATGACCGAGCACGACGATTGTCCGCAGTTCGCGCGCTGCAACCTGCGGGGCCCGGTGCAGAAGATCCAGGCCAGCATCACCCACGTACTCGATAGCATGACGCTCGCGGAGCTGGCGGCGGAGCCGACCGTCACGGTGCTGCCGCTGGCGGCGATCCGCTAGTCGGGCACTCACGAGGAGCGAGACGGCAATGGCGTTGAAGCTTCCGATCTTCATGGACAGCCAGTCCACGACCCCGGTCGATCCCCGGGTGCTCGAGGTGATGATCCCGTACTTCACCGAGAAGTTCGGGCACCCCGCGAGCCGCAACCATCCCTTCGGCTGGGAGGCGGAGGGCGGGGTAGACCGGGCGCGGGAGCAGATCGCCAAGCTGATCGGCGCGCGGGATCCGAAGGAGGTGGTGTTCACCTCCGGGGGCACCGAGGCCATCAACCTGGCGCTCAAGGGCGTGGCCGAGATGTACCGCGAGAAGGGCAACCACATCGTCACCACCACCATCGAGCAGCGGGCGACGCTCGACGTCTGCAAGCGCCTCGAGCGGCAGGGCTTCGAGGTGACCTACGTCCCGGTCGGGCGCGACGGGCTGGTGGACGTGGAGGCGGTGCGGGCCGCGCTCACCGACAAGACCATCCTCCTCTCGATCATGTTCGCCAACAACGAGATCGGGACGATCCAGCCGGTGGCCGAGCTGGGCAAGCTGGCCAAGGAGAAGGGGATCATCTTCCACACCGACGCCACCCAGGCGGTGGGCAAGATCCCGGTGGACGTCGAGGCGATGGGCGTCGACCTCCTTTCCGCGACCGCCCACATGCTCTACGGCCCCAAGGGAGTCGGCGCCCTCTACGTGCGGCGCAAGAACCCGCGGGTGCGGCTGGCCCCCATGGTGGACGGCGGCGGTCACGAGCGGGGCATGCGCTCGGGCACGGTGCCGGTGCCCCTGGTGGTCGGCTTCGGGAAGGCCGCGGAGATCTGCCGGGAAGTCATGGGCGAGGAGTCCAAGCGCCTGGCCGCGCTGCGCGACCGGCTGCAGGAGCAGATCGTCTCGAAGGTGGACGAGGCCTACGTCAACGGGCATCCCACCCGGCGCCTGCCCCACAACCTCAACATCTCCTTCGCCTACGTCGAGGGTGAGTCGGTGCTGATGGGGCTCAATCGGGAGGCGGCGCTGGCCTCGGGCTCGGCCTGCACCTCGGCGACCCTCGAGCCGTCGTACGTGATCTCGGCGCTGGGAGTCGACTCGGAGCTGGCCCACTCGTCGATCCGGTTCGGGCTGCATCGCTTCTCGACCGAGGAAGAGGTCGACTTCGTGGCGCAGAAGACGATCGAGGTCATCCACCGGCTGCGGGAGATGTCGCCGCTCTACGAGCTGGCCAAGGAAGGCGTGGACTTGAAGTCGATCCACTGGAAGGCGGAGTGAGGACGCCCCCAGGCATCCAGATCATGCGATCAGGGAGGCTCTACCGACATGGCCTATAGCGATAAGGTAGTCGACCACTACAACAACCCGCGCAACGTGGGGTCCTTCACCAAGGACACCCCGGGGGTCGGGACGGGCCTGGTGGGCGCGCCGGAGTGCGGCGACGTCATGAAGCTGCAGATCAAGGTCAACGTCGAGACCGGCGTGATCGAGGACGCCAAGTTCAAGACGTTCGGCTGCGGCAGCGCCATCGCCTCGTCGAGCCTGGCCACCGAGTGGCTCAAGGGCCGCACGGTGGACGAGGCGGCCAAGATCAAGAACAC
>Ga0070694_100000170_pt1 | contig 33499 bp, 25 predicted proteins | sample KBSK1251metaG_FD_65470 | JGI IMG/M metagenome (GOLD analysis project Ga0070694, IMG submission 65470) | Corn, switchgrass and miscanthus rhizosphere microbial communities from Kellogg Biological Station, Michigan, USA - KBS K1-25-1 metaG | ecosystem: Host-associated > Plants > Roots >...
CCCAAGCCGCTCGCATGGCGCATGCGCGCGAAAATCGGCGAGCGGGTAAAATGGTACAACGATGTCGAGGAGGTGCAGTTTTGAGACTCACCGTCTTGCACCGCACCACAGTGCAGATTACGGCAAGCTCGGGATGGCGATATCAATCGTCGTTCTGCTTCGACATAACGAGCAGAAGCAGCGTCAAACCCATGACTACAAGTCCCAACGCGAGTGCTAGGCTGGGCCGGACCGCGATGCCCTGACCGTAATCCAGCCATCCAAGCGCAAGGCACCAGGCTACGCCGCTGAGCGCGACCTTCGCTGCAGCGAGATTCGCACCGCCAGACCAAACAGCAGTTTCTGTCTGGGAACAGCGATCGAGTGGGCCAGCAGCCGTCCTGCGAGTGCTGTCCACGACGAAATCAAACGCCCTGTCAAACATCGTTCTTCTCCTTATCATTGCCCCTTGAGACGGAGCATAGGCCATTGCCTCTGCCTACCTCCATTCTCCATGGGTTGAGGTCGGTGCCAGATTGGTTGGAGAGACCTCATACTTTGGTTTGAGTCAGGGCTTGCAAATCCGAATGCGAACAATCGTCGCCGCAAGACAAGATTTGCTGAAAGCCGTGGCCGGGTAGCCCACGGCGACCGAGACCTAGATTTGCTCGTTCCTTAGAACGGCAACGCAACCCTTAAGACTGCTGACTCGCGATTTTCCAAGGCTATCTTTTGCGCCAGCATACAGTCGCCTGCGACCAAATCTCCTTCCGGCAAGAAGCATTTTCCTATGCTTACACGGTCGTTCCGGCCAAGTTCCCTCACGTTTCCAAACCTACCGTGAAAAATCCGATAACGCCGGCCGGTATCCGAACCGCTCACGTCAAAGTAACCAAACGCCTCGTATTGCTGACGCTGCCGGGTAGAGAGATTCTTCAGGAGAAGCTCCATGCCCTTACGCTCAGCCTGATCCAATTGGCGCTGCTGCCTTCGAGTCACAATCAAGCTGACGGCGATGGCAAATACCAAGGCCGAGAGCAAAACAACCGAGACCATCATCCGCCCTTCAATGCGGGAATAAAGATAGTTTCCTCAGCGTCTGGATCGAATTTGCGATCCCCTTCGGTCAAAATCCGATGCTGACCTCCACCTATTTGTTCAGCCGCAAGAAAGCCCTTGGCTGTCAGTTTTCGAAAACGGCGCTCCGCCTCGGCGAGGTCTTTCGCGCTCGTCTTGTCAAACTCCATGGTGGAATGACCCGAAGAGTCCATTATGATGTGGCGTGCCATGTCATCCTCTTAAATCCGCCCCAGCGTTCAACGACATGCGGCAACCAAACGTTCCTATGGAACGCACGGTAGGGTGGGTGACAAGCCGTCGCGTACCGCCAGAAACCGGTTCACGGCCGGACAGCCGGGGAGTTGCGCAAGGAGGGGCGGCGTCCGGCTAGTCGGAGTAAAATCCGCCTCGCTTTAGAAGCTGCCCGAAACCAACGCTGACCCGCCCTGAAGATCGCAACCTTCAACGTCAATAATGTCAACAAGCGCCTGGCCAACCTGCTCGGCTGGCTACGCGACTCACGACCTGATGCGGCGTGCCTTCAGGAGCTGAAGGCGATCGACTCCGAATTGCCGATCGCTACAATCAAAAAGGCTGGCTATGGGGCGGTCTGGCAAGGTGAAAGCGGGTGGAATGGGGTCGCCATTCTGGCGCGCGGTTGTGAACCGGTGGTAACCCGCACAACACTGCCCGGAGATCACGACACGCAGAGCCGCTATATCGAGGCGGCGGTCAGCGGCGTGCTCATCGCGACGCTCTATGCGCCGAACGGCAATCCGCAGCCGGGGCCGAAATTCAACTACAAGCTCGCCTGGATGGAGCGCCTCTTGGCACACGCTGCCGAGCTCTACACCCTCGACGCGCCGGTCGTGCTAGCAGGGGATTTCAACGTGGTTCCGACCGACGCCGACATCTATCCCACGAGGTCGTACGCCAAGAATGCGCTGGTCCAGCCCGAGCCGCGGGCGCTATTCCGGCGCCTTCTCGATCAGGGATGGGTCGATGCCATCCGCAAGCTCCATCCTGAGGCGCCAATGTATACATTCTGGGACTACCGGCGAAATCGGTGGGAACGCGACGCCGGGCTTCGCATCGACCACTTGCTGCTGAATTGGCAAGCCGCGAAGCGCCTCGTCGATGCAGGCGTCGATCGCGAAGTGCGGGGGATCGAGAACGCGAGCGATCACGCACCAGTCTGGATCACGCTCCGCAATGCGCTTTCTGCTCGCCGCAGTTCGGTTCGACGCGCAGAGAAGAAGGTGACGCCGCCAACTCGCAAGCAGAACAAGCGGCCCGAACCAACCCGGCGGCCGCTGCTCGTCATCGACGGCGATTCGTTTGCCCATCGCTCCTATCATGCGCTTCCCAAGACCATCATGCGCCGTGGAGACAGGCCGGCCGGCGCGATCCTCGGCTTTGCCAATATGCTGCTGCGTCTTTACCGCGAGGAGCAGCCACGCGCCGTGCTCGTCGGCTGGGACACACTGGAGGCTGAGACCTACCGTCATGAGGCATTTCCCGCCTACCAAGGGGGACGCGAATTCGACGATGCATTGATTGAGCAGCTGCATGTGCTGCCTGAGCTTGTCGCCGCATGCGGTTTCCAGAACGCGAAGGCAGCCGGTTTCGAGGCTGATGATTTTCTCGCCTCGGCCGCCACTAAGGAGGAAAAGCGCGGCGGCACCGTGCTTATTGCCAGCGGCGACCGCGATACTTTTCAGCTCGCCTCCGAGCTCACCACTATCCTCTATCCTGTCCGCGCGGGCGAGATGGCGCGCATCGGCCCAGCCGAAGTCCGTGAGCGATACGGCGTTAAACCCGAGCAAGTTCCGGATTTCATCGCTTTGCGCGGCGATCCCTCCGATGGGCTTCCCGGCGCACCCGGCGTCGGCGCAACTGGAGCTGCAACGCTGCTACAAAGATACGAGAACCTGGAGGCCGCGCTTGCGGCCGGTCGTTTTCCGGCCATGGCGGACAACCTGCGGCTGTTCAGGTCGATCGCCACCATGGATCGCCGGGCGTCGCTCCCCAGGCTTCGCAACCAAAAGCCTACTTGGCACAATGGGGCGGCGCTGGCGCGCAAATGGCAGCTCAACCAACTGGCAAGCCGACTCGAAAAGCTTGCCGAGGAAGCAGGAGAGGGCAGCTAGGCAAACTCCCCGGCATCAACCCCAGGCCGTTTCGACGTGCTCGTAGCAGGCGTGCGGCTCGACCACGCGCAAGGTGGGGTAGTCCGTGTAGCCCTGCTCCGTACCGCCGTAGAATGTTTCCCGATTGGCCGGCATCAGCGGCGCATCGAGGAATAGGCGAATGACGAGGTCGGGATTGGAGATGAAGGGCTTGCCGAAGGCAACGAGATCGGCGCGCCCCTCTGCCAGCGCCTTGTTTGCGCGCGCTTTGTCGAAACCGTTATTGGCGATTACCGGGCCGCCGAACAGGTCCTTGAGCTTCTTGTAATCGAAGGGCGGAACCGGCAGGCCTCCGGTATCGCCTTCGATGATGTGGAGATAGGCAAGGCCTCTCTTCGAAAGCTGCTCGGCGACGTAGTTGAACAAGGCTTGCGGGTTGCTGTCAGAGATATCGTTTTGACCGTTCTGCGGCGAAATACGCACGCCGGTGCGTTCAGCGCCTACTGCCGCGGTCACTGCGTCGACCGCTTCCAGTAAGAAGCGGCTGCGATTCTCGATGCTGCCGCCGTAGATATCGGTGCGCTTGTTGGTTTGATCGCGCAGGAATTGATCGATCAGATAGCCATTAGCGCCGTGCACCTCCACACCATCGAATCCTGCCGCCATAGCGTTTCGTGCGGCCTGTGCATAGCGCTCGACGATGCCGGGAATTTCCGACGTCTCGAGGGCGCGCGGGCTTGGAATTGGCTGGAAGCCCTCGGCTGTGAAAGCTTGCACTTTGGGCTTGATGGCCGAAGGCGCAACCGGAGCCGCGCCGCCAGGTTGGAAGGAAGGGTGGGAGATGCGGCCAACATGCCAAAGCTGGAGCACCATCGGGGCGCCGCTGATGTGGACGGCCCTTGTCACGCATTTCCAGCCTTCGATCTGCTCCTTGCTGTGAATGCCGGGCGTCGAGATGTAGCCCTGGCCATCTGGCGAGATCTGGGTCGCCTCTGCGATGATGAGGCCGGCACTCGCGCGCTGGGCGTAATAGAGCGCACTGAGTTGGGTCGGTACGTTGCCGGGACCGGCGCGGCTGCGAGTTAACGGCGCCATCGCAACGCGATTCTTGAGGGCGAGCGGCCCGACCTCGACCGTGGTGAAAAGATCAGGGACTTTGTTGGGATTTCGTTCTTGCATTGAGGTGGTCTCCGGAGGTGTCCGCAGGCGGCAGCTGCCGTTGCAGATGGGAAATGCCTTGTATCAAGGCATAGCGACATTCCAATCCATGGTTCTCTCGGGCTTATGAACAAAGGGCAATGAGCCGCTTGGCGTTTTTGGGGGCAGCACTCTTTTGGTCATTATCGAAATGGACGTAGATGCCTTTCGGCGATTATCGAAAACCGTCCGGCCGTCATAGGAAGGCGAGCGCGCGTCTTCATCAGCAATGAGTCTCTCGACCGAAGGTCCGGAAGCATAACGCTCCAACTTCCTTGCCTGGTCGTCCAGGCGCTTGAGCGCCGCAAGCTCTTCCTCGCGTCCGAGCTTCGCCTTTTGCACCGCAGATTTCAGGACGCGGATCGTCTCGTCGTAGACACGAAGCGGCACCGGAAACGGATGGCCGTCCTTGCCGCCATGGGCGAAGGAAAACCGCGCTGGATCGGTGAAGCGATAAGGCGCGCCATGGGCGACCTCTGCGACAAGCGCGAGTGCACGCACGGTTCTCGCTCCGACACCCGGCGTCAGCAGAAGTTCCGAAAAATCGGCCGGACCGCGATCCGCGGCGGCGGCAAGATTGCCGTGCAACCGCCTCAGCCAGACATCTTGCGGTCTCACGTCATGATGTTGCGGCGCCAGCAAATTGGGCAGAACCGACTGCTTTGTTTCCTGATCTTTCGCACCGTTTAGGGTTTCGAGCTTGCGGACGATACCGTCAGGCCCAAGCGCCAAAAGTAGTCCGACTTGCCCAAGCCGCGATGCCTCTGCCCGGTGATCAGTGAGATTCACGATCTCGCCTTGGCCCTGGCCCTCGATTGCGGTGTGGGGCTCGTCCACGAAGCTCTTCAATCCTTCGGACAGCCAGTGATAGCGGCGTGCCTGCCTGCGTCTGTCGTTCATGCCCTGCTGCACGACCGTCCAGCATCCCTCGTCGCTGACGATGAAGGCGTGCAGATAAAGCTCGAAGCCGTCCTGCACCGCTGCGCTGTCGACCTTAGCCACGAGCCGGCTGGTCGTGGCGAAGGCTTCGCCATTGAAACCGATGCGCTCGCCAATTGCGCGCAGCTCATGCGGCGTCTGACGCGAATATTTGCCTCGTTCGCCGCAGACGTGAATACCGAGCTCATCCTCGAGCGGGGCGAGGCCGCGCTTGAGCGCGCCGATTACGCTGGTGGTAATTCCCGACGAATGCCAGTGCATGCCCATGACAGCGCCGAAGGACTGGAACCAGAAAGGATTGGCAAGCCGCCGCAACAGCTCGTCGCGGCCGTAATGATGGACTATGGCTTCGCTCATCACCGCGCTGAGACGAGTCATGCGATCGGCGAGCCATTGCGGCACGCGCCCGCCATGCAGCGGAAGATCGGCGCCTCCCGCTCTCTTCGCCATCACTCAGCCATTCGCAGGCGAGCTACGAGCAAGGACTTGGTAACGTCGGGGAAGACCAGGGCGGTGAGCACCAGCACCAGCATCGCGCCAACGCCCCCGCGCCACACCGATAAGGATCGGCACCCCGATATTGATGAGGAAAAGCGTTCCGCGACGAGGCTCGAGATCGAGCCATATCCTCCCGACCCGTGACGTGGACCGGTCAGCTCTCATAGGGGCATCATTCATGCTTCGGGGATAGGCTTACAGCGGGGGATAGGACAAGACTTACAGCATCTCCGTCGGCCGCCCTCACTCTCTAGGGATCGTGATGCAGCTAGCAGGCTCAGCCGGCGTGGGCCGAATCGCTTCGCAATTCTAGCGGGTCTTACTGGGCGCCGTCTTTGAATCCGGGCTGTCGTTTTGGCCAACCGTCCTTTCGGTTGGACTTCCTTGCTCGACGTCGATCAGGCCAGGGCTGCCTCCATCGAGCCTGTCGACGATGACGACTCGCTTCAAGGACGCGCTCGCAGGTCCGACGCAAAGGGCGGTGACCATCACCATGGCGAGCAGCGCACCTATTTTAACAAACACGCTTTTCTCCCTGATTTCATCGTTATTTCACTGGATTTAGTTCGCAATGAACCAGCCTCGCAGGGCAAAGTTCCGTTAAACCGGACGAAGTTAGCGGAGCCAGAACGTCAGGCGCGGGACTGGAGGCGCGTGGCCGGTTCGAGAATCGCAAGCCTCGCGGCGCTTCGGGCATTGGCCGTGATAGTGGCAGTATCCGGCTTGCCCGGGGGGACCAGCCAGCTTCCACCCACGCACGGCACTTGATCGAGCGCGAGCCATTCGGCCGCGGTCGCATGGGTAATACCGCCGGTCGGACAGAAGCGGCAGTGCTGGAATGGTGCCGCGAGCGCCTTTAGCGCCGGGATGCCGCCAGCGGCCGTCGCGGGAAAGAACTTGAAGCGGCTAAGCCCCATCTCGAGCCCGCGCATGATGTCGGCCGCGGTGGCGATGCCCGGGAGGAATGGCAGGCCCGAGGCAATTGCCGCCTTGCCAAGCGGTTCGGTGAGACCCGGCGAGACGATGAATTGCGCGCCCGCCGCCACGCTCGCCTCGAGGTCGCTCTCGCTCAGCACCGTGCCTGCGCCGACCACAGCGCCTTCCGCCTTGGCCATCTCTCGAATGACTTCGATCGCGGCGGGCGTGCGCAGCGTCACTTCGAGCGCACGCAAGCCTCCGGCAATCAGCGCCTCGGCGATGGGCTGGGCATAGGCCGCATCCTTGATCACCAGCACCGGGATGACCGGCGCCAGCTCCATGATCTTGTCGATGGTCTTGGTCGTGGTCATTGGCCATGCTCCGCGGCAAACGCGACAGCAGCGCCGAACAGGCCCGGCTGCGGATGGATGATAGTTTTCACGGAGATTGCCGACATCATCTTCTCGAACCGGCCCTTGGCGGTGAACCGGCCGCTGAAGCCCGAGCGCGGCAGGAGCTCGGCAATGCGCGCGCCAAGCCCGCCGGCAATGACGACTGCATTCGCGCCGTGCGCCAGCGCGATGTTGCCAGCGACGCTGCCCAAGATCAGGCAGAAGCGGTCGAGCGCTGCGACTGCCAGGCCATCGGCGCCGGAAAGCGCGGCGGTCCAAATGGCCTTATCGTCGCCTGCCTGCACCGCGCGGTCGTCGATCGCCGCCAGCGCCTCATAGATATTGACAAGTCCGGGACCTGAAACTACCCGCTCGACCGACACACGGCCGTAGCGTTCGCGCAGCCGCGCGAGGATGACGTCCTCGATGCCATCAACCGGGGCATAATCTATGTGCCCGCCCTCGCATTCGATGACATGGTTGTGTCCCTCGCGGCGCAACACATGCGCTACGCCAAGACCGCTCCCAGGTCCGACGATGCTGATCACGCCCTCCTCCGGCAGGGGAATATCGGGGCCACAAAGATAACGAAGATGTTCACGCCCGACTTGGACGACGGCATGTCCGACAGCGCCGAAGTCGTTGATCAGGGTTATGCGGTCGACGCCGAGCCCTTGGGCCACCATGGCCGGTCTGATGATCCAGGGATTATTGGTGAGCTTCAGTATTTCGCCAGAGACGGGGCAAGCGACGGCAATGGCTGCGGCGCGGGGCAAAGTGCGCCCCAGTTGCTCGCCGAACGTTTCCCATGCGGTTTGCAGGCTTGCATGATCGACGGTCTTCAGCGTGACCGCGTCACCTAGCTTCCTGACTTGTCCGCCTTCGACATCGGCGAGAGCAAATCTTGCATGGCTTCCGCCGATATCGGCAGTAACCAGCTCCATCACAATCCGGCTGCCGCGAGCATCGCCGAGGCGCCTCTCTCGGGGCTATCCGCGCCATGGCGCATCATGGCGAACAACTCGCGCCCGGTGCCGAACGGCGGCGGAGGGGCCGGCGCGTTCTCGCGGCTTTCCCATTCGTCTTGATCTACCAAGGCAGTCAGCTCTCCCCTGTCGGCGCAAAGGCGCACAATGTCGCCGTCGCGGAGCTTCGCGATCGGACCGCCGGCAAGCGCCTCGGGGCTGACATGGATCGCCGCGGGAACCTTGCCCGAAGCGCCGGACATGCGCCCATCGGTGACGAGCGCCACCCGGAATCCTCTATCCTGGAGCACGCCGAGCGAGGGCGTGAGCTTGTGCAGCTCCGGCATTCCGTTCGCGCGCGGACCCTGAAAGCGCACCACCACGACAGCATCCTTGTCGAGCTCGCCGGCCTTGAACGCTTTCACCACGTCGTCCTGATCCGAGAAGATCTTGGCAGGCGCTTCGATCGTCCAGCGCGAGGGATCGACCGCACTCGTCTTGAACGTTGCGCGGCCGAGATTGCCTTTGACCAGACGCATGCCGCCGTCAGGTCTGAAAGGGTTCGAGGCCGGGCGCAGGATGGTCTCATCCAGCGACGAAGAGGGGGCGACCTCCCAGGAGAGTGTCTCGCCATCGAGCTTAGGAGCGCGAGCGTAGTCTCCAAGGTCCTCGCCCCCGACAGTCATGAGGTCCCGATGGAGCAGACCAGCTTCCAACAGCGTGGCGATGGTGAATGCCATGCCTCCGGCAGCGTGGAACTCGTTCACATCGGCTGAGCCGTTGGGGTAGATCCGCGCAATTAAAGGCACGACGGCCGAGAGCTGGTCCATGTCTTCCCAATCGATCAGGATTCCGGCCGCCCGCGCGATGGCAGGCAGGTGGATCACGTGATTGGTCGAGCCGCCGGTGGCAAGCAAGCCGACCGCTGCGTTGACGATCGCTTTCTCGTCCACGACGCGCCCGAGCGGGCGGTAATCATTGCCGTTCCAGCCGATCCCGGTCAGGCGGTGGATGGCTGCGCGCGTCAATTCCTGACGAAGCTTCGTGCCGGGATTGATGAAGGCGGCGCCCGGAACATGAAGCCCCATCACCTCCATCATCATCTGGTTCGAGTTGGCAGTGCCGTAGAAGGTACAAGTTCCCGCGCCGTGGTAGGAAGCGGCTTCAGCTTCCAGTAGCTCGGCCTTACCCACTTTCCCCTCGGTATAAAGCTGCCGCACCCGCTGCTTCTCCTTATTGGCGAGGCCCGAAGGCATCGGCCCTGCGGGAACGAGAATTGCCGGCAGGTGTCCAAATCTCAGGGCGCCAATCAGGAGTCCCGGCACGATCTTGTCGCAAATGCCGAGTAGCGCCGCGGCTTCGAACATGCCATGGCTGAGCGCAATCGCGGTCGAAAGAGCGATGGTGTCACGGCTGAACAGCGATAATTCCATGCCGCGCTGCCCTTGCGTGACACCGTCGCACATAGCGGGAGTCCCGCCGGCGACCTGTGCCGTCGCTCCGGCTTCGCGCGCGAACAGCTTGATCTGATCGGGATAGCGTCCGTAGGGCTGATGCGCGGACAGCATGTCGTTGTAGGCGGTGACGATGCCGATATTCATGTCCTTGCCGTCGCGGATGGCGCGCTTGTCTTCGCCCGCTGCGGCAAAGCCGTGGGCGAGGTTTCCGCAGGAGAGCACTGGGCGGTCGACACCCGTTTCGCGCTCACGCGCAATGAAATCAAGATAGGCGCTACGCGTCGGCCGGGATCTCTCGACGATCCGTTCGGTGACGGCCTCGACGGCAGGATGGAGAGTCATGTCGCGCTCCAGTGAATCTCTAATGGACCCCTGGCATCAGCCAGCACCCGTCCAATAGGAACTTCCGACGAGGGGCCGTCTTTCAAAGCGCGCTCCACGACGGCGCGCTTCTCGGCACCAGACAATGTAAGCATGATCATGCGCGCTGACAGGATCGCCGCGCGGCTCAAGGTTACGCGGGCGACCGGCGCCTCCGGGGGCAAAGGATCCGGCATGACTCCGATAGCCCTGCGTCTCTTGGGGCCTTCAAGCGCTTCCTCGAGGTCCGGGCCTTGAAAAATCGACGCGGTATGGCCGTCCGCACCGACACCAAGCCACACGAGATCCGGGGGCCATTTCAGATCGGATAGCTGCGCATTCGCCGCTTCTCCCGCCGCGTGGTAGTCGGCGGTCTCTTTCACTACGATCGGGAGCACGCGGGCACCCTTAGGCATGAAATGGTGCGCGATCGTCGCGGCGTTGCTTAACGGGTCTGTGATCGAAACAAGGCGGTCGTCCGTCGGAATGATGGTGACCCGGTTCCAGTCGATCTTTTTTGCCGCCAGCCGTTCAAAGATCGGAAGCGGCGTCTTGCCTCCAGGTAGTGCAATAAACGCCTCATCACGGGCCTCGAGCGCACCCTCGATGAGGTAACCAATCTCGTCGGCCACGGCGTCGGCCATCTCTGCCGTCGTGTCGTAGGCACGCCACTCGGCCTCAATCATGCCAGCTCACTCCATCACGTTCGGTCAACGCGATGGCTGCCGATGGACCCCAGGTGCCTGCCGCATAGGCTTGCGGGCGCATCTGGTGCGCTGCCCAGCCATCCCGAATCCCGTCAATCCACTCCCATTGAGCCTCAACTTCGTCGCGCCGCACGAAAAGGGTCGGATCTCCTTCAATGAAATCGAGGAGCAGCCGCTCATAGGCGATGCGGCGGCGCACGCCGGCAAAGGCGCTCGTAAGCGACAGGTCTAGCGGGACTTCGCGGAGGCGAATGCCGTCACGATCGAGTCCAGGTTCCTTGGCCATCACCAACAGACGAATGTTTTCCTCGGGCTGCAGCCGAATAATGAGCTTGTTCGGCTCGGCATGACCGCCGCGATTTTCGAAGATCGAATGCGGCACCTGCCGGAACTGGATGAAGATCTCCGATTGGCGATTCGCCAAGCGCTTGCCAGTCCTGAGGTAGAAGGGAACGCCCCTCCAACGCCAGTTATCGACAAAGGCTTTTAGGGCCACGAAGGTCTCCGTTCCGGACGGACCGCCAAGCTCGTCGGTGTAGCTCGGCACCCATGCACCGCCGACCACGCCCGCGCCATATTGGCCGATGACGGTGTGCGTTGCGGCCGTCGACCGGTCCATGGGACGAAGCGACCGCAGCACCTTCACCTTCTCGTCGCGCACCTCGGTGGCGTTGAAATGAGCAGGCGGCTCCATCGCCACCAGTGCCAGAAGTTGGAGCATGTGATTCTGGACCATGTCGCGCAACGCGCCGGCATTGTCGTAGAACCCGCCGCGGCCCTCGAGTCCCACCGTCTCTGACACGGTGATCTGGATGTGCTCGATCCCGCTCGCGTTCCACAACGGCTCGAACAGCCTATTGCCGAATCTGAGCGCGAGCAGGTTCTGCACCGTCTCCTTGCCGAGATAGTGGTCGATGCGGAAGATCCGCTCCTCCGGAAAGGCGGCGGATACGGCGTCGTTGATGGTGCGAAACGAGTCGAGATCGTCGCCCAAAGGCTTCTCCAGGCCAATCCGCGCCTTCTCGCCGGTCAATCCTGCCGATCGAAGCCCAGTGATGGTCGGCTGAAACAGCGACGGCGCGGTCGAGAGCAGGACGGCAAGCGTCTGGGTTCCGCCATTGCCAAGTGTCTTCGACAGCCTGCGGAAGCTTTCGGCATGTGAGGCATCCAAGGTGACATAGCGGAGGCGCCTCAGGAAATCAGCGCTCGAGCCCGATCTGTGGCGATCGGCCGGCAAATGCTTCGCGAGTGCAGCCTCGGCGAGGTTGCGGAAACCTTCGTTACTGATGTCGCTGCGTGCTGTGCCGAGGATCGCAAGATCGGGCGGCAACAGCCGATCGGCGTGGAGCGCAAAGAGCGACGGCAGCAACATGCGCTGCGCGAGGTCTCCGGAGGCGCCGAAGAGCAGTAGCGTGTCGGCAGTTAGGGCCATTCTGTTCTACCGCAAGCATTTATGCCGTTAACGGCGCCGGTTCAAACCTCGACCGCTGGCTTGATCTGAGCCACGGCGATATGCGCTGGAAGATCTTGAAAACAACGCCGCGCGGTGCATTTCGTTGCCCTGCGGCGGTAATCCGCGAGTCTCCGGCATGCGGGCGAAGACGGTGAAAAAACCCACGGTGGCGATCGCGGCGAGCATGAGAAATGCGGGCACCATGCCGAAGTAGTCCCACGCATAGCCGGCAAGCGTAGTGCTGAACGAAGCGCCGATCCCGACAGCGGTGCCAACGACGCCCTGGGCAAGATTGAAGTGACCAGTTCCACGCGTCACGTCGGCAACCGTGAGGGGAACCAACACGCCAAGAACCGCGGCGGAGATGCCGTCGAGCAACTGCACGGCAACCAACATTTCAGGGCTTTGCACGAAGGCAAGCAGGACGCCGCGCACAGGCAACACGCCGAAACCGAGCAGGAGGAGCGGCAGGCGCCCCCTGACTACCGCTTGGCGTCCCACCCAGGGAGCCAACGCCGCCACAAGGAGCTGAGGCGCGAGAATGCAAGCTCCGACCAAAGCGGCGGCCCATTCGCTCGAGCGCATGGTTATGACGCTCGCAGTGAGCGGCAGCATCGCTGCATTGGCGAGATGGAACAGGGCCACACAACCGGCAAAGATCATGAGCGGGCGATTGCGCAACAGGCCACGAAATGTCGCCGTCGGATCGCCTGGATGCGGCGCAGCCTTGCCGCCATGGGCTCTCTCGGGATCGACCTGGCCTGCGCCGATGAGCCAGAGCGACACGAGCGTTGGAACACAGAGAGCGGCGGTGACGAAAAAAACCGACTGGTTGGAAATCAAATAGCCTGCAGCGCCCATGGCGCCGGCGGCGAGGGCGGCTCCGATCGAGGCGAACCGAGCGTTGCGGCCGAGCCTCTCTGCCACAGCCTCATGGCCGACGAGACCGAGGCTGATCGCGCCGATCGCCGGGCCGAGCACGCAGCTCGCCGCCGAATGCAGCACTTTGGCTGCCAATACCGCGGCAAAGAAAGGCCAGACGCCGATCACGACTGCGCTCACCGCGATACCCATAAGGGCAAAGCCGGACAGGAAACGCTCGGAGCGTGCGGCGTCGACCAGCGCGCCGCCAGGCATCTGACCTACGAGAGCGATGAGACTTCCGGCAGTCAGCACCAGGCCAATGTCGCCTTGCGTCCATTTCTGTGATGTGAGGTAGACAGCGATAAGCGGACCGAAGCCCATTTGCGCATCGGCCAGGAAGAAAACGAACCAATCGAGAGCATGCAGGCTTCGCCGCGACGGCCGAGGCGGTTGGCCCTCCGGCACAGGCGGGACAGTTCGCTTTGGAACTTCAGTAGGAGTTTCTACGAGTTCGGTGTCGGGCCGCCCCCATCGACCATACTTGCGCAGCGGCCGAGCGGAGGGCAACGTTACTTCTCCGGTGGGATGTTTTCCGGCTGTGGTGGGTTTTCTGGTTTGATTTGTTCAGGGTTCGCCGCGCCGAGCACCACGAGAGGCTCGCCGGGCCGATATTCTGGGGCCAATCTAACCTGGTCCCGCGTGAGGTTCAGGATGACATGGTCGACTGCGCCGTCCGGTGGGAAGCTCAAAGCGCCCCAATCCACCGCGATCTTCCTACTACCGACGCCGAGAAATCCTCCAAAGTCGATGACTGCGGCTCGGACCTGACCGTCCCGCTTGACGATCACATCGATGATCTTGCCCATGTCCTCGCCGGCGCTTGAGCGGACGCTCTTTCCGAGAATGCCTTCGACCTCGCGATCATCGATGACGGTTGCCGGCGTGCCATCCCCGGTGATCGAGGGCGCCTCTTGTCCAGCGTCGGTTGCGGGGGCCTGCGGCGCCGTCGTCGCCGGCTGATCTACTGATTGGGCGAGCCTCCAAGTGTCGACCGTTGCCTGGCATGGCGCCGCGTTTGCCGCCAACGCCCCGGCCATGAAGGGACGTAAAACAAGGACCGCCCCAACCACTGCGACCACTTGCATGAGACGATGGACTTGCACGAGACGCATGAGAATGTTCGGCTGCAAACTGTCGATTGTACTTGGATGGAAACACCGCTGACGGCATTGCGGTTCAGTTGCCGAATTTTTTTACCGATCCTTCGCTCTCGCTGTTGCGTGTAAACCTTTTGTGAGCGCGGCGTCCTGCCGCACAATAACGTCTGGAAAAGCCTCTTTTCCTCAACACGTTATCCCGAAATCGCAACGACCATCGCGACGCCGTTCGCCAAGCCTCCTGTGTCAATTGCCATGACTCCCGGCAACCGATTGGTGACCCAAACGTTGGGCGTTTCTCGGGGGCGGGGTGAAAAGAGCGGAACCAAGCTGCCCGATGAATGATATTTGTGCATTTACCAGTCGCCCGCTCGCATTTCTCGCCCATTACGTCAAACGGCGTGCGATAGCGCACGTCTTCATTCTAGCTTCGGTCCTAGGTGCGGTGACCTGCTCGGTCGGCGCCCAGTATGGCGTGAAGATGCTGGTCGACTCCCTCGCCGGAGCGCACGTGCAAATTGCGGCTGTTTGGATTGCCTTCGCCACGCTCGCAGGCTTGATCGCCGCCGACAATCTCTTGTGGCGGCTTGCCATGTATATCGGCAGCTTCACCTTCACGGCAGTGACTGGCGATATCCGCCGCGATCTGTTCCGTCATCTCACCGGGCATGCGCCGAGTTATTTCACGGACCGGCTGCCGGGTACGCTGACGAGCCGCATCACGGCCACCTCAAATGCCGCCTTCACTGTGGAGAACATGCTGGTTTCAAATGTTCTGCCGCCTTGCGTTGCGACCCTCTCGGCCATCACCCTTATGTTTAGCGTCAACCTCCCCATGGCAGGAGTGCTGGCGGCCACCGCCGGCATCGTTGTGGTCACCATGTTCCGCATGGCCGCTGCCGGCGAGCCGTTGCATCACCAATATGCCCATCGCGCCGCGTCGGTCGACGGTGAGATGATCGACGTCATCGGCAACATGCCCATCGTGCTATCGTTCTGCGGCGTGAAGCGCGAGCATAGGCGCTTTGACCGGACCATTGGCCGTGAATTGGTGGCGAGACAGCGAAGCTTGTTCTACCTCGAACGGCTGAGACTGATGCACGCCGTTGTTACCGTCCTGCTGAGCATCGCGCTGCTGGCCTGGGCCATTCTGCTCTGGCAGCAGAACATTGTCACGGCGGGGCAGGTGGTGCTCGTTTGCACTCTCGGGATTGCCGTGCTGCACGCCACCCGCGATTTAGCCGTCGCGCTCGTCGACGCCACCCAGCACATGGCCCGCCTGTCCGAGGCGCTGGCCACGCTGTTGATCTCGCATGATCTGCGAGACCACCCTGAAGCAGTGGCGCTGAAGCGAAATGCCGGGAGCGTCACCTTCCGCCAAGTCAGCTTTGCCTATCCTGGTAGCGAAGAGGTGTTTTCCGATTTCAATCTGCACATCGAAAGCGGGCAGCGTGTTGGTCTCGTCGGACGGTCGGGCGCCGGCAAGTCGACATTGTTCGCGCTCGTTCAGCGCTTCTATGACGTGCAAGGGGGCAGCGTCCTCGTTGGCGGGGAAAACGTCATGGACGTGACGCAACATAGCCTCCGAACTGCGATCGCCTCGGTGCCGCAAGACATCTCGCTGTTCCATCGCTCGATCCTCGAGAACGTCCGCTACGGGCGACCCGATGCAACGGATAGGGAAGTGTTGCGCGCGATCGAAGCAGCCCGTTGCAGCAACTTTATCAATGCCCTACCTGAAGGCGTTGCGACCGTCGTCGGGAATCGGGGCGTGAAGCTCTCGCCGGGTCAGCGACAACGTATCGCCATCGCCCGGGCCTTTCTCAAAGACGCCCCAATTCTGCTGCTCGACGAGGCGACCTCAGCACTCGATAGCGAATCGGAAGAAGCCATTCGTCACGCGCTTGATCGGCTCATGCGCGGCCGCACGGTCATTGCAATCGCTCACCGCCTATCGACACTCCGCAGCTTCGACCGCATCGTCGTACTGCAAGAGGGCAAGATCATCGAGGATGGGACGCCGCAAGCGCTGGTTCGCCACAAGGGCGTGTACCGTGATCTCGTTCGCAGGGAAATGTCGCGGCTGTCCGCCCAGGCGGCCTAGCCAACTTGTTTCAGATGCGGATGCGTTCGTAGTAAGCGATATCCCCGACTTTAAGCTGAGACTGACGGCAAATTTCCGATCGGCGCTGCGTAATGAGCAAAGCGAGTGCGCGCTCAAGCTCGGAGCCTTTGGCCAGTTCGTCGCCGTGAGCCTCGGCTTGCCGCACAAAGTCCGCCAGTCGGTCGGAGGCCAACGCCTCACGTAAAGTTAAGGGCCTACCCATGTCATCGCCTCGTGGTCGCGGGAACCATTTGAGCGAAACTTTATCGACCAAATCTGGAGAAGTTTTGACGCTGCAAAGGGTCATTTCGACCCAGTCTGCGACAGGTTACCCTTGGCTCGCCAAAGTCTATTATGAGAGTGGGACAGGGAGCCATGCAGCAAACCTAAAAAAGGGGAACTAAATCCGGTCCCTGGACTTTCGCCTTAGCACGCCAAGACTCCTTGCCATGCGTATCCTCATTACCAATGATGACGGCATTGAAGCCCCTGGACTCGATGTCCTAGAGAAAATCGCTACCGATCTGACCGACGATGTCTGGGTCGTCGCGCCCGAGACTGATAACAGCGGCGCTTCCCACTCGCTGACCTTGTCTGAGCCGCTGCGCATGCGCGAGCTCGACAAGCGGCACTACGCTGTGAAGGGTACGCCCACGGACTGTGTGATCATGGGCGTCCGCTTTCTTTTGCGGCAACAGCCGCCAGATCTCGTCTTATCGGGCGTAAATCGTGGGCAGAATCTCGCCGACGACATTACTTATTCCGGCACCGTTGCCGGCGCGATCCAGGGCACTTTGCTCGGGATTCCGTCGGTCGCGATGAGCATTGTCTGCGGACCGGTTGAAACCGGCCAAGAGGGCCGCCAGCTGCCGATCTGGGAAACGCCGATGGAGCACGGCGCCGATCTTGTTCGGAAACTGCTTGATGCCGGCTGGCCCGAGGGCGTGGTGATTAACGTCAACTATCCAAGCTGTGAACCCGCGGCAGTAAAGGGGATGGTAGCGACGGTTCAAGGTCTGCGTGATCCGGGATTTCTGCGCATCGAGGACCGGCTCGATACGCGGGGCAGAGCATATTATTGGGTGGGCATCGAGCCGCGGCGTGTCAAGCCGCGTGAGGGCACGGATCTTTGGGCGGTGCGGTCTAACTTCATCTCGATTACACCGCTCTGCCTCGACTACACCGACCAGAGAACTCGCGATAGATTCGCTGAAGTGTTCGACTCTCCCCAAGAAGCGCCTAAGGCGCAGCCTGCTGAGGCTGAGATGCCTGCGGAGGAGGATCGGACTCCGGAACAAGCACCTGCAGGCCGTCATTCTCGAGCTTGATCTTCACCGGGTTGATCCCCTTCGGAGGCAGATAGACCCTGCTGTCTATCCTCGCGTAGCTGTGTCTCCACTCAACGGCGATCTTGCGGCCTTTGCGTACATGAACAGGGCAGGGTGCGTCTTCGGGATGTTTGAGCCACGCCGTCATCTGCTCCCTCTCGCTCTCCATCAGAAAAACGATCTCGAGCGATCCGTCGTCAGGGGCGGCAGCGAAGAGAATCGGGAGGGCCGGGCCGGTCAGCTTCAGGTTGAGCACCTCAAGCAGCAAGAAATCTCCAGCAAACCGCTCGCCATCAACGCTGAATTCGAAACGTTCCGCCTCCGCATCCTGCAGGAATGTTTGCAACTCCTCTCGGCCGGAATCGATGCGAAGAGCTTTGGGCGGCTTGGGTCCGCTATGAGAGATGGCCTTGGCGATTGCCCCGAACCCCACCGCCTCGAGAAATCGTCGCTTTCCCCACGGTCCTTCGGCCACCCCGACATCGAGACGTCGCGGTTTGGCGGTACCTAGGCGGGCGATGAGCCCCGCGACGTCACCTTCAAGCCCGAGCGCACGGGCGATGTTATTCGCGGTGCCGATTGGCAGGATCGCGATCGGGGTCGTGCGGTCGCGCAAGCCGCGAGCAACCCTCGTCACTGTGCCGTCGCCGCCGGCGACGATGACAAGATCCCAGTCTTGGTTAAGCGCTTCGCGGTAGCTATCGTCCTTAGTCGATTGGTAGCGCGGCGAAAAGCCGGCGGCACGGAGCTGCTCCATGAGCTCATCGGCGGAAGGATGCGCCCCGCCTGCGGTCGGATTGTGAAGCAGCAACGTTCGCATGTCCGAGCTTAGGCCGTCATAAAAGAGAAGCCCGGGGGTCGGGTCCGAGCTTCTTGCGTCAATCCGTTCTTCATCTCTGGAGGGCAGTGGCGCCTCGCAAGTTGCGGAGTGAGGTCAGGCGCCAAAATCGCCGACGCACAACGCAACAATTATCCTTGAGGTTCCGGAAGAGCGACGCAAGCGCACTGGAACGGTGCGACCAGGACTCCAGGAACTTTGCGGCGCGTTCGGGATTAACGCCTAAAGGATGTTGTTCGCGATTTCTCACTTCTAGACGGAACCCTCTAATGAAAATTGCGCAGATTTCACCTTTGGTCGAGAGCGTGCCCCCACGACTCTATGGCGGAACTGAACGGGTCGTCTCTTACCTCACGGAAGAACTCGTGGCTCAGGGTCATGATGTGACCCTGTTCGCAAGCGGCGACTCGATCACGACCGCAAACTTCATTCCTTGCTCCAACCGAGCGCTTAGGCTGGATGCCAAGGGGCACGATCCGATCCCGTATTACATGATGATGCTCGACAAGGTCATGCAGCATGCGTTTGAATTCCACGTCCTGCATTTCCACATCGACCAATTGCAATTCCCGCTTATTCCGATGTTGGACAACGTGGCGGTAACGACACTGCATGGGAGGCAGGACCTTCCCGTGCTCGCGCCCTTCTATGCGCATTTTCGCGACACACCCGTCATCTCGATCTCCAACTCGCAGCGCCGGCCGATCGCAGGCGCTAATTTCGTTGGGACCGTCCATCATGGGTTGCCCCTCGACCTCTATTATCCGAGTTCTAGGCCTAACGGGGGCTACTTGGCCTTCCTCGGCCGCATCTCCCCCGAGAAAGATCCCGTCCAGGCGATCCAGATTGCCGACACTTTGGGCATGCCGCTCAAGATCGCTGCCAAGGTGGACAAAGTCGACGAAGATTATTTTCGCGAAAAAGTGCAGCCATTGCTCGGTACGCCGGGCGTCGAGTTCATCGGTGAGGTGGGTGAAAAAGACAAGGGCGACTTTCTCCGCGGCGCTTCAGCGCTGCTCTTTCCAATTTGCTGGCCTGAGCCTTTCGGTTTAGTCATGATTGAGGCCATGGCGTGTGGCACTCCCATTCTTGCTTACGATTTCGGTTCGGTCCGGGAGGTCATCGACGACGGCATTACCGGTCACGTGGTCAGATCGCTCGATGAGGCAATTGCGATGCTGCCGAAGGTGCTGCAACTTGACCGGGGCCACGTGCGCCGGCGGTTCGAGAAGCGCTTCTCGGTGTCCCGCATGGCCGAAGACTACGTGAAGATCTACCAAGTGCTCTTGCGTCAGCGTACGCAAAAGAGCTCACGGCCTGTCGATGAAGTCACGCGCGTCAACGGAGACAAGTATCTCAACGACGCCGGCTTGCATGTCGACTAAGAGACAGAGCGCCAGACCCAAAGAAATCGAACGGAGTCCCGGCCTCGCCTTCGGGATTGCCGTGCGATCTTCGCCGGAGCGTCCTCGTCATGCAATGAAGCATGGCGACAGCTTTCTCGTGATTGACAATCACGGAGACATCGGCGTCTCGGCGGGCGGGCCTGACGGCCTGTTTCATTCAGACACACGTTACCTCTCTTATCTCGAGGTGCTGATCAACGGGCTCCAGCCGCTGCTGCTTGGCTCCAACCTGTCGAACGACAACTGCGTGCTAACCGTCGACCTCACCAATCCCGACATGTTCGACGAGGACCGCATCATCCTGCGCAAAAGCTTGTTGCATGTGTCGCGCACAATCTTCGTGGCGCGCGACACGCTCTACCAACGTTTCGTGGCGCACAATTACGGGGCAATAAGCGTCCCCCTGCTTTTGTCGATCACCTTCGATAGCGACTTTGCCGACCTGTTCGAAGTCCGCGGCTTGACGCGGCCGCAGCGCGGGCGCGTGCGGGCCGAGATCGGCGAAGGCGTAGTCAGGCTGTTCTATGCCGGCCTCGATCACCTCACGCGGCAAACTGAAATCCGGTTCGATCCTCGCCCTACGGCTTTGACGGAGAATTCAGCGTCGTTCCGGCTCGATCTCATGCCGCAGGGCTCGGCCTCGTTCTACGCGACGGTGTGCTGTGACCCCGAAGGAATCGAGAGAACACCCTTCCTCAGGGTCATGCGCCAGACCCATCGTGAAATGAAGCAACTGATGAAGGGTGACACCAAGATCGCCACCTCGAACCATCGCTTCAACGAGATGCTGCGCCGCTCGACGGTCGACCTCGCCATGCTCTCTACCGACACTCCGCAAGGGCTTTTTCCCTATGCGGGGATTCCCTGGTATTCGACAACCTTCGGGCGCGACGGGTTGATCACGGCACTGCAATGCCTATGGCTCGACCGCAGGCTTGCTCTCGCTGTGCTCAAACGCTTGGCCGCGTTGCAGGCGACTGATTTCGACGCGGCCTCTGACGCGGCGCCTGGCAAGATCCTGCATGAGATGCGCTCAGGTGAAATGGCCAATCTAAGGGAGATTCCCTTCGGCCTTTATTACGGCAGCGTCGATGCAACGCCGCTGTTCGTCATACTGGCTGGACAATATGCCCAGTCGAGCGGCGACCTCGGGACTCTTAGAGAGCTTTGGCCCGCCATGGAGAAGGCACTTGCCTGGGTCGACGGTCCTGGCGATTCGGATCGCGATGGTTTCATTGAGTACTACAAAGAGTCCGAGAAGGGACTCGTGAACCAAGGCTGGAAGGACTCTCACGACGCCGTCTTCCATGCCGATGGTCGCCTGGCGGAAGGACCGATCGCGCTCGCGGAGGTGCAAGGATATGTCTACGCGGCGAAGAAGCTCGCCGCCTGGTGCGCAGAGAACCTTGGATTGGAGCAGCGGTCGCGCGAGTTGGCCGAACAGGCCGAGCGGCTTGCCGAGCGCTTTGATGAGGCTTTCTGGTGCGAAGAGATTGGCACCTATGCGCTAGCGCTCGATGGCAACAAGGAACCTTGCCGCGTGCGCACCTCGAACGCAGGCCAGGTTCTTTACAGCGGCATTGCACGCCCTGAACGGGCCGAACGGGTCGTCTCGGCCCTAATGGGAAGCGACAGCTTCTCGGGCTGGGGCATCCGGACCCTGTCCACGGAGGAGCGGCGCTACAATCCCATGTCCTATCACAACGGCTCAGTTTGGCCCCATGACAACGCGCTCGTTGCACTGGGCTTCGCGCGCTATCGCGCCAAAGACGCGGTCAACCGTGTCTTCCGTTCATTGTTCGATGCAGCGACCTTCTTGGAGCTTTATCGGCTGCCTGAATTGTTCTGCGGGTTCTCGCGCTATGCGGGACGGGGACCGACGCTTTATCCAGTTGCCTGCGCGCCGCAAGCCTGGGCGGCCGGAACGTTCTTCGCCGCGCTTCAGGCTTGCCTCGGCATCAAGCAAGACCCCTGGAACAGCGAGATCAGATTCCAGAATCCAAGGCTGCCGAATTTCCTCGACGAAGTGGTGTTGAAAGGACTTACGGCAGGGGATGGCTGCGTTGACGCCGTCATTCGCCGGCACGGAGATCGCACGTCCCTGGAAGTGCTGCGGACTCAGGGAAATATCGATATTAAGACCGAACTCGAGGAATGAACGGCGCGCCCACCTAAATTTTCGTAGGGGTCGCGGGTGTCTCTCCTTCGCAGGATCGACATCTCGTTATGAACCGCCCTTAGCAGCAGTTCCTTGATCTGAGTGGCGTTCCACTGTGCCTGTGCAAGCTGGAAAACTTTCCGGGCCACAAAGCTGCGTGGGGGACCCGAACTTAAGGAGGGGCTGAAGGCGCTCTCTGCGGCGAGCTCTTTCCAGACGTCGTCGACGATGACGGCGATCTGGCTCAAAGCCTCGGGATTGAACGAGCGGCGTGCGGATCTTAGCGTTGCCATGAAAACCTCCTGCCAGACAACTAATCCTATGGCTTATGCATGGTTCCGGCCCTAAGTGTACCCCTCATGCACCCGAAGCCGAGATCCAGCTCGCTAAGGCTCCATAAATTTATGGAACCGGCGGCAGGCGAGAGCGTTTTCGGTCGCGGCGCGGTATATCTCCGTGCCATGCAGGTAGCCAGGATGCCGCGGCGGGACGGGCCTAAACCCTCACAAATCAAGCTGATTTTTCGCCCGCCAATGTCGGTTGACCGCCGACAGACGGCGCGTGGCGGGCTAAACTCCTTTTCGAAACTGTCCTGTCTTTTGGCGGAGCCAATCTATGCAGCCGGCTAGCGAAGCACTCGATCAATCGAAACCTAAGGGCCCACGGGAGCACGAAACTGCGGCTGCCGATAAGGGGCACGGTCTGAATGGTCGAGCGGTCTTGCACGACTTGCTCGAGGCGCTTCAGGCGATGCGGGCAGGGGACTTCTCGATCAGGATGCGAGCCGGTGGAGATGGCATCGAAGGGAAGATCGCCGATACGTTCAATGAAATCGTTGCGGCGAACCAGGTGCTGGCGCATCAGCTGGAAGCCGTGGGCCAGGTGGTCGGCCGCGAAGGTCGCACTCGCAAGCGCGTGAAGCTCGGCTTCGCCTACGGCGCCTGGGGCGAGATGGAGAGTTCGATCAACACCCTGATCGACGACCTGGTCTGGCCGACGACAGAGGTGTCGCGTGCGCTTGCTGCGGTCGCCCAGGGCGACCTCTTGCAGACCATGCGCCTCGATGTCGACGGCCGGCCGCTTCAAGGCGAGTTCCTCCAATCGGCAGCCATTGTCAACACCATGATCAGGCAGCTCGGCGTCGTCACCTCCGAGGTGACGCGCGTCGCGCGCGAGGTTGGCACCGAGGGCAAGCTTGGCGGCCAAGCCGAGGTGCCGGGAGTGACCGGCGTGTGGAAGGACTTGACCGAAAGCGTCAACTCCATGGCCAACAATCTGACGGCGCAGGTCCGAAACATCGCCGACGTCACCATCGCTGTGGCGAGCGGCGACCTGTCAAAGAAAATCACAGTGGACGTGCGCGGCGAGATTCTTCAGCTTAAAGAGGCCATCAACACGATGGTGGATCAGCTCCGCTCGTTCGCCTCGGAGGTGACGCGTGTGGCGCGCGAGGTGGGCACCGATGGCAAGCTCGGCGGCCAAGCGATCGTGCCCGGCGTGGCCGGTACCTGGAAGGACCTGACCGACTCGGTCAACGCCATGTGCGGAAATCTGACAGCGCAGGTGCGCAACATCGCACAAGTGACGACCGCCGTGGCGCGCGGCGACCTGTCCCGCAAGATCACCGTGGACGTGCGCGGCGAAATTCTCGAGCTCAAGAACACCATCAACACCATGGTGGATCAGCTCAACTCTTTCGCTTCCGAGGTGACGCGTGTGGCGCGCGAGGTCGGTACTGAGGGCAAGCTCGGCGGTCAGGCCGAGGTGCCGGGTGTCGCAGGCACCTGGAAGGACTTGACCGACAACGTGAATTTCATGGCGTCAAACCTGACCGCTCAGGTCCGCAACATTGCCGATGTGGCGACGGCCATCGCCGGCGGCGACTTGTCGAAGAAGATCACGGTGAATGTCAGCGGCGAGATCCTCCAGCTGAAAGAGACCATCAACACCATGGTCGATCAGCTCAACGCTTTCGCGGGCGAGGTGACGCGCGTGGCGCGCGAGGTGGGTACCGATGGACGGCTCGGCGGTCAGGCCAACGTGCTCGGCGTCGCGGGCACGTGGAAAGACCTGACTGACAGCGTCAATTCCATGGCCAGCAACTTGACGGCGCAGGTCCGCAATATCGCCGAGGTCGCGACGGCAATCGCGAGCGGCAACCTGTCCAAGAAGATTACCGTCGATGTGCGTGGCGAAATTCTCGAGCTGAAAGACACTATCAACACCATGGTCGATCAGCTCAACGCGTTCGCCGGCGAGGTGACACGCGTGGCGCGCGAGGTGGGCACCGAAGGCAAGCTCGGCGGTCAGGCCGAAGTTCCGGATGTTGCCGGCACTTGGAAGGACTTGACCGACAGCGTGAATTCCATGGCGTCGAACCTGACCGGTCAGGTCCGCAACATCGCCGAGGTCGCGACGGCTGTGGCGCTCGGCGACCTGTCGAAGAAGATCACGGTGAACGTCAGCGGCGAGATTCTGCAGCTGAAGGAAACCATCAACACGATGGTGGACCAGCTGAACGCCTTCGCCGCCGAGGTGACGCGCGTGGCGCGCGAGGTGGGCACCGACGGTAAGCTCGGCGGTCAGGCTGAGGTGCCAGGTGTGGCGGGCACTTGGAAGGACTTGACCGACAGCGTGAACTCGATGGCCGGCAATCTGACCGCGCAGGTCCGCAACATCGCCGAGGTGGCTACCGCGATTGCCGATGGAGACCTGTCGCGGAAGATCACGGTGGACGTGCGCGGCGAGATTCTCCAGCTCAAGCAAACGCTCAACACCATGGTCGATCAGCTCAACCGCTTCGTCGGCGAGGTGACGCGCGTGGCGCGTGAGGTCGGCACTGAAGGTAGGTTGGGCGGTCAGGCGAACGTGCCGGGCGTTGCCGGAACGTGGAAAGACTTGACTGACAGCGTGAATTCGATGGCCGGCAATCTGACGGCACAAGTCCGCAACATTGCCGAGGTGACCACCGCCGTGGCGCGCGGGGACCTGTCGCGCAAGATCACCGTGGACGTGAAAGGCGAAATTCTCGAGCTCAAGAACACCATCAACACCATGGTGGATCAGCTAAATGCGTTCGCCTCCGAGGTGACGCGCGTGGCGCGCGAGGTGGGTACCGAAGGAAAGCTCGGTGGCCAGGCGCAAGTGCCGGAGGTGGCTGGCACCTGGAAGGACTTGACAGATAACGTGAATTTCATGGCGAGCAACCTCACGGCGCAGGTCCGCAACATCGCCGAGGTCGCCACCGCTATCGCGAGCGGCGACCTCTCCAAGAAGATCACAGTGGACGTGCGCGGTGAGATTCTCCTGCTCAAGGAAACATTGAACACCATGGTCGAGCAGTTGCGTTCCTTCGCCGCCGAGGTGACGCGCGTGGCGCGCGAGGTTGGTACGGAAGGAAAGCTCGGCGGCCAAGCCGTAGTGCAGGGCGTTGGCGGCACGTGGAAGGACTTGACCGACAATGTGAACCTGCTCGCCGCCAATCTCACCACGCAGGTACGTAATATCGCCGAGGTGACCACCGCCGTGGCGCGCGGCGACCTGTCGCGCAAGATCACCGTGGACGTGAAAGGCGAAATTCTCGAGCTCAAGGACACCATCAACACCATGGTGGACCAGCTCAACGGCTTCGCCTCCGAGGTGACGCGCGTGGCGCGCGAGGTGGGCACCGAGGGCAAGCTCGGCGGTCAGGCGCAGGTGCCAGGCGTCGCCGGCACGTGGAAGGACCTCACCGATACGGTGAACGTCATGGCCGCCAACCTCACCGAGCAGGTGCGCGGCATCGTGAAGGTGGTGACCGCGGTCGCCAACGGCGACCTTAAGCAGGAGCTTACGGTGAAATCCAAAGGCGAGGTTGCCGCACTCGCCGAGACCATCAACAACATGATGGACACGCTCGCCACCTTCGCCGATCAGGTGACCACCGTGGCGCGCGAGGTCGGCGTGGAAGGACGCTTGGGCGGCCAAGCCAACGTGCCTGGCGCCGCCGGCACCTGGAAAGACTTGACCGGCAACGTCAATCTGTTGGCCGCCAACCTCACCACTCAAGTGCGCGCCATCGCCGAGGTTGCCACCGCCGTGACCAAAGGCGACCTGACGCGATCGATCCAGGTCAATGCGCGCGGCGAGGTCGCCGAGCTCAAGGACAACATCAACACGATGATCGGCAATTTGCGGCTCACCACCGACCGCAATACCGAGCAGGATTGGCTCAAGACCAATCTCGCTAAATTCACCAATATGCTACAGGGCCAGCGCGATCTCACCACGGTCGGCCGGCTGCTGCTTTCCGAGCTCACGCCGCTCGTGAACGCCCAGCTTGGCGTCATTTATCAGGTGGATGGCGAGGACTGCGGCAGCCTGCGGCTGCTCGCAGCCTATGCCGATGATGGCCCGACCGGGCATCCGCTGCGCTTGAGATTCGGCGAGGGGCTGGTCGGCCAGTGCGCCGCCGATAAGCGAAGCCTCTTGATCACCCACATGCCGGCCCATGCCGTATCGATCGGCTCGGCGCTGTTCAAGGTAGTGCCGCAGAGCGTGATCGTCCTGCCGGTGCTGTTCGAGAGCGAAGTCAAGGCCGTGATCGAGCTTGCCACCGTCACCGCCTTTACGGACTTACAGGTCACGTTCCTCGAGCAGCTGACCAGCGGCATCGGCATCGTGCTGAATTCGATCGAGGCGACGATGCAGACCGAGGCGCTGCTCAAGCAGTCCCAGCAGCTTGCTGCGGAATTGCAGACTCAACAGAGAGAGTTGCAACAGACCAACGAGCAGCTTGGCCAAAAAGCGCAGCAGCTTGCCGAACGAAACGTGGAGGTTGAGCGCAAGAATCAGGAAATCGAGCAGGCTCGTCGCGCTGTCGAGGAGAAGGCGGGCGAGCTGGCTCTGACTTCAAAGTACAAGTCCGAGTTCCTTGCGAATATGAGCCATGAGCTGCGCACACCGCTCAACAGCATTCTCATCCTTGGGCAGCAACTGACCGACAATCCGGAAGGTAATCTGACCGCCCGTCAGGTCGAATTCGCGCGCACCATTCACGGCGCCGGAACCGATCTGCTCAACCTGATCAGCGACATTCTCGATCTGTCCAAGATCGAGTCTGGCACCGTGACGGTCGAAGCCGAGGAAATTGCCTTTGCGAGCCTCGTTGAGGCCGTAGCGCGACCGTTCCGTCATGAAGCGGAGTCGCGCGGTCTTTCCTTCGATGTGCAGGTCGATCCCAATCTCGGGCGAAGCATCACTACCGACTCTAAACGCCTTCAGCAGGTTCTCAAGAACCTCCTGTCCAACGCCTTCAAGTTCACGCAGCAAGGAGGCGTCTGGCTCAAGGTCACGGCGGCAAATGACGGCTGGACTCCCGATCATCCGGTGCTCAGCCAGTCGCCGATGGTCGCGGCCTTCGAGGTCTCCGACTCCGGCATCGGCATCCCCCAGGAAAAGCAGAAGATCATCTTCGAGGCCTTCCAACAGGCCGACGCCAGCACGAGCCGGAAATATGGCGGAACCGGCCTTGGGCTCGCCATCAGCCGCGAGCTCGCCCATTTGCTCGGCGGCGAGATGTGTCTGCGCAGCACGCCCGGCATGGGAAGCATGTTCACTCTATATCTGCCTCTGATTTATGGCGGCCCCTCCGCGCTTCGCCCCGTGCCGAGCAATGGCAGTGGAACGCTCCACGAGGCCCGCACGCAGATGCCGACCATTATCTATGAGCGGGTGGCCCAGCCGATTCCCGACGATCGGATGTCGATCGAGCCCGGCGACGCCGTGCTGCTCATCGTCGAAGACGACCCGCACTATGCGGGGATTCTCATCGAGCTCGCGAAGGAGCACGGCTTCAAGGTTCTGGTCGCAAGCAAAGGCGGCGACGCGCTGTCGCTCGCGCAGGAGTTCCGGCCAACGGCGATCTCGCTCGATGTGTTTCTTCCCGACATGCTGGGCTGGACCGTTCTCAGCCAGCTCAAGCAAAACCCCCTGACGCGCCACATTCCGGTGCAGATTGTCACCCTGGATGAGGATCGCCAGCACGGACTTTCGCGGGGTGCCTTCTGTTTTGTCGCCAAGCCTGCCTCGACCGAGAGCATCGAAGCAGCGCTTTCGCGGATCAAGGACTATGCCGGCTCGCGAAGAAAGCGCCTGCTTGTTATCGAGGACAATGCCGCCGAGCAGCTCAGCATCACAACCCTGCTCGAGCACGACGACATCGAAATCGTCCCCGCAGGGACCGGCGCCGAGGGCCTCGATCTTCTCAACGAGCAACGCTTCGACTGCGTCGTGCTCGATTTGCGGCTTCCCGATATGTCGGGCTTCGAAGTGTTGGAAGCGATGCGCAGCGACGACTCGCTGTCCGACATCCCCGTGGTGGTGTTCACCGGCAGGGAACTCTCGCCCGAGGAGGGCGCTCAGCTTCACACCATGGCCCGCAGCATCGTGGTCAAGGGCGTGGAATCGCCTGAACGGCTGCTCGACGAGACTTCGCTCTTCCTGCACCGCGTGATCACCGATCTACCGACCGAGAAGCAGCAGATGATCGAGCGGCTGCATCGGTCCGACGAGGATCTCGTCGGAAAAGTTGCCCTGCTCGTCGACGACGACACGCGGAATATCTTCGCGCTCTCCAGCATGCTCGAGAGGCGAGGCATGCGTGTGCTGACGGCGGCCAACGGCAGCGAGGCCATCCGCCTCGTAAATTCAACGCCGGATATCGCCATCGTTCTCATGGACATCATGATGCCCGAAATGGATGGGTATCAAACCATTGCCGCCATACGCGAGGACCCGTCGTTTCGGCGCCTTCCCATCATCGCGCTCACGGCAAAAGCGATGAAGGGCGATCGCGAGAAGTCGCTAGAGGCGGGTGCCTCGGAATATCTGGCGAAGCCGGTGAACACCGAGCAACTGCTGTCGGCAATGCGCAGCTGGCTGCACCGGTAAAGGTCCTGAGCGATGAACGCCACCGATAAGGTCAATATCCTCCTCGTCGACGATCAGCCGGCCAAGCTGTTGAGCTATGAGGTTATCCTCCAAGAGCTCGGGGAGAACCTGCTCAAGGCATCGTCGGCGACCGAAGCGCTAAACCGGCTTCTCAAGCATGACGTCGCCGTCATCCTTGTCGATGTCTGCATGCCCGATTTGGACGGCTTCGAGCTTGCCGCCATGATCCGGGAGCACCCGCGCTGCCGTGAGACCGCGATCATTTTCATCTCCGCCATTCACCTTACCGATCTCGACCGGATACGTGGCTATGCGATGGGCGCCGTGGACTACGTGCCCGTTCCAGTGATCGCCGAGGTGCTCCGCGCCAAGGTCAAGATTTTCACCGAGCTTTACCGCAAGACGCGGCAGTTGGAGCAATTCAATCGCGTGCTCGAAATGCGCGTGGCGGAAAGGACCGCCGAGCTTGAGTCCTACGCTGCGATGCTGCTGGAAAGCGAGAAGCGCCGAAGTCTAGCGCTCGCTGTCGGCCAGATGGGATCGTGGGATTGGGATCTCGCACGTGGCGAATGTGTGTGGGACGAGGGCCATTGCGGCATTTTCGGAGTGGACCCCAACAACTTCAAGGTAACCCCCGAAAGAATCAGGGCTTTCCTCGATCCCGACGATTGGGAGCGGTTGACACATGCCTGGTCTGAGGGCGTCCTTAACACGCGCTCCTACGAGACCGAATTTCGCGTGCACCGTCCAAACGGGGAGGTCAGATGGTGCATCGGCACGGCAGTTGCCGCTGTCGATGACAAGAATCGCATTGTCCGGATCAGCGGCGTTACCACCGACATCACCGACCGGAAACGGGCGGAGGAGCGGCAAGCTTTCCTCGCCCGCGAGGTCGATCACCGGGCAAGAAACGTCCTCGCCGTGGTTCAGTCGATCCTGCGGCTCACCAACAAGACGCACAGCGTCGATGCCTATGTCGACGCCGTGGAAGGACGGATCAAAGCCCTCTCGCACGCGCATATGCTGCTATCGGAAAGCCGTTGGGAGGGCGCCGATCTCGCAAGACTCATCGCCGAGGAGGTTGATCCGTACCGGATCGGCAATCCAGACGTGGTGAGTGTTGAAGGACCGCAGGCAATCCTCGATCCGCGCCGCGCGCAGACTCTCGCGCTCGCGATTCACGAGCTTGCAACGAACGCGGCCAAATACGGCGCTTTGACCACTCCACAAGGAAAGGTCGATCTTCGCTGGGCGATCGACGGCGACGGATTGACGATCAAATGGCTGGAGACGAACGGTCCGCGCGTGACAGCGCCCGCCACGCAGGGCTATGGCACGAGAGTCATTAGAGCGAGCCTTGAGCAGCTCTCGGGAAAGGCCATATTCGATTGGCACCCCACCGGGCTCGTCTGCACGCTGTCCCTTCCGCACGGCGAAGGGCTCAAGCTTGGCAATGGCAGGACCCCGGCAAAACGGCCCGACAAGAACACCGGAGATCTTTCGCATCTCGAAGCCGGCAGTGCGGTCTTGCTCGTCGAGGATGAGTCGATGGTCGCTATGATGGTTGAAGAAACCCTGGCAGAGCTGGGCTTTTGCGTTATCGGTCCCTACGGGACGCTTGCCGAGGCCATGGGAGCAGCCACCAACGCGCATCTCGACGCTGCGATTCTCGATATCAACCTTGGCGGCCAATTGGTCTATCCGGTCGCCGACCTATTGTCGTCGAAGGGCGTGCCCGTCGTATTCGTCACTGGCTATGGGATGGAAAGCATCGAAACCCGCTACACCGATATTCCACTCCTGCAAAAGCCGCTCGACCGGCGCACGCTCCATGACCTGTTTGACACCGCCGGCAACCCGGGAGCTGCCGCTGTGACGGACGATCTGTCCCGGGCAAAAGCCGCCCGCCTCTGGTGAGCGTTGCGCGACATTCCAGGCCAAAGATCTAAGCCTTCCCCACATTCGCGAGCGCCTGGGCGCGTTAGGCAACCAGCGGTGTCGCCGAGTGCACAACCTGATGGGCGACGATGATCCAAGTGGCTGCCATGCTGAACATGGCGCCGAGCGTGCTTGTGATTAGAACATAAAGGCTTCTGTTGTCTGACCGGGTTGAGATCTGTGACATAGCGGGTCCTCCAAGTTTCTGCCCGAGACCACTCTTGAGCATGGGAGGAACCATGCCACGTCCCGCGACTTAGCGATGTGACATTTGCCACGCCACGGGGATTATGGCGCAAGCCGGGTTCCGATGGTCGGTCGTTGTCAGCGTCACAGAAAATCGGAACTGCCCGTGGCGCCGAAAAGTTTGGCTCGGGAGAATTATCCAAATTCCGCAAGGAGAGTTTCGGGGACGCCGCTCAATCCCGCCGACAAGTCTGCCGAGAAGGTCGCCCAGTTCGGCGCCGACACGCCGATGAAGCGGCCCGCCCAAGCGGAGGAGATCGCGCCTGCCTTCGTGTTTCTGGCGGCGCCCTCCTGCTCGATCTACATAACCGGTGAAATCCTGCCGATCATCGGCGGCTACTCCGGAGGCTGAACGGGACTTTGGCGCTAGCTTGGCGCTCCTGGCCTACGCTCGAGGAAGCGCATCAAGGCACTCTCGATTCGGTTTAGCCCGCTCCGCAATCGTCCGCGGAACAGCGAAGTCCCGAGTTTGCCGCTCTCGTAAGCCTTGATCACACTGGCATGGATGTAGCTCGATCGCGCGACGGTTCGCGTATTGACCAGAATCTCGCTGGTCTTGTCCGCCGCGTCGATAATCGCCTGCTTGCGAAGTTTCTCGGTTTCGTGGCCGTTGTTCTCGGTCAGTGTCGCGAGCGCCTCGGCCGAGGCCCTGAACGTGCGGAAGTCCTTGGCCGTCACGTCGGCTCCGCTTGCCTCGGCAATAAAGGCGTTGACCTCACGGGCGGTGACAGGTCTCTGCTGACCGCTTTCGTCCGCCGCGCTGAACAGGCGTCGGCCTTTCAAGCTCGACAGCTTCTTGACCACAGGAGCCAGCAGCTTGTCTTTGAGTTCTCGCTTCACCGGCTTGCCGCCTTTGCCCACAAACTCGATGAGGACTTTGTCGCCTTGGACGGAAACGTCGCTCTTGAGCAAGGTCGCCGCGCCGCGCGAGCCTCGCGCTTCTGCATATTCCTCATATCCTGGCCGCAACAGCGCGCGGTCGATGAGCCGCACCACGGCGGCTATCACCTTCGTCCTGGTTAACTCCGGACCCGATAGCGATTTCCTGACCGCGTTGCGCAAACGCGGCAGCGCCGTGCCTAGGCGGCGCAATCTCTGCGCCTTGGTTTCGCTTCGGGCTTTGTCCCAATCGGGGTGATAGCGATATTGCAGTCGCCCTTCGGCGTCGCGGCCTACTGCCTGGATATGGGCGCGCTCGTCTTCGGCGATGCATACCTCGGTCCAGGCGGGCGGGATGGCGAGCTGCTTGATGCGCGCTTTTGCTGCTTTGTCGCGGATGTTGCCACCGGCGGCATCGATATAGGCAAAGCCCTTGCCGCAGCGGCGGCGGCGCAAACGGAGATCCCCAGTTTCGATGTAGTTGAGACCGTAGCGGCGGCAAAGGCTCTTTGCGTCTTGCGGCATGGCAAGCCGACAAACCCGCCGCAACGCATTTAAGTTTCCAATTGCAAGTCGAACTCTTCTAACGCGAGCGAGGGCGGCCACAAACTCATCGAAATCTCAGGACTTTGGCGTTCTGGACGGACCGTCGTCCTAGTTTCCTGCAACCGCCGTCCCATTGCTCTCTGCTGGGAGAACTCGCTTGAGCGGCGTTGCCGAAGCTTCGTTTGCAGACGCTCCCGCATCTCCGGCCGACTTTGCCGTCAAATCACGGAGAAGGGCCTGGATCTCAGGAGAGATCGAGGTGAAACGGATCGAAAAATCTTTTCCATTTCCCGCGGCCGCGCCGAGAACCTTGCCATAAAGAGTGCCCGGCAAGTCTTTGCCGTCCTTGCCGAGGAGGCGCATCTTTAGGTTGCTCAAAGACGGCACCGGATTGTCTAGTCGAGCCTCAGCGGCCTTGCAGGAAATCTTGATCAGACTTCCTTTCGACATCTCGCCGCCGAGTTGCGCGCCCTCCACCATCTCATAGTGCAACGGAATCTCTTCGGCGAGCGGGACGAGCGCCTCGGCGGAATCGGTCATCAGCAGCTTGTGTTTGCCCCCGATGCCGAGAACTTCGTAGATGGTGATCGGGTGCTCGACGCCCTTAGCCTTCACTTCCATCTGCTTGCCGGTCTTCAGGATCGGTCCCACCTCCTGCCGCGTGGTCTCCGACACCAGGATCTGACCGCCGGTGGTGCAGGACTGGATGCGGGAGGTGAGGTTGACGTGACTTCCCACCACTCCGTACTTCATTCGCTCCGGTGAGCCTATATTCCCCACGACAACCTGGCCCGTGTGTACCCCGATTCCCATCTCGATCTCGGGCAGATCCTCTAGCCGGTTCTGCTCGTTGATCGCGGCCATTGCGAGCTGCATGGCAACAGCGCAGGCGACCGCGCGTTGTGCGTCGTCCTCCTGCCAGACGGGCGCACCGAACAGAACGAAGATGGCGTCACCGATGAACTCGTCGATCGTGCCCTGGTATTGCTTGACGACCGAAACCATCGACGTGAGATAGCGGTTGAGCAGCGCCACGACGCGTTGCGGCGGCA
>Ga0070694_100000171_pt1 | contig 33469 bp, 17 predicted proteins | sample KBSK1251metaG_FD_65470 | JGI IMG/M metagenome (GOLD analysis project Ga0070694, IMG submission 65470) | Corn, switchgrass and miscanthus rhizosphere microbial communities from Kellogg Biological Station, Michigan, USA - KBS K1-25-1 metaG | ecosystem: Host-associated > Plants > Roots >...
CGAAGAAGAAACTAATTCTCATTGAACATGCCGGTCATTTTGCGTTCGTCACCCATCGCGAGGAATTCCTGGCGGCGCTGGTTAAGTATGTGCGGCCACTGGCGGTAAAAAGTGAGCGTCACTAAGAATTTGAATTCCCATTCAACTTCTCGACCGACAGTGCCGGACTATCAGAATGGACAAGAGGGGTACAAGGAAATGGCTCCCCACCCTGGACACTCTTCGCAACTTCTTGTTGGCGATCACCGGTGTTGAATTGGCAGTCACGGTCCTGCCGGCAAAGAGCCGCATCGAAGGCGATTCCTAATCTCGTGGCCAAACCTGCCATACCGGATAGTTTTTGGTCACCTAAGCTTTACGACTATTCGGCGCGCAGTGCTTTGAGCGGGTCGAGTTGGGTGGCCTTGTGTGCAGGCAGCCAGCAGGCCACCAGCGCAACTGCGCTCAGCAACACTGTGACACTGGCAAACGTCAGCGTGTCGGTGGGCGCCACGCCGTACAATAAACCTTGCAGCCAGCGCGTTGCCGCGAAGGCGGCCGCCAAACCAAGCCCGAGCCCTGGCAAAACCACCTTCATGCCTTGCAGTAGCACCAGCAGTAATACGTCGCGCGCCGCGGCACCGAGGGCCAGGCGGATTCCCAACTCGCGCCGGCGCTCGGTGACGGCATATGACATTACGCCGTAAATGCCGATGCCCGCGAGCAACAGCGCGAGGACCGCTAGAATCGCCAGTAGTGTAAGCGTCAGTCGCTGCCGCGCCATTTCATTCCCCAGCAATTCATCCATCGAGCGAGTTCTGAGCGGTAGGTCCTTATCTAACGAACGAATGGTTTGCGAGACCGATCCGGCGAGCGCTAATGGCTCGCCGTCGGTACGCACAACGAGACCTACCGTAGGGCTGTTGCGCAACGCCAGCGGCAAATAGATCTGCATCGGGGCGTCCAGTTCCAGCCCGTACAGCTTCACGTCACCAACCACCCCGATGACTTCGCGCCAGACAGCTTGGCTGTCCGCTCCGCCTTGTCTCAAGCGTTTGCCAATCGCGTTTTCACCCGGCCACAAGCGATTTGCTAACGATTCGTTAATCACCGTGACTGCGGGCGTATCACTCATTTCGGTTTCGCTAAAGGTGCGACCTGCGCGCAAAGGAATGCCCATCGTCGAAAAATAATTCGCGCTGACCGGCGTAAACGCCGCGTTGGGAAATGCACCGGGTGGCGGCAGAGGCTTGTCAGCTACCATAAAGGGCGAATTCCAGTTCGATCCCTCGATCGGCAACGACATGACAAAAGAAGCGGAACGCACACCAGGCAACCCCTCGAGGCGCGTGCGACACTCGCGGAAAAACGCCAGCCGCCGCTCAAGATTGTAAATCCTGCCTGGCAAGGCAAAGCGCATCGTCAACAGGTTCTCGGTGTTGAAACCGGGATTCACACGTGTCAGCTGTTGCAGCGTGCGCAGCATCAGTCCGGCACCAACCAACAGCACCATCGCCAAACTGACTTCGGCTACCAGCAATCCTTTGCGCGCGCGTTCCCAGCCGCTCCTCGCAATCGAGCGTCCGCCTTCTTTCAAAGATATGTTCAGATCGGTACGAGCTGCGTGCAGCGCCGGCAACAATCCAACCAGCAACCCCGTCAGTACTGTAATCGCCAGCGCGAAAAGCAAGACCGGCAGGTTGAGTCGTACTTGATCTAGTTGGACGAGCGTCGGTGGAACCAACTTCGTCAGGCTGTTGATGCCCCAACCGCCGAGGAGTAAACCTGCGAGTCCGCCGAGAGCGGCCATCATTATACTTTCGGTAAGCAGTTGCTGAATGATGCGCCCACGTCGAGCGCCCAGCGCCAGTCGCACAGTCAGTTCATGTTCGCGTCCGGCGGCACGCACGAGCATCAGATTCGCTACATTCAAACAGGCAATGAGCAACACGCAGCCGACCGCGGCGAGCAAAACCAACAGCACCGGATGCACATCTTTGACTAGCAAATCGGCCAGTTTGTCTGCGGCTGCGCGTCGCCCGCGATTTGTTTCCGGGTATTCGCGCTCGAGTTGCGCCGCAACCGCGGAGAGGTCTGCGCGAGCTTGCGCCAACGTAACGCCGTCTTTGAGACGCCCCAGAACGTATAGTGGAAATTGATTCGCACGCTTGAACAGGTTGTCTTGCGGTGTAAACCAGAGCCCCAACGGCACGAAGATTTCGGCGCGCCGGAGCAATTCAAAGCGAGGCGGTAATACACCGATCACGGTAAAAGGGTTCCCATCCAGAGCGATGGTCCTACCGATGATTGCGTTATCACCTCCAAACTTCTCGCGCCACAAACCATCACTGATCACCGCTGTGGGCACGGCTTCCGCTTGATCGTCCGCAGCGGCAAAGAGCCGTCCAAGTTGCGGTTTGACGCCGAGTATCTGAAAGAAATTCCAGGTGGTGCGTCGCCCGGGCACAGCTACCGCGGGTTCGACTCCGGTCAAGTTGAAGTTCGTGTTAAGAAAGCAGGCGGTGTCGTCCAACGAATGTGTGCGTTCGCGCCAGTCAAGGAAATCGGGATAAGACACACCCGCGCGGAAGTCTAACTCTGTACTCGTCGTCGCCAGGACAACCAAACGCTCCGCTGCGGGATACGGTAACGGTCGCAGCAGCAGGCTATAGACTACGCTGAAGATCGCCGTGTTCGCGCCGATACCTAAGGCCAGCGTGATGACGGCGACCAGGGTAAAGCCAGGTTGTTTGGCTAGCATTCGGGAACCAAACCACAGATCCTGCCATACGTCGGCGATTACATTTCGCCGGCGAATGCTTCCGAGAACGACGGTCTCGCGATGCGGTTGTCGGTCAACGTGCTGCAACTCACGCAACAGCAGCTGGCTACCCTCCAATTCAGCTCGCGTCTGTTGATATGCCTCTGCTTCGGCCGCCCCACCTGCTATCAATTCTGCATAGCAATCCTCCAGGGCCTGCGCGAGTTCCTCGATGATGGCAGCTTCACGCATTGGCGCCAGCCGAACTGGTTCCAGTCGTTGTTGGATTTCCTTTTTCCAATCAGGCATGGAAGCTTTCCCCCAGCGCTCACTGTCTGCAACCAACGGCGGGTGATAAGAATTCACTTGTTAGTGTTCACCATTCGTAGCGGGAACTTTTTTCAGCTCAGTCCAGAATGCCAACCGTGCACTAGCTTCCGTTTCGGCGGCTCCCAGTAAAGCGCCGTCGCGCAGATTTAACGAAAGGTGCAGGCTGTAACCCGTCACGCCTATATCGTCGAGGCCGAGATCGCCCGCGAATCGTCCGCTTAACCGTTGCGGCCGGAAGCGCACGTCGTTCAAAAGCGTATTGAGTTGCGTTCCAAGTTTGATGTGCACATCACCAGCGGCGTTAATGGAAAGCGTCAAGGGAAGGTCGCCACGATAAGTCTTGATGATGCCGGACCAATTACCTATGAACGCAGGCGCCGGGCCTTGTGGCGCAATATTGGCTGGCGCGTTCTGCGGAGCGGCAACAGCCTTCGCGCGCACTTCGCCATACTTGGGAAGCAGAGTGGAAAGGATTTCATCAACGATGTATGCAAAGGACCCGCTCCCTGAATTGGAGAGCACGATGACGGCGATCTTCTCAGACGGAATCAGGCGTAACCAAGCCTGAGCGGCGTCCGTTCCGCCCTGCGACAGCACACTGCGATATCCGAAACGATCGTCCTCAACAGTCCAGGAAAAACCGTATTTCCCGAAAGAGGTAGGGACGGTCGAGTTTTGCATTAGGTCAATTGCATCATCGGGCAGTATGACTTTCTGTTCGGGCAGATGCGCCTTCAAATGAAACATGCCAAACAGCGCCAGATCGTGCGCGCTACTGTACACGCCACCTGTTCTTCTCGGTCGCAGTCCAGTTACAGGGTTGTAGGCTTTTGCCTCGTAACTTTCCAACCCTGGGCCAACCGCCATTGAGGTGTGCGTCATCCCCAGGGGCCAAAAAATCTCATTGCGCAGGAAAGATTCATAACTTTGCCCGGAAACTCTGGCCACGACTTCCTGCAAAATGATGCCGCCCGCATTGGAGTAATCGAAGCCTTCGCCGGGTGGCCAGAACAAGACGCCGTAGCGGCTGATCAGCTCGTCCATCGAAAGTGGCCGGACGGGACTAAACGTGGTCAAGCCCGCCGTATGCGTCATTACGCGTCGCACGGTTGCCCCAGCCGGATTCCACGCCGGAGAACTCAACTTCGCTGAGCCGAGGTAATCATTTAGCGGCCGATCAAGCTCAAGCTGCTTGCGCTGCTGTAACAACATGATGGCCGTGTCGGTAAATGTCTTCGTAATGGATGCGGTGTAATACATCGTATGCTCGTTCGCCGGAATGCGATTCTCCCGATCTGCCCAACCAAACCCTTCCTCCCACAGAATCTTCCCGTTGCGCACCACCGCAATCGAGACTGAAGGAATCGATTCAGCGGCCATTCGTTGCTGAATAATCTTGCGAACTTGCGACCAATCCGGTTGACCTTTGACTTCGACCTTCGCAGTCTGTGCGGCCACGGGGAAGAGGACAAACGGCAGCAGCAAGAACGGGCGGGTGATCCTGCGGAGACAATCTAAAGCGTGCGGGTGGGTTGTTCTGGTGCTCATTCAGATTTCCTCAGGTTCGGTGATGCGGTTGATGGCCGCGACGAATGACTCCCAGACGCTGCGCTGCGCTGCCAGCATCTTCTTTCCCGCCGCCGTCAACCGGTAATAGCGTCGCCGGCGCTGACCGGCTTTCTCAATCCAACGGCCTTGAATCCAGCCGCGCCGCTCCAGCCGATAAAGCAGCGGGTAAAGCGAGGCGACGTTGAATCTGAGCGCGCCACCGGAGCGAGCTTCGATCAGCTTGCTGATTTCATAGCCATGACGCGGGCGCGCTTCGACCAACGACAGTATCAGCAGCTCCGCGCTGCCCTTCTTCAATTCGCGGTCAAGCATTCGCGACGCGATATGTTTCATAGCCATATATTATTCAGAGACACAATATTGTCAATAACTATTTTTCTAGTTTCGCTTACCGGCAGAGCAAGCCCGATTTCAGACCTGACTCGATAGACGGCGTACTCAAAGATTGTCGAAGCCCGGATTAAAGTGTTTTAGTGGAAACTTAGAGGAGAAACACTAAGGCGAGCAGCTTCTAACTGGTCGCCTTACATTTTCTAAAGGAAATGGCTCCGCAGGTAGGACTCGGAGACCGTTAGGATTATCACGGCTTTTCGCGCACTTCTTGTTTTTGCTAAGAACTTCGCGGAATTCAGCTTTACACCGTTTCCACTCTCTCCACTTTCCGCACTCCGTTGTGCCTTAGTTGTGACAGGCTGGCGCACCCTACTGCTTGCCGTCGACGGGTGCGGCCTGATTTCCGGTCACCACCGGACGTGACGCTGAATTCGCGCCGTGAACGTGAGCTGGTATTCGCTCGTCGGCCCACTGTGGATTAAAGGCAAAGAACCTGGAACCGACTCCAGCCGCCAACGGATCGTCGCGCCACTGTTTATAGAGCGCGTTAGCCCGATCAGCTTCCGGCTTGCGACCGATCGCGGCATAAAGCGGCGCCAAAGATCGATAAGCGTCAAAGTCAGTTGGATCGACGGCAACCACCGCTTCAAAGGCGGTAATGGCTTCGCTGATTCGTCCCAATATGTAGAGCGTCGCACCCAACTCTCTTTGCACTAATCGATCGCGAGGAAACGCCTCAGCCAGTAATTTCAATTCTGTCGCCGCTGCGTCAGCTTGCCCCTGGGCGCGCAAGATCACCGCGTGGTAAAGACGCGCGCGGGGCAAAGTGGGATTTAACTTGAGCGCTGCTTCGATCAACTCTGCTGCTTTGGCAAGTTGGTTGCGATCATAGCCGTATCGTTCGGTGCGAAATTCGGCATTTGCAGCGCTGATCAAATAGTCAGCGTTGCCGGCATCGAGTTCGGTCGCTTTGCGAAACGCTGCCGAGGCCGGACCGTATTGGGACTGCTCCATCAGACCGATACCATAGTCGTTCCAACGGCGCGCCGTCACGGCCCGGTCGAGTTTCGCCGCCACGACTGGGGACGTGTTATTCAGCGATAATTCTGTTTGCGCTTCGGCCATCTGCACTGCCGGCAAGGTCAACGATACGCCACGTTGCGCCGAGACGTAATTGTTGTACTCCTGTGTTACGCGGCGATAAAAAACGCGGGCCTCCAACTTGAGCGCAGTCGCTTGTTCGTCAGGCAGCTGGAAACGAAACCTGGCAATGTCCGAACGTCCCGGAGGCAAAGCCGTGTTGTAGGCGACGGCTTTCGTCAGCCAAATCTGGTGGCGAGTAATCGGGCGCGATTGTTCGTCGAGCAGGATCGCCTTGTAAGTGTGCGCGCTCTCATCCAGGAATTGATCGGGTTTGATAAAGCCGCTGTGGAAGACTGTCCGTCCCGCGCCGTCAGTCGCTTTGAACTCAACCCAGATTTCATAGAGGTCACGCAGCTCAGGCGCGAAGGAATGACCAATGTGCCGATTGCTGACCACGACTTCGGCAGTGAGAGTTTCTCCCGGCTTGAATGTCAGCCGATTCGGCGTGCCCGGCTGCAGTTCATCAATCGCGACACCGCTGTTTTCATTTTTGACTTTGAAGATGTCGACGTTAACCAATTTCCTTTGCAGGAACTCGACCGTCTTCTCCACCTGCGTCTGCTGCCCGTAAAAAAGCGGCGCTGCAGTATTGGCGCCGAGCCAGCGGTGTGAAGCGATCACACCCTGCTTGGCGGCGCGATCGTTCAAGCTCTCAACCTTCGGCATGTGACAGGCGCGACAATCGATCCGTTCTTCCTGACGATAGTAAGGCGTGATCGATTCCTTCGACATGCCTGATTGTTGCCACTCATCATAAGCCGAAAAACCACGAATGCGTTTGTACCCGTTAAGCGAAGGAGGTGCGTCCACTTTATGACAAGTTGAGCAAAACTCGGGCGACTTGAGCAAAGGCCGCATCACTGCGCGCTTGTGTGACGGAATGTCGGCGAGAATTTCTTCGTCGGAAAAATTGCCGAAGATTGGCGTGCCGTCTTCTTTGGCCAGTAACGCCGGCCGGCGAATCGTATAACTGCCCGTACCGTTGAGACGCGCTTCGACGATCGAGTGACATACTGAACACGTCACGCCCTCGTCATCAAGTTTAGTAAAGGGTGCTTCCTGTTTCGGAGCTTTGCTGTCGAGCGCTCCGGAAAACAGCGCGACCGGCGTATGGCATGACTCACAGTGTCGGGTGAACTCAATCCCACGCGTGCGCAAAAGAATGTCGGCGCTCTCGCGATAGAAAGGCTCGCGCGCGGCGTTACGATGCAGAGACTCTGACCATGCCGCGTGCGTATCGTGATGACAGCCGGCACAACGGGTCGAAGGAAAGAACTGCTCGACCGGAATCAGTTGGCCGTCGAGCGTGCGTGATTCCGAAGGCGCGAAGCCTTCCGGGCGCGGCGGAATGTTGGCGGACTTTCTCACCGCCGCAAGTTGCGCGGATACTTGATGAGATGAAACCAAACCGCCTCCAAGGATGATTATTAAGATCGCCGTTCGTGAGTACTTCATGACTTAAACTCCTGATCGATCCAAGGCCGCGAGCCGTGCTGAAAAGTGGCACGGGCGTCCCGCCCGTGAAATCGCGGTCCCCAAGCGCTGTGGTACCTCAAACGAAAACAAAACTCATTTACTCCTCAACCCTAACGCGCTTGTTCGATGCCGTCACGTAAGTGACAACCGGCTTACCACCAAACGTCGCGGTCACTTCGATTGTCTTCACACGCTCACCATTGATCATCATTGCACTCGATGTGACATCGATCGTGCCCGAAGCTTGAATGACACAAATGCCGTCGGGCACAGAGATGCTGGCAGTGGCTGTTGAAGCGGCCAGCGTTCCCGAGAGGGCGCTACTTTGCGTTACGACCCGCAGACCATTTTCAGGCGTCAATGTGACTTGCAGGATCGCCCCCAACGGAATATTGGAAGCTGTTAGCGCCACTGTCACCGGATTCGGTTGATTCGCCGGCAGCGTGATGTCAGGTCCGCCCTGCAAAGTGCCGTTCGGTTGATTTGGCGCGTTAATGCCGGCGATTGAAGCAATCCGAATGGTGGGTAGATTTGGGACTATCGCCACCTTCGGTGTGGCGACGGACACTCTCGGCGATCCTGACAGGCCATTGAGATGCAAGCCGCTTATGTCGAAGGCTTCGAGGCGAATGTAACCACCGCTGCCGGTGCCACCTGAACTGCCGTTTCCACCTTGCGCCTCGATAGCTAGCGTTCCTGTTATTATGTTCGCGATCAAACGGACCGCGCCTCCTGAGCCACCCCCAGCTCCGACAGTCCGAGCAAAACCGAAACCACCGCGCACAGAAATCGTCGAGGGATTCGATGTAAAATTGATCGTACCGGAACTGGCGATCAGGATTGCGCCACCGCCGCCGCCACCTCCGCCACCACCCCCGGCCGCTCCCACGTCGCCACCTCCGCCGGAACCGCCAATTAGTGGGATCAATGAGGGTAGGCCATACCGAGGCCCTCCCTTGCCATTGACTACAGTTACAGAGGGGTTTAAGTAGGTTCCGTCCTGTCCGGCGTTTGCAAAACCACCGCCGCCCGCGTTGCCGACCGAGTTAGGAGAACTCGAACTCCCCGCGCCGCCGCCTCCTCCTGGACCATCACCATTCACGCCGGGAGAGAACACACTGTTACTGTTCGTCGAAGGTCCTCCGTTTCCGCCGTTGAACCCGCCCGGTCCGCCAGTCCCGCCCAACACGTCCGCACCACCCTGGCCTGAGACATCAATAACACCGGCAATCGTTACGTTTCCTGTGGCTAGAATCATGACCGGCGTGTTCCGTGAGTTCTTTCCGAAACGAACTGTAATACCGGCGGGGATATTGACCGTCGTATAATTCAACACTCCGCTTTCGGGAAGCTGTACTGTGACATCCGTAGTCGGATTGAGAGCGCCATCAGCGCCTGTCGATCCACTGACGAACCCGCCCTGCGCGTAGCTGGTGATAGTGAATAGGGTCAATCCCAAAACCAGCGGCCCACACCGATTCAGAATAAGCCGATGACCCAAGAAAGATGAGGTGAATCGTGATTGGTGAAGCATATCTCTCTCCTGTTTGAAAAACGCTAATGCCATTTCAGGGCGTAACCTGAATCACGTTGACGTTAAGATCAGCGATCGGCGAATGGGCCGTCGAGGTTCTGACGATAACGATCTTCCTTCCCACTGTTGCTCCCGACACCGACAAAGAGAAGGTCATCGATTGGCCATTGCCGCTGACATTTAGGTTCGACACACTCATGCCGAAGGCCGCGCTGCCGTCTGGGTTCAGAAACGTCACACTATTCGCGCCGCCAAAGTTTGTTCCGCTGATGGTCACGTTGGTATTGCTCTGCTGGCTCACGCTGCCCGGCGAGATTCCAGTAATCACTGGCCCTTTCGTAAGCGAAACCGCGGGACCGAAAGCCGCTTGAAAGTTACTTCCCCGCGCGACAGCTACTCGATCAAAGACGGCCAGGGAAAAATCGCTTCCCTTACCGATTACCACACTAGGACTCAGCACACCGAACGCGTATTGATTACCCTTGCCGATCGCCACACCAGGCGAAAACGTGAAGACAAAATCTGAAAAGTTACGCACACGGAGGTTGGCCGCTCCGCTAATTTCAGGAAAAGGCAAACTGGTTGCTTCGACAGACAGTAAGAGATTCGCGGGCGGACTAATCGGCGCGGTGTAGAGCCCGGTTTCAGTTATGGTGCCCAGCACCGCTGTGCCGCCTTTGGTCCCGTTCACGCTCCAACTGACTCCCTGTTCGTCCCCCGGCACTACCACCGTTGCGCTGAATTGAAGGCTGTCGCCTTCAATGATCTGCGCATTGCTCGGATTGATCGCGATGCCTTGCACTACGAACGGCGTGGTCGTTAGCGGCCCGCGCGCCGTGGCAATCGTGATCGGACCACTGACTGCGCCCGCCGGCACAATTGCCGTGATCGTGTTGTTAGTGAAACCAACCAAAGTTCCCGCCGCTCCACCTGCGAACGTTACGCCCGAGACCCCCGCACCGAAACCGACCCCATAAAAAATCACTTGCGTGCCGACAATTCCCGAGCGCGGTGAAAACGTTAGCACCTCCAAATCGTCGGCATTGAGCCGGCGAATGGCCGTGAAGTTTCCCGCCGCATCATATTCATAAACCGCCGCCGCTCCGCTCGGCGCGATCACCGCCCGCAACCGACCATCGTCGTCGTAGACGTAGCGGGAAGCTTGTTGGGCGGCGACCCAAGTTGAAAAGCAGCAGAGCAAAAGTGTTGACGCAAAGAGACAGCGCCGACACGCGGCGAGGCTTAACGACGACACGCCCCTGAAACCGCTCAGATATTCTCCTTTCCCTGTTTGCCGCTCGAGGCAGCGACATGGACCACGCAGCTTGCCCGTCCAAGCAAGAATAAGTGCGACATAATCTCTCACCTTGAAGTTGGCGTTTGCACATGATAGGGAGTGCCGCGGTGATCCCTCCGAGTGCCTTCGCCTAGCGTGTGGGCCGCACCTGTTTCGGGTCCAGTGATCACGCGCCATTCTTCTAGATTGTCGTAATCGGGCCACGGAATCCGACCAATAAGGCTCCAGTACCATGGTTGATCAGCGTGGGCCATTTCGTGACCCAACGCCAAAGCTGGACTTTGGCTTCCAGCGCACCCTACCCGATGCGCGCTGTGCGGGTCCCATTGAATTATGTGTGTCGATGGATTGTAGCTGTCATCATTTAGGTTGTTGTAGTCGATAATGTAATCAGTCGAGGAAGCATCTAGCCGATCTATTATTTCCGCCATATCGGAATCGCGATTCAGGTAGTTCATCGCTTCCTGGTAGTCACCAATGTCGCCTTGCACAACTATCCTGAGACCGAATGGATCGCGAAAATTGACTGGACTATTCAGCGTATACACATATTTGTTAATCCCACCCCTGAAGCCAATCGGGTCCTCACTGATAAATCGGCCTGTTCCGGGATCGTAATATCTGGTTCGGTAATACAGCATGCCGGTGGCGGCATCATGCTCTCTCCCTACATAACCATATCTTGTAAACACACTTCCCATACTTTCACCGAATGCGCCGTACTCCAAGCTGTCAGTGATAGTCCCAGAGCTATTCGTTAGCGCGATCGTGCTGCCAAGATGGTCCTGCAGGAAGTACAAGTTGCCACCCAAGACGCTAGCCTGCCGCAGCTTGTTATCGACTCCCCAACCGTTGAGGTAATCGACCGCACTGCTGTCGCTTTCTTTATCGAGCACGACCTCCAGGCCGTCGTAGATGAAGTTTAAGGTCGCGCCACTCGCGGTTCGCCTAGACCGTCGGCCTAGCGCGTCGTAGGCGTAGTCGACATTCTGGCCGTTCGAGAGCGAGGCGCGGGTGAGTCGTCCGCGGGCGTCCCAGGTCAGGTTCGTTACGGTGGGTGTGGCGCTTCGTGAGATGGTCTGGCCTTCGTTGTTGAACTGATAGCTCGCGTTGCCGAATTGCGGCAGGCGGTTGGCCGCGTCGGCGGGCGAGGCGGTTTTCGAAGCCGGCAGCAAAGTCGCGGAAGCTAGTGAGTTGATCGATTCGATTTCGTCGTCGCCGTTGTAGCTGTACTGGAAATCTTCCAGCGCCTCGTTAAGCGCGTTGGTGTGCGTCAAACGCGCCAGGCGATAGACACTGTTGTACGCGTAATCAGTGCGCACGCCGTTTGGTCTTTGCAAAGAAGCGACGCGTGAGAGCGTGTCGTAGGAATAAGTGAAAGTCTCCGTCGTCTGGGCGATAGTTTTCAGACGACCGGCGGAATCGTAGGTGTAATTGACCGGCGGGCGATCGGCGGCGGTCATCGTCGAGCGCTGACTGGCAGTGTTGTAAGTGTAGGAGACGACGCCCTGCGGTGTGGTTTCCGAAAGCAGGCGATCGGCGTTGTCGTAGATCCAGTCGATGGCGCCGGATTGTGTGTCGTCGACGTGGGTCAGGCGATAAGCCGGATCGTACGTGTAATTGACGGTCGCGTCGGCATATTGAATTCGCGTGGGCCGATTGAGCGCGTCATAGGTGTAAGTCGTCGAGCGACCCAAACGATCAACCCGTTGAATGACGTTGCTCGCCGCGTCGTAGGTGTAGCGCGTCGAATGTCCCAGCGGATCGAGTTGTTCCGCCAGACGATAGAGTTCGTCATAACCAAAAGTGGTGATATTGCCGCGCGCGTCGGTTAGCGTTTTTAAGTTCTTTTGGTTGTCATACTCGTAGCGCGTGACGAAGCCGAGCGGCGTCGTCATCGAATTCATCAGGCCGCGCGAATCGTAGGCATAACGTATCGTGCGTCCCGAAGGCGAGACCTGCGAGGTCAATTGATCTTCCTTGTCGTAGAACCGCCGCATCACCCGGCCCAGCGGATCGGTTGTGGAAACCAGACGGTTCTTACTGTCATAGACACTGTTCCAACGTTTGTTGAGCGTATTAATAAAACTGGTAAGGTTGCCGTTGGGATCGTACCCGAGTGTGGTAATCGCGCCGGCCGGATCAGTTAGGGTGACAATCCGATCCAGCGAATCATAGGCAAACGTCGCCCGTCGTCCGAGCGGATCCACGACCGCGGTCAGACGCCCGACACCGTCGTATTCGAAAGTGGTGGTGTCGTCGAGCGCGTCCTTAACTGACGTGATGTTGCCCTGCGGATCGTAGGCAAGTCGTTTGACGTGGCCCAGCGGGTCAGTGATTGAGGTTAGCTCGCCGTTAGCATCATAACCATACGAAGTAGTCCGGCCGAGCGCGTCAGTCATGGTGGTCAGGTTGCCGTGAGCATCGTAGGCGTAAGTCGTGAAGTGGCCCAGTTCATCAGTCATCCGCGTCAGCTTGTTAAAGATCGGCTCATACTCCATTCGTCTTATATTGCCGAGGCGATCGGTCGACTTGGTAAGGTTGCCGCGATCGTCATACTCATACGAGCCTTCGGTGCAACCACACGGCCCGGTCATTGCCGTGGGCAAGTTTGTTCCCATGTCGCGATCAATGTGGGCGTGCTGCCCGAGAGCATCGGTGTAATCCAGCAGATAGCCGCTCAGATTGAAGCGCTTGGTTTCGACGCGTCCCAGTGAATCGGTGATCTTAATGCCCGTCACCAGCGTACCGGAGAGTGAATACTCGTAACGCTCGATCCCCTGGTCGGCAGACTTCTGTTGCGTGACCCGGCCGACAGTGTCGTAAGTAATCTCCTTGATAAGGTTGCCGCGTTTGTCGGTGATGGCCGTCAGCCGGCCGCTGGCCGTGTACGTGTAATTGGTTACGCCACCGAGCGGATCAGTCATCTGCGATAGCACGCCGGGGCCGGTGTAGGTGTAGTTCCAATTGCGTCCCAGTGGATCCGTCACTCGGGTGATGCGGCCACTGACGTCATAGGTAAAGAGCAGCGATCGGCCGACGGCGTCAGTAACACTGGTCAGATTATTTCCTGTATAGCTTAAGGTGACGGTGTTGCTGTTGGTGTCCGTCATCGACGTCAGACGCCCGCTCGAATTGAAGGTCATCGAACTTCCGTCGCGCCGGTGATACTCGAGGTCTCCGCTATTCAATTTCCTAACCTCATCACCGAGCTGCCGCGTCGTGGCGGTAGAAGTAAAAACAGGAACACCCAGACTGCTACTTCGCGCAGAGTTGTAACTGAATAGACGACCCGCGATCTGTTCGGGCAGTTTTACGCGTCCGGCATTGAGGGCGGTGAAATTACCAGTCAGCTTGATGTCGTAGTTGTGTGTGGTGCCGCGACCAAAGGGACAAGTCGTGCACGAAACGCCGAGATCAGATGTATAGGTCCGGGTTAGTGACAACGCTCCGCGTGCGCCTCCGAATGAAATGTCGGTGGTGTTTTCAATTTTCACGCCGGTGGAAAAATCGATTGGCTTGCTGCCTCGGTTCCCGCAATCCGGGTCAGCCGGATTCTGGACCACCGGAAGATCGGGGAAATGCCACGAGAAATTCGGCAGCCCGTAAGGCTTGCCGGTTGCGGGGTTAACCTCCGGCTCGATTCGCAGGCCGTCCTGACTCACCCGGCCAAAACCAAAACTGCGCCAGATCACCGCATCGTGATCGAAGTAATAGAGAGTTGCGCGCGTGTTCGGATTGGCCCCAGCAAGGTTGGGATAGACCACCGGCATCACGACATTGTTCATCGTCACGGCGCCGCCCGGTTGACTGGTATAGACCATGTTAGTCGAAAGGTTTGGCGGCAACGGTGCCGGCACGCGATCGGGCTCGACCGGTGAAATCGAAACCCGCGTCACAGGTGTGCCATCACGGTTGCGCAGGTTTGCGCCGGCGGGAATCGTCATAGCCAGGTCAGGAAGGCGCGGGTTATCAACCACGGTGTTTTGATTAGGAACGACGTCCTTCTCGAATTGAGTATCGATAGCGGGTAGATAGAACGTAAACGGCACCGTGTTCACCTGGTTCGCCACGATGCTGGCCGGCTCGACGATCACCGGATAACTCTTATTTGGCGCGCTCGCGGTACGGCCGTCGATCATCACCGGCCGGTTTTGGCCGGCAGTAACAGCAATCAATAAGAATGAACCGGCTGAATCTGTCGTGGCCGTCTTGCCATCAAGCGAAGCGGTGGCCCCGATGATCGGTTCCCGCTCAGTTGAAAGCACGCGACCGGTTAAAGCCGTTTGGCCGGCGGCCAGGATATTCAACGTGGCCGTAAAAGTGCGCTGTTCATCGTGCCCATCAATTGTCGCCGTGGCGGTCACCGTAAAAGAATATGAGCCGGGACTAAGATCTACATTGGCCAGGTTGAGCGACAAGGTTGAGGTAGCCCCGGCCGTAATTTGAGCTGGTTCGAAAGTTCGAATCACTCCGGCCGGAAGACCGGTGACTTGCAAACGAGCGAGTTGAGAAAAGTTGGGCTGTGAGCTGGTAACCGCCACCACTTGCGTAGCCGTGCTGCGCTGGATAACGGTGACCGCTGCCGGCATTACATTCAACTGGAAGCTCTGAGACGCCTGCACGGTAAAGGCCGTGGCTGTTCGGGCCACGCCGTTAGCATTGGTCAACTCAATAAAACCTGTCTGAGCGCCGTTCGGAACTGTTACGTTCACCGAGGTCGCCGACGCCATCACAACCTGCGCCGGCAGGCGGCTGCTGCTTGCACCTGCGAAAGTAACCGTCGGATCGGTGGTATTGATCTTCAGGAAGGTACCGGAGAGCGTGACCATCGTTCCCGGTGGCCCTTGTTTCGGATTGAAGTCGGTGATTGCCGGGACCGAACCCGTCGCGGCCCGCATCGCGGTAAAGGAAACGATGAGGTGTGAATTGAATCGACCGAAGAAAGAAACTTCCAAGGTGTTGCTTGCCAAAAGTTGCACCGGCTTTGATAGCGAAGCCACCTGACCGTTGAGTTCGGTAGGACTGACGACTGGGGCGCCGTTCAACGTTATGTTCGCAGTCAGAACGCGACCATCACCGTTAGATTCACCGTTCGTGATCTGGATATTGAAAGGAGCCGTGACATCCACGGGCAAGGTGAATTGAGCCGACAGCCTGCTGACTGGTCCGGTGCGGTCGATTCGACGCGGACCGAAGACGATAACAGTGTCACCGCTCTGAACGGGGAGAGGTTCTGGCTTCGTGATGCGTTCGGGCGCGGCCTTCTCGGGCAGCCGGCGCGGTGTGGCATGCAGCGAGAGAGTCAGAGGCTGCAGGTAAATCGCCAACATTAGTAGAACCGCGATGAGCCGTGTTCCGATCAAAATGCATCGTCGCGCTGACGAAGGGTGAAGATAAGCGATGGCTTTCATAGCCTTATTTCCTCGATCGTTGTTTAACTGATCTTTCTGTGCACGTCCTCTTGAGCCTTGGCGTTAGCGTTGCAATTCTCTACTGCTGATTCGCCGGCCGGACTTCATGATGTAGACAACCTCGGACGCACCGCCAAAGGTGGATGCTATTTCAACTTTCTCGACCTTCTCTCCGTTGATAAAGGTTGGTTTGCCGAGTGCAATTAGTACGTCGAGCGTGACCGTGGCGCGGATGACGCTCACGCCGCCGCTCGGCAAAGTCATATTCACCGTCGTGGTTGAAGAGGCGGTCGAGCCGGACAACGTGCCGTTGACTGTAGTCGGAGTTCCAGACTCGGGTGTGAGCTTCACCTGGATCGCAGTGCCGGATGCGAGGTTGGTTGCATTAATAACGACGGCAACGGGATTAGATACCGAAGTAGGCACGATGATGTCGGGAGGAGCATTATTCGAAGCGACCGGGTTCGCCGGCGCGGAAATGCCTCCAACAGACACAATGAGCAGCGTGGGTGCATTTGGTAGAGTTGCCGGGTTAGGTTGTCCAAGGGTCTGTTCACTGCTTGAACAGCGTGGCACATACTGACTGAGATTGAATCCCTCAATGCGAATTATCCCGGGAGAGCCGGTAGGAATGTTGAAGTTGTCCGGTCCGCTGCTGACATCCAGACACGGGCTGCCCGAAACAGTGTTTCCCACAATTCGAATTGCCCCGCCAGAACCACTGCCGCCGGCAGAAAAAGGATCTCCGCTCGCAAAGCCAGCTCGCGCGTAAATTCCCCTCGTGTTGTCAGAATTGTCAGGAAACGAAATGTTGCCTGAACTCGCAATCAGAATTGCACCGCCGCCACCACCACCGCCGCTGCCAATAACTGTGGAACTGATCGACGAACTTCCGCCGCCACCGCCAGAACCGCCAATTAACGGAAGTAAGACTCTGGTTCCATACCTGACCCCTCCCTGGCCCAGGATCGCATCGCCGCTTTTCAAAATGCCGTTGCCGCCACTCCTCAGGAACCCGCCAGCCCCGGCGCTCGCGACACCATTGGCTCCGGCGACTCCGCCGCCACCTCCACCTGGTCCGTCCCCCGGAGTTCCATTGACCGCGTCAAGGAACGTGCCCCCAATCCCCCCTTTGAATCCTCCAGGACCACCTTCCCCACCGAATCGTCCGTTTCTATTTGAACCATCAACAAAAAGACGACCAGCGATGGTTACGTTGCCGGACGCCAAAATAGTCACTGGAGTATTCTTCGAGTTCTTGATAAATCGCACTTCGATGTTCTGAGGAATATTGATGGTAGTAAAGTTGAAAACCCCGCTCTCTGGAATTTGTAAAGTCGTATTCGCAACTGGATTGAATGCCCCGTCAGCACCGGTCGACCCGCTGCTGAACTGTGCTTGCGCTGATGTTGTCGAAAGAGCGAACACAATCAAGAGCAAACCACACGATGCAATTGACGAAAGTGCCGGTAGATGAAATCGGTGGGTAGTTAACATGGTTACGTCTCCTCGAGAAAGTGAGCTAAATCGTTACGGGTCTCTTCCGCTTAATTGATCTGCACGATGTTGGTTCCGGTGTCGTTGCGCACAGTCGATCCCGACGGCATCGTTACTACCACCACGTAACCTCCGACCGTAGCGTTGCTGGCCACGGTGATCATGCAGGTTAGAGCTGTACCTGCACCGTTGACGTTAATGTTCGAAATTGTGATCCCGGTCGCCGGGTTTCCATTACTCCGGTTGAAAAAACTGATTGCGCTCGCACCGTCCAGAGCAACGCCGGAGATCGTTAACGTGACGCTGGTACCACGGGTGATCGGTGGGGGACAACGAACTCAGCACCGGCCCGCGACTCGCGGAAACTGCCCCAGTAATGAAAGTTGGTGGCGTGTTCGCCGGCGTGCCGTACTGCACCGAGACCGCGCCATTGATGTATGCCGGAGGATTATTCGCAGGAGTGCCGTAGCGAACCGAAACCGCGCTGGTAACGAAAGTCGGCGGACTGTTCGGCGGCGCTCCATATCGCACTGAGAGGCCACCGGATCGAAATTGATAACCTGACCCGAACGGAATGACGTTCGCTGTGGCTTCGTCGAACAACTCGGAATCGTCGACACTTGTGGCTCGCACGACGTACTGCACCGGATTCGAACCGGAAAGGTCGGGAGCAGTGTAAAAGCCTCCGGCCGTGATGGTGCCCACGGTCGCGTTGCCTCCGTTAATTCCATTGACGCTCCAGGCAACGGCGCTCGTCGGAGCCCCGCTCACGCTTACTCCAAACTGGGCGCTATCGAGGGCAGGGAGTGTTACAGATCGAGGCGAGATCAAAACACCTTTGACCATAAAAGGTGTCGTCGTATTCACGGTCCCACGCGGCGTCAATACCGAAATCGGTCCAGTCGTAGCACCCTGCGGCACCAACGCTGATACCGATACCGGGTTGACGGAGACTATGTTTGCCATGACTCCGTTGAACGAGACAGCGGTGACACCCTGATTAAAGCCCGAGCCGAAAACGGTAACGAGCGTGCCGACCGGGCCCTGACGCGGAGTGAAAGTTATCAGCTCGAGATCATTCGGCGTCAGCCGGCGAATCGCCGTAAAGTTTCCCGCCGCGTCATATTCATAGATTGCTGCCTCGCCGGACGGAGAAAGGACCGCACGTAATCGGCCGTCATCGTCATAAAGGTAGGTAGTATTGCCTCCCTGTTGGGCTGAAATGATTGGGGTGATAACCAGCGCGAGGTATAAGACTGAGAGTGCAACGAAAAGCTTACGTGCGAATAGACATCGCCGGGCTCTGTCCTGATTCATTGCCAGCGCGTTCTGAGCACGAGTGGGAACGCGCGCAACGGCATCTGAATCTGGTGCGTCCCTAATGGCTGTAACTGGTGAAGAAGATCCTGCCATCTATTGTTCCTGATGCGGCGGGGCACGACGCATCGTTGTTACTCACTCACGGTCCAAACCTCTGCCGATACTCAATCGATGAAAGAAAGGCTTTTACCATCTCGGCATTGATGAAGTTGCCGTCAAACTGATTCAGCTTTGTGAGCCAGAAATTGAACCCTCTAAGATCGCCGTCGGGTGGGTCGTCCGGGTTCCGTCGCAGGTAGCCGAAGTACTGCACTAACACAAAGGCAGGGTTAAATTCCTGGCGCTGAAGAGTCGCATTTTCGACTACTGCGCGAAGCACCGTAGCGCGTGTCTGCGTTCCGGCATTCAGTCCATCGACCAGCTCTGCCCGTTCGCTCGCGCCCGGCACGACGCCGGCATTAGAAAACAAAGCATCGACATATTGCGCGTTGGATTTCGAATCGTAGATTGTGCGAAACTCCGGCCGCTTGACCCAATTATCGGCGAATTGCCTTTTGTTAGACTCGAGCAGTTGTTCCCAACCAGCCGCCAGGACAACTACGCCATGGCCGATTTCTTGGACATCCGGCAGGAATAATTCATAGCGCGGCATCCTGTTGTAGCTGACCTTACTGAAGCGATAAACCAGGAAACCAGTCTGCTGAAATTCGATCGAAAGAAAGAACGACGCGGAAACATTGATGTGCTTCACTTCCGCACACCCCACATCGCTGCCGCACGAAGTTAGCTGATCGCTCCAAAAGGCAAAACCGCTGGCGTCGGCATCTCGGCTCAGGAAATCAAGATAATGGCGTCTGACAAAAAACGAGACGTCATCAATGTGGTTCGGCCGCATCACCTCAGGATGCGCGAACTTTGCCAGGAATCCGTCGCCATTCCCCGCTGCAATGGTCCTTAAGGCACCGGCGGTGACTGGGAAATTGCTCGACGCAGTAGCGCCGACCAGGAATTCATTTCCAGCGAAGTTCGCAGCAACTCCCAGGGCATCTTCGCTATCCGTCCCGCCAAGATATGATGCGAAATTAAGACCTGTCCCTGCCGCGTTGAGGCTGACAATAAATGCGTCGCTCTTTCCGCCGGAGTTTGCTTGCAAGGGGCTCGCCGTCGGAAAATTACTCGACTCGGTGCTTCCCGCGACGCGGACCTGGCCGTCCGCATCGACCGTGACACCTCGACCCCAATCATTACCGCTGCCACCCAGATATGTTGAATACAGCAGGGTCGAGCCTAGGGCGTTGAGTTTGGCTGCGAATGCATCGCTGGCTCCACCCCTCGATCGCTGCAGCGCCTGCGCCGTAACTGGAAAATTTGCCGAGTCGGTTAATCCGGTCAGGTAGACGTTGCCCGACTCGTCCAACGACAGTGCACTGCACATGTCGAACCCTCCGCCTCCCAAATACGTCGCGTAAGAAAGCGAGGCTGGCCCGGCTTGGGAAGGGTTGAGCTTTGCAATGAAACCATCGCCCGATCCGGCCAAAGACGACTGGACGGAACCAACACTAACGGGAAAGTTTGAGGAGTCGGTGGCCCCCGCGACGTAAATGTTCCCGAGGCTGTCAGCCACAATCCCAAAGCCCCAATCCAATCCACTACCACCCAGGAAAGTTGAGTATGAAAGTGCATCTCCGCTGGGGCTTATCCTCGACACGAAAGCATCGCTGGTTCCACTTTTCGTTGTCTGAAAAGGAGAGCGGACAGGATAGTCGCCTGAGTCCGTCACGCCGGTGACGTAAGCGCTACCATTCGAGTCCACGGCGATGCTGTGCCCCTCATCACCGAGGCTGCCACCCAGATAGGTGCTATAACCAAAGCTGGTTCCCAACGTGTTCAATTTCACGACGAAGGCGTCACCGCCTCCGCCCGGAACGGACTGAAAGCTTCCTGACGTGACCGGGAAGTCCGTCGAATTCGTGAAACCCGTAACGTATGCGCGCCCAGCCAAATCGATGGCAATGCTCAACCCTTCTTCGCTGCCGTTGCCGCCGATGTATGTTGAGTAGTCAACTGCGGTTCCGGTGGCGTTCAGCTTTGTAACAAAAAGATCGGTGCCATTTGCCTTGGCGGGCTGGACCGTGCCGCTATTGATCGGGAAATCGGTTGAGGTAGTTACTCCGGTGATGTAAGCCTTGCCCGCGGAGTCCAGCGCGATCCCGGTAGCTTGATCGTTTCCCGCGCCCCCGACGTAAGTCGAATAAGCCAGCACCGGATCAATCACTAATGGCTTTGAGACATCGTAATTTCCAATTCTAAATCCGACTCGGTTCGGCGCTTTCAGTTCGTAACTGGCTGAAACCGGGCGTCCCACGCTACCAATCTCTTGATAAGCGAAGGGCTTTCGCTGCACGAGCTCGCCATCCTTAATTCTTATCCTGAGGTTACCCGCAGCGTCGATCGAGACTTTATCTGCACCGCCGATGTCCAGAGCGATGGCTGCCGGATTCGCACCAGGATTTACCGTGAAGTCATACTCGAGACGATTTCGATCCCCGAAATAGCTGATGTCGGTACCGGGGAAAACATCGCGGTAGGAAATTTTGGCGTAATTGCTTACGTTTGTTCGCCAGCGGCCGGGATCTTTACCAACCAGATAATTGGTTTTAGCGGACAGCAGATTCTGTCTTTCGATCTTGGCTTGAGGATTGGCGTTGCAAAGTGCCAGCTTAACAATGGCGATTCCTCGGCGGCGCTTGTGTCGGAAGTCCTGGAGACTCGCGCTTACTGAATCTACACGTGGTTGCCGCAAGAGCAATGTCGCCCCAGCACGACTCAGGAAAAAAGTAGCGCTTGCCGAACGACCCACAAAGTCGTATTCGGATGGAGTGCGAGTCCTCGGAACGTCTTCAAAGCGTAAAGGCAAATTCCCTGGCGATGGAGGGTTGACGAATTTGTCGGAAAGAGCGAAAGACGAATTGCGATAACCTGGAGCAATACGAGGAAGGCTTAAGGTAATTACCAGGCTGAGCCCCAGAGCCATCAGTCTTATCGTGGAAGATCTAAGACGATTCAAGGATAACCTCCACATCCTGAGAACGGTCAGGTGTTGAGAGAAAGTGAATCTACGCTGTTGGATCTCTCGAAGAGTCCAAGGCTTTGATCGCTGAAAAATCGAATGAACTCTTGCGAGTCTACGAACTCGATCCAGCTCGATCCCAAACCAGTTGTCTGCGCAAATTTTTGGGAGCGTTAAGATGAAAATGACGGGCGATTCTTAGGATGTCGAGGCTACTCCTAAAGATCGGCCAATTCGTCTCTCAGGTTACCGCGACCCGCAGCTTACGCTGATTACCACTCGATTGCAATCTTTTTTTGATGCGCCCGGAAGCGCGTGTGTCTGTAACGAGTTACAGACGAGTGAAATCAATGTTGTGCTCGCATTTTGACAGCTCTTTTGGTGAACCCATCACGGTGCAAAGCGCTGTCGATACTCAATCGAAAACAAGAAATGCGTTTACCATTTCAGCGTTGATCTGATTGGCGCGAGAAAGTCCTCGGCGACAACAACCGACCCGCAGATTGGTTTATAAACACCGCGTCATTTGTTGCCGCAGTCGAAGCGACCGGCCCAAATCTCTGGCGATACTCAATCGAAGACAGAAACGCCTTGACCATTTCAGCCTGGATGTAGTTGCCGTTGAACTGGTTGAGCTTGGTGAGCCAGAAGTCAAAGCCGGTGTAATCAGAATCCTGCGGGTCATTAGGGTTTCTTCGCAGGTAGCCAAAGTACTGCATCAGTACGAAGGCGCGGTTGAATTCCACGACCTTCAAAACCCCGTTTTCAGCTACTCGTCGCAGGACACGACCACGAGCCGCAATATCGCCGGTATTCGTTGCCGATCCGAACTCAGCAATGGCGGCGTTGCGATCTGCCGCTGAAGAAGTAATTCCTGCATTCATGAAGAGCCTGTCCACGAACTCCGCGGGAGTCATCGTTGTCGGAAAGCCGCTAATGAATCGTGAACGTTGCACAAACGCAGCCGCGAAAGCGTTTTTGTTATTCTCCAGCGCCTGTTCCCAGCCCGATTGTAAAACCACGACTCCTTGCCCAATCTGTTGTGAGTCCGCCAGAAACTCGTCGAGCCGAACAATTGGCACCTTAAGCGTGTGCGCGCCGCCAAACGTAGACGTCCCATCGGCATCTCCGTACGCGGTCTTGTAAATGCGTTCGACCAGATAGCCCGTATCCTGAAATTCAATCGAAAGGAAGAATGATGCGGACACGTCTATTCGCCGCACTTCAATGCACCCTGCATCATTGCCACACGCGGTAATCTGGCTCGTCCAGAAAGCCCGGCCAGATGCATCGGCGAGCCGGCCGAGGAAATCTTCGTAATGCTCGTCTACAAAGAACCCGGCCGCTTCGATAGGATTGGTTCCGTTGGCAGGATCGTCGTCATTGATTGTGATCGTCGCGGTTGACTGCGCGCTCAACGCGGCCCCTAAGGGACTACTGAGAACAACTGAGAAGGTCTCGGGACCTTCCGAGTATGAATCATTGGTAATAAAGATCGAGACGATCTTAGACGTCTCGCCTGAAGCGAAATGAACCGTGCCAAGAGCGCCAATGTAATCACAACGAGATGACGCATTCCCATTCATCATGTTGCAGTTCGCTAACCCCTTGGCATCGCTCGTCGCATAATTGACGCTGACATTACCCGTGGTATCTCCAGAACGCACGACACTAATGTCTATTCGGGAAGCACCTTCGTTTACATCATAACTTGCTGAACTTAACGCGAGGGCAGGGCCGGCCCGATAAACTGCTGTCATTGTGTGTGAGGCGTCCATCGTCACGTCGGTCGTCAAATTCGTCGACCAATCAACATTGTTTCGCTGCCACTTCTCAAAGCTACTTCCTCCTGACGTTGCGGGTGCGGTAAGGGAGACGCTAGTGTTGCTGCTATAGAAGCGCTGAAACTGGGTTGTTCCGTTTGCTAGCCCGTTCACGTCGGCTGGGCTAACCATAATGATTGCGCCCGCGTTGGGGCTCGAGGACATCACGGTCAGACTGCTGAGGATGCTGGTCCCAAATATATCTGCCACTAACCAATCGGCCGTTGGGCAAAATCCGGTGCCTATGTCAGACTTAACGCTCCACCAAGCATATCCATCAACTAGATATGGCCCGCTCAGGATCATCAACAGTGTACCCTCCGAAAGTTGAGTAGTAATAACGCCAGAATTTCCAGGCTCTTCACGCAGTGGCAAACCCATTCCACTTGTATTAGCTATAGTGACTTGCGCCCCTATGCGTAACCCCGATTCGTCTGTCGGTACGAGCCACTTTCCTGTGGCAAACCAGCCCGCTTGGCCGTTCCACAAGACATTCCACCAGGTGTAACCTTCACTCTCTTGTGGTCCTCCAGTTATTCGCAGCCGAACTCCTTCCGGCAAGTTCCCCAAAATATTGTCAGTGCTGACGAGACTGGGGGAACTTCGCAGATTAAAACCCGCACCTCCAGTATTGGAAACTTGAACACTGGAGCCGATAGCAGGTGCAGGTGGTTCCGACGTAAACGTCCATTGATACTCCTCGTTAGCGATACCTAATGAGTTTCGGATTGCACCGGCCCGGAGGACTATTCTGTAAACACTGCGAGGCTTCAACAAACTGGCTAACGTTGCCGTAAGGTTGTTGCCCTGAACCGCAATGTTGTTTAGGTTAATGATGCCATTGCCCGCATCAGTCATAGCGATCGACAGGCTGCCGGCCTGGATTGGTTCATCGAAGGCAACTTCTATCTTCGTCAAACCGATTTTGACTCCGACCGCGCTGCGTGCCGGATTTGTACTTTGGACTCCCGGCGTGCTCTCAGTTTGTAGGGGAACAGTTCTCCGCTGACTCGATCTAGGACCGTCCTTGAGTGGAGTATTCGCTTGTGCTCCTCCTGAAAGCCCATCAAGATAGTTATTCAGAAACTTGTCAGTAAAATAATCCAGCCTTTCATTTAGTGTCGCGTCTCCTAATGCTGCTAAGGCATTTCGAAAAATCTCTCTGGACCCCGACTTCTGCAGCGCCTTCTTCAAGTAATTATTAAACTACGGATTGGCTCGTATCGTACTTAAATCCCCCAGTCGACATCCATTGAGCAATTGTTCTTCCACCAAGCTCGTCCAGACCAATATGGAGGAATTTTGTGATCGCAAAATTTCGAATATTGCTTCCGAGCCGTCTTATAGCCTCGTCTTCACCATAAATGGATTTATCCACGGCGTAGTCCGCCATCACACAAAGGCCATCGGCCACACTTCCCACTGTCGGTCCGAACCGGTGACCAATTAGATCGGCTTCAATGCTGCACGTAGCAGAGATTATCTCGGCAACAACCTCTTGCGCTCCACTCACACGAGTGTCCCACACCAAAGCTGCCGCACCTTCAATCTGGGTCCGCAAGTTGAACAAGCGATCAGCCCGACGCATGTATTGGCAAGCGGATTCCAGATTGCCCTGATCAATGAATCTACGTGCCAGAAGAAGTGTTGTTTGAACAATGCCGCGATATCTCAGTGCTGAGAAGTATAGCTCGTCGTAAGCAGGTAAATTTAGAGAGAGCAATGCCTCAACATCAGATCCACTCGGCTGGTAAAAGACAACATAAGCGTTGTTCTGAATACGCTGCTGGATCCTGCTCCGCATTTGTTCAGCGGTACCACATTGGCTTGCGGGACTGCCACCTACGTTTATGCTCACCCAGACCGTTGATGCAGTTCCAACTTGAATGCCCACCCCGCTTGGATTTCCAAATTGCCAGTCTTCGCGATAGCTACCAGAAGCCGACGGTGCCGTCATCGGCACACTAAATGTATAGGCCTCACCGGGGCCTACAACACCGCTAACAGAGATCTCATTTTGAGAACTCAGTCTGGGGCCCTGAACGGTCTTCCAGCGCAACTTGTAAGCGGACGTCCATGTTGTCGTTCCACTATTCCGAATGGTCCAAGTCTTCGTGAAGTTCTGGCCCGGTTGCATTGTGGTCCCATCGAGGATGGTTTCGCGAACAAAAGACGCTGCATCCGTTTCGGCACCCACGTTGATGCTGACCCAAACCGTGCTTGAAGTCCCAATTAGAATTGTCGAACCCACTTCATTGATGAATTTCCAGTCTTCGCGATAACTACCGTTAGAGGTTGGCGCATTCGCCGGGATGCTAAAGGTGTAGCTGGCTCCGGGCGCCACTGTTCCGCTGATCAATACGTCTCCATGACTACTCAGGCTCGATCCGCTTACCCACCGAAGCTTGTAGTTCGGATTCCACGTCGTGGTACCGCTGTTTCTTATCGTCCACGTTTTGTTAAAAGATTGACCAGGTGTCATTCTTGTTCCGTCAAGTATCTCTCGCTCACGAAAGTCGCCTGATCCGGGGCACTGCCCGCCTGCATCACCAGCGTTGCTCCATTCGAAGGTGTAGAGCCCGCACCATTCTGGACCTGAATCGCATAGCTGCCAGGAACATTGATAGTCACCGGCCCAACCAGTTGATTGCCGGTCTTGGTGGTCAACACATTGTTCGGCACGATGCAGGATGTCGAAGTCGGGCAGTTGGGGCCAGTAATAACAATCTGCGCGGTTGAAGGATCAAAGTTGCCCCCGTTAATCGTCAGGGGAAATGATCCAATAGTTGCAGTGGTGGGCGAGATGTTGCTGATTGAAGGTCCGGTACCATTTACGGTGAGAGTCGCGCCGTTCGACAATGTTGTCCCTGCACCGTTCTGCACCTGAATTGTGAAATTGCCCGGGACATTGATTGCCACCGGCCCAATCAGTTGATTCCCGGTCTTGGTGGTCAACACATTGTTCGGCACCACACACGATGTCGAAGTCGGGCAGTTGGGGCCAGTAACAACAATTTGTGCGGTCGAAGGATCGAAGCCGCTCCCATTAATCGTCAAGGGGAAAGATCCGGTAGTTGCCGCGGTCGGTGAGATGTTCTGGATCGCGGGACCACCGGAGTTCACGATCAGAGTCGCACCATTTGAAAGCGCCCCGCCCGAGCCGTTTTGCACTTGAATATTGAAGGTGCCCCCAGTATTGATCGTGACAGGTCCAGCAATCTGGTTGCTGCTCTTGCTGGTCAACACACCGTTCGGGACCACGCACGAAGTACTGGTCGGACAGTTCGGTCCGGTAACCACGATCTGCACCGTGGAAGTGTCGAAGCTACTTCCATTGATCGTCAACGAGAATGTCCCGGTAGTTACCGTCGTTGGTGTAATACTATTTATTGATGGTGTTGTGGGAGCGTTAACCGTTAAGGTCGCCCCATTGGAGAGAGTCGTGCCCGACCCGTTCTGCACTTGAATGGTAAACGTCCCGGCCGTGTTGATCGTGACCGGCCCAACAAGTTGTCCGCTGCTCTTCCCTGTCAGAACACCGTTCGGAACAATGCAGGAAGTGGTAGTTGGACAATTTGGCCCGGTAACAACTATTTGCGCTGTCGAAGTGTTGAAGTTACTGCCATTGATCGTTAACGAGAACGTTCCAGGCGTCACGCTAGTCGGTGAAATGTTGGTAATCGACGGCGTCGCTGAGTTCACAGTCAACGATGCGCCGTTCGACAGAGTTGTCCCCGATCCGTTTTGCACCTGAATGGTGAAGGCTCCGGTTGTGTTGATTGTCACCGGCCCCACGAGCTGACTGCTGCTCTTGCTCGTTAACACACCGTTGGGGACCACGCATGAACTGGCAGTTGGACAATTGGGCCCGGTCAGCACTATTTGCGCCGTCGATGTATCGAAGTTGCTGCCATTGATCGTCAACGAGAATGTCCCAGTCGTTACCGTTGTTGGCGAGATATTGTTAATCGAAGGTGTTGCGGGTGCATTAACAATCAGCGTGGCGCCATTCGAAAGCGTCGTACCTGACCCATTCTGTACCTGAATCGTAAACGTCCCGGCAGTATTAATTGTGACCGGCCCTACGATCTGATTGCTGCTCTTGCTGGTTAACACACCGTTCGGCACCACACATGAGGTAGTCGACGGACAATTCGGTCCTGTTACGACGATCTGAATCGTCGAGGTATTAAAGTTACTCCCATTGATGGTTAGCGAGAATGCCCCTGCCGTTACACTCGTCGGCGAGATGTTGGTGATTGACGGCGTCGCCGGGTTCACCGTCAGTGTCGCACCGTTGCTCAGGGTATTGCCGGATCCATTCTGCACCTGGATAGTAAACGTCCCGGTTGTATTGATCGTCACCGGCCCGACGATTTGATTACTGCTCTTGCTGGTTAGCACACCGTTGGGAACCACGCACGACGTGGTTGTCGGACAACTCGGTCCGGTCACCACGATCTGTGCGGTTGAGGTGTTGAAATTGCTCCCATTTATCGTCAGTGAGAATGTTCCCGGTGTCACACTCGTCGGTGAAATGTTGCTGATGGAAGGCGTTGCAGGGGCATTCACAGTCAGGTTGGCCCCATTAGACAGTGTGCCACCCGAGCCATTCTGAACCTGAATGGTGAAGCTGCCGGCGGTATTAATTGTGACCGGCCCAACTATCTGATTGCCGCTCTTGCTCGTCAGCACTCCATTGGGAACCACGCACGAGGACGTAGTAGGACAGTTTGGCCCAGTCACCACAATCTGCGCGGTCGACGTGTTGAAGTTGCTCCCATTGATACTGAGCGAGAAGGTTCCGGTGGTTACACTGCCTGGTGAAATGTTAGTGATCGATGGCGTCACCGAAGTAGTAACTGTCAACGCAGCGCCATTTGAGAGCGTCGCGCCTGAGCCGTTCTGCACCTGGATGGTGAAACTTCCAGTGGTATTAATAGTCAGCGGCCCCACAATTTGATTGCTGCTCTTGCTCGTCAAGACATTGTTAGGCACCACGCACGAGGTGGTCGTTGGACAATTCGGTCCGGTGAGGACAATCTGCGCCGTCGACGTGTTGAAGTTGCTTCCGTTGATGGTCAACGAAAATGTTCCGGGAGTGGTCGTGCTTGGTGAAATATTACTGATTGCTGGTGTTGAAGATTGGAAGAGGCTTCCAACACCAAAATTGGGCGAACTAAGCGAAATTACTGATAGTGGGGATGACGAAAGTGGAGCCACCGCTCTTGAGGTTGACGACCCGCTTAGGGCTCCGCGCAATAACGAAAGTTGGCCTGTCGGATGGGCAGATTTGCTGAGACTTCCCCAGGGACATACCAGCGCCGCCATGAGTCCCGTAAACAGTAGGAAAACAAGAGGGCCATTCGCCCTGGTTTTGCGATACGAGTTCTTGCGATTCATTGTGAGGCCCCCAAATTGGATTAAATTAAAAACGCTCGATCCAGAGTTGGTCGCCTGCTCGGTTGGTTTGGTAGGAACTAATCCTGCCTCGTCTAAGGTTTTGAGAGTCCCGAATAAAATCGACACCAGCCCACACCAAACTTAAGTTAACTATGCTTAGTCGAAGCTGAACACAGCCCTGCTTTGCGACGCGTTTCTAATGTGAGCACCCGAACGTACAGAATCGCACCAAAGAATGAGCAAAAATTCTTTGAAGTTTTGGCTGATTGGTTCGGACCCTAACGCTGAGCTGAGGATTTACCGTTCTTTATTCAGCGAATACCGCGCAGAGCCCGGCACCGCCCAGTCGCCCTCAAGCACGAAGGCTCCCCAAAAATACGGTGATTGCCAGCGTTTGTCCTGCAGAAACTCCATCTGAGTCGCCCGCAATGCGGCGGCGGGTGTGAGGTGCCCAGGTCCAAGCATCTTCCGATAATATCGAACCATGAATTCCGAAGTGGGAGTGTCATCAACTCCCCAGAGCGTAGCCAGCACTCGGGGCGCGCCCGCGTACATGAAAGAGTGCGCAAACGCGATCAACCCTTCCCCTTTTATCTCACTTCCAGTAGCACTGCGGCAGGAACTCAGGACCACGAGTTCTACTGGAAAACGCAGCCGATAGATCTCGTGTGCATGCAAAAAGCCATCAATATTGTCTCCGTTCATGGCGAAAGCTGAGAGCGCGATCCGGGACAATTCGGGATGTTCGTTGTCAATTAAGGTGTGCGTCGCGAAGTGAATGATCCGATATTGAGCTAGATCGAAGCGGGTCACGAAATCTCGATTAGCTGCGAAGTCCATCGCCAAAGCTCGCTCACGGCCTGGAACCAGCGTACCGATTTCGCTGGCCTCCCAACGCGTCCCAAACAACCGTGGAAGTTTCTCAATTGGATTCTCGGTAGAGTCGGAAGAATTGGACACCTCGATAACAGCCTCACCCCATCCGTCTGAAACTAACTTCTTTGTTTTTGCCGAGGCCGCCTGGAACCGCTCATCATCTTTCCGAAAGACGGGATCTGCAACAATCGCGATGGCCTTGGGAGCGTGCGTTCGTTGGGATTGGCGCTGCCGGAACACCGCGAGTGAGGAAGCCGAAGGCGCGTTTACAATTTCGTGGTTCGAAAGCAGGTACGCGCCCAGAGAGCTCTCGGGTGAATCAGGAACAGGCAGAGCGGCAAATGGAATCATGCTCAGAGCTGATTGCGTGATCACGATAAGCCGTTTCGATCCCAACTTAGTGGCCACTTGCCCCAATAGAACCTTGCTAAGCTTCATGGCCGCGTCCGGATAGGCAGCCTCCGCCCGCGCGACTCGGTCACGCCTTTCAGATATTGTTTCGCTACTAACATCACGGTCTCTCGCATTGAGGAGTTCGTAAAGCCCGTGCACCATTTCCTCGATTTGACTGCCCGGCGGCAGATCGTAACTATTTACCTCCTTGCGGGTAATCGCCCACATATAGCTTCGCTCTCTGCCCAATGCATATTCCATCAGAACGGTATCGTCATCCAATAATTCCTTTTGCACATCAGCCACATCGGTCGGACGAGCTTGCGTGAGCAAGGCGTACTGCGGACTGAGATGCCGAACTTTGGCTTCGACTTCTTCCAGCCGGGCCGCAAGATCGTCGACCCTCTTAGCAACGGCCGTGGATTGTTCAGTTTTAGGCTGTCCCGCCAGACCCGATTTCTGTGCATTCGCCGCATTCAGCTCTTGAGACAGAGATTTCTCTTGCTCAAGCAGTGCCGGATCGACCCCCAGGCGAATGTCCACCTGAGCCTCGTTCAGCAAATCCAGCAATTTTCGGTTGCGCGAACGCTCGCTCACCTCAAACGCGGCTGATGCATAATTTTGCTGCGGGTAGAGCCGATCAAGTCGCATCAACAAGTCGATGTCGAATTCGAAATAGTCCTGCACCAAAGCAAAGTATGAAGTGCGCAGTCTTTCGTTCGCGCCCCCGCTGCGCATCGTTTCAACAATGTCCAGCGCCTGGCTCATGGCCTGCTGAGCGGTTGGCAAATCGCCGCTCATAGCTTCTGCTCGAGCCAACCCGTACAGAGTGGTTGCTTCCCCCGTCCGATTTCCGATGGTCCGCCAGATTTGCAAGGCTTGTGCGAAACAATTTCGCGCGCTTGCCACTTGATTTGTTGAGTTGTACACCCAACCCAAAGCTGACATTACATCGGCGCGAGCCTCACCTTTTGAATCCTTGAGCAGTTCAAGCGCTTCGTTCAGCGCTCTTAGTGCCTCGTCATTTCGATCTTTGCGGTTAAGAATCTTTCCGATGCCGGTCAGAGTCAGCGCTTGTCCGCGCCGGTCCTTTGTTTCACGACGAATCAAAAGACTCTGGTTGAAGTCTTCGAGCGCTTGTTCATACTGCCCATCCAGAGCGTGTACCCATCCTATCCCGTAAAAAGAGATACCTTCGCCGCGCCGATCATTAATCGAGTGAAACAAGGCGCTAGCTGTTGAGAATTTGTTTAGAGCTTCGTGAGTGTCGCCAACGTAGACCAGCGCCCAGCCGGCCCCCGTGAAACAAATGCCCTCCATGTATACGTCACCCAATTCATGAGCAATCACCTGCGCATCTTGAAAGATCGTGATTGCGTCCTGGTTCTCGTTTGCGGTTCGGTGCGCGAGAGCGAGACCGTAAAGCGCATCACATTCTTCGTAACGGTCTTTCAGATCGCGCCAGGCCTTCACGGAGCTCTTGAAACTGTCGATTGCCAGAGGCAAGTTGGCTGCAACGCCGCTGGATCGAAATTCTTCTGCTTTGCTCACAGACTGCTCAGCCAGGGCTCGATCTTTATCGCCCGCGGCAACTGGCCGGACTTCATCGACGGCGATGCTGTATTGCGCCTGGTTGACCGCAGGCTCAAGGGAACGAATTTGCAAACGGTAATTGCCATTTTGCGTCGCGAGAATTGAGAGTCCCTCACGTCCTCGAGATCCGTTCGGACGATCGATTCGGGCAATCTGTTTCGAGTTGGGGTCGAACGCGGTGATGACAACGTCGATGCCGATTTGATTGACAGTGAGATGAAGATACTGCTCAGGCGCAAGGCTGACCTGATAACATTGCGTTTCGCCGCCGTGCAGGTTCCGTTGAATCGGCACGTTCAGCTTCAAGTCGAGAGGCGCTGTCCGGCCGGACAAACAGTCGGTCGAAGTCTGAGTGCGGCAAGCACTAAGAATGCTTAAACCAAGGCAGAGAACAATCAGGCTGATGAATGGACGGGCCGAGCGCCGGGCAATTGCAATTACCGGAAAAATCGCATCGCAGTAAGGTTGCATTTTTCGGTGAGCGCGAACAACCGGTTAAAGAAGACTTCGAGCCATGCGACCGCGTGAGATCACCTCAGCGTGATGAGATGGCAATTAGGTGACTCCGTAGCTCTCGAAACACACAAACGGTATTTCCGCTGCGGCAGGTTGCTCAGATCAATTTCGGCTATCAACATCTTGCCGTCGTGACTTTTCGAATTGATTTTTTTGACCGTGGCGCCATAGGCGTCCACGATAGAAACCTCATACCCACCGACTGGGCTACCTTCCGGCAGAGTAATCAGGAATCGTGTGCGAACGCCTGAAACCTCTGCAATCGGCTCAGCCTCCTGGTTATCCCCACGGCGCAACCCATAACTGTCAAAATTAATTTCGACGGAATTCTTGCTGTTGGGCGAGCTTGATTCTGGCGATCGCTGAGCTAATTGGTCCCTATTTGCGGAGCCGGGAATTTGAGTGTCGCCATGCTTGACCTCAATCGTCCCCTGTTGTCGAACGTGACGGAAATAATACCAGCCACCTCCGACAAGCAGCAGAATTAGTAATGACGCACCTGCGAAAGCGAGCGACCGACGCCGCACCAATGCCAACATGAAACTCCAGAATGACTCAGCCGGGACCTCATTGTCGTCGCGCGCCATCAACTTAGTCCGGTAAAAATTGAAACAATTAGAGCATCCCAGCAAGTGACTACGGAGAGTATCAGGAGGCATCCGACCAGTTTTGATCAGCCTTTCAATTTCGTCAGCGGGGGGACAATCGACTCGTGAAGGATTTGGGAAATCCGCGGAGAAGTATTCCTGTGCGAACAAGGCGAGGTCATCAAGATCCTCAGAGCTGTGATGATGATTGCCGGGGTTTTCTTTCGACATCTCTGGTTATTCTACTCGTAGGAGCATCTCAGGAAGCCAATTCGCACCATCTAAATAAGAAGTTTTCGACCATAATCACAAAGCTGGAACCGGATTAATCACCGTTCGCTCTCAAGATCTTTTTTGAGTTTGTCTAACTGCTTCGAAAAGGCGCTCCGGAGTTTATTACTGGGTTCGCCGAGAAATCGGCCAATTTCTTCGTATGGAAGCTCTGAATAAGTTCAGTGAATCACCGCTCCCGTTGTTTTTGTCAGACCGGGGTCAATCGTTTTCGTTTAGTGATTCATTTTTTGATTTCGATGCTACCCAGAGCGGTCAGTAAAG
>Ga0070694_100000174_pt1 | contig 33414 bp, 48 predicted proteins | sample KBSK1251metaG_FD_65470 | JGI IMG/M metagenome (GOLD analysis project Ga0070694, IMG submission 65470) | Corn, switchgrass and miscanthus rhizosphere microbial communities from Kellogg Biological Station, Michigan, USA - KBS K1-25-1 metaG | ecosystem: Host-associated > Plants > Roots >...
GGAGCGCGGCGAGGAGCGCGGCGAGGAGCGCGGCGAGGAGCGCGGCGAGGAGCGCGGCGAGGAGCGCGGCGTGGAGCGCGGCGAGGAGCGCGGCGAGGAGCGCGGCGTGGAGCGCGGCGGAGAGCGCGGCGGAGAGCGCGGCGTGGAGCGCGGCGAGGAGCGCGGCGTGGAGCGCGGCGAGGAGCGCGGCGGAGAGCGCGGCGGAGAGCGCATACAACGGCTGGCTCGAAGCCATGCTCACCGAAGGCGCCGCGCAGTTGTCGCAGCCAGTCAAGCGTCGCCCGGCAGTCAGGAGGGCAAGGTGACGCTGTTCGTTGTCTTCGTGATGGTGTTCGGTCTCGGGCTCGGTTTGCTGTACGCCCCGGTCGAAGCCGATGCCGTGGCCGATAGCTAGGGGGAGGAGGAAGGCGTAATGGTCACAATCGACGGAATCACCGGTGAGCAACTCATCGACGCGATCGCCGAGCGACTGCTCTACGGCAGCGAGTATCGCGACGGAATCGACGAACGCATCGACGCCGCCGTCAAGTCACGCGTCGCAAAACTCGCTCTCGCAGGCGTCGAGGCAGCCATCCGGGATGGCGTGGCCAATGAGGTCCGGGCAGTCATCGCTTCCGGCTGGCCGACGACGAACAGCTACGGCGAGCCGACTGGGAAAGTGACGACGCTCAAGGAGCGCATCGTCGCCGTGCTGACCGAGAGAGGGTCCGGCTACGGCAGCAAGAACGAGTCGCTCGTCGAGAAGCTAGTCCGCGAAGCGGTCGCTGGCGAACTCGGCAAGGCGCTCAAGGCAGAGATGGAGCGCGCGCAGGCTGAAATCCGAGCCTCGGTGGACGGGCTCGTCAAGGAACGTCTCGCAGAGACTCTCCGCGCTGCGCTGGGGCTCGGCCGATGACCGCCCTCGAGTCCGCCATCCTTTCAGCCATCGGCGAACAGTTCGACGTCGGCGTCCTACAAACCGAGATGATGCAGCGGCTGCGCGGTGCGTTTGTGGAGCGGCCGATGAGGAGAAGGGGTCGATGACGTACAAGATCGAGAGTGGCGTGCCGCTGCCTGCTTCCATCGGGCGGCGAAAGTATCCGTTCGATGGCATGGGGATCGGTGACTCGTTCGCCTTCGACGCCGACGTTTGCGCCAAGGTTCGCGCCGCCGCCGATGCCTACGGACGGAAGTACGGGATGAAGTTCACGGTTGCAAAGGCGGCGTTGCGTTGCTGGAGGGTCTCGTGACCGCCCTCGAATCCGCCATTCTCACCGCTCTCGAGGAGAACGCCATCCACAAGGCAGCCGAGGACGAGGTCACGCTGGCAGCCCTGAAGAGCGCTGTCGATGACCTAATGGTCGCCCAGGCCGGTCTCCAGGCCCGCGAGGCACGGCTCATCCGCTGGCTCGAGGCAATCCGGGACGGGGCTGTGGACCTTGAGAGCGCGCAGGCGATGTGTCGAGTGGCGCTGGCTGGCGGGAAAGAGCCGCCGAGGAATGCGCGATGACTCATAGGTGCCGCATCTCCTGCGAGGTCTACTGCGAAGACCGCCGTCTTCGTCAGCAACTCCGCTCCGGTGTCCGCAAGTGCGAAGTGACCTTGATGGAGGTGGACGCCGACGATAACGAGCTCGGCGAGGTGACCTACGCAGTGTCGCTCTACTGGGAAGGCGGCGGCTGGTACGTGGACATCATCGAGCCGAGGCCGCCTAGCGCGTACGTCGAAGACAAGATTTGCGAGATGGCCGCCCAGCAAGCCGACGAGGCAATCGTGCGGGCGTTGGATGATGCGGCGGAATACCGAGGTGACCTGTGACGGCTGAACAGATTCTGCGGGCGGCGGCTAAGTACATCCGCAGGCACGGATGGAGGCAAGAGGAGTACGGAGCGGACGGCGGCCCTCGTTGTATGGCCGGGGCGGTTCGCTCCGTGGTCGGGCTTGAGCCGGACCTCCCAGACACCGATGAGTACGAAGGCTTGATGTCAATACTGGAGAAGGTGGCGGGACCCAACATCGCTGACTTCAATGACGTCTACTGTCGCACGGCAGACGACGCCATCGCCGCCCTCGAAATCGCCGCGGACCTCGCTGCGCCGGAGTGGAAGCCGTGAGCAACGACAAGCTGGCCATTGTCAAGCCGTCTGCCGGTCTCGACCAGGCACAACTCGACCTGCTCAAGCGCACCATCTGCCAAGGCGCGACGAACGACGAGTTTGCCCTCTTCGTTGCGACGGCTCAACGTCTCGGTCTCGACCCATTCGCACGACAAATCTTCGCGGTGAAGCGATGGGACCGCCGGCAAGAGACGAACGTCATGTCCATCCAGGTCTCCATCGACGGCTTCCGTCTGGTTGCCGAGAGGACGGGAAGCTACACGCCGGGTCGGCCGACTGAGTTCGAGATGGACGGCAAGCGCCTCATCAAGGCCACCGCGTTCGTGAAGAAGTTCAGCCACGGCGCATGGCACGAGGTCGGGGAGGACGCCTACTACGACGAGTACGTACAGACCGGGAAGGACGGCAAGCCCAATGCGATGTGGGGTCGGATGCCTCGGGTCATGCTGGCGAAGTGTGCTGAGGCACGAGCCCTACGGCGAGCATTCCCAGCCGAGTTGTCAGGGGTGTACGCCCCCGAGGAAATGGGACAGGCACAGAACGAGGCAGTCATCGACGCCGAAGTGGTCGAGCAGGTAGAGAACGGTCTGAGCCCGGACGAACTCGAGGGCTGGCAGACGAAGCTCAAGCTCGCTGCCTCGATCTCACCGGAGAAGGTGAACGAGCTCATCAAGACTGAGATGAGCGATATGCCGGAGCCGCACCGGAGGGTACTTCGACCGTCCGTCGATGCAGCCCGCAGAGACGCAAGGAAACTCGCCGCCGAGCGAATCGCCTCCGGGAAGCCACCAGCCGAGCAGGAGAGTTCTCCGTGAAACGCACTTCCCTGTCGCGGAAGACCCCCATGAAGCGGAGCACAGCGAAAGGTGCCAGCCGTGGTGCTCGTGCGGGACGTACGACGAGAGGAACGAAATCCCGTGGTAGCCGGGTGCGGGATGAGTCGCACCTTGTAGCGGTCCGCCGGCTCGGATGCGTCATGGTCCACCTCCTGGAGTGCCGCGGCATCATCGAAGCCCATCACGCCGGACGTCGCGGAGTCGGGCAGAAGTGCAGCGACTACGACACGCATGGGTTCTGCTCGTTGCATCACCTCCACTGGCACGCCGGCATCGGCCCCTTCAAGGGATGGACGAGACAGCAGCGTAGGGAGTGGGCTGACGAGCAGATTCTGCTGACGAGGGAGAGGCTGGGAAGATGACCTGTAAGAAATGCAACACGGTCATCCCGTACAGAGACATCGTCCCGCCCGGCTGGCACATGTTCGCACCTGAGTTGTACGCGACCCTCAGGGAGAACGGGCAACTGTGCAAGCGATGCGCACAGGAGCGGGCCGACCCATGACCCCCAAAGACCAAGCCCTCCTCGACTGGAACGCCCGCAAGGCACCCCACGTGTGCAGGCTGTGCGGTTACCGGATGTGGTGGATAGCCGGGGAGAAGACGCTGTGCAGGAAGTGCGGGGATGGGTACGTGGAGGAAGAATGAGCGATCCGATTCCAATGCGGCTGGTCTGTGAGGGGTGCGGGATGCTGCACATCGACGAAGGCGAGTTCGCGACGAAGCCGCACCACACGCACGCCTGTCAGCACTGCGGCATGGTCTGGCGTCCGGCGCTGGTGCCGACGGTCGGCGTTAGGTTCTTGCCGGGATTCAAGAACGAGTGACCCTGTCGCAGGCAGAGGTCCGCGTCTGGTGGGACGTCCGCTCCGTTGCCAAGCGCATCGGGGTCTCGGACAAGTCCATCTGGCGGGCGATCGACTCCGGTCGTCTCCGGGTCTCTCGCTTTGGCCGTTGCGTTCGCATCTCTCAAGAGGCACTGGAGGAGTACGAGGCATGGGCAGGCTCTACAAGAGAGGCAAGACCTACTGGGGCGCGTACACGGACCCGAAGGGCCAACCCCAGAGGCACAGTCTCAGGACGTCGGACCGTGAAGTCGCAAAGCGCCGGCTCCGAGACGCCGAGTTGGATGGTCCCAATCGTCCCTCGAACCAATCCATCGGGGGAGCCCTGACCTACCTCCTCGAGACTGTCTACGCAGGCCGGAACGAGTCCACCGTCGAGAGCTACCGGCAGAAGGCCAGGCACCTGCTCCGCGTCCTGGGCGCGAACGCGGACATCGCGGACATCGACCGGCGGGCCTGCCAGGAGTACCGCGCCACCCGCCTGAAGGAGGGCGCATCAGCCCACAGCGTCCACAAGGAGTTCGTCGTCCTCCGCCTAGCCCTGAAGGAGCAGAGCATCGAGGGGGTCGTCCCCAAGGTCGCCGCGAACTACAAGCCGAGGGAGCGGTTCCTCACCATTGAGCAGTTCCAGGCCGTGATGAGTCACCTACCTGAGAAACGCCGGCTCTGGTTCAAGGCGGCCTGCTTTATCGGGGCCCGCGACTCCGAGCTCGCCAAGCTTCGGTGGGAGGACGTGGACCTCGCGACCGGGGTGGCCCGGGTCCGCGGGACGAAGACGAAGAAGGCCGACCGCCACGTGCCCATCCATCCTTCGCTTGTTACGGACCTGGAGAAGGCGAAGCGCGCCACCGGGCGAGTCATCGAGCCGTGGACCAACCGAAGGCGCGACGTCGCCGCCGCATGGTGGAAGGTCGTCGGCTACACCCCTCCCCCGAGCTGGACCAGAGGCGGGACGGCGAAGCGGACGGGGAAGAAGCGCAGCATCAAGGGCGCCCCTCGCATCAGTCCGAACGACCTAAGGCGCACCTTCATCTCGTGGCTCAAGCAAGCCGGGGTGGACAGCCTCGCCGTCGCCCAGGTGGCAGGCACCGGCGTACGAATGGTCGAGCGTGTCTACGGGAAGTTGACAGAGGACGTGTTCAGGGCGGCCATCAATCAGCTGCCGGCGCCGACGGAGACCAAGTAATGCCCGCTTACCAGTACCCACTGGCACCTAATCCGATCTTCTGGACCATCCAGGGCGAGGGGCATCTGCGCGGTTTCCAGATGGCGTTCCTGCGATTGGCAGGGTGCTCGGTTGGCTGCCCCGGTTGCGACACTGATTACCGGGTAGCCCGAAGGGCTGACGTTGCGACCATCGTCAGGCAAGTGGAAGAGGTGACGCCGAGCAGCTCACGGGATAAGTGGGTCTGGATAACTGGCGGAGAACCGACCGACCACGACCTGCGCCCGCTGCTGTCTGCTCTCAAGAGCGAAGGGTTCTCCACTGCACTAGCGACGTCAGGAGTGCGCCGCTTCATTCCACCGGTGGACTGGCTCAGCGTTTCCCCCCATGACTACGAGACGCAGCAGCTGTACGGAAGCGAGGTCAAACTTGTCGTAGGGCTGAACGGACTTGACCCGGTCGCATGGCAGGCGAAGTTCCCCGATGACCGGACCGACTTCATGTATCGGTACGTCCAGCCGGCATGGATCCACGGGATGGAGGATGCCGTCGGAATCGAAGAGTGCCTCTCGTTTCTGCGCACCAGACCCAACTGGGCGATGTCGCGACAGGACCACAAGTTGTGGGGCGTTCCTTGATGGTGATGGTGGCCAACCAGTCGAACATGACGTTCGGCTACCTCGCCGGCCGCTTCCCGGGCCGCATCGGTCACCTCTACTCGCCCGGTGGCCAGCGCGGTCCCTATCCGTGGATGCCGTACGCTCTCGACAACGGCGCCTATTCGTCGTTCCTGTCCGGCGAGGAGTGGAAGCCGGACCGCTGGCGAGCTCTGCTTCGCTGGGCTGCCCTCAGCGGCCAGGCTCCTCTGTGGGTGCTGGTCCCTGACGTCGTCAAGAACCGCGAGGCCACCATCGAGCGATGGCACCAGTACTCCAACGAAGTCCGCGCCTTCGGCTTCCGCCCCGCGTTTGCGGCCCAGGACGGGATGACCGTCGCAGACGTCCCCGACTCCGAGTGCGTCGTGTTTCTCGGCGGGGGAGACGAGTGGAAGGATGAGGCGATCGCTCCCTGGTGTTTCGCGCTCCCTGGACGCGTCCACGTGGGTCGCGTCAATCGGTGGGACCGCCTCGCCCGTTGCTGGTACGCCGGGGCCGTCTCGGTCGATGGGACAGGGTGGTTTCATAAGACGAACGGCCAGCTCGGCGAGCTCGTAAAGTTCATCGACGAGACCTCGCCGTGTACAGCCGGTGTACAGGACGTGAGTCCAAACGAGTCCACTCCAGAGAACGCCTGTCCAGTACCTCCGTCGGGAGTCCAGCGTAACTCGGTGCCCAGGGGCGGAATCGAACCACCGACACGCGGATTTTCAGTCCCTCGGTCTACTGGTCAAGAACCGTCCAACGTCGTGCTTCCCGAGCGGGAGCGAGGAGGTGGAGATGTCGAAGGGTGAGGATGTACGGCCGGTGAACAACTGCGGCCATCCCGAGTTGCGGCTGGAATCGTGGGCTCCGGCTGGGACGGCGAGGGGTCATACGAATCGATCACCTACAAGTGCGCCCGCTGCGGCCACATCGACGAGCGGCGCAGGCGTAAGCCATGACCCATTCCGGGGACCAGCCGAGGGGTGCCGCTATCCGTGAGGACGCGGGGGTACCTCCACCTGTTCACACCCCTCGGCTTCCCCGCCTCCCCAGGCCACCGGCCTACCTAAGTGACCCGCTGTTCAGGAGGAGACGATGACGCAGCGCCGCCTCAGTTTCTGCCCTGATTGCAGGGCCGAGTCAGGCCCGCTGCTGGTGGTGACTCATGCGGAACCTCGGACGAAGCTTTGCAGTGACTGCCGGGTCTCGGACGCCCGCATCCGTGGCGCCATGCTCGCTCTAAGTAGGGTGGCGGTGTGGGTGGGGATGGAGGCACGAGCACAGCAGGAGGCGTCACAGGGCGCAGATGTGTACGGAAGCGACGAGGGCATCCCGAATCTGGGCCGAATCCTGCGCATCCGATGGTGCGTCCTCGGCTCCACACTTACCACCGGCCGCCTCCGTTTGACCTACGCCGACCAGGAGGGGGAGAGATGAGCGAGGACAAGCGGGTCAAGACTGTGAACGAGCTAATCGATGCCTTCGACCGCAACGAGTACGAGTACATGTCGGAACTGCTGGTCAAAGCCTACGACTCCGGCCGTCTCGCAGGGGCTTCCGAGGAGAGGGCTGCGGTGGTCAAGTGGATGCGAGAGCGGGGCCCGCGCCCGACGATGTCCGTCTACGCCATCGCCGCCATGGAGGCAGAGAACGCGCGGCTGCGGGAGCGCCCGTGGGAGCGCCTGGCTGAACTCGGTTGGAAGGTGCTCGGCCCCGAGGAACGAATCGCCGAGTGCTGGCAGCTTACGAACAGGTGCGAGGCCCTCGAGCGCCAGGTGGCCGGGATGCGAGAGGCGCTGGAGGCAGCGGACGCGGACTTCGCCCGCTCCTGCGTGTGCTCGTCGTTCGCTGTCGGGTGCATACCTTGCCAAGCCCGCAAGCGTATCGACGCCACTCTCGCCACCACCCCGCCGAAGGAGAGCCGAGATGAGTAGACCGCAGCCCGAACATCGGGGCGACTGCCTGGCCGGCATAGGCAAGGGCCGGTGCAGCTGCGAGGTACAGGAACTCCGCGCCGAAAACGCCCGGCTGCGCGCGGCCCTGAAGCTTGCCCGCGATGCTGTAGAAGCGTTACCGATTGGCGTGAAAGTCGCCGGCCCGTTGGCTGTTAGCGAGTTCGTGCGGCGTGTCCTGCCTGACCTCGACAACGCCCTCCGCTCAGGCAGTGAGGGAGGCGAGCGATGAGACCGCCTTGCACATGTTCACGCGGGTACTGCGGGCGCTGCCACTACGACGAATGGATGCGCGGCGCGTGGTTCACCGCGATGCTGTACAGCCTGATTGCTCTGGGGGCCCGACCATGACCGATGACCGCGTGGAAGCGCTCGTGCGGCGGCTGTGGCTTGCCTCAACCGAGTATCACGACGACGCCTGCTGCGGCCGGAAGCTGGAGGAAGACATCCGTGCTGCCGTCCGTGCCGGGCTCGAGCTGGCGGCGGAGGTGGCAGAGGACGTCGAGCGTCTCGCGATGAATAATCCGGCTGGTATGCGTCGCCAGACTGCTTCGTACATAGCACGGTCCATCCGCGCCCTCGCCGGGAAGGAGACCCCATGAAAGAGACCCAGGCCACCATCGTCCAGTGGGCGGATAAAACGTTTGGGGAGGCGAAGACAATCGAGTGTCTATTCGCCAAGGTAGCCCAGGAGTGGGAGGAGCTCTGCGAGGCGATGGAGGCGGGCAATGATGACAACGCCGTTGTCGAGTGCGCCGACGTTTTCATCACCCTGTGCCGCCTCGCGGACTACCTCGACGCGGACCTGATGTACGAGGTGGACAAGAAGATGGCCATCAACCGCGCCCGCAAATGGGATGTCCGGGACGGGGTGGGGCAGCATATCGAGGAGGAGCCGTGAGTTTCTGGAGTGCATGGGGCTCCGCCCCAGCCATCCCGACGTTTGACCACGTTGTCCGCCTTGGTCAACTACGCGAGGCCGTGGTCCACGTCCTCGAGAGTAATGAAGGTTTTGGAGAAGTGGACAGGAACAACGACGGCCCCCTCATCCGGGCCATCGGCGGGACCCCGGGCAACGAGTGGTGCGCCCTCCTCGCCGGCTATGCCTGGCGTCGAGCTCACGTCCTCTGCGGCTACCCGGAGCCGGACTGGTGCTACCGCCGACCCGGGGTGCTAGAGGTGGGGGCCAAGAACCTCGGGAACGCCATGGCCAAGGCGCCGGGGGGCGTGAAGTTCACCGACCCGTCCAAGTGCCTGCCGGGCGACTACGCGGTCTGGCATCGCCGCCTAGGGCCTATCTCCGGCAAGGGGCATATCGGCACCGTCCTGGCGAAACCCGGCCCTGACGCGATTGTGGAGACCATGGAAGGCAACGTGGGGAGGCTAGCCAAAGTGAGACGGTTCCATCATGACGTGACCAAAGAGCGGTTCGCATTCTTTGCGGGGCTGCGATGACCGATAACTCCTGGCCTGCCTGTATCTCCTGTTCCAGTATGTCCAACCCCTGCCGGTGCCCAAGCGGACTGCCCAAGTACTTCCTGGGCCACACCGAAGAGGTCCGCACCGTCGCCACCCACCCAACAGCCGAGCAGATGGATGCCCTGGAAGTGAGGCTACAGGAAGCGGAGAAGCGGCTGGAGAACCTCTACAAGGCCAGCGAGGTGGACCGGCTCGTAGCCAAGGCGGCCATCACCAGCCTCGAAGCTGCCTTCGCTTCGCTACAAGCCAGCACTGCGCGCAAACGTCCCGCCCGTTCTCGTCGAGCAAAGTCTTCGCGGCCGACTCGGAGCCGCATAAACTCTCCCAGCGGAGGGAGTTCCCGCGCACCGGCATCCTCGCGTCAAAAGCGTGGCGGACGCCGTCGGTCGCCTCGAGCCACGTCCAAGTCAAGGTAACTCGTCGTCCTCGACCATCGGGCCCGGGAAGTCGATGTCTCTCCTGGGGTCCCTCACCGTGTAGCTCAGCCGCACCTCCCCGCCCTCGACACCGTGCAGGGAGACCCCGGTTAGCGCCCCCTCGTCGGTCTCTCGAATGAGAATCTGGAGGGCCCTGCGGAGGGCTGGCCAGGAGAACCGGACCGAGGCAGTCACCTGGTGACCCACATCCACAGGAACATCACGAGGGCCAGAGCCCCGATGCTCACTGCCATCCAGTGAAAGCCACGGGCCACGGTACGCTCGAGCCGCTGGAGGCTCTTGAGGAGTACCCGGTTGGTCACGGCGGTTGGGGTGTCAGGGCTCGTCTCTTCGTCCCAGTCGTCACCCTTCGGCCGCTCGGCCGCTAGCACCTTCAAAGTCGGTCGGTCGTTGTGGGTGGACATCTCTACTCCGGTGGTTTCTTCAGGTAGGCGAGCATTGTCGCAATCAAGCAAAGGCTCACGACAATCTCGAGACTTTTGGCGAAGGCGATAATCACGGCCTTGACGTAAACCGGGCGGTAACCGGCGTGCAGTCGGAGAGGCCGTCGAGCCCGTAGCGGCTCTTGAGCGGGTCCCAGAAGTAGACCAGGCGGGTATGGATGTGGTCGCACATCTGGGCCGAGCCGCAGACGATGACCTCGGCGGCGCCTACCCGCTCAATTCGGATGCACGAGTAGTCCGTCTCGTCGGTCTGCTTCGTTGGCTTGGCCGTCTCCGGCTTCGTGGCAGAGCCGCAACCCGAGTACACGATGGCGATGAAGAGGGAGAGAGCGATGAGGAACGCCCAGCCGAGGGAGAGGCTGAGGCGCTTCACTTGCGGCCCCTCACCGGCTTGGCCGGGAACATCTCCTCGGTGGTGACGTGCTTCGTCTTGTTGTGCCGACGGTGGGCGAGGACTCCACCCACGGCCAGTGCGATGGTGTCCCAGTGATCGGCGAGGAAAGTGAGGACGGCTTCCATGTCTACTCCTATGGGGGGGCTGCTTGCTCTTGCGCCGCCGCCGCCGGGGTAGGCGGAAGCGGTTCGGTTACAACGGGCGGAACCTTGACTGCGGTCGGGTGGCGCCTCGGACGTCCGGTCCGGGCAGCCTTCAGCTTCTCCACCTCTTCGCGGAGGGCCTTGACCTCGACCACGAGCTGGGCCAGGACGTCGCCGCTGGCGTCCACCTTCTCCTTCGTGGCGTCGTAGCCCGCCTGGTTCTCTACCTTGACCTTGGCGGCCACGGCCTTCCCCTGCTCACCCTTCGCCTCAGCGCTCTCAGCTGCTTCCTGAGCGCTCACGGTGGCCATGGTGATTCGGGTGGACCAGTAGCCCGCAAGCACCACCAGGAGCCCCACGAGGGCAGGAGCGAGCTTTTTAACGCCCTTCCTGGCCTCTTGCTTCGCAGTGGCCACAAGGCTGTCCGGGTCGGTATCTCGCTTACCTGTCACTTTGAACAGTCCTTGCCCCGCCGGACACTCATACGCAGGATGGGGCTATGCGAATCCTGATGGTGTTGGCGGTGGTGATGGTAACTGGCTGTTCTGACGGGAAGGGCATGCTCACCGCCGACCAGGTCTGCGCAGAGAGGGCCGAGGCGTGGTGTTCGATTGTCGATCAGTGTGATGGCTGGTCCTGGCCCAACTGCATCCAAGAGCAGACCGACAAGTGCATTGCCTCCCAGGAGCCTGTCCTCCAGTGCGAGCAGGATGCCTGCCTTGTTGCACTGTGGAGCACGGAACTCAACGACGGATGCGAGGTCGTCGCTGGCAGTTGGTCTCCGCCTGAGTGCGAGTAGGGTCATCAGGACACCTCCACAACGACGCCAGCCTCAACGGCTGGGTCTTCGGTGCCGTTGCCACCAGTGGCCACCAGACGCAGGACCACTAGCGCCTTTGCGCCGGCGGGAATCGCCTGAGACGCGCCAGCCTTGAGCCCGGTGCCGCTCAGGCTGATCGTTGTCGTCAGGTCCGAGAAGTTGGTGCCGTCGGTCGAGTACTGCGCCTTGATGGAGGCCGTGGAGCCGGTGGTCGAGACACGGGCCAGGAGTCGGCAGTTCGCGAAGTTGGTGAGGTCAACGATGGTCCGGTTGGCGACGCTGAGCTCGGTCGGCCCGGCGCCCTGGTTGGTGTAGGTCCCGGCCGCCACCGTGAGCTGGATCCGGTCCGTCACCGAGCCGGTGCCGGCGGGGACCGCCCACGTCCCGTCGCCACGGAGAAACTTCGTGGTGTCGTTTGGGGCAGTCGGGGCGAGTCCTTTGGCGCTGGTAGTGACGGTGTCGAGGAGGGCGGTAACCTGGGTCCCGGTGAGTTCCTCCGGGACGCCAGAGCCAGCCGTCGTACGGCCAACCAGTCGAGCCGTGGCCATATTGGCGTGCTTCGCGAGGGCGATGGAGCCGTCGGCAATCCGCGTCGCGGGGAGTGTCCCGGCTCCGAGGTCGCTAGCGCTGCCCGACGTCGCCACGGTTGCGAGGGTGCTCTCGAGCGCGTAGGCCGGGTGCGGGTCGCCAGCCGCCGCGTGCGCCGCCACCGCTCCAGCCGCCTCAAAGGCCGAGCTTGCCTGGGTGGCTGCCGTCCCGAGGCCGAGCGTCGTCCGCTGCGCCGCCGCGTCGGCGTCGTCGAGGAGAGCCTTCCCGGCGGTGGTGATGTCCCCGCCTAGATGCGTGGTCCCAACCGCGGAAAGCGTGGTGTCGAGCACCCCGCCCGTTACCCGCACGAAGCCAGTCCCGGCCGGCGCCGGGCCTGCGGGACCGGTCGCCCCGTCGTTCCCGGGAGGGCCCTGCGCTCCGTCCGCCCCATCCGCGCCGTCAACTCCGGCCGGACCTACGAGGGACGCCAGCCATGCCGCTTCGCTCCCAACGAACCCGTTTGCGACCGCGACCTCGTATGCGCTCAGGCCGTCGTCCCCGGGCGGACCAGCCCCCGCCGTTTCCTCCGTCCAGTCATGGCATGACGGGCCGACCAGCCGGAGACGTACTTCTTCTCCGCCGACCGGGTCTCGGTAGATGACGACCTCTCCGATACGCCCGGCCCGCCCATTCGTGCGCGGGTCAACCGTGGTCTGCCAGGCGACGTACGGCTCGCCTCGCTCCCACGGATTCGACATCAGGCCCAGCCCTTTCCAGCGTGAATCAGCGTGCTGAGGGGAGTCGTCGTCTCCCCGACTCCGTCGCGAGCATATCGACTGTTGATGCCGTTCCAGACCGCGACTTCGTTGATGCCGTAGTCGCGAAAGACCGAGAAGCAGACGCCCCACGTCTCCCCGAGCGGGTCAGCAGTGTCGAGTTCGGTGAGGAGGACGCCGTCGTCGTTTGAGGCGGAACCGAAGACGCAGGTGGAGATGAACGGAAGCGCGGGGATGCTCGACCCGTCGGACTTTTTAATGAGGGCCGCGCCGTCCATTGCCTGAACAACACGCGCGCGATTCGAGCCCCACCTTTGGGCGGTGTCGTTCGGACCCCAGATTTGGTAGCAGATGGGAATCAGTAGATCGAGGTCATCGAATGCGCCGCCAACCCCGTTGTACCCGGTGGCCGTTCCAGCCTGAACGAGAGCCTCGATACGGTCGGACCAGTTGCCGTCACTGCCTTGGATGTTTTCGTCGCCAAGATTCCCCGCGCGCGGAAGTGCGTACATCCCGATCCGTGCGTTCGGGAAAACAGCCTTGCAGGCAGCGATGCGCCGCTTCCACGCGGTAATGACCAACGCCTTATCCGCGTCGGTCTCCTGCCACAGGTGGTTAGGGTGAGAGAAGTGGCCCTCGATTCCCTGCGTGCCGAAAGTCTCGATGTCGAGCACAATCACGCCGCGGGTCGTTGTGCGGACGGTGGGCGCGATCGGCAAGAACACGTCGCGTAGACGGGCCTCGACCTCTTGCTGCGTCTTCGAGGTGAAACCCGCCCATGTCGTCTGTGCTGACGGTGGAGCTCCGAGGTCGTAGAGGTACGTTCCGGAGATGGTGCAGACGTCCCCAGGCACATGAACACCCGGCTGCGTGTAGAAGCCGTTTTGGCAGGAGACCCGGAGTTTGCCGGTGCGGACCCTCATGCGGCTCTACGCACCTCCAGACTAAGAATCGACACGAGGCTCGAGGTCGTCCACGTCGGGTCGGCAGTGAGGTCGCCCGAGGTCGTCCACGCGACATGGAGCCCGTTGGACGGCGTGGCTACGGTGCGATCGCTAAGCTTGGTCCACCCGCCAGTCGCCGGCACCGCTGCAATCTCCCCGGCGTTGTGCCAAAGAGCGTAGATGTGCATCGACCCAGCGAGTGTGGCGGCTAGCGTGCCTGTGATTGTCGTCGAGTTCGCCGTGTTGCTGGTGGACTGCCGCGGTGCGGCTAGCATTGCTCTCGGGCAGGCGATGACCGAGTAGGCGCAGTTCGAATGCGAGGTGGCAAAGCCGATGGTTACCGTGCCGGTCGTCGGCGCCCCCCATGCGTAGAACCAGGTGATGCGCTTTGTGCTGGACCCATGCGTAACGGTGCCGTTGGCAACACCTGGCGCCTGTAGCCACGTGAGACCGTAGGCGGAGATTGAGTTGGGCACCTCGACTGCGGTTCCGTGTGAGCAACCCACTGCCATCAGAAGGAGCTGGTTTGTGGACGGACTGGCGCTCTCCGCAAAGGGGAACGACGTGCCGTCAACAGTCGAGCTGTTCTCCGCGAGAAGCACCGGGACGATAGCGACCGGGGCCGGGGGCCGGTAGACGAGATTCGTCTCGAGCCGCTCGCCGACCCCGAACGTGTTTTCGATGAGCGGGACCAGCATCACTTCCCTCGAACAACCGGACGAGGAACGAGCCGGCAGTAGGTGGCCACCGCGGAGCCGAAGGTAGCGACCATCGAGTACACGACGATTTCATCCGCGTGCTTGACCCTGCCCTGCCAGGACATGACGCTCGTCAGGGTCATGGCGCCGTCATTCGCCTCCCCGAGGTAGCCCATTGAAGCCCAGTGGATGCGCTTGGTCTTCTGCCAGTCCTGCCCGGTGACGACGTCGGAGATGGTGTTGGTCCCCGAGCCGCCGGACACGACGATGGTCTTGCTGTTGAGGGCGTTGTAGAGGCTGTCCGACAGTTTGAGAGTGTTGGCGCCAGTCTTGACCACCCAGTAGTCAACGCTGGCGGAGATGCCGGTCGGCAAGGCGCCGCCGGAGTTGGAGACTCGCACCGGCCCGTCTCCCGTCTCGAAGACGTGACTCGTCAGCGTGAGCTCGTTCGAGCCGATGGACTCGATGTTGTCGTCGGCGAGTACCTGGTACTCGAGGCGCCCACCGACCAGCCTTGCTGCGGTGACGGCGTTGGAACCGTCCGCGTAGACGTGGATGTCGATTTCCTCGACGGCGCCAGCGGCCCATGACTTCGGAATCGGGTACCAGCCGTTCCCGGAGTTGTACGTCGGAGGAGTCGCAGCAGCAGTGAGGCCGTTGATGGCGTTTCCCGGGGCAGGGTAGTAGTTGGTATCGATCGACATGGTCTCCTAGCCTCCTGCCCGTTCCTGGGCCGGGGTTGGCTTCTCCTTGGAAACCGACCCGAAGGCCGGCTGTGCGGTCGGGGCGACGGTTCCGCCCTCGGTGTTCGGTTCGTTCTGATACTGGCCTTGCAAGACGCGCAGAATGGCCGGCTGAAGCGCCGGGACCAGCGGGACCCCGGTCAGCATCGACAGGCTCAACCTCTGCGCGTAACCGAGTTGCTTCCTGAGTTCAGGTAGACGCGAAAGGAGGTCCAGCTTCAGAGCCTCCAGCCGCTCGGGGTAGACAGACTTGTAAGCGTCCGCGTCTTCCGGGGAGAGCGTCCCGTTCGCGAGTCTCTCCTCGACGCCCCCCGGGTCTTCCGCCGCTGCGACGTGTCGAGCGAACCGGCGCATCTCCATGTCCGATGGGCGCCAGTTGTCCGGGCCCATCGGAAGCGCAGTAAAGTCAGGCCGCTTCGGAAGCTTCGAGGCGAGGTACTCAGTTCGCCTGGCAGCGAGGGTTTCAATCTTGTCCGCCAGGACTGGGTCGGCGTGTTTGAGGCCGATGAGGTTCTGCCCCAGCCTCTGCCTCGCTGAAGCAGTCATACGGGGATTCCCGTCGGGGCCGTGCTCGACCTGCGAGCGGAGTTCCTTCTCTCTGGCTCGGAAGGACGACGCGAGCTCGGTGTCCCGCGGCCCTTCGACGTCGGCCGTCTTTTTAGGGCGGCCCGGGCCCTTCTTCTCCTCTTCGGCAAAGCGGACCGAACTCAGGACAGCGCTCGAGAGCGGAGGTGCGGCCTTCTGCAACACCCTCGAGCCGGCCATCAGCGTGTCCATCGCCTTCGCCGTGCGAGCAGCGGCGCCAGCTACAGCATCCCCGCCACGCTTGAAGAGGAGGTTTGTTGCAACCTCTGCGGCCTTCGCTCCGATGAAGGGGGCGACTACGCCCCCCAGCGGCATTGCCGGCAGGGCTGCCACGGTGGCGCCGAAGACGGTGCCCTGGACGGCCTTCTCGAGGAATCCGGCCTTGCTCGCGACCGGCGGCGGCCTGATGGCCTCCTCGAGCTGGCTACGCAGGCCCTGTACCTTCGCGATCGAATCGTCGAGGGCCGCGTACGCTTGTGCTCTGGCGCCCTGAATCTCGCCACCCGCAAGCGCCTCGGCAAACTGCTCCGCCGCCTCGCGGGAAACCTTCACGGTGGGGTTCTTGCCCCGCACCTTGACGTCGGCCCAGGAACTGTAGCGCTGCGCCGTCTTCCCGGTGAGCGTGGTCTCGGTGGCCCCGTCGGGGAGAGTCTGAAGGTCTAGCCGGACGTCGTCCGCGAGAGTTACGTCCTCCTTGGCCAGCTTCGCCAGACCCTCCTCGCGCGCATCGCGGAGTTTGGTGAGTGCCTTCTCCTCACGCTCGAGAATCTCGGACGCCCTCGCGGGACGAGCCCGGAACGAGTCCGGGGTGTCGCCGATACGGCGGAGTTGGCGGTCACTCTCCGAGAGGAGTTTCTTCGCCTGCGCATCGGAGTCGGCGATGAGCCACCGGCCGTCCTGTCTCGCGTTGGCGTGGTAGTCGAGGATGTCGTCAGCTGCCTTCGCCTTGGCCGCGCCCTCTTCCGCCACGGGCGTCTCGCCCTTTGCGATGTCGTCGAGGGCCGTCCGCGACTTGCCGAGCGCCTTCTCAAAGGTACGGAGCGCCCCGCCGGCAACGATGTTGGTCGCCCCGCCGAGCAAGGCATTGGAGGAGACGTTACCGAGCAGCCGCTCGAGGGTGACCGGGTCCTTCGAGATGAAGGTCTCCGAGACGCCCGGCCCTGCCCCGGTGACTGCGCCCTCGGCGCCGAGACCGAGGACTTCGCCCGCGAGTCCGCCGCCGGCCTTCGCCGCAACCTTCTTCCCGAGCGCCGCCCCAACCTTCCCAGGCCCGACGATGGCGCCTCCGGCCTCGGCCAGCGTGGAAACGACCGGGTGGTACTCCTTCTGCTTCCGCCTGGTCTCCGTGAACGAGTCGCCAAACAGCGCCCGCCCGGCTGCGTCGTAGAGGCCACCAGTCGCGCCGGATACACCGGACTCGAGAGCCGCCGCCGCCCCGCCGAGGATGCCGCCGTACTTCTCCTCGTCGGCGAGGCGCTCGCGTTCGGCTGTGACTTCCTCCGGCGTGGCTTCTCGGGCGCGGAAGTGCCGGGCTTCCTCGAGCGACTCAGCCGGCGCCTCAACAACACGGCCGGCGGGGGTGCGAACGGTCTTGGTTTCGTCACCCATCTACTTCTTCTCCGTCGCGCGCAGTCGCCGCACGGCCTCGCCGGCACCGGGCACTCCGAACGGGTTGTCCTGTGCCTCCGCAAGGTCAGCCTCCGCGCCAGGGATGTTGGCGCCGGGGATCCCGAACGGGTTGACGGTTGGGGCGAGGATCGATTCCGATGGCTCTCCCTCTGCCGGCTTTACGGAGGGCGATAGGATGGTCGCGTCATTTCCCTGGAAGTGCAGAGCCGGGCTCTTACCTTCATCGAAGCCAGGGATTTTGGAGCGGAGGTAGAAGTTGTATTCGTCGTCCGCTTGCTCGACCCGGATCTTGTAGAGGTCGATCGGGTTCTTCTCCTCCGCCCACCCGTTGAAGTCTGGGATCTCCTTCAGCGCCTGATCGACCTCGTCCTTCTTGTTGACCGAGTTGGGGTCGCGGAGCTTTGCGAGTTGGTTGGCGGCGTCCTGACGGAGCGTGTTGACCTTGGTCTTGCCGACCGTCTGCCAGCGTTCTGAGCCTGGGCCACCATACTGCGTGTTCTTGCCGCTGATGATGTCGGCGATCTTTGCCATCGTGTTGCGGTAGCGCACGTAGTAGTGACCGACCTGGTTGGCCTCCTTCGCAGCCTCAGGGCCGCCGCCGGCTCGACCGACCGGCTTATTGGTAACCGGGTCGAGAATCTCGCTGGCGGTCGTCGCAGTCTTCGCGGCCTCTTCTGCGACAGTGACGTCCGCGCGGCCCTTCTGGATGTCGAGCTGTTCCTTCTCGTTTGGGGCCAGGTCCTTGATGTCCTTCTTCAGCCCGACCAGGTTCTTGAGTTCCTTCTCCGACATCGGGCCAGGGACATCGATGCCGTACACCTGCTTGATGTACTCGGGCGACATCTTCGGCCCGGCCGACTTCGGGGCCATCTCCTTCTTGAACTTCGCCTGCGCCCTCTGCTCATTGCCGACAGCGGAGACGATTTGCGCGGCCTTGAGGTTATTGTCGAGCGTCTCTTTCTCCACCTCGGCGTGTGCCTTCGCTGCGTCCGCGAGCGCCTGCCGGCGGGTCATCTCGAGCTTCATCGCCGTCGAGCCGGCCGGGTCGAACTGCGCCATCTCAGCGGCGAGCATCGAGGGGAGGCGCTGCTTCCAGGCGAGGTTGACTGCCTGCTCGGCCTTGTAGAGGTCCCCGTGCAAGGCGAGTTCGTCGCCGAGGATGCTGGCCTGCTTACCCAGGGACGCGAACCCTGTCTGGATCTCGGCCTTCTGCTTGGCCAGGTCTTTGTCGAACTCACCATTCAGGGCCAGGAGGCCGTGCATGGGCGAAATGAGGCCGATGGCGATGGCCTTGATGAGCCCGACGACCTTTCCGGCGTCCCACTCCCCGGAGAAAAAGCCTTCCGGCTTCCGATTGGCGTACTCATCCGCTCGTGCGCGAAGAGCAGTCATGTCCGACTGCGTCTGCGCGACGGCATTCTTGAACGTGGTCGCGGCGTCCGCCTGAGAGGCGGCGAGTTTGTCCTCCTCCTCGGCGCGTCGGCGACCGAACTCTGCGTCGTAGGCCAGTTGCTTCTTTGCGGCTTCCTCGGCGAGGTCCACGCTGCTGAGGCCGGCAAGCCGTTCGCGCTCCTTCTCGACCGGGTCTGCTTCCTCCTCGGGCACTGCCTGCGGGGACGGCGTCTGCGGAACCGGTGGGGCTGGCGACTGGGGGGCGAACGCTTCGTCGAGCGCAGACTGCGGAGGCGGCGTCTCGAAGTTCGCCGGCAGGGCCAGATTCGCGGCCTGTGGCTCCGGTATCTGGGGGCCGAAGTGCGCCTCCATCGCTGCCTGGATGTCCGGGTCGAGCGGCGGGCGCGCCTCCGGCTGGACCGGTGCCTCGGGTGGCAGGTCCTGTGCGCTCTGCTCGAAGTCGGAGATGGCTACCTGTTCCGGCGGTGGTTCCTGAACCGGGGCCTGCCCCTCTTCATCGAGCGGAGGGAGGATGTAGGGCTCGAAGGCCACCTAGCCGCCGCCCTGACTGGCCCGTGCAAAGCTGCCGAGTCCGCCCAAGAGCGTCTCCGCCCCGGTCGGAGTTCCCTTGTCCGCCCCGTAACGACCGGTTCCAGCCGCCACGATGCCGCCGTAGCCCGAGAGGGCGTTCTGCCGGCTCTGGAGGGCCGCCTGGAGCTCCTGCTGGCGCTGCTGCATCAGCATGTTCGCGAGCCCCTGGTGCGCCATCTGGCGCTCCTGAAGACCGGCGAGAGCCTGCTGGCCGGCCATCCCCGAAGCCGCTCGTCCGGCGTTCATCATCGCGGCACGAGCAGCCATAGGAGCCATCCCGGGTCGAGCGGAGGCGGCCATGGACATCTGACCCGCGATGTTCTGCTGGAGACCCTGGCGAAGCTGCTCAGCGGAGACCGAGTCCTGCCCCGAGGCGAGGCGGCGGAGGTAGCTTCTCTCCGCTCCAGCCTCCTTGCCGAGCGAGCCGAAGTTGCCCTGTGACAGGTCGGCGAAGTTGCTCGACTGCTGCGCCTGTCCGCCCAGCTTTCCGCCCGGGTCGATTTCGCTGTACTGGCTTTCGCGCTCGAATGGACCCGTGGCGATGCCAGTCAGCTTCTTGATGCCGCCGCCAATCGTGCCGAGGGGGTCGTCGAAGAATCCCATGGGTCAGCTCCTCTGTGCCGGCGGGATGTTCCTCGCCGGTCCGCGCATGATTCCAACCACGAGGCTGAGGTCCGTCAGCTTCAAGCCCTCGCCAGCTGGTGAGTTCGTCGTCGAGCCGACCGCGAAGTCTTTAAACGAGACCTTCACGGCACGGCACATCTGGTAGCTGGAAGTGACTCCGACCCTGACCGTCTCAATCTTCCCGACGGTCGTCGGGGTCGCCGTCCAGTAGTCGGTGACGATCCAGTTAGGCCCCGACGCATCCGACTCGTCGCCGTCCACGGCGATACGGGTCCGCACATCGTGGGCACTTCTGTATTCGCCAGTCAGGATGACTTCACGGCAGCGCTGGAAGCCGCCCCAGCCAGCCAAGCGGATCCACCCGGTCTCCACTTCGAGGCTGTAGTCCGTCGCGCTGTACGTGGACTGCTCGGCCTTGACCGCGCTCGAACTGGCGTAGTGATAGGTGCCGCCCCAGATGGCCGCGGAGACACCGTCGGCGATGGTCCACTCCGACCACTGCCCGGCCGGGCTGGATTCCGACGGGACGCTGTAGTCGAGTACCAGCATCCGCGCGGAGGACATCAGGCAGCGCACCTGATGTTTGCTCTCCATCACGTGGACCGCGACCACCGTGTCCGAGTCGAATGCCGCAACGGGGCGTCCGATGTAGTCCACGCCCCAGCCCTTGTTGAGGAGGTACCACCCCTTCGAGCTCTTGAAAACGAGCCCCTGCGGGGTGAGCGCGATCGACTCATGGGTGACCGCTCCGCAGTCGGCCGACAGGAGGCGCGGCGGGCCATAGTTCTGCCCCTGCCCGGTGTTGTCGTACCCGTCCCCAGGAACCGCGAACACGGCCGTCTCGCAGAAGACGATGAGCGTCTCGTTCAGGAAGCCGAGCCCGGTGATGTCTCCGCCGATCGGCGGGACATCGACGGCCAGCGCTTCGTGGAACTGCGCTACCTCACCTTCCCCCCGAAGCTTCGAGTAGACGACCCGGTATGGGTTGTCAGAGACCCCAGCGAGAAAGAGCCTGTCCTGCGAGGCAACGATGATGCTGGCCGGCGGAGGGGCGAGGTTCTCTAGAACGCCGTTGTTCTCTGGAAACGCTTCCTTGGTCGTCAGTGTCGCATCGGCGAAGTCGTCAACGAGGGTCGTCGCCCCGGCGGCATTCGGCACGTAGGCGTTCGCCCCCGTGACGGCAGTTGGGTCTTGACTGGTGACCAGGTACATGGGCGCCGAGTCCGCAGGGTTCTTCGGCGTGCGCCAAACCTCCTGGCATGAGTTCGTCTTGTGGGTCGATTGCGGCGCCGGGTCGATGACGAGAACCACCTGCTTACTCGCGGCGATCGTCGCCGTGTCGGTCGAGACCATGGTCGAGCGGTCGCGCTCGCCCTGGGCGTTGTCCCAGCGATAGGTAGAGCCCCACGTGTAATCGCCCGCCTCCAGGTTCCCGGCGACCGCAGAACTGAGATAGATGAACTGCCATGGGAATAGGTGCCAGCCGCACTCCACAAGGTTCGTTCCGTCGTATGCGCGGACTTCCCCGCCGGTGACGTAGAGCGTCTGGCCCAGACGGACACAGCGACGGGCCTCATTCGAGTCCATCTCGACCGTGATGTCTCGTGGGGCCCGGTCGGAGTAACCAGAGTGCTTCGACGAAATCTCGATGACCCGTCTTTCGCCCCCGCACCATGCGTAGGTGTTCGAGGCGATGTTCTGCACGCCCGGCAAATGGCCGATGACAGAACGAAAGCCCGCGGCTTTGTGCGTGGCGGCCTTGGCAATGAGGAGCCCGTCGTCCCTCCAGAGGAAGTAGGTGTTTTGCAGCTGTGCGCGGAACGAAAGAGAGCCCGACGCCCCTACCGATGAACTCTCGAGCGCGAAGACCACATTGAAGAAGACGCGGCCGTTATGGTCGAAGGGGCGAGATGCCAGGGAGAAGTTGGTCGCCAGGGTCGTCTCGGTTCCCGCCGCCCCGGCGTTGTCGATGGTGTTCGTCTCAGTCTGGTAGGTCGCATCCCCCGAGACAGTCTCCCCAGCAGTCCAGAAGACGTGACAGGAGTACTGCCCGGCAACCTGGACCGAGCGGTAGCAGGCGGTAATCTGGTTGACGGTCGCAGCGCTTGCAGTCCCTAGCGAGACGTCGGTCGAAACGTTGCCAAGGGTGGTCGCGTTGAGAACCTCCGCCCTGATGGCGGTCGCGTTGGCACGCGCAACGACGACCTTGTTTGCCCCTCCAGGGGAGACCGCGACGGCGATCGGGCCGTCACACGTGAACGCCTTGTTCGATGACGTGATGGCGAGCGCCGAGGTGACGAAGCCGACCGTGTAGGACGTCGTTACCTGTCGGCGGCAGGCGAAGTACGCCTGAGTCCCGTCCGAGACTGCGTCGTAATAGGTGTTGAAGCTGGCAGCCGCCAGGACAGTCGTCGCTGCGGTCGTCAGGTCGGTCGCCAACTGCCCAGGGGTGAGGCTAAGGACAACCAGGTTCGTACTGGAGTCCACGAAGAAAAGGAGCGCCTTCGAAGCCAGGGCGACGAGGCGGGGGCGGTCGATTCCGGTGACTCCGCCTGAACTCGGCTGGGTGGCCGCCAGAATCGTCGCCCCGGTCGTCTTGTCTTCGGCGGCGACGTACACCTTGCGACTGGTCGCCGTAGCGTGGTTCCGCACCCAACAGCGGAGGACGCAGTTGCCGACCTCGCAGCGGTCGGTTTCGATCTGCTCGGTGGGGTCTACGTTGACTGACCGCTCGGTGACCTTCGGGGCGAGATAAGTCGCCTTGAGCACCCACGCGCTGTCTCGGGCCGACCAGCTGTAGAGCCCCTCGGCGGTGAAGGCGAGCCGCTCGTCGCCGTTCCGCTCGATGTGCCGGATGCCCGAGAGCGTTCCACCCCCAAGGATGTTCACGCCGATCGAGGAGTAGGGCTTCCGCTTCTGGATACCGCCCACCTCGTCGAACTCGGCGTTCTTGCAGACGGCAAGGGACGGCGGCTTCAGCGCGCGGGGGTCGGACTTGGTATCAAGCCCCGCCGCCAGCGGCATCGACCATGTGTCTTTCAGTAGAGCCATCTCAGACAGCCCAGACAGTCACCTTCAGATCCACGGTGAAACCGGTCGCCTTGAGGACAGACGTCTGCTTGGTATCGACGCCAATCGTGTTGATTTCGGTGACGTCGAGTAGACGTCCACTCGTCGCCCCGCTGACCGACTGCCGAGGCACCGCCAGGAACAGCGCCGCTCGATGACCGAGGCCGTGATGGACCGGGGTCTCGACAGCATCAGCAAGAACGACGTCGCGGACGATGACCCCGCGAACGATCGGCACCCCCTGAAGTTCAGAGAGCGCCGCATGGAACGCCCGGAGGAGCCGGTCCACCTCCTCGAAGGAGGAGACGCGCGAGATGATGGCGTTGACCAGGCCCTTCTTCATGGCGGATTGAAGCGGAACGAGCCCGGGTCGTAGGCCGACAGGTCTTCGATGTCGTCCTGAATGATTCGCCGGCTCATGTTTTCAAACGCGCGGAGCTGCGCGTCGTCCTGCACCCTCAACCGAGCCGCTTCTCTCTCCGCCTGCGCCACCCGCGTATCCAGGTCGAGTTTGTCCCGGATGTAGAAGACGACCGTCCAGATGAGGAACTCCTCGCCGTCGAGGGTCGCCATCTCGATGAGCGTGCCGTCCGCAGCCGTGGAGATGTCAGTTGGCTGCGGGATGTACACGTGGTAGTAGGTCTGCCCGGTCGGAGGGGTCGGGTAGAGGACGACGTTGGTTCCGATGACGTCGTATGCGCACGCGCTCTGCCCCGAATTGCCCGAGTAGAGCGCGCGCTCAGGCCGCATCAGCTTGGTGAGCGGCCTCCTGCGTCCCTGTGAATCGACGAGGTACTCGACTCCAACAGTCCACAGGTGGTCCGACGGCAGGGCGTACGTCGCGCCCCCCGTCGTTGAAATGGTAGCCTCGGTGTCGAAGTAGCCGACGCCGGGCTTGGCGAGCTCGCCATAGAGCTGCCGGTAGCCCCTGTCTACGAGAATCTTCGTCGTGGCACTGGAGATGACCGTTTGGCTCTCCAGGTCAGCGGCGGTTAGACAGCGAGTTACCAGCTCGCTCATGGCGACAGTTCTGCTCATTGCTTACAGGAGACCCGTGGTCTCAGCCCCGAAGGTCACGCGACACGTGATCCACTCGAGCGCTGCCAAGTCATGCGCTGCATCCGAGGCGTTGTAGAGCGTGAACGACAGCGTGAAAGCGGTCGTCGAGTACGCTCCGAACACCACCGTGTGACCGGCAACGTCGCCGGGCGTGGTTGCGGCAAGCCCGGCCGACGCTCCGATGAACGTGCCCGGGTTCTCCGACCAGGTCAGAAGGTACGCACCCGCGCCGGTGCGCGTCACTGCCACGCCAGGCCCGTAGACCTTGGTGATAGCCGTGACGCCACCGACGGAACGGATGATGTGGTCCTTCTGGCCCGGGTTAGTGCTCTGATGGGGGAAAGCGTCCTGCATGGTTCAGCGCTCCCACCAGCCAGCCCACACCTTGTAGACGGCCGCCGCAGACTGCGAGGGCGCGTAGAGGTGAAGGGCGAACTGGTCAGTCGGCCCCAAGATGACGGGCGGCATCGCGATGATGTGGTGCGTCGTCGCGGTGGCCACCACGTTGTTCTCCTGCCAGTCCTGGCCGAACTTGAACGTGTACTTGTCCCCGGTGATCGCAATTGCCGGGCGGAACACGCCATGGCCCATCTTTCGCTGACTGGCCGAGGCCGCCGCCAGAACCGGCGCCCCGCCCTTCACGGTGCACACAGTCGAACGGCTCGACTGCATGTTCGGATTCACAACGGTGAGGTCGGTGCCGCCAGAGCTGAGCCGGGTCGCCCCGGTGTCGCACTCTGCCGCCCAGTTGTCGCTGGTCCCGTTGGCGCCCGCCGTGATGACCTGGATGTGGATGACGTCCAGCACGACGCGGAGTCCGGTAGCGCCGGCATCCGTGTTGCGCATGAAGAGAAACGCCTTCGTGTACAGGTCGGCAAGCACCGGCGCCGCGTGGCCCGCGAGGGTCGTCGAGGCGTCGATGGTCGGGTTCTGCGCGAAGAAGTACGTGCCCTCCTCGCACAGCTGGTTGCGGTCGAGCGGCTTGGTGACCAGCTCGCCGCGATGGGTCGCGCGGAGTCCGACCGGCGCGTTGTTGCTGTAGTTGCCGGGAAGGTCCCGATGGACCTCGCCCCATGCCTTGCGGTCTTCGAGTGCCATGGTCGTCTAGTCCTTTCCTCAGACCGCGACCACGCACCATCGCGACGGGTCGTACACGATGGGCTGGGCCATGGAGCGCGCACGGATTTCGATACCGTCCGCAGTGGACTGCCGAAGCGACGGCTTGCCGTCGTCCCGGATGATGTGGACGTAGGGCTCCGAGTGCATGATGACCCCGGTGCTCAGGTCGCCGACGTAGCAGCGATCGATCGGGCAGTCCGGGTCCGCGTACAGACGGCACGTACCCATCGGGGACGCGACGTTGATGTACTCGAAGCCGTAGGTCGCGGAGCCGCCGCCACCGTCGTACTCGATCTTCGCGCCCATCCGGCGAATCGCCGTCCAGACGTTGATCGGGTTCGCGAACGCCTTGTAGCCCTGCTCGTTGCGGCGCTTCGAACCGATCTTCACCATCGCCAGCCCGATGTTTTCCTCGAGCGGTGCGCTGGTGTTGTTGATGCGCGAGCCAGCCAGGAGGCTGGTGTGCACCGAGCGATCCACCCCGCGGAAGCTCTCCGAGGCCGACGGAGCGGTCAGGGGGAACAGCTGCGAGAGACCATCCACGCAGGTCGCCGGGTCGCCGGCAACGAACATGTAGTCGTTGTCCGTGAACGACGAGATGGCCGCGGCACTGGTGAGCGTCACGGTCCCGTTGTCCTCGTCCACCGACGTGACGGTGGTGTCACCAGAGCGCGGCGAGGAGCCGTCCGAGTTGGCGGAGGCTCCGACGGTCATCCCGACCTTGAAGTTGCGCGCGTCGTGCGCGCTAGTCAGGGTGATGACGTTCGTCGAAGCCGACGACCGACGCCCGCGGATACCGTTCGCACGGTACATGTCGAAGGCGAGGTGGTCGTACATCTCCTCGAGAACGCCGTCGGTCTCGTGGGTGACCAGGTCCACCTTGGCGCCGCGCGAACCCGCGCGGGCCATCGAGGGACCATGGATGGTGATGACGCCGTACTTGAGAGCCGGGGTCGTCGCGAACTGGACGCCCTTGCTGTTGGCGGAGTCACCCTGGGTGGTGGCGAAGGTTCCGCCGACGCTGGCCGGGTTTCCATACCGGACCATGTAGCGGAAGTCCTCACCGGTGAGACCCAGCTCCTTCGAGAGCATCCTGCTGAGCGGATGGTCCCGGGTGGCTGCGTCGGTGATGGAGCCGTCCGCGTACTTCCGCATGAAGATGTACGCGACGGTTGAGGTGTCAGAGGCCACGACAGTGTCTTTCTGCCGCTGGCCGCCATGTCAGTTAGTTCCGGTCGAGGGCCTCCAGCTCTTTCAGGAGCTGTTCCTTCGTCGGCGGCGGCGCATCAGGCGGCGGTGATTTGTTGTTTCCGTTCACTGCTGTCTTGGCCGTCTTGCGCTCGCCGGCTTCTTGGGTTTTGGTCTTCGGGTTGGCACCGTTGGTGCCGGTTGGCTTCGCCTTGGGCGAAGCCTTGGGAAGGTCGATTCCGCGAGCACGAAGCTCGGCGGCCTCCACCTCTTCAAGCTTGGCAATCACCTCGCTCACAGCCGGGGTCTCTCCGGTCTGCTTGCGGATGTAGTCGATGGCCGACCGAATGCGGCCCTCGGTGAACTCGGGGTTCGACGCCATCATTTTCTTTAGGACGGGCGTCTTGTCGGAGATGAGCGTGGTCGCTTTGGCGACGGCCTTCTCGACCATCTGCTCGGCGCGCATCTCCGAAATCATGCTCTTGGTCTCGGCCAGTTCCTTCTCGAAAGCCGATGCCTTGGTCGCCGTCTCGCGGGCGCGCATCCGCTCGGCGCGCTGGACCTTGTACTTCGGATCGTCGTGCCCCTTAGCCTCGAGATAGAGCTGCTCGGCAGCGTGGAGGAGGTCGTCCTTGTCCCAGCCGAGCTCCGATGCGAGGGCCAGCGGGTCAACCCGGGCGCGGTCCAGAAGCTTCTCGACTCGCTCAGCCTTCTCGATGCGCGGCTTGACCTGCGACTCGAACTCGCGGTGGCGGTCCTGAAGGAGCCGCTCGGCTTCCTGCCGCTCCTGGGCGAGGCGGGCCTTCGACTCCTTCTCGGCCTTCTGGATAGCCTCAATGCGCTTGGCGGCTACCGGGTCGGGCGGATCGGCGGGCTCGTCGTCGGACGGCTCGTCCTCGACTTCAGCATCAGCCTCCTCATCGGGTACTTCGTCGGCAGCCTCATCGCCATCAGCCGGAGGAGTCTCTCCGTCGCCCTCTGCGTCGGGGGCAGCAGCAGGTTCCGCACTGGCCTTCTCCTTCGGCTTCTCCTCCCCCTTGGCCTGCTTCGCGAGATACGCGGTGGCCGGGTCGGACTCGCCAAACTCATCCATCTCGGCAACGAGGTCCGCTGTCGAGGGCCCAATCTTCAGGTCGGACGGCGGTGCGCCGTTAACCGGGGTGTCGTTCGGTTCGCTCATCTGGTCCTATTGCACGAGTGCTAGTGGAGAGACGCCGGCGCCGGTCATGGTCGGGCCTGCCTCGGCCTGCCCGGGCATCGGAGTCGCCGGCAGGGCAGCCGATTCGGCCGCCATCGGATCGCCTGCGGCCATCGGCGCCACCTGCGGAGCCGTGGCTTCGGACTGCGCAACCATCCACGATGCCGTGTCGACGAACTGGCGGATGATTTCGAGGATGTTCTCCGGCGCCCCGTCGTCGTCGGCCTTCTGGAGGGTCATTGTTCCTCTCCAGACAGCCATGCGGAGATTCATGTACGGCTCGGGGGTGATGAAGTTCCCATCGAGCCCCTCGTCGAGTACGCGGATGATGTGGTCGAGAGAGGCCGTGAAGATGGAGATGGTCTCCTCGGTGTCCCGCGTCCGCATGAGGCGGCGGGCCTCGTCCTGGGAGATGACACCCGCCTGGGCCCATTCGAGCGCAAGTTGGAGACGCCCCGCAGGAGTCTTCGACAGGTCCGAGGCGGCCTGCATCTGGATACGGGCCTCGCCCATGTCCACGTCGGACCACTTGATTTTCTTTGCCCCGAAGCGGCTCTTGCGGAAGACCTCCGGCGCTTTCGCCCCGAGTTCCTTCGCGCACTCGAGGAGGCGGAGTGTGATGTCGAGCTGGAACTCCTCGTAGCGCTTCTCCTGCTGAGAGAACCGCTGGGAAGTCGAGTCGCGGTACTCGCGAAGAGCTGCGCCTGAGTCGAAACCGGCCGGCTTGGCAGCGTGGGCAGCCATCTCGGAGACGCCAGCCTCGTGGAAGGCGGACTGACGCAGGTCGTTCCTGCGGTTCGTGAGGTCCGGGCTGACAGCCGGTGGAATGACCGTGCGCGGCGGCTCCGTCTTGTACAGGCCCAAGGGTCCATACCGAGGGACCGTCTTGACGATGAGGTTGGCCTCCTGAACCCGAGCCCATGTCATCGGGAAGGCGAACTGGTCGATACAGCGGTCCTGCTGGATGTTCAGCTTGTTGTTCGCGCGCTGATGACCAGCGATGCGCTCGGCGAGGCCGATGCCGTACCAGCCTGCATCCTTGTCCGACCAGCGGATGACCGCGATCGGGAAGTAATCCTTGTGCCACTTGTCATCGAGGAGGTCGAAGCCGTCGCAGACGATGGTGTGACGACCGGGCTTGTACCCCTTCTTCCCCTTCACCCCGATGGGCCGGTACCAGGACTCGACAATGACCACCTCGTCGCGATTGAGCGGGCGGTAGTCAGCCCAGTACCGGTCAGCCTTCAGGTCTCCACGGCCAGAGGCGGAGCGAATCGCAGCAGCCGCCTGCTCGCCAGGGAACCGGGCGAGGGCCTCGTCCTCCGAGAGGACTTCGCGGTAGTGCATCTGCCGCGGCTCTCGGCCGTCACGGCACTCGGTCTCATCGACCACGACGTTATCGATGAGCAGCCGCTCGCAGCGGATCCGGTCGAACTCATCGACCCACACCTTGACCGGGCCGGTGCCTTTCAGGGCGCAGTCCTTGAAGCCTCTCCGGCCCTTGTCGGCGGCACCGACCAGCCTGCGAAGGCCCTCGGCGTAGAACTCGAGGTAGCGAGCTCGCCGCTGAGTCTCCCAATCACCATCGTCCGGGGTGAACCGGGCAGACACGTCCGAAGCAGCAATCGCTGCGTAGACGGTGTCCACGTTCGAGGCAATGAAGTTCTCCGTGACCTGCGAATCGACTCGGGTCGAACGCTCGTCCACGTCGGACGGCATCCGGCCGTTGTTCGGGTCGTAGAGGTACGAGAGGCGGAGGAAGCGATTAAAGGTCTCGAGCTGCGCCTGCTCGATGGACGCAACGTGGTCGAGCACCTTCTTGTGGACGGCGCCCTTCTCCGCGTCCTGCCACGCCGGGTCGCGGCCCTTCACTGCTTCGTCCTAAGCTTGAAGCCGGGGACCACTCCGCCCGGGAACGTGCGCGGGTCGCTCAGGGCGTCAGGGTGCTCGAGGCTGTCGTCTTCCTCGTTGTCATCCCCGGAGACCTTCGGCTCGTGCGGCGCCAGTTCCACAGTGACCCCGCCCGGCAATCCAAGCTTCAGCAGACCTGCCTCACGCATGGCAGGTGCCTTGGCGATGAGGGTGTCGAGAAGTGCTGAGAGATCAGAAGCCATCGCTATCGAAATCGTCGTACGGGCTTGCGGCGTACAGGTCCGCGTAAGGGTCTTTCGGCTTGTCCCAGGGGAGCCGGGTTGGGTCTCGGTCTTTCACCGGGAAGTACGGCTCCGTCTCTGGCTCCGATTCGGCCAGGAGGTGGCGGGCGATGCGACGAGCGTAGGTAGCTGCGTCCGCGCAGTCGTTCCTCGCCCCCTTGTCCTCCTTGAGTTCCCCGTTCTCGCCTAGAACCCACTGGAGACCGCTAAACTGTTCTTCAAGCTTGCTCCCCTTGAGAACCTTCATGCGCCCGTCTTGCAGGTCGCCGTTGGTTAGTTCGATGGAGTCGAGTTTGTCGCCCTGCTTTCGCGGAGCCGACTCGACCTTGATGCCGTACGTGTTCAGAAGCTCGTCGATGAGCGTCTGCGCTGAGCCGTCTATCGCAATCCCGTCAGGCCAGCCGGTCTGCCCGATGAGTCCCTTCGGGTTCTCCACGTCGAGGTCAGGGCCGACGAGCAGCGCCGCGATGGTCCGCGCGTACTGCCCACGCTTCTCGAACTCGTAGACGTGCCACAGAGTCTTCGATGGGTCAGTCGGGGAGTAGGCAAAGATTTCGATCGCCGTGGGGTCCTTCGAGCCGACGTCGATGCCGTAGGCGAAACACCATTCCGCGGTGAAACCTGGGGGCTTCTTGATGAGCCCGGCCTGCGGGTCCTTCTCCTGATTCCACTCGCCCCACTGGTTCCACTGCGCACCCGAATCATCGTGCGGGCGGTAGCGGTAGATTCGCTCGGTATCCGCCCGAGACCACCTGCCGAGGTACTCCCTCTGCCAGGTCGGGTGGTCGTCCGACCACTTGTTCTTCGCCTTCTTCTCGAGGGCGTTTCGCCAAAGGCCCTTTGCGGCGGGGACCCCAGCCTCAACGGCATCGGGGAGCGTCCAGTCATGGAACGACCAGCCGACCCAATCGGGGTACTCGTCTCGCTTGTCGTACCGCCGGCTGTCCTCAGCGCCGGTCCGGGTCAGGTCGTAGAACGGCCCGAGCATGATGTGCCCGGGGGTCCCGATGAGCCCGATGGTTCCGTCGTAGTCACCGAGGCGAGGCTCGATGATGTCCTCCTTCAGGCTGCGGAGGAGAGCCGGGGGATAGGACCCGCACTCGTCAATCCAGACCTCGTGATGAGGAATGCCGCGGTACTTCTCGATGGACTTCTTATCGGAGGCGTCCGCCAACGTGAGAGTCGCGCCGTTGTGGAGGAAGACGCACTTGAGCCTGTCCTCCCAGTACTTCGCCTTGATTCCGTACTTCTCACAGAGAGCCTTGAGCGGGATCCAGAGAAGCTTCTCGGCCTGGTCCCGGGTGGTCGCGATAAACAGGCAGTTCGCATTCGGCGTCGTGAGCATCCGCCGGACGAACCGGAACATCGCCCCGGTCGTCTTGCCTCCGCCGCGCCCGACCAGCGCGCAGATGGTGTTGCTCGGGTCGAGTACAAAGTCGCGCTGCTTCGGGTGGGCCAGGTCGCCGATTCGGTCAGCCAGTGCCACCAGTTCAGCGGCGCGCTCCTCGGCTTCACATGCGGCCCACGCCTCCGAGAGGACGAGGTCTACGTTGGCGTAGAGCAATCAAAGGGGCCGGAACGCCGCCCACTCGCGCGGGAACAGCTCGACGATGGTCTCGCCCCGCTCCCCAGGGGCCGGGATGAAGGTCAACTCGAACATCTGGAGACGAGGGAGGTAGTCGATGAGCCACTGCCTCTGCCCGGGGTTGTCCTTCCGGTTGAGGTGTGACTCGTAGAGACCGCCGGGGATGTTCACGGCCTTGTTGAACTGGAGGTAGGCGCAGGCGATGCGCGGGCCGCGGGGGTCCTTCTCCTCGACGGGAACCGTCCCCTGGCGCTCGGCGACACGCTTCTCAGAGGCCGTTACGGCCGCATTAAGGGCCTGCACGTCCTCTTCGGTCAGCGCCTCTTGCTTGGCTGGCTTCATTTGCACTCTTTCTTGGGGAACCGGGCCACGAGATGCAGCCACTCTGCCCGGGGAATCTTGGCGGCAAGGTCCGATACCTCCGCCGTTCGGCAGGTGTAGTTGAAACGCTCGCGCGGGTTCACCCCGGCTGCCTTGAATAGGCCGCGGGCGATACCGTTCTGCCTCTGCCTGTGGCGAACGTAGACGTAATGCACGAGTGGCACGTCCGTACGGACCACCCGGCGCTGGTGTCTGCCCCGAACGAACTCGTTAAGGTGGATATCGTAGTCCCGCTCGACCGTAATAAAGCCATACAGGTCAGCAAGGTGGTCGGTTTCGCCCGGGTGATAGGCAACCCAGGTCATGCAGCCGGGCCGCTGGAGAACCTTTTTTACCTGTGGATGCATGACGGCATCCCAGTCCTCCATTGCAATCATCCCAGCAGAGCGACTGGTCCGGTAGGAAGAGGCCCAGCCGTCGATGATGAACCCCAGGTCCGCGAGGTCGGCGGGGCGGTAGGCGAGGCTCACGGGCGGAGGCCGAGCACTCGCTCGTAGTCTCGGACCGACATGGCCCACTTGCACCGCTTACAGCTCACCCGGTCCGGGTCGTTGGCAACATCCGGCCCGCTCCACGGCTTCAGGTACAGCGGGTCACCGCAGTCCCTGCATCGGGCTGTCTTCGCCGGAGGTCCCGTGTAAACGCCGCTGATGCACATCATCCCAACTCCCTCTTGATTTCCTTGCGCCGCTCCTCGGCTCGGAACTCCCTGCGCTTCTTCTTCCAGTCCGAGTAACGCATCCCGTCAGCGAGAGGCTGGGTGTTCAGCACGGCCGGATTCTCATGCGGCGCGTTGGACTTGGCATGAGAGGCAGCTGCGCCCCAGACGGTGCCGACCTTCGGGGCAGAGAGAACGCGAGCGGAGGCGACCCCGCAGGAGGGGCAGCCGTGGGAAGAGGTGTAGGCCGCCTCCGCTCGCGGTAACAGGGACTCGAACCGCCCGTGGGTTGGGCAGTCAAATTCGGCCATGAACCAGGACATCAGTCCTCGTCGTCGTCCGAGGCGAGGTCGATTTCGACGACACCGTACCTGAACGAGACGTCACTGGACGGGAGCCACAGCGGCGCCTGGACGAGCGTCTCGATACTGCTATCCCGGTACATGTACTTGTACAGGCGGTCCACGGTCTCGAGAGACAGAGCTGCGCCAGGCGATCGGCGCGGAATGAAGTCCGGCCCGTAGACCGGGGACCACCACTGCACCGGCAGCCCGTGGGCCTCCGGCGAGCAGCACTCGGTGTACCGACCATCGGCCAGCTGGACCCGGACCTGATTGCGCCGGTGGCACCGGATGACCGGTCGCCAGTCCCGCCGCTCACACTCGCACTCAGGCGCGCAGCAGGGGCAATCATGCTCCTCGTACATGCCCTCGCAGACACACTCTGGCTCGGGTACGGGATTGTCGTACTCGAACGGGCAGTGCAGCAGCGGCGCTGCCGTCTGCCTAAGTCGCCAGGTGACTGTCATGATACGAGTTCGATGTCGGGAATGTCGGCATCCAGGAGGGACCGGAAGTACTCCCTCTTGGTCACGGGAATCGAGGTGGCGATGTACTTGGCGATCGCCCTCATCCGCTGTTCCTCGGTTAGCTCAAGAGACTGCGTCTTGACCTTCTCGCCGAAGCTGCGGAGCGTCGCCAGCGCTCGAGACTGCTTGTCCAGACACCATGCCAGGTGACTGGCTAGCCGGTCGTCGTACTCCTCGCCCTCGAGCATCGACGACACCTTGGCGATGCAGGCGTCTAGCATGGCCGCGCCGCGCTCTACGGACGCCTTGGCCTGCTCGACGGCCCCGGTAAAGCTGAGGTCGGACGGCGATTCCGCCTGTTTTGGCGCGGATTTAGGCGACTTCGCCACGTAAGTGCCTCTTTTTATATGGGGATATTGAAATCGCCCGGATGCC